>RCUK01000080.1_pt1 | contig 116968 bp, 108 predicted proteins | sample 2166381 | NCBI WGS metagenome assembly RCUK01 (sample SAMN09932809, study PRJNA488358) | compost metagenome | isolation source: compost soil in an enriched community | place: Germany: Experimental Botanical Garden | reverse complement strand
AGCGTATGTCGCGCCAGCCGTGAATATCGTCAAGTAAGCCGTACTCTCCATTGCAAAGCCCCGCAGAGCGATCTGCGGGGCTTTTTCGTTGTGCGCGCGCTTCTCGCATCATCAACACACAGTAAATCATGCATCAATATTTAGCACGATGATCAATGAATGAAAAACTATTACAGTACTGTCACCTGTTCGCCGTCAAGCTCCCGCATAATGACATTGCGTTAATGCAAGCCTGACACCGAACCATCTTCACTTTTGAATGGAGCACGCATGTCCCTCTCGCCCGCCTTTTACGCCACCTGGAGCCCACGCCTGCTGGGCGTGCTGCGCATCATCCTCGGCTTTCTCTTCCTACAACACGGCACGGCCAAGCTGTTCGGCGCGCCGCACGTGGCCATGTTCGATGGCTTGCAACTGTTTTCCGTGATGGGCGCGGCCGGCGTCATCGAGCTGGTCGGCGGCACCTTGCTGCTGGTGGGCCTCTTCACGCGCCCCGTCGCCTTCATCCTGTCGGGCCAGATGGCGGCCGCCTATTTCATGGCGCACGCGCCAGCCGGATTCCTGCCGATCCTGAACGGCGGCGAAATGGCCGTGATGTATTGCTTCACCTTCCTCTACTTCGCGGCAGCGGGCGCCGGCGCCTACAGCCTGGACGGGCTGCGCGGCAAGGCTGGCGCCGCATAAGCGGCTGGGCTAGCGCGAGCATTCCAAAGGATAGGGCCGTTGCTCGATCACACCCTGCATGCGCAACGGCGCGCTGCCAGCAACGGTCCTGACTTGCAGGGCCGGAGCCTGCATGGCGCCCTCGGGCAATATCCTGTCCTCGCAATGGCTGAACAAATTGGCTGGCCGGTCGCCGATTGACCAATGTGCCAGGCCCAGCGGATCACCAGCCAGCTGCACCGGCGGGAGCGCATAGTCCTGCGCCAGGCCCGCCATTACCCACGCCAGCGACAGGTCGGACAAGGCCCGTGAATCGGCGTAACCACCACCGATATCGGCGTGCGATCCGGGAAACCAGAGTTCGCTAACGCTCGTGTAGTCCGCATTAATAGGCGGACACAACAAGATAGGATGGAAGCGGCTGCGCTTTTCATCGCGCGACACAGCGTGCAGGATGCGGCGGATCGGCGGATACGAATCGGACTTGTAGCGGTCGCCGTCCCTGCCGTCACTCATTTCCTTGCACGCACCGAAGTCCTTGAACAGCGAACCGGGCACGGTATCCCACAGCCCGAGAAATTGAATTTCCACCGGCACCACGGTTACCTTTAAACGTTCACGCAGCTCTTTACCGGCGATCGGTTCCTGTCCCGGCCGCCACGCCTTCCACGTATCCACATAGGCGTCATCATTTTTGTGCTTGACCAATTCCAGGATGGCGTTATCACGCCGAAGCCGCTGTTGAATATCGTCTTCCGACTTGGCCGGCACGCCCGCGTAGGCGATCAGGCCAGCCAGTGCGCGGGCTTGGTGGGCGCCACGGCTGAAGCCCAAAATATAGAGCTTGTCACCGGGGCGAAATGCCTGCGCGATGAAGTCATAGCCGCGCAGGATGCGCGGCTCCATGCCAAGGCCGAGACTGGCCCCCAGCACGGGACTTTCGACGCTGCCCACACCTTCGATATAGATGGCGCTGGTCTGCGCATCGCCAGCATTGAGCACCGCATCAAAGACCCTGCGTACATTGGTCCCGGAGGCGCTATCATTGCGCGTTCCATCCAGAAAGACAAAAATGTTTTTTGCCACGGCGGGATCGCCCGTAAACATTTTTTCCGTCACCACTGGGTCGACGTGCTCGCCGCCGGCGGCAGCGCAGGCGGACAGCAACGCCGCCAAGCCCGCCGTCAACACACTCCCTACCATGCGCCTCAATAGAGGCGATGCGTACCAGTTTGCCTTCATGACCGCTCCTTGTCGTGACTTCGTGTGCCCTGCATCGTTTCAGCATAGGCAAACTCCAGGGACCGCATTAGACATGGCGCAGAGATGAGGTGCATCAGGCAAAAAAAAGGCGGACATCGCTGTCCGCCCTGCTTTGATACGACGCTCCGCCTGGCTTACACGGCGGAGACGTCCAGTTCCGCGCCCGTGGCAGCCTGTACCTGTTCCTTGGTCACGCCCGGCGCCAGTTCCACCAGCTTCAGGCCGTTTTCCGTCACGTCGATGACACCCAGGTCGCTGATGATGACGTCGACCACGCCCACGCCCGTCAGCGGCAAGTCGCACTGTTTCAGCAGCTTGTGCGACGTCGTGCCATCCTTGGCGGTGGCCACGTGCTCCATCAGCACGACGACACGCTTGACGCCAGCGACGAGGTCCATCGCGCCGCCCATGCCCTTGACCATCTTGCCTGGAATCATCCAGTTCGCCAGATCGCCCTTTTCCGACACTTGCATGGCGCCCAAGATGGCCAGGTTGATCTTGCCACCACGAATCATGCCGAACGAATCGGCAGAGCTGAAGTAGGCGGCGCCGGGCAAGGCCGTCACCGTCTGCTTGCCAGCGTTGATCAGGTCGGCATCGACTTCCGCGTCGGTCGGGAACGGGCCGATGCCCAGCAAACCGTTTTCCGACTGCAGGAATACTTCGATGTTGTCCGGCACATAGTTGGCGACCAGGGTCGGCAAGCCGATGCCCAGGTTCACATAAAAGCCATCCTGCAGCTCTTTCGCCGCACGGGCGGCCATCTCATCTCTCGTCCAAGCCATAATAATCTCCGTATTCTTTTTTATGCTTCAGTGCGCACGGTGCGCTGCTCGATGCGTTTTTCCGGGTTCGCGTTGACCACGATGCGGTGCACGAAAATGCTCGGCGTGTGGACCTGGTCCGGGTCGATCTCGCCCACTTCGACCAGTTTTTCCACTTCGACGATGGTGATCTTGCCGGCCATGGCCACGTTCGGGTTGAAATTGCGCGCCGTTTTGCGGTAAACCAAATTGCCTGCGCGGTCGGCCATGTAGGCTTTGACCAGCGCCACGTCGGCCACGAGGCTGCGTTCCATCACGTATTGCTCACCGTCGAATTCGCGGAGCTCCTTGCCGTCGGCAACGATGGTGCCCACGCCCGTCTTGGTGAAGAAGGCCGGGATGCCGGCGCCGCCGGCGCGCAGTTTTTCGGCCAGGGTGCCCTGCGGCGTGAATTCCAGTTCCAGTTCGCCGGCCAGGTACTGGCGCGCGAATTCCTTGTTTTCGCCCACGTAGGAGGCGATCATTTTCTTGATCTGGCGCGTGGTGAGCAACTGGCCCAGGCCGAAGCCGTCCACGCCCGCGTTATTCGAAATGGCGGTCAGGCCCGTCACGCCCGAATCGCGCAAGGCGCCGATCAGGGCTTCGGGAATGCCGCACAGGCCGAAGCCGCCGACGGCGATGGTCTGGCCATCTTGGACGATACCGGCCAGCGCCGAGGCGGCGTCAGGATAAACTTTATTCATGGGTGTCCCTCTATCTTTTGTTAAGCTTTGGTCTTGAGTCCATGACTCAGGCAGCGACTCAGCATAAAATACGCGAGTGGAAAGTACAATACCGTAGAACTACCGGCGCCGTGCCAGCAATCCCCCTGTGAGAGTGATACGTATCAGATGAACGCCGCGTCAGCCATCGATTATGAAAGCATCTTCCTGCACGCGCCCGTGGGCATGTGCATGTCGGAAAACCGCATCATGCGTAGCTGCAACGAAGCGCTGGCGGCCATGTTCGGCTATGCGCGCGCCCAGCTGGACGACCAGTCCTTCGAAGTACTCTACCCCACGCATGACGAATTCCTGCGCACCGGTGACCGCATCATTCCCATCATGAACGCCAAGGGACGCTATTCGGACGAGCGCATCATGCGCCGCAGTAATGGAGAATTGTTCTGGTGCCACGTCACGGGCCACGCCATGCTGCCGCAGGAACCGCTGGGGCCGGGCATCTGGACGTTCGAGGATGTCAGCGAGAAACGTCCCGTGACGGCGGAACTGACCCCGCGCGAGCGCGAAATCGCCGCCCTGCTGGTGGAAGGCAAGACGAGCAAGGTCATCGCCCGCCAGATCGACCTCAGCCCCCGCACGGTGGAAATGCACCGCGCCAAGCTGATGCGCAAGTTCGCCGCATCGACGTCGTCCGAGCTCGTGCACAAGCTGGTGGGCTTAGGCCTGTAGTCTAAGTCACCCCCACAATAAATTATTGTGATTTGTGACGTCCTTAACCGGCGCTCTGCGGAGTTACCCGCTGCTCGCAGTGCTCACACTGCGTCGCAGCGGGCGCCTTGTATCACATCTGGTTCTGTTCGTCATAAATTCACAATAATTTCCTGTGGATTACTTAGAAACCCTTCCAATAGTCTACAAAACCGGCTTTGTAGTGAAAGTAGGTCGTTTGTATTTCTCGATTTATACATTCGACGCTGGCCTCCAGGCTACGCAACTGCGCACAATCCTTCTTGAACAGAAACCAGCTTTTGGCTTGCGGGGAATAGACCGACGCTGCATAACCCCATTGTTCCATCAAAAGCGACATGCTCTTGTTGGTATGGAACGCTGTATGCACCATGGGCGTAATGTAAAACCAATCGGGATTCTTTGGGATATTCTCGCACACCACGGTATGTAACATTAATACACCGTCCTCCGAGACGAGAGCATTGACTTCGTCAAGCGCTTCCCTGCTGAGCACATGCTCGAACATGGCGCTGTTAATCACGAGCCGATATGTGCCAATATCTTGTTCCGTCACATAGTTCAGTGCCTGGTCGTCGCTACGAACGTAACGATCAAAAATCTTTATGCTGGTCTGGAAATATTTTGTCAAAAAACGCGATAAGGTGCCGTAGCCCGCAGCATAGTCGAGAGTATCCTCCAGGCTGAGCACATCATTTTTTGCCAGCATGGTAAGTGCAAGGGCTTGATCGGCGTACGGCGGCTGATTCGAAATACTTTCCTCGATATTTCGCTCAAAAAAATGATGCCAGCTACTATTGAGCTCAGACCATATCTGCGGCGACATTTGTTGATGCGTCTTCGAGATCACAAAACCGCAGTGCTCGCACTTCCAATAATCTACCTTGAGTGCATCAGAAAAAGGACTGCCTGGATAGACAGGATAGCTTTTTGAGAAAAAATAATCAGTTTTTGAATTACAGATGATGCAGCTGTCATGTTCCACACTGCTGCCAGCCTCGCTATTTGTCATTTTATTCATCTGGATCTCAAAAGGTACTCATTCCGCCATCGGCGGAGATAATCGCTCCATTGATGAAATGCGAATCCTCGCCCGCCAGCAGCAGCAATAGCCCATCAAGGTCTTCCGGCTTGCCCGGACGTTTATTGGGCAGCATTTCGATCAGCTTCTTGCCCTGCTCGGTGGCAAAGTAATCTTCATTGATTTCCGTCGAAATGTAGCCAGGGCAGATGGCGTTCGTGTTGATGCCGTATTTGCCCCACTCCACGGCCATGGCGCGCGTCATGTGCACCATGCCCGCCTTGCTCATGCAATACACGCCGATCTGCGGCAGCACCTGCAAGCCCGCCATCGAGGCGATATTGATGATGCGGTGCTGTTTCTTCGGGTCGCCCTTGGCGCGCGCGATCATGCGCTTGGCCGTTTGCTGGGCGACGAAGAACGAACCGCGCAGATTGGTGTCCATCACGAACGAGTAATCTTCGGGCGTGACGTCGACCAGGCGTTGCGTGGTGGAGACACCTGAATTGTTGACGAGAATATCGATGGGGCCCGCTTCCGTTTCCGCATGCGCGATGGCCGACTTGATGCTGGCGAAGTCGGTCACGTCGAGCGACACCACGTGCGCGGCGCCGCCGTCCGCCTCGATTTCGGCGCGCAATTCCTTCAGGCGTTCGGTGCGGCGCGACGCCAGCACGACCTGTGCGCCGGCCTGGGCCAGCACTTTTGCAAAGCGCGCGCCGAGGCCGCTCGATGCGCCGGTAATCAGGGCAATCTTGCCCTCGAAATTGACTTCTATGCCCACGAGCTACTCCTGTTTTATTTTAGACAACACTTTACGCCGTGCCTATGGCAATCGGGCAAATTCCCCCGCAGCGCACTCGAGCAAAAGTAAACGCCATCATTACACAAAATGGCCGGATTTAGATTGCGGCGAGGGGCAATGTCACGCAAAATGGCGCCAAAGTTGCAATCCTCGTCAAAAACAAGCACACTCGTGCTTAAATTTCCCCGATGATGCTTTATTCCCTATCCTTGCTACCTAATTGAGTGACTGACAATCGAGACCATGACACAGCCTAATAACTTAGTTGAACAGTACGGACCGCGCGAAACCATGGAGTATGACGTGGTGATCGTCGGCGGTGGCCCCGCAGGCTTGGCCGCGGCGATCCGCCTGAAGCAGCTGGCCGCTGAAAAGAGCCAGGAAGTGTCCGTCTGCGTGCTGGAAAAAGGCGGCGAACTGGGCGCGCATATCCTGTCGGGCGCCATCATGGATCCGAAAGCGCTGACCGAACTGATCCCAAACTGGAAAGAACTGGGCGCGCCCCTGAACACGGAAGTGACGGAAGACCGCATCCTGTTCCTGACCGAAACGAAAGCGTATAAAACGCCGGGCTTCGCCGTGCCGGCCTGCTTTGAAAACCACGGCAACTACATCGTCTCCCTGGGCAATGTGGTGCGCTGGATGGGCCAGCAGGCGGAAAACCTGGGCGTGGAAATTTTCCCCGGCTTCCCTGCCGCGGAAATCCTCTACAACGACGACGGCTCCGTGAAAGGTGTGGCGACCGGCAACATGGGCGTCAAGCGCGATGGCGAACCGGGTCCCGACTTCCAGCTGGGCATGGAATTGCACGCCAAGTACACCTTGTTCGCCGAAGGCGCGCGCGGCCACCTGGGCAAGCAATTGATGGCCAAGTATGACTTGAACGCAGGCAAGGATCCCCAATCGTACGGCATCGGCATCAAGGAATTGTGGGAAATCGACCCGGCCCAGCACAAACCGGGCCTGGTGATCCACTCGAGCGGCTGGCCGCTGGACACGAAAACCTATGGCGGCTCCTTCCTGTACCACCTGGAAAACAACCAGGTGATGGTGGGCTACGTGGTGGGCCTGAACTACGAAAACCCGTATTTGTCGCCGTACGAAGAATTCCAGCGCTACAAGACGCATCCGGAAATCCGCAAGTTCTTCGAAGGCGGCAAGCGTATTTCCTACGGCGCGCGCGCGATCGCGGCCGGCGGCCTGCAATCGTTGCCGAAACTGGTGTTTGCCGGCGGCGCGCTGATCGGCTGCGATGCGGGCTTTTTGAACATGAGCCGCATCAAGGGCAGCCACGCGGCCATCAAGAGCGGCATGCTGGCGGCGGACGCGGCCTTTGGCGCGCTCGGCGAACAGCGCCAGCACGACGAACTGACGAGCTATCCTGTCGCCTTTGAAAAATCCTGGCTGCATGAAGAGCTGCACGTGGCGCGCAACGTCAAGCCATGGCTGTCGAAAGGTTTGTACCTGGGCAGCCTGATGACTGGCATCGACCAGTTGATCTTCCGCGGCAAGGCGCCATGGACCCTGCACCACTCGCATGGCGACCACGAATGCCTGAAACCGGCAGCCCAGTCGAAAAAGATCGTGTATCCGAAACCCGATGGCAAGCTGACCTTCGACAAGATGTCGTCCGTCTTCATCTCGAACACGAACCACGCGGAAGACCAGCCCATCCACCTGACGTTGAAGAACGCCAGCGTGCCCGTCGACGTCAACCTGGCCACCTATGCGGGTCCGGAAGCGCGTTACTGTCCCGCCGGCGTGTACGAGTTCGTGAAAAACGACGACGGCGCCGAACGCCTGCAGATCAATGCGCAAAACTGCGTGCACTGCAAGACCTGCGACATCAAGGATCCGACGCAAAACATCGTGTGGGTGACACCGGAAGGCGGCGGCGGACCGAACTATCCCAACATGTAATCGTCATCGCGCGTAGCTGGCGACAACAGCGCGGCACCTCCGGGAGCCGCGCTTTTTTTTATTGGCGATGCCACCATCAGATGTGGGAATAGGTGTTGACGTCCTGGACAGAGACTTTTATTTTTATTGCAACCTTTCTTCCCGCTGTGGCCTGCCAGGAACACGAAAATTTGCTCAATGATGCTCTGGGGCAAAATTCCACCGGGAAATTTTCTATTCGCCACTCCTAGCAGTTACAATTGCCGCTGGTACACTTTTCTTCCCTCTTATGAACGCTGACGCCACCGTGGAAACGCAACTCGACACCCAACTGGCGCTGGCGCTGAAAGCGCATCAGGCTGGCCACCTGGAAGAGGCGGAAGACCTGTATGTCGCCATCCTGCAAGCCCAGCCTTACCATGCCATCGCCAACCACAATATGGGTTTGCTGGCCGGCCAGGTCGGCCAGTTCCGGGCAGGACTGCCGTATCTGCACAAGGCGCTGTCGGTCAATCCCGACGAAGGCCAGTTCTGGCTATCGCTAGCCGACGGCTTGCTCAAGGCCGGTGAGCGGGACGAGGCGCTCGACATCATCGATACGGCCATCGGCCGCGGCCTCAATACCGAGCAGGCGCAAACGTTACGCGCGCGTATCGCCGCAGCGATTGCTGCCGCGCCGACGGCCGACGAATGCCAGCACGTGGTGGAGCTGTACCAGGCGGCACGGTATGCGGAAATGGAAACGGCCACCCGGGCGCTGATTGCGCGCTACCCCACCTCCGATTTTGCCTGGAGCGTACTCGGCACCGTCCTGCAGGCGCAGGGCAAGGACGCCCTCGACGTGCTGCAAACCACTGTCCAGCTGACCCCGTATGACGCCGAAGCCCATTGCAACCTGGCCAATGCGTGGCAGGCACGCGGGGAATATGCGCAAGCGGTCCAGTCCTATCAGCAGGCGCTGCAGTTCAATCCTGCTTTCGCCGAAGCGCACAGCAACATGGGCGGTGCCCTGCTGGCGCTCGGCTCCCTGGCGGAAGCGGAAGACGCCTACCTGCAGGCCATTGCCCTGCGGCCCGACTATGGCATGGCGCACTTTAACCTGGGCAATACGCGCAAGGCGCGTGGCGACCTCGACGGCGCCGTCGGCGCCTACCAGGCCGCCCTGGCAAGCATGCCCGGCGACGCTGAAGTGTTCTGCAATCTGGGCAATGCCCTGCAAGGGCTGGAACGCAATGAGGAAGCGGCCGACAGCTATCGCCGCGCGCTGGCGCTTGAGCCCCGCCTGGTGATGGCGCACAGCAACCTCGGCGCCGCGCTGCAGAATCTGGAGCAGTACGCGCAGGCGGAAGAGAGTTACCGCACGGCCTTGTCGCTGGCGCCGCGCCAGGCCGACCTGTGGAATGGCCTGGGCAACAGTCTGCAGTCGCAGCAGCGGCTCGACGCCGCCGCCGACGCCTATCACCAGGCGCTGGCCGTGCAGCCCGACTATTCTCAGGCCCAGTCCAACCTGGGCGGCGTACTGGTGAGCCTGGGCGAATTCGATGCGGCGATCGCCAGCTATCGCCTGGCCCTGAAGCTCCAGCCGGACAGCGCCGACGCACACACCCAGCTGGGTCTGGGCCTGCAATCGGTCGGCGAACTCGACGAAGCGCTGGCCCTGCACCAGCGCGCGGTGCAGCTGGCGCCAGACAAGCTGCAGGCCTACACCTGCCTAGGACATTGCCTCAAGCAAATGCGCCGCTTTGAGGAAGCGCAAGTAGCTTACCGGCAAGCGCTCACCCTGGCGCCCGATGTCGCCAGCCTGCATAACGACCTGGCCATCGCCGTGCAGGACGCCGGCGATTATCCCGAGGCGATCCGCATCTACCAGCACGCGCTGGAACTGGACCCGCGCTCATCGCTGATCCATTGCAACCTGAGCGTGGCGTTCGAGGATAGCGGCCAGTCGGAACAGGCGCTCGCGTATCTGCAGCGCGCACGCGACATCGCGCCCGACTCCAGCCGCGTTCACTTTACGATGGGTAATTGCCTGCGCTCACTGAAGCGTTACGAGGAAGCGCTGGCCAGCTATGCGCGCTCGCTGGAAATCCAGGACGACTTCATCGGCTCCCATTTGAACATCTGCGCGACCTACAGCGAGATGGGGCGCACCGACGACGCCGTCCAGGCGTGCCGCACGGCTCTGGCCAGGTATCCGCAATACGATGAGGTCTACAGCAACATGCTGTTCGGCCTGTCGCACATGCATGCCGACGACCCTGCCGCCATGGTGGCCGATCATTTCGGCTTCGGCGAGCGCTACGAAACGCCACTGCGCGCCGCGTGGCAGCCGCACGCGAACGACCGCGACCCGCAGCGCCAGCTGAAGATCGGCCTGGTCTCGGGCGACTTCTGTAACCATGCGGTGGCGCATTTCATTACGCCCCTGCTTGAGGAACTGGTGGCGATGCCGCAGTTTTCGCTGTATGCGTACTACAACAATAGCCGTGTCGACAATGTCACCATGCGCCTCGCGCAACTAGTGCCCAACTGGCTGCCAGTAACCCACCTGAGCCAGGAAAAACTGGCCGAGCGCATCCGCGCCGACGGCATCGACATCCTGATCGACCTGTCCGGACATACGGCCAGGAATTGCCTGATGGCCTTTGCCCGCAAGCCGGCGCCCATACAGATGAGCTGGATCGGCTATCCGCTGACCACGGGCTTGCAGGCCATGGATTACTACCTTAGCGATCGTCATTTCTCGCCGCCCGAGACGTTCGCCAGCCATTTCACGGAAAAACTGATCTTCCTGCCGACCATCGCCCCATTCCTGCCATCCGAAAATGCGGACGGCATCCTGCCGGCGCCCGTGCTGAAGAACAAATACCTGACTTTCGGCAGCTTCAACCGCCCTAACAAGCTCAACCGCCAGACCATCGCGCGCTGGGCCAAGGTCTTGCGCGCCATCCCGGACGCCAGGATGCTGCTGGCCGCCATGCCGGCGCCCGGTCCGCACCCAGGGCTGACGGCCTGGTTCGCCGAGGAAGGCATCAGCGCCGACCGCCTGATCTTCGAACCGCGCGCCAACATGGCCAATTTCCTGGCCATGCATCACCGCGTCGACATGTGCTTCGATACGGCGCCTTACGGTGGCGGCACCACCACCTTCCACGGCTTGTGGATGGGCGTGCCCACCCTCACCGTTGCAGGACCGACAGCACCGAGCCGCGCCGGCACCTCGATTCTGCGTCAAGTGCAACTGGAAGAATTCATCGCCCGCAACGACGAGGAATTTGTCAGCAAGGCCCTGTACATGGCGGCCAACCCCATGCTGCTGGGCGCCTACCGCTTCAGCACCCGGCACCGCCTGGCGCAAACGGCGCTGGGCCAGCCGAAGTTGATTGCGGAAGGCCTGGCCAACAGCCTGCGCCTGGCCTGGCAGCGCTGGTGCGAAGACTTGCCGCCAGTCAGCTTCGATGCGCCGCTCGACAGCCAGTTGCCCGGGGAGATAGCGGCATGAGCGATTCCAAACCCATCTACGTCACGCAGCCGCTGCTGCCGGACTTGCAGGATTTCCTGCCGTACCTGGAAAGCATCTGGGAAAACAAGATCCTCACCAATGGCGGCCCCTTCCACCAGCAGCTGGAAAAAGCGCTGTGCGACTACCTGGGCGTGCGGCATATCTGCCTGTTTACCAATGGAACGCTGGCGTTGATGACGGCCTTGCAAGCCTTGCGCGTCAAGGGCGAAGTCATTACGACGCCGTATTCCTTCGTTGCCACGGCCCATTCGCTGCTGTGGAATGACATCAAGCCCGTTTTCGCCGACATCGATGCGCGCACGCTGAACCTCGATCCGGCGCGCATCGAGGCGGCCATCACGGCGCAGACCACGGCCATCATGCCCGTGCACTGCTATGGCCATCCCTGCGATGTCGACGCTATCCAGAAGATTGCCGACAATTACGATCTGAAGGTCATCTATGACGCCGCGCATGCGTTCGGCGTGCGCCACCGGGGCACCAGCGTCCTCAATTACGGCGACCTGTCCGTGATCAGCTTTCATGCGACGAAGATCTTCAATACCTTCGAAGGCGGCGCCATCGTCTGCCCGGACGCCAAGACCAAGCAGCGCATCGACCACCTGAAAAATTTCGGTTTTGTCGACGAAGTCACGGTCGTCGCCGCAGGCATCAATGGCAAGATGAGCGAAATCAATGCCGCCTTCGGCCTTCTGCAGCTGAAGGGTATCGACCAGGCGCGGCAGCAGCGGCGCAGCATCGACGCCCACTACCGCCAGCGTCTGGCGGGCATCGCGGGCATCACCTGCCTGGAAGCGGCCGACGCCGAAGCGGCCAATCACGCCTACTTTCCCATTCTCGTCGGACCCGAGTATCCGCTGGCACGCGATGCCCTGTTCCAGCGGCTGCGCGATCACGATATCTACGCGCGACGCTATTTCTACCCGCTCATCAGCGATTTCCCCATGTACCGCGGCATGCCGTCCGCCGTGCATGCCAATCTGCCGGTGGCGCGCCTGGCCGCATCCCAGGTGATCTGCCTGCCGATTTACCCGGCCCTCGAGCTGTCGAGCGTGGACGCGATCACCGCCCTGATCGCCGGGCCGGCCTGAGCGCTACACCCGCCCCTATTGACCCAGACCAAACGGCCACCGTATGTCCCACTACGCCCACCTTACCGCGATCGCCTACCACCTGCCGCAGGCGATCCTGACGAATGCCGCGCTGGAGCAGGAGTTCATCGACTGGCCGGCGCAAAAAATCCTCGACAAGACGGGCATTGCGCAGCGCCATATCGCTGCGGAACATGAAACGGCCAGCGACCTGGCGTTCCATGCCGCGGAAAAACTGTTCGCCACGCATGACATCGCGCGCGGCGACATCGATTTCCTGATCCTGTGCACGCAGGCGCCCGACTACCTGCTGCCCAGCAGCGCCTGCGTGCTGCAGCAACGGCTCGGCTTGCCGACCTCCTGCGGCGCGCTCGATATCAACCTCGGCTGTTCCGGCTACGTCTACGCGCTGGCCATGGCCAAGGGCCTGATCGAGAGCGGCATCTGCAAGAAAGTACTGCTGCTGACGGCCGATACCTATTCCAAGTACATCAACGCGCGTGACCGCAGCGTACGCACGCTGTTCGGCGACGCCGCCGCCGCCAGCGTGATCGCCGGCGGCGCGCCAGAACTGGCGCTGGGGCCTTTCGTCCTGGGCACGGATGGCAGCGGCGCGAACAACCTGATCGTGCCGACCGGCGGCATGCGCACGGCCCGCAGCGCGGCCACAGCCATACCCGTCGAGGACGCATCCGGCAACTGGCGCAGCCAGGACGACCTGTTCATGGATGGGGCGCAGATCGTCCAGTTCACCTTGGGCGCCGTGCCGCGTACAATGCAGGAACTGCTGGACAAGGCCGGCAAGACCCTCGATGACATCGACCACGTCATCTTCCATCAGGCAAACAAATTCATGCTTGACGCCTTGCGCCGCAAAATACGCATTCCGGAAGACAAATTTGTGATTGAAATCGATACTGTCGGCAATACCGTCTCCTCGACCATTCCCATCGCCATTGCCCGCGCGCGCGCCTCGGGGCGCATCCTGCCGGGCGACACGGCCCTGCTGCTGGGCTTTGGCGTCGGCTATTCGTGGGCCGGCACGCTGGCGCGGCTGTAGGCGCCCGCGCGTCTGCGTACTGAACTTCTCTGAAAGGAAACACAATGCAAGAATTTTTCAACGGCATGGCCGACATCCTGGAAATCGATGCCGACAAAGTCGTGCCAGCTTTGAAACTGGGTGATTACGCCTGGGATTCGCTGGCCATCATTTCCACCATCGCCCTGGCCGATGAGCTGTTCGACCAGATGCTCGAAGGCCAGGCCCTGGCCAATTGCGAGACCCTGGCCGACGTGCTCGCATTGATCGCCGTCAAGGTCTGACCATGTCCAGCCAGCGCCTGGAATCGGGACTGCCCTTCAGCACCGCCCATTTGTCCATGCGCGGCGTGGTGTGCGCGCTGCCGCGCACACAAGTCTCCAATGCCGACCTGGCCGAGCGCTTCGGCGCCGAGGCAGTGGCCGACGTGAGCAAGATGATCGGCGTGCAGTCGCGCCGCCGCGCCGCCGATGGCCAGACGACGGCCGACCTGTGCCAGGCGGCGGCCCACACCCTGCTAGACGACCTGGGCTGGGAGCGCGACAGCATCGACGCCCTGATCTTCATCTCGCAAACCCCCGATTACGTGCTGCCGGCCACGGCCTGCGCCCTGCATGGACGGCTGGGCCTGCACAAGGCCTGTGCCGCCTTTGACATCAACCTCGGCTGCTCGGCCTACGCGTATGGTCTGTGGCTGGCGGCGAAGATGCTCGACGGCCAATCCATGTGCCGCATCCTGCTGCTGGTGGGCGACACCATCAGCAAGACCGTCGATGAGACCGACCGCGCCACCGCACTGCTGTTTGGCGACGCCGGCACGGCCACCGCGCTGGAATTCGATGCGGCGGCGGCGCCCGCCCATTTCATCGTCGGCAGCGACGGCGGCGGCGAACGCCACCTGATGATGGCCGCCAGCGCCTGCCGGCCCTACGCCGGCGACGATGCGCGCCTGGCGCAGCGCGATCCCGCCAAGCTGTACATGGACGGCGGCGAAATCTTCAATTTCACATTGAAGAGCATTCCGCCGCTGGTGGCGGACCTGTTGCGCCTGGCAAACCGCACGAGCGACGAAATCGATGCCTTCCTGTTTCACCAGGCAAATACCTTCATGCTCAAGCACATTATCAAAAAAGCCAAATTGCCAGCCGAGCGCGCACCGATCAATATGGACCGCTACGGCAACACGTCCAGTGCCTCCATCCCCCTGCTGATCGCCGACAGTCTGGGCGCGGCGGCACGGGGCCAGACCATCGCCATGTTCGGCTTTGGCGTCGGCTACTCCTGGTCGGCGGCCGTGCTGGGCCTGCAATCGCTGACCGTCAACCGCCTTATCGAAGTCTGAACCATGATCTTTCAACCCGACATGCTGGCCGGCCAGCGCATCCTCGTCACCGGCGCCTCGTCCGGCATCGGCCGCGACACGGCCCTGCTGCTGGCGCGCTGCGGCGCGCAACTGCTGATCAGCGGACGCGACCCGGCTCGCCTGGAGCAAACCCTGCAGGCCCTCGACGGCGGCGGCCACCGCGCAGAAGTGCTCGAACTCGACGGCGGCGACCACATCGTCGACTTCCTCAAGCAAGCCACACAGGAAGCGCCCCTGAGCGGCATCTTCCATGCGGCCGGCATCGAATTATTGCGCCCGGTCAAATTGTCCAAGGCCCAGCAGTTTGACGACGTCTTTGCCTCCAGCGTCAAGACGGCGCTGGCGCTGGCGCGCGGCGCAGCCCTGCGTGGCGTACTCAGCGATGGCGCGGCCCTGCTCTTCATGTCGTCCGTCGCGGGCCAGAGCGGCCAGTCCGGCATGAGCGTATATTCGGCGGCCAAGGCCGCCATCGATGGCCTGGTGCGCGCCCTGGCCGTGGAACTGGCGCCGCGCGGCATGCGCGTCAACAGCATTGCCGCCGGCGCCGTCGAAACGGAAATGCACGCGCGCTTGAGCCGCGGTTTGCCTGACGAGGCCATGCAAGCCTACGCCGAGCGCCATCCGCTCGGTTTCGGCAGCGCCAGCGATATCGCGCAGACGGCGGCCTTTTTGCTGTCGCCGGCGGCGCGCTGGGTCAGCGGCGCCACCTGGGCCGTCGACGGCGGCTACCTGGCCCGTTAGGAGTGTTCATGCAAACTATCCTCATCGTCGGCGCTGGACGCTTCGCCCGAGAATTGCTGTGCTGGCTGGAAGACAGCCTCGACCCGGCCACGGCCCGCATCGGTGGCTTGCTCGACGACACGCTGCCGCCCGCGCCCATGCTCGACGCCGACTACCCGTACCCCGTGCTGGGCAGCATCAGCGCTTACCAGCCCGCGGCCGGCGAGGCGCTGCTGCTGGCCATCGGCGCACCAAAAGCCCGGCTGGAAGTGGCACAGACGCTGGCCGCGCGCGGCGCCCGCTTCCATACGCTGATCCACCCCAGCGCCGTGGTCGCGCGCACGGCCCGTATTGGCCAGGGCGCCGTCGTCTGCCCGTTCGCCCTCGTCTCGGCAGGCAGCGAACTGGGCGACTATGTCACCATCAACAGCTACGCCAGCGTCGGCCATGATGCAGTGCTGGAAGCGGGCTGCACGCTCAGCTCGCACGTCGACATCACGGGCGGCGTGCGTCTGGGCCAGGCCGTCATGGTCGGCTCGGGCGCATCCATCCTGCCACGCGTGAGCGTCGGCGCCGGCGCCACCGTGGGCGCCGGCGCCGTCGTCATGCGCCGTGTGGCCGCTGGCGCCACCGTGTACGCTCCACCTGCAAAAACATTATGACCACCATCTCCGAAACGCGGCAGCTGCGCGACCAGTTCTGGCACCTGCTGTGCCACCGCAGCGAACTGCCCGCCAGCGGCGACTATCTGAAACTCGACTGGCTGGGCGAGGAAGTGGTCGTCTACAACGACCAGGGCGAGCTGATCGCCTTCGACAATCTGTGTCCGCACCGCGGCACGCGCTTCTTCACCGAAAAACGCGGCAATGCGCCGCTGGCCTGCCCCTACCATGGCTGGGCCTACCGGGCCGGCGCCATGCACATCCCCTGCCGCGAGCGCTACGCCCCTGCCGAACTGGACAATGCCCGCCTGCAGGTGCTGCAGCTGGACTGGTGCGCCGATTTCCTGTTCGCCTCGCCACAGCCGCGCATGTCGCTCGATGCGCAGCTGGGCGAGACCCAGGCCACGCTGGAAAACATTTCCTTCAACGTCGCGGGCCTGGGCGATTTCAACGCCTATGTCTATGAGTGCGACTGGCGCATCGCGCTGGAAAATGCACTCGAGCCGCTGCACGTTCCATTCGTGCACCCGGAATCGCTGGCGCAACTGCAACTGGACGACGGCGAAAACCGGTTCACGGACTGGACGTCGATATGGGAAGCATGCCTGGGCAACGCCGGCATGGCCAGGAAACTGCGCTCCGTCAAGCGCCTGTTCCAGCTCGACAACCAGTTCGAAGGCTACCAGAGCCTGTACCTGTTCCCGTTTACCATGCTCTCGTCGACGTTTTCGTATTCCTATTCGCTGCAGCATTTCTTTCCGTCAACCCAAGCGCAGCGCACGCATTTCTCCAGCCGCCTGCTCATGGCCGCGGCCAAGCCCGCCGCCAGCGCTACGCTGCAGGGCTTTTTCGACTCGAGCGCGCAGATGAACCGCCAGGTATTCGAGGAAGACCATGCCATCTGTAAACGCATCGCCGTCCAGGCAGCCGATAGCGCGCGCTTCAAGATCCTTTCCAGCGACGAGGCAAAGATCGCGCATTTCCGGGCGTGCATCGCGGCGGCAAGCCAGTCTTAAGGGGCTGGCGGCGGCCCTCCAGGCCGATGTGAAACTTTTTTAAAAAGAATTTCAAAAAATTTCCACAAAGCATTTAATAAGCTTATGCGGATGGTCGTCTTGTACTTGGGAGAGCACAAAGAACCGTTGCTCCGGACTGAACCCACCAAACCAGGAGTTACACCATGCTGAGCCTTCACACTAACAACGCTGCACTGTCCGCACAAAATTCGATCACCCGTACCCAAAGCCAACTGTCGACCTCGATGACGCGCCTGAGCACCGGCTTCCGCATCAACTCGGCAATGGATGACGCAGCAGGCCTGCAGATCGCAACCCGTCTGAAAGCACAAACCAGCGGCATGACCGTTGCAATGTCGAACACCCAGAACAGCACCTCGATGCTGCAAACGGCTGAAGGCGCGTTTGACGAAGTCACCAACATGCTGATCCGCATGAAGGATCTGGCAACCCAGGCAGCCGATGCTTCGTCGGGCGCCAAAGACAAGGTCGCCATGCAGTCGGAATACGATGCACTGGGCCTGGAACTGTCGAACGTGATGAAAAACACCACCTTCGGCGGCAACAAGCTGCTGGTAGGCGGCACGCTGGCATCGTCGATGACGTTCCAGATCGGCGCAAGCCAAACCGAAACGATGGCATTTGACGTTTCGGCCAAAATGACCAGCCTGGCAGCATCGCTGACGTCGGCTACCGCCAACTACGCTGCTTCCGCAACCGGCACCGAGCTGACCAGCTCCGCCAACGCCACCATCGCTCTGCTGGAAACGGCAATCGGCGACGTCGGCACCGTTCGCTCGGCACTGGGTGCTGCTGCAAACCGTCTGGACCACGTGAACACCAACTTGTCCAACATCGCCACCAACACCAAAGCCGCTACCGGCCGCATCATGGACGTCGACTTCGCTACCGAAAGCTCGAACATGACGTCGTCGCAAATGCTGCTGCAAGCTGGCACCGCAATGTTGAAACAAAGCAACAGCATGTCCTCGATGGTCATGTCCCTGCTGCAATAATATGTCGCTGCCTGGCCGTTCGCGGCCAGTCGCTGAAAACCAGGCCTTGGCCTGGTTTTTTTTCGTCCGTACTCTCCCCGCCTTTGCTCGCAGGGAAACTATTTCCTGGCAATCTTTAACGATATGGTACGCATGGTCGCCTGTTTGAAGGGCAAGCCCATCCAACAGCCGTCATCCTCAGGAATCGCCGAGTGCTCAGCCTTCATACAAATACCGCCGCACTAGCCGCACAAAATGCCGCCGCACGCGCGCAATCGCGGCTGTCGACGTCGATGACGCGCCTCTCCACCGGCTTTCGCATCAATTCGGCCATGGATGACGCCGCCGGCCTGCAAATCGCCACGCGGCTGCGGGCACAGGCGAGCGGCATGACCGTCGCCATGCGCAACACGCAAAACAGCACCTCGATGCTGCAGACGGCGGAAGGCGCGTTCGACGAAGTGAGCACCATGCTGATCCGCATGAAGGACCTGGCTACCCAGGCCGCCGATGCATCGTCGGGCGCCAAGGACAAGGTCGCCATGCAGGCCGAATACGACGCCCTGGGCCTGGAACTGGCCAACGTCATGAAAAACACGACTTATGGCGGCAACAAACTGCTGGCCGGCGGCACGCTGGCGTCGTCCATGACCTTCCAGATCGGCGCCAGCCAGAGCGAAACGATGGGGTTCGACGTCTCGGGCAAAATGGCCGGCGTGTTGGCCTCGCTCGGCGCGGCCAGCGCCAACTTCGGTACACCCGCCACCGGGACCGAATTGACGGGCAGCGCGAATGCCACCATCGCCCTGCTGGAAACGGCCATCGACGATGTCGGCGGCGTGCGCTCGGCCCTGGGCGCCGCCGGCAACCGCCTGGACCACGTGCACAACAACCTGTCGAACATGGTCACCAACACCAAGGCCGCCATCGGCCGCATCATGGATGTCGACTACGCGGCCGAAAGCGCGAACATGACGTCGGCGCAAATGCTGCTGCAAGCGAGCACGGCCATGCTCAAGCAAAGCCAGAGCATGCAGAAAATGATACTCTCCCTGTTGCAGCCATGACAGCTAGCTTTTTTATGGACCTCGATCTGGACACAATGGCATGGCGATAGACCGCATTGCATCGGGCAATCCGGTGCCCCTGATTACCCAGCGCTTCGACGTCAGCCCCGCTACGCCGATGGTGCCGGGCGTGGTCCAGCCGCTGGTGCCGATCGGCCCCTACATGGCGCCCGCGCCCGACGCCGGCACCCTGCCCGCCCAGCTGCAGCAGAAGGGACAGGACAGCCTGGCATCCCTCATCAAGCCCAATGCCGAAGGTACGGGCGGCGCCCTGCCGCGCGACAGCAGCGCCATGCAGGTCAACCAGCTGTTCTTCACGCGCCAGCTGATCTGGCAACCGCCCAACGCGGCGCAGCTGGCCGCCTCGTGGCGCGTGATGGTCAGGACCTATGGCGAACAATATGCGGCCCTGCAGGAACAGGCGCGCGGCCAGCACGTGCCGGGCAATCTGTTCATGGCCGAACAGCAGCCGGCCCTGCTGCGCGAAGGCGTCCGTCCACCGTTGACGGTCGACAGCGAAGCGTGGCGCTTTGCCGTGTATGGCTGGGGCGGCCAACGCCTGCTGCTGCGCGTGCTGGCCAGCGATGAAGACGAAGAGACAACGCCAAGGCGGCGCGGCAAGGTGGCGTTGCGCGTCGAACTGATCATCATCGGCATCGGCCGGGTGGTGATCCAGATGGAACCGTCCGGCGACGGCGTGCTGCTGGAACTGGCCGCCGACGAGGAAGCGGCGCTGCGCCATTTGCGCCTGGCCCTGCCCGAGATCGCCGACGCCGTGCGGCGCGCGGGCCTGCGCCTGGTGCGCTGCCGCCTGAACCGCCAGCTGCATGCGCAGCGCGTGCACGGCAACTACCCGATGCAGGCGGGCGCCGCTTCGCTGTCGCTGCCCCTGTTCCGCGCCATGGCCGAGGTAGCCCTGCTGCTGACGCAGCCGGAAGCGGAAGCGGCGGCCGATCCCGATGCGCCCGCAGCACCCGCCGCCGAAGCCGAAGAAGAGCCCATCATCGTCTCGAAGGAAGTGGCCGCGCCGTTCGGTTACGACTATGGCGACGAGGAAGAGTCGGCGCAAGGCGCCACCGTGCTGCTGCTGGCCGACGGCCAGGAGCACGAGTTGCTGCCGCCCATCGACGAGCAGGATTGACGCGGCATAAAAAAACGGCGCCCGAAGCGCCGTTTTCATTTCACCGTACTACCCCACCGTGCCGATGATGCTCACTTCGCGGTTTTCCGGGATTTCGTTGTACGACAGCACATGCAAGCCAGGCGCGAACAGGCGCGCGTAGCGGGCCAGCAGCGGACGGATCTGCGGCAGCACCAGCAGCAGCGGCGGCGTGGCCTGCTGCTTCATCTGCTCGCGCGCCACCGGCATGTTCACCTGCAGCTGCGACAGCAGATGCGGGTCGATCGGATAGTTGTCCAAAGTCACCTTGCCCGACTGGCGCGCCTGGTTCAGGGAACCGAGCAGCATGTTTTCCAGCTCGCCGCCCAGGTTAAACGCCTGCATTTCCATCTTCTGGCCGAACAGGCCGCTGACGATCTGGCGCCGCAGCGCACAGCGCACTTCAGCGGCCAGCAGGATCGGGTCCTTGGTCGTTTCCGAACTGTCGAGCAAGGTGGTGGCGATGGGCACGATATCCTTCAATGACACATTTTCCGCCAGCAAGACGCGGAACACGCGCAGCAGCTGCGTGTGCGTCAGCGCCTTGTCCAGCGCACCGGCCAGTTTCGGCGACAGGGCCGTCAGGCGCTCCATCATGTTCGACACGTCTTCGTGGCGGAACAGTTCCGGCAGGTATTCGCGCACCATCTTCGACAAGTGCGTGGCGATCACGCTGGGTGCCTCGATGACCTGGTAGCCGAGACCCAGTGCATGGGCCTTTTCGCCCGGTTCGATCCACGTGACGGGCATGCCGTAGGCCGGCTCGATGCCGGGAATGCCGTCCAACTGGCCATATACGTTCGGCGACGGGATCGCCATCAGGCGGTCGGCCTGCACTTCCGCCTGTGCCACCACGGTGCCCGACAGCACGATCGCGTACTGCGATGGCTTCAGGGCCAGGTCGTCGCGCACGCCGATATTCGGCAGCAGCAAGCCCATCGATTCGGACAGGCTCTGGCGCACGCCCTTGACGCGCTTGTTCAGCGGCTCACCCTGGGTTTTGTCCACCATGCCGACCAGCTTGTAACCGAGCATCACCATCAGCGGCTGCACGGCGGGCAATTGCTGCCATTCCAGTTCGGCCGGCTTGTCGTCGCGCAAGGCCGCCTCGATGGCGGCCAGGCCGGCCGCGTCGGGCCCCTTCACGCGCTTGGTCAGGCGCCAGGCGACAAAAGCCAGCACGCCGGCAAAGGTCATGAACATGAACCACGGCATGCCCGGAATCAAAGCCAGCGCCACCATCATGCCGGCCGCGCTGTAGATTACCGTTGGCGAGGTCAGCACCTGGCCTGCCACTTGCTGTTCGAAATCTCCCGAATCGCTGATACGGGTCACGAGGATAGCGGCCGCGGCCGACAGCAGCAGCGCCGGGATCTGCGCCACCAGGCCATCACCGATGGTCAGCAGTGCGTATTGGCGGAAAGCATCGCCGAACGACAGGTCGTGCATCAGCGAGCCGATGGCCACGCCGCCGACCATGTTGATGATCAAAATCAAAATACTGGCGACGGCGTCGCCGCGCACGAACTTCGACGCACCGTCCATGGCGCCATAGAAATCCGCTTCGGCGGCCACGTCCTTGCGGCGGATCTGGGCTTTTTCCTGGTTGATCAGGCCGGCGTTCAGGTCGGCGTCGATCGCCATCTGCTTGCCCGGCAAGGCATCGAGGGTAAAGCGCGCCGACACTTCCGAGATGCGCTCGGCACCCTTGGTGACGACGGCGAAGTTGATGATCATCAAGATCACGAAGACCACGATACCGACGACGAAGTTACCGCCAATGACCACGTTACCGAAGGCCTCGATCACCTTACCGGCCGCATCCGCGCCCGTATGGCCGTGCAGCAACACCACGCGCGTGGACGCCACGTTCAGGGTCAGCCTGAGCATGGTGGTGGCCAGGATCACCGTCGGGAAGACGGAGAAATCGAGCGGCCGCTTGGCCGACACGCTGACGAGGATGACGATCAGTGCCAGCACGATATTGAAAGTGAACAAGATATCGAGCAGCACGGGCGGCAGCGGCAGGATGATCATCGCCAGGATCACCAGCAGGAACAGCGGCGTGGCGAACTTGTGGCGGCGCATTTCGGCAACCAACCGGTTCAGGAAATTCATGAAGGTACTACCTCGCTCAAATGAGATGGCACGACCACCTCGGTGGGAAATGGGGGCTGGGCAGCGCGCTGCCCAGTACGGAATGCTTTCAGCTGCAGTATGTAGTTGAGCACCTGCGACACGGCCTGGTACAGCTGCACGGGAATCTGCTGCTGCACCTGGCTGGTGTTGTAGATGGCGCGTGCCAGCGGCGGCAACTCCAGCGTTTCGATATTGTGTTCCTTCGCCACTTGCCGGATATACAGCGCCATCTCGTCGACGCCCTTGGCAACGACGAACGGCGCCTCGGCGCGGTCCTGGTCATACTTCAATGCGACGGCGTAATGCTCGGGATTGACAATCACCACGTCGGCGTCGGGCACGGTCTTGCGCACGCTGCGCCGGCCAATCTGTTGCTGCAGCTGGCGGATGCGCTGGCGCACTTCGGGCCGCCCTTCGCTGCTTTTATGTTCTTCCTTGACGTCCTGCTTGCTCATGCGCTGGTTGCGGGCAAAGAAAAACGCCTGCGCCGGCACGTCGATGATGGCAAACAGCACGAAGACGGAAATGAGCGCCATCAGGCCGTCGAGCATCAGCGCCGAGCCATCGAGCATGGCCTGCTGCAAGGGCCGGTGTTGCAAATCCACATACTGCGTCAGGCTGGAGCGGCTCACGTGCACGAGCACCATGCCCAGCACGGCGGCCTTGGCGATCGACAAGCCGAATTCAAAGCCGTGCTTGGGCGACACGAGGCGGCCCAGGTTCTTGGCCGGACTCAGGCGCTCCATCTTCGGCGCCCAGTTCTTCGTGCTGATGACCCAGCCGCCGGGGATCAAGGAACCGAGCACGACGAACAAGGGCACGCAGAACAGCGGCACGATCATCTTGATCAGCAAGCCCACCGACGTGGTAAACGCCATCGACATGGCATTTTCCAGCGCGCCCTTGCTGTCGAGCGGCATGAAGGCCATGGCGAACAGCTCGCGAAAGCTGAGCAGATAACCGGGCAGCAGGTAAATGAAGACCTTCATGCTGATCAGGATGCCCAGCGCTGTCGACAGGTCGCGCGAACGCACCACCTGCCCTTCCTGGCGCGATTTCTTCAGCTTCTGTGCTGAAGCCTTTTCTGTTTTGTCGCCCGTGCTGCTATCCGCCATGGGCCACCCGCATCTGTTCGGCGATCATGTCGAGCACGCGGTTCGTCATGGCGACATAGTGCTCCGGGATAAAACGCACGATCTGTATCAGCATCAGCAGGCCGAACATGGTGATCATGGAAAAACCCAGCGAAAACAGGTTCAGCGACGGCGCCACCCGGTTCAGGAAGCCAAAGCCCAGCTGCACCACCATGGTGGAAAAGACGATGGGCAAGGCCAGCAGCATGGCAGCGGCGAAGATCCACGCCACGTTGTACGCCACCGTCTGCAACAGCATCGGCCCGTAGCCCTGCCCCACGGGCCAGGCCGTGAAACTGGCGCCGATCACGCCCGTCAGCACGAGGTGGCCGTCGATGGCGAAAAACACGATCATGCACATGATGGTGAGCAAACCCGTGATCACATCAGACGACGTGCCGTTCAGCGGGTCGTTCATGACGGCCATGGAAAAGCCCACCTGGCTCGACACGAGGTAACCGAGCACCGACATGACGGACATGGCGAAGTGGAAAGCCAGGCCCAGGACGAAGCCGATGATGGCCTGCTCCAGGGTGGCGACGAGGGCGTGCAGGGAAAACGGATCGATCTTCAACAATTCCTGCGACACGCCAGACGCCTGCATCACGGGCAGCATCAGGATCGCCAGCACCAGCGACAGCAGCACCCGCACGGGGACGGGCACCATGGCGTCGCCAATCACGGGCGAGGCGCTGAGCATGGCCAGGATGCGGCAGAACGGCCACCACACGGCCAGCAGAAACGGCAGCACCTGATTGAAAATCTGATCCATGGCGCGCGGCGCTATCCGACCAGGGTGGCGGCGCGCTGAAAAATGGACACGCAATAATCCATCAGGTAACCGGCCATCCAGCGTCCGGCCAGGATCAGGGCCAGCAGGGTGACCAGCAGGCGCGGCAGGAAACTCATGGTCTGTTCATTGATCGAGGTGGCCGCCTGCACCAGCGCGACCAGCAAGCCCATGAGCAAACCCGGCACGACCAGGATCACCACCAGCAGCATGACGACATGCAATGCTTCGATGATCAGGTCGACGGCGACTTCAGGGGTAAACATCGGTCAATAGCCCTGTATGCTGGTAACTAAGGTGTTGACGGTCAGGGTCCAGCCATCGACGAGCACGAACAGCAGCAGCTTGAACGGCAGCGAGATGACGAGCGGCGACAGCATCATCATGCCCATGGCCATCAGCACGGACGCCACCACCAGGTCGATGATGAGGAAGGGGATGAACAGCATGCAGCCGATCTGGAACGCCGTCTTGAGTTCGGACAATACAAACGCGGCCAGCTTGACCGTGAAACTATGGTCTTGCGGACGCGTGCTCGGCGGTTCGCCGGCCAGGTGCGCGATCTGCGCCAGCGCGGCCTTGCTCGTCTGCGCCAGCATGAAGCGCGAAATCGGCACTTCGGCAATTTTCAAAGCTTCCTGCATGCCGATCTGATCGCGGTCATAAGGCACGAACGCTTCCTTCCACACCTGGTCGCCGATGGGACGCATGACCAGCAAGGTGAGAATCAGGGCGATGCCGGTGACGATACGATTGGGCAAGCCCTGCTGCAGGCCGAGGGCCTGGCGCAGCAGGGACAGCACGATGACGAAGCGGGTAAAGCTGGTCATCATCATGACCATCACGGGCAGCAGCCCGAGCAGGGTCATGACGACGAGGATCTGCATCTTCACCGACAGGTCGGTCTTCGCGCCCGGCACCACGCCAGCGAGCAGGTCCTGCGCGCCGGCCGCGCTGCAGCACAACATCAGGACGGGAACAGCCAGCGCGGCAGCCAGCGCGCCGCGGCGCCGGCTCAAGCCGGGTACCGCCAGCTTCATGCTGTCATCAGGTCGAGATTGAGGCCGTCGAGGTCGATGACTTTCAGGCCATAGTTCTCGCCGGCCACCACCACTTCGGCGCGGCCGATCGGTGTGCCGTTGACCTTGATCACCAGCGGTTCGCCGGCCAGCATGTCGAGTTCGATCACGCTTTCCGGGCCGATAGCCATCAACTCTTCCAGCGAGATGCGGGCCGAACCCACTTCCAGGGTCAGGGTGACGGGAATCTTGCGCATCATCTGCGGAATGTCGCGGCGCGCGCGGGTGCTGGCCACGTCGGAGACGTCGCCCTGGTCGATGATCATGTCATCGCCCAGGTCTTCCAGCAGGGTTTCGCTCTGGTTGGTATCGGTGATATTCATATTATTCGACATCTTCAAATGAGGTTAAACACAGCTTGCCCTTGTGTTCGGAAACAGCCGCCGTAAATAAACGGGAGTCGTCAAGCATGACGTCGGTACGGCTCAGGCTGACGGGAATCACGTCGCCCACGCGCAGGTCGAACAAGGCGCCCAGCTGTACCTGCTTGCTGACGAGCCGGCCTTCCAGGGTTACTTGCAGGCGCGAAGCGAGCGGGCGTACGCTGCCACGCAAGGCTTTCTTCGCTTGCGCGCGCTCGGGCAGCAGGCCGCGCAGCACGTCGGCCATCAGGCGCTTGTCCAGCGAGAACCAGAACTGGCCGCTCTGCCCCGCCTCGACGTCGCTGAGCGCCACGGTGACGATCCAGCTGCCGCGCGCCGGATGCACGCCGGACTGCACGGCGACCTCGGCACTGGTGTCGATGTCGCTGCTCTTGCCCAGGGTTTGCAGGTTCTTGTGGATGCGGGTGAACAAACTGTTTACCAACTGTTGTCCCAGCACCACAGCGAGGCGCTCTTCCGTTGCTGTCACGCGCACTTGCGCCGGATCGGGCAGCGCGCCCTTGGCGCCGGCACTACCGTAGCGATAGTTCAGCACGCTCAACAGTATCTGCCGTTCGAGCGCAAAGCCCGGTTGGCCGGCCGGCGTGGAAAAACTCAGCCAGCGGTTCACGCTGTCTTCGTTGTCCACGCGCGACAAGGTCACGGCGTCGATCTGGAAATTGCCCCAGTAGCGACGGTTCATTGGCTGGCGCAGGGCCACAGCCAGGTCGTCGCGCAGCTGGGCGCCGAATACATGCAGCAAATGGACAGGACGTCCAAGCAGACAGGAATCGAGGACTTGATGGCGCACAGTTTGATCTGTCTTGGTAATGATTGTCATGTAGTGGTCATGTCGGTATTGCGGTGGCAGAACAAATTATACGGATCGCCCGAAATTAAATACAGCATCATCTTGGCTTTGCCAACAGGTCTGCAAGCAAACGATTGCGCATCGTATCGCATGCTCGATGACTACGGTGCTGAACAATACATGAAAAAGCCAAATATTGCCATGTATCAATATTCCTTGAGGCAATTCTCTCTTTACTTTATAGTTGCCCCGAGGTAAGCTTATAGCGACAAAATAGTGATTTGCAGTGCGCCATTCCGCTTACCTGATTCCGGTTTTTATGGCAGTTCCCAGCCCCTCTTATTGCCACCAGAAGAAACTTTTATCAGATAATTATTAGTTGTCATGGCCATGTAAATCATGTCGGCGCAAGTCTGCCGGGTTTGTTTGAATCTGCTCAGCGGATGGTGTGGCAACTGATAAAACTGATGAGCCCAATTGAAATCGGGCCGGGCAAGATGGCATTGGATGTAATGCCTGCCGGAATGGCAAACAGTAATTTCTGATTGATACGTCACCGCATATTGAAAGTAGAGGGCAAGATGAGCAACGAACTCGCAGGTCTGATCAAGGCCGATCTGGCAGCACTGAGTAATGACGCGCGCGCCCTGGGCGCCAGTATCGCGCCCGCCGCCCAGTTCGGCACACCGGAACAATCCGGCTTCTCGTTTGCGCAAAGCATGAAAGACGCCATCGGCAAGGTCAACGGCGACGACCGCCTGGCCGCGCAAAAAATGAGCGACGTCGACAGCGGCAAGAGCGACGACATGGTCGGCGCCATGCTGGCCAGCCAGGAAGCGAGCCTGTCCTTCTCCATGTTGATGCAAGTGCGCAACAAGGTCATGGGCGCCGTCGACGAACTCATCAAACTGCCTCTGTAATCTTCACGTCCTGATCCACGCCCAGCCTCCCAGCGAAAGTTACCCCAAGTGATTACCACCATGAAGTCCGCATTTGCGCGCTGGCGCCCTGGCGCCCAGCCCGCCATCCCGCCCGCCCTGCTGAAAAACCTGGTTCCCATCGTCGTGCTGGCCATCGGCATCACCGCCATGGTGACCATGTACGCGTGGCGCGACCAGGCCAACTACAAGCCGGTGTTTGGCGCGCGCGAAAAAGTGGCCGTGACGGACATGATGGCCACCCTGGACGCCGAGCACATCCCCTACCGTTTGCATCCGGACAGCGGCCAGGTGCTGGTGCCCGACGCCATGCTGGGCAAGGTGCGCATGCTGCTCGCGTCGAAAGGCGTGACGGCGCAGCTGCCGGCCGGCCTGGAGCTGATGGACAAGAATGACCCGCTGGGCGTGTCGCAATTCGTGCAGGACGTGCGCTTCCGCCGCGGCCTGGAAGGCGAACTGGCGCAAAGCATCATGACGATGGACGCGATCGCTTCGGCGCGCGTCCATCTGTCGATTGCCAAGTCGACGTCGTTCGTCGCCAGCGACGGCGACAAATCGTCGGCTTCCATCGTCGTGGCACTGAAACCGGGCCGCACCCTGGCACCGGAACAGATCGCCGCCGTCATCAACATGGTGGCCGGCAGCGTCGCCAGCCTGGCGCCCACGCGCGTAAGCCTGGTCGACCAGGGCGGCAACCTGCTGTCCTCGCACGTCGACCTGACGGACGGCTTCGACGCGTCGGCCGCCGGCAATGAAGGCGCGAAACGCTTCCAGGATGACATCCGCCGCAACGTCACGGGCTTGCTGGGTCCCGTCATCGGCGAAGACAACTTCAAGCTCAGCGTGACGGCCGCCGTGAACAACGACCGCGTGGACGAAACGCTGGAAAAATACGGCGAAGCCCCGAAAGTGACGAGCGAGGCGATGCGCGAAGAGCAGGAACGCAACCGCACCGTGGCCGGCATTCCCGGCAGCCTGTCGAACCGTCCGCCAGCGGCCGCCGTGCCGGCACCGGCCGACGCCGCCGGCGCCGCACCCGCCGATGGCGCACCGAAGCCGTCCGACGATGGCACGGCCCGCAAGAACGCCACCACGCGCCAGTACGCGTATGACCGCAGCATCACGCAGATCAAGCGCAGCCGCGGCCGCCTGGAAAAACTCAGCGTCGCCGTCGTCCTCAACAGCGCTGCCGCACCGAATCCGAAAACCGGCTGGACCCCTGCCGAACTGGGCAATATTGAAAAAATGCTGACCAGCGGCCTGGGCATCAACGCCCAGCGCGGTGACAGCCTGAGCCTGACGGCACTGGCCTTCCCTGCCAAGCCGCCTGTGGCGCAATGGTGGGAAGAGCGCGACACCGTCGTCGATTTCAGCAGCTGGCTGCTGTACGCGCTGGGCGCCGTGCTCGGCTACTTCCTGATCCTGCGTCCGCTGCTGCGCCTGCTGACCACGCGCCTGGCGCCGCCGCCACTGAAACAGCTCGATCCGGCTCTGGCATTGGGCGGCAGCAACGCCGCTGCCGCCGCCAATGGCGCGGCCGCTGCCGGTGCGCCGGCCCTGGGCGTGAACGGCTTGCCGGCCCTGGAAGGCGCCGCTGCCGCCAGCGGCAGCATGCCGGTCGTGCCGCTGCTGGAAAACTATGACTTGCCGCCACCAGGCTCGGCGGTCGACGTGATGGTCGACCACCTGAAAGTGCTGGCGGAAAAAGAACCCGAGCGTGTCGCCGAAGTCGTCAAACAATGGATGCAGAAAAATGGCCGAACTCAACAACAGTAATCCCTCCGACGGCGCCGAATACGAAAGCGCCAGTCTGAATCCCGTGGAACAGGCCGCCATCGTGCTGCTGAGCATCGGCGAAGAGCAGGCCGCCAACGTGCTGCGCTGCCTGTCGCGTGAAGAATTGCTGGAAGTCACGCAAGTGATGTCGCGCATGAGCGGCATCAAGGTCGAATCCGTGAAAACGGCCATGCAGACCTTCTTCGACGACTACCGCCAGCAAAGTGGCGTGCATGGCGCCTCGCGCAGCTACCTGAAGCGCTCGCTGGACATGGCGCTGGGCAGCGATATCGCGAATAGCGTCCTGAACAATATTTATGGCGATGCGATCCGCCCCAAAATGGCGCGTCTGCAGTGGGCCTCGCCAAAGTGGCTGGCCGAATACATCGTCAACGAGCACGTGCAGATGCAAGCCGTGTTCCTGGCCTTTTTGCCACCCGCGCTGGCTGGGCAGATCCTCGACGCCCTGCCCGTCGAAGGCCGCGACCTGGTCTTGCTGAACCTGGCACGCCTGGACGAGATCGACCGCGACCTGCTGGTCGAGCTCGACGAACTGGTGGGCCGCTGCCTGGGCACGCTCGACACGCAAAGCACCAGCGTGGAAGGCATCCGCCAGGCGGCCGAGATTCTCAACCGCATGCCGGGCAACCGCGCCGCGCTGGTCGAACTGCTGCGCGCGCACGACCCGGACGTCGTCTCGGAAATCGAACTGAGCATGTACGACTTCCTGATCCTGGCCACGCAGAGCGATGTCACGCTCACGCGCATCCTGGAAGACGTGCCGATGGAACAGTGGGCGATTGCACTCAAGGGCGCGGAACCGTCGATCCGCGACGCCGTGCTGAAAACCATGCCGCGCCGCCAGGCGCAGAGCTTCGAAGACATGATGCGCCGCTCGGGCCCCGTGCCGCTGTCGCGTATCGAACAGACGCGCCAGGAAATCATGGCCACCGTCAAGGGCCTCGCCGATGCGGGCGAGATCGAAGTGCAACTGTTTGCTGAAGCGGTGATCGAATGAAACACTTCCGCTCGTATCGTTTCCCGCCGCTGTCGCAATTCATCGCCGCCGGCCAGCGTGCCTCCAACGAGGACACGGATGGCCAGTGGCAAGCGTCCGTCTCGGAAGGCTTCGAGCAGGGCCAGCGCGACGGCTACGAAGTGGGCCTGGTGCAAGGCCAGCAAGACGGCTACGACACCGGACGCAACGATGGCATGGCGCAGGGCCGCGAAGAAGGCCGCAATGAAACCCTGGTGGCGCTGGACCGCCTGGCCCGCCCCGTCGACGCCATCTTGCGCGACCTGAAAAAAGTGCGCGCCGATTACCGCGAAGCGCAGCGCAAGGAAGTGGTCGACCTGGTGGCCAAGGTGGCGCGCCAGGTGATCCGCGCGGAACTGGCGCTGCAGCCGGTGCAATTGCTGGCCCTGGTCGACGAGACCCTGGCCTCGATGCCGCCCACGCGCGAGGAAATCGACGTCTTCCTCAATCCGGAAGAATTGAAACGCATCAGCGAACTCGATCCGAAGCGCGCCAAGCGCTGGAACCTGATCGCCGACGCGCGCCTCGACGCGGGCGAATGCCGCATCAAGGCGGGCGACAATGAAGTCGACGCGGGCTGCCATCAGCGCCTGTCGGCCTGCATGGAACAGGTCAGCAGCCACTTGGCGCTGGCCGCCGAACACGCGGATCAAGGCGCGCCTGCATGATCGCCGACACGCTGCGCAGCTTCGAGATCGGCGATATCCCGGTCGCGACACCGACCGGCCGCCTGGTCGGCGCTTCCGGCCTGCTGCTGGAAAGCGCCGGCTGCCGCCTGCACACGGGCCAGCGTTGTCAAATTGAAACTGTGAACGGCGAGTGGCTCGATGCGCAAGTCGTCGGCTTTCGCGAAAAACTGTCTTACCTGATGCCGTTCAAGAAGGCGACGGGACTGACCACTGGCGCGCGCGTACTGCCCTTGCCCGACAAGGCCAGCCTGCAAATCGGCCCGTCGTGGCTGGGCCGCATGGTCAATGGCCTCGGCGAACCGATCGACGACCTGGGCCGTCTCGGTGGCGAACACATCCTGGAAGTGACGCCGCCGAAGGTCAATCCCCTGAAGAAACAACCGGTGGTCGAGCCGCTCGACGTGGGCGTGCGCGCCATCAACAGCATGCTGACCCTGGGCAAGGGCCAGCGCGTGGGCCTGATGGCCGGTTCCGGCGTGGGCAAGAGCGTACTGCTGGGCCTGATCACGCGCCAGACGGTGGCCGATGTCGTCGTCGTCGGCCTGATCGGCGAGCGGGGCCGCGAAGTGCGCGAATTCGTCGAAAAGTCGCTGGGCGCCGAAGGCTTGAAGAAAGCCGTGCTGGTGATCGCGCCGGCCGATGAATCGCCGTTGATGCGCATCATGGCAACCGAACTGTGCCATTCGATCGCCGCCCATTTCCGCGACCAGGGCAAGCACGTGCTGCTGCTGGTCGATTCGCTGACGCGCTATGCGATGGCCTTACGCGAAGTGGCGCTGGCCCTGGGCGAGCCGCCGGCCACGCGCGGCTATCCACCGTCCGTCTTCTCGAACTTGCCGCAACTGGTGGAAAGCGCCGGCAATGGCGCCCACCCGGAAGGCAGCATGAGCGCCATCTACACGGTGCTGGCCGAAGGCGACGACCAGCAGGACCCGGTGGTCGACACGGCGCGCGCGATTCTCGACGGCCACATCGTACTCACGCGCGAACTGGCAGAGCGGGGCCACTACCCCGCCATCGACATCGCCGCCTCGATCAGCCGCTGCATGGCCCAGGTGATCACGCCCACCCACATGCAGGCGTCGCGCGCGCTGAAAGCGTCGATGGCGCGCCATGCGCGCGTGCGCGATCTGATCCCGCTGGGCGCCTACGTGCCCGGCGCCGACCCGATCACCGACCGCGCCGTGCAGTTGCACGCGCCCATCGAAGCGTTCCTGTGCCAGGGCACCAAGGAAGAAGCGCCGATGGCGCCGTGCATCGAACAACTTGAACAGATCATGGGCTAGGAGCATACGTGAGCAACGCGCATACCATCCGCAACCTGACCACCCTGGTCGGCCTGCGCAGCACCGAAGTGGAACGCCTGCAAAGCGAAATGGCGGCGCAGACGGCCGTGCGCGAGCGCTACCAGAAAAACCTGGAACGCCTGACGGGCCTGTATACGGATAGCGGCCCCAGCGGCGCCCTGCCCCTGGCTCTGTCCGTCAACTGCGGCAACTTCAAGCAGGCGGTCATGCAGATGGCCGACCAGCACCGTACCGACTTGCATTTGCACGAAGCCAACATGGCCGTTTCGCAACGCGCCCTGAATACGGCCTGGGCCAAGCGCGAGGTGCTGGACCAAGTGCTGACACAAAAACAAAAGCATGTTGCGAACGAGCAACAACGTGTCGATGCCAAGCGACAAGACGAACTGGCGACGCAATTCTGGTTCCGCGGGCAGGTAAAATGAGGTGTGTGTAAGTTTCTTTCAGGAAAACTTCACAAAACGGGAATAGGGGTCGCCTTGTACCGGTATATCCCTTTATTCAGGAGTCTGGCATGGCAAACGTAATTACTGCACCGCAATACGATCCGATCGTCACCGCAAAGAATCTGGCCACCAAGGCGGTTGCGGCGCAGCAGGACAAGTTGACAAAGCAGACCGCACTGGCAAACAACACGGCCACGGCGCTGAACAACCTGAAACTGGCCATGAGCGCCTTCCAGAGTTCGATGTCGACCATGAGCAGCAGCACCAAGTCGCTGCTGAGCCAGTCCGCCACCTTCAGCAATACGACCTATGGCAGCGGTTCGGCCGATGCCACGGCTGTTGCCGGCAGCTACTCCTTTTTTGTACAGCAACTTGCCACGGCAAGCCAGACGTCGTACGGCGGCCTGACCAGCAGCCCGGCCGCCGGCAGCGGTTCCCTGACCGTCCGCATCGGTGACCCGCTGGCCGCCGCCACGCCGGACAACAGCTTCCAGATCGACCTGACCGCCGCCGACAAGGATGCCGACGGCACCCTGACGCCACAGGAAATCGCCGCCGCCATCAATGGCGACAGCAAGAACAATTCACGCGTAACGGCCTCCATCGTCACCATCGGCAACCAGTCGCAGCTCGTCATGACCTCCAACCTGACGGGCAAGGATAACGCCGTCACCCTGGATGCATCGAGCGTGACGAACACCACGCTGACCAAGGCGCTGGTAACGGACGCGGCCGTCAACGTCAAGGAAGTCGTCAAGGCGCAGGACGCCATCGTCTGGCTGGGCGCGAAAGACACCGGCACGCAAATCACGCAAGCCTCGAATACCTTCACCAACGTGACGGGCGTGAAGATGACGTTCACGAAGGCCATGAACACGGGCGACGCGCCAGTCACGGTCACCGTGGCTACCGACAGCGGCGGCACGGCAACCAATGTGCAAGCCTTCGTCGATGCCTACAACAAGCTGAAAAGCGTACTGGACGGTTTGGCCAGCTCAGGCGACCCGGACAAGAATGTAGCGGCAGGCATCTTTGCCCACGATTCGGGCTTGAACGCCCTGCGCAGCAACATGAACAACCTACTGCGCCAAAGCGTCGGCGGCGTGTCGCTGGTGTCATACGGCGTTACCGCCAACCGCGATGGCACGCTGAGCCTGAATACGGCCAAATTGACCGCCAAGCTGGCGTCGAACCCGGGCGACCTGGACAAGTTGTTTGGCAACAACAGCCTGTCGGCGCCTTCCGGCGTGCTCGGCAGCCTGGACAAGGCCCTGAGCCAATGGAGCAACATTACCAAGGGTCAGCTGGTGCAGCGCCTTGATGCGAACACCAGCCTGCAGAAATCGCTGGGCAAGAGCACTGCCCTGCTGACAACGCAATACGACACGGCCTACAAGCGTTTCCTGGACCAGTTCACGCGCCTGCAGGTGATGCAGGAGCAAATGTACAAGACGGTCGACATGTTCGACGCCATGTTCGGCAACGACAAATCCTAAGGCGAGCGTGCCTGCCGCGCCGCCGCAAGTTTATACAGTGAGAAATAAAACATGTTAAACAATGAAGCTTACGGCAACTACCACGCCGTCAACCTGGATGCCCAGACCGCCCGCGCTACACCGGTCGAGCTGGTACTGGTGCTGACGGACGGACTGCTGGAAGAACTGGCGCGCGCGCGCGGGCACATCGTGGGCAAGCGCTACGAGCAAAAGGCTGTCAGCCTGGACAAGTGCACGCAAATCATCAACGGTTTGTCGAGCTCGCTCGATTTCGACAATGGCGGCGAAGTGGTGGTCAACCTGGCGCGCCTGTACGACTATTGCGTGGCGCGCCTGTACACGGCCGGCATCAAGCTCGACCCCACCCTGATCGACGAAGTGACGACCTTGATGACGACCATCAAGCGCGGCTGGGTGGGCGTCCAGGCCAACAATGCCTAGGCGCGCGGCGCTGCAGCAGCTGAGCCGGCAATTGAGCGCGGCGGTCGCTCAGCCGGACTGGGATGCGATGGAAAAACTCTCGGCCAGCCTGGCGAAAAACATCCCGCTGCTGGCCGAACGGGGCGCATGGAATGCGCAGGAACAAACAGAATTGTTGCATTTGCGCAAAATTCACGCGCAAGCGGTTAAAATTTGCTCTGAGGAAAAAGAACGCCTGGGTCAACACCTGGGTGCATTACAGGCAAATAAGGAAGGTTGGGTCGCCTACGCCGCGCTCGGCGAATACGACTCGGACGGGAATCAAGCATGATCATGAACTTCAACACGGCGCCGGCCGCTCCGGCACCAGCGGCCCCAGCCGCATCCGCACCAACTCCGGCGACAGCGCCGTCACAAGCCGCCGCATTGCCCGGCATGCCAGGCTATGCCGGCAATGGCGCCGCCCCCTCCGCCCTGCCCCTGTTTGCGCAGGTGCTCGATGTGAGCGGCGTGGCAACGCCCGACGCCGACACGCCCGCGCCCGCCAAGGACGGCGATACCGACAGCCCGGCCGACAGCAGCCTGCCAGCCATGGCCGCCCCCGTCATCGGCTTGCCGGTAAACATGCTGCCACCGGCGGACGTCGCTGCGGCCGAAGCACGCGCCTACGCGCAGGCGCAGTTACAGACACAAGCTCAAGCACAGACACAAGTGCAGGCGAATGTGGCGCAAGCCAACCCGGCACTCAACATCAGCCTGCATCCGGCGGCGATCACCTTGAATGCGCCGGCAACGGCGCCAGCGCCAGGCCGCGACACGCGCGAGCCGCTGGCCGCCGCCAATCCGGCGACGCCCGCCAAAGGCAGCGCGCCGGCACAGCCGTTCGAATCGCTGTTGCAGCAAAGCGCTCCTGGCACAGTCGCCCCTGCCGTTGCCGCGGTTGCCGCGCGCGAGGGCGAACGTGGCGCCGCAGCACCGGCCACGCCCAACCTGGGCCTGACGGGCGCCGTCGGCAATACAGCCACAGCGGCCCCGGCCGGCGACACCATCAAGCTCAACGGCCCAGCCCAGCAATGGCAGGAACCGCTGCGCGAAGCGCTGGGCGAACGCCTGCAGACGCAGATCGGCCGCAACAGCGAACACGCGACAATCCGCCTCGACCCGCCCATGCTGGGACGCATTGAAATTTCCATCCGCCACACGGCCGGTGCGCTGCAGGTGAACGTCACGGCGTCGAACTCGGAAGTATTGCGCCAGTTGCAAGGCATCGGCGAAAACATGCGCAGCGACCTGGCGCAGCGCCAGTACACCGACGTGGCCGTCAATATCAGCGCCACCCCGCGCAGCCCCGCCGCCCAGGCGTTTGCCGAAGGCGATGCGCGCGGCCAGCGTCAACCGGGCCGCCAGCACGATGATGCCGAGCCGGGCCGCGCCCTGTCCGACGGCAGCACTGCCGCCACCACTTACGCCATGCACGAGCGAGAGACCGCCTGATGAATATGAAAATGAAACTGATAGCCGGCTTTGTCGGCGTGGCCGTGCTGGCCGCCGGTGCGGCTGGCGGCGCCATGTGGTATTTGGCCAAGCCGGTCGCCGGCCATGCCGATGCAGCCGAAGCGAAAGCCCCGCCACCGCCGGCCACGGGCAAGAAGGCGCGCAAGTTCCTCACGCTCGACAAAGTCATCGTGATGCTGCGCCGTGGCCCCGGCGAAGGCGAAACGCATTATCTGTCGGCCGACCTGGTGATTGCCACCACCGAGGAAAAGGAAAAACTGACGAAGGACCACTTGCCGCTGATGCGCTCGATCGCCGTCAGCACCCTGTCGAGCTTTCCGCTGGACAAGGCGCAGACCATGACCGTGGAGCAATATGCGGAGCAGATCAACAAGGCCTTCAACGTCAGCTACGAGCGCGAACAGATGGAAAAACCGTTCACCGAAGTCATGGTCGGCAAGCTGATCATTGAATAAGCCAACACGCCAGCCGACCTAGTGGGAGATCCCTTGGCCTATGTAGAGCAATACCAGGAAGCGTACGGCGCCGGCGAATATGCCGCCGCCAGCGCTTGCGCGGCCGTGCTCAGCGTTGCTGAAGAGCAACAACATCTGGTGGCGTACTCCCCTTTGGTGAAACGCATCGTGCGCCAGCTTAATTCGCAGGTGTCGGGCGCCATCGACCGCGACGATATGGAACAGATTGGCCTGATGGGCTTGCTCGAAGCCTTGCGCCGCTACGGCGTGCCGGACCAGTCTTTCGGCAGCTATGCCAGCCTGCGCATCCGCGGCGCCATCCTCGACGAACTGCGGCGCCAGGACTGGCGTCCGCGTGCCGTGCGCCAGGAAAGCCACCGCCTGCGCGACAGCGTGCGCGCCCTGACCCGCCGCCTTGGACGCGAGCCGCTGGACGCGGAAATCATGGCCGCCCTGAAGCTGACGCCGGAAGCCTTCCAGGAATATCAATTGGCGGAAAACGCCGAGCTGATCGCCAGTTTCGACGAAGTGCTGCAGGAAAGCCTGGGACAGGCTGACAGCGCACCGAGCCCGGAAGAGCAATTGATGGTGCGGCGCAGCCTGGAGCAGGCGCTGCGCGCGCTGGACGAACGCGAGCAGCGCGTGATCCAGATGTATTACGAATTCGAACTGAGCTACAAAGAAATAGCCGCCGTACTGGACCTGAGCGACGCCCGCGTCTGCCAGCTCAACAAGACGGCGCTGGGCAAGATGAAAGCCATGCTGCAAGACGCATAAGTTTCAGCACTATCCATCAAATTGACGCAGCACAATGACGCAGAAAGGCAGTTGACATGGTAATTATCGGTATCTTAATCGTGATGGGGTGTGTATTCGGAGGCTTCGCCCTGATGGGCGGCACCGTCCACGCGATCTGGCAACCGGTCGAGCTGATCATCATCATCGGCGCCGCCGTCGGCGCCCTGGTGCTGGGCAACCCGAAGCATGTACTCGGTGAAATGCTGCACCAGATGCGCAAGATCGTCACGCACAAGAAGCAAGGCTCGGAATTCCAGCGCCAGTTGCTGCTGCTGATGTATGAACTGCTGCAAACGGCCGCCGGCGGCCTGAAGGCGCTCGACGCCCACGTCGAGGCGCCGCGCGAAAGCGCCCTGTTCCAGCGCTACCCGCTGGTGCTGGAAGAGCCGAAACTGCTGGCCTTCATCGTCGACAACTTCCGTTTGATGGCGATGGGCAAGATCAACGCGCATGAACTCGAAGGCGTGCTGGAGCAGGAACTGGAAGCCATCCACGATGAATTGCTGCAACCGTCGAAGTCCTTGCACAAGATCGCCGAAGCGATGCCCGGTTTCGGTATTCTGGCCGCCGTTCTCGGTATCGTGATGGCCATGAATTCCGTGGCCGACGGCGCCGATGCGGCGGAAATTTCGGAAAAAGTGGGTGCCGCCATGGTCGGTACCTTCATCGGTATTTTCTTCTGCTACGGCGTGCTCGATCCGATGTGCAACATGATGAAGCAGCTGGTGGGCGAGGAAGGCTCGACCATGGAATGCGTGAAGGTCGTGCTGGTCACGCACGTGGCGGGCAAACCGCCGCTGCTGGCCATCGATGCGGGTCGCCGCCTGGTGCAGCTGAACATCAAGCCGAGCTTCGCCCAGCTGGAAAGCTGGATCAATGCGCTGGAAGATGGCGGCGCCGAACAAGAGCAAGGCCAAGGCCGGGGAGGCCGCCGTGCTAAAGCCGCATGAGAAACATGAACAGGCCATCATCAAGCGTGCGGGACGCAAGCACGACGACGATGGCCATGGCGGCGCCTGGAAAGTAGCGTTCGCCGACTTTTGCCTGGCCCTGCTGTCGCTGTTCCTCGTGTTGTGGCTGATGGCCGCGCGCGAGCAGCAGGCGATGAAGGAAATCATGATGGATGCGTCGGCCAGCAGCCGCCAGGGCGAAGGCCAGGGCGTCATGCCGGAACAGAGCGGCGGTACGCGCGGCAGCCTGATCGAGCGCTTCCCCATGCCCCGCAAGGGCTCGGGCGACACGCGCACGGAAGGCAAGCAGATGCAGGACGGCAAGGCCGGCGCCGCGCCGCAAAATCAGACCAAGGTCAGCTACCAGTCGCCGGAAGACTTGCTGTCGCTGTCGCGCGCGCTCGACAAGCTCAGCGACGAAGCTGGACTGAAGAGCAACCTGCAATCGGTGATCACGCCGTACGGCTTGCGTGTCATGCTGCATGATACGGACAAGCAAGGCATGTTCGTGCGCGGCAGCGCCGTGCCGACCGACCGTTTCCGCAAGCTGCTGCGCCAGATGGGCCCCGTGTTCGCGCAAATGGAAAACCAGATGCTGATCGTCGGCCACACGGATTCGATGCAATACGCCAATACCGGCTATGAAGGCTTTTCGAACTGGACCCTGTCGGCCAACCGCGCCATGTCGGCGCGCGCGCAATTGTTGATCGGCAGCATGAGTCCGGACAGCGTGCTGCAAGTGGTGGGCATGGCCGACCGCGCGCCGCTGGACGTGAAAAATGCCAGCGCCGGCATCAACCGCCGCATCGAACTGTTAATATTGACGCGTGGCCAGGCCGACAGCATCGCCGCCATGTTCGGCATGGCCGGACAAAAGCCGCAAGGCGACGAATTGCAGGTGGGTGAACCGGACTCCGGTACCCTGCAACGGCTGCGCGAAAAACTGGGCCTGCCCGCAAAGAAAGATCGGGACGAGCATGCAAATTAAGGGCAAGGGACAACGTATGAAAATCTCCTCCGGCAATACCGGTGCTGCCGTGCGCAGCAGCGCCGTCGCGCCTGCCGAGGCGATCGCCGAGAACGCGGGCGCCGCAGGCGCCATGGGCGGCTCGTCGGCCGGGGCGGAACTGCAATCGGCCGTGCTGCAACCGGCCATGGCCGCCCTGCGCGCCATGCCCGAGATCGACCATGAAAGAGTGGCCATGCTGCGCGATGCGCTGGCCAAGGGCGAATTGCCGTTCGATCCATCGAAACTGGCAGGCTTGATCCAGCGTTTCCACGGCGGTGAATCGTGACCGCGCCGCGCAAGGGCATCACGCGCCAGGAAGCCGTGCGCCGCGTACTGCAAGGCATGACGGAGGACCGCGCTGGCTATGCGGCCCTGCAAACCTTATTGGAAGAGCAATTCCAGGCCACCTTGCACCACCAGAGCGCCCGGCTGACGGCGCTGGCCGACCAGGTCGTCGCCGCCGTCGAACCGCTCGATGCGCGCCGCCGCCAGCGGGTCAGCCTCGTCACTGCCCTGCTGGGCCCGCAAGGCGATATGGCGCAACTGTTTGCGATGTTGCAAGAAGACGCGCGTACGGCCGCCCAGCGCGACTGGGCCGCGCTCGAGCAGATGGTGCTCGAATGCAAGCGCCTGAATGCCCGCAACAGCGATTTATTAACAGAGCAGTACAGCATCATGCAGCGCGTGCTGCATGGCGAGGAAGATACGTATGCGCCAGGCTGATTTCCTGACCACCCGCGCCACGGCGGCAACGCCATCGACGGCGGCCACATCCGCCGTGCAAAGCAATATGCGCGCCACCGACGCCACCGGCTCCAGCGGCAGCTTCAGCAGCGTGTTCCGGCAAGTGCAGGGCGAAGTGGCCCGCTTCATCGAACAGGGTGGCGGCAACGCCACCAGCCTGAGCCCGCAAGGACGCGCCTACCTGGAGCAAAGCCAGCCCGTCAATGTGCTGGGCAGCATCAACCAGGGCGGCGAGATCGGCGAGACACAACAGCAATTCCTCGCCTCGATCAAGCCGTGGACGGAAGAAACGGGCGCACGCCTGGGTGTGGCGCCGGAAATCGTCGCCGCCCACGCGGCGCTGGAATCGGGCTGGGGCCAGCGTCCGCTGCGCCAGGGCACGGGCGCGGACACGAATAATCTGTTCGGCATCAAGGCAGGCGGCAAATGGCAGGGCGACGTGGCCAGCAACATGACGACAGAGTACGAAGCGGGCAGCGGTACGGCGCTGAAGAAAACCGAGCGTTTCCGCAGCTACCCGGACCAGGCCAGCGCCTTCCGCGATTATGCGCAAGTGTTGCTCGACAACCCACGCTACCGCGCCGCCCTGAACACGGGCGCCGACGCGGGCGCCTTTGCGCAAGGTCTGGCGCGCGGCGGCTATGCCACCGATCCCAACTACGCCGCCAAGCTGACACAGCTGGCGACACGTCTGCAGCGCACGGCCGCCGCAGACTGATCTCCTTAACGGCCGGGAATATCGGCCGGTTCCACCACGCCCGCATCGACCACCCTGGCGCGTATCACCGTGCCGCTGGTGGCGTTGCGCACGCGGATCACCTCACCCAGCGCGCCCGGATCCATCGCTTCGCCGGCCATGCTCACTTCCACTTGTTCCTTGCGCGCCACGATGCTGACCGCACTACCCCGCTTGATCAGCACGGGCGACGCGAGCTGCCCCTGGCGCAGCACTTCGCCGGCACGCAAGCTGCGCCGGCTCGACAAGCCAATCGCGCCGGGCAAGGAAGCAATACTGTCCGGCACCATCGTCACGTCGCGCCGCGCCAACGTTACGTCGCCCGATTGCAACGGTGTATTGGCCGTGACGGGCACGCTGGTAACGGCCACCTGGGCCGTGATGCTGCCGCGCGCCAGCATTTCGTAACGCCAACCGTTGCTTCCAGGACACACCGCGACAAAGCGCATGCGCTGCGCCGAGCGGCTGTCCGCCGTCTCCAGCGCCACGGGCGCCGCGCACGCTGGCACTGGGCGCGTGCTTTTCACGACGGTCACCTGAAACTGGGGTTCCAGCAGCCCCGCCTTGGCCGCCTGCTGCGCCAATTGCTCACGCGCCAACTGTTCCACACGTGAAAATATATTGTCGGCTGGCAATTCTGCGCGACCTGCACTACTATATAGGCTGGCCAGTAAAAAGAGGCCTGGAAGCAGTATTTGACGACATTGCGCCTTGTTCCACATCACGAAATAGTTCTCAAAGTAAATCATTGCTAACCTTAATCAAAGATACTGAAGCGGCATGACCTTACCATGCGTCAACATGACCTGGCTGAGATTTTACCTCTGCACCACCTGTTTTCTGGCCCGAACCGCAAAAAGCACGATCGAATTCAACACAAAGGATGACCATGGGGATTAATTTCAAGGATGCGCTGGGCGTGCACGCCGATGCACTCGCGCTGCGTGCCGACCGTACACGCGTGCTGGCGGCCAACATCGCCAATGAAAACACGCCCGGCTTCCAGGCCATGGACATGGATTTCGGCAGCGCCCTGCAACAGTTGCAGGACAACGAGGCCGGCCTGCTGTCGACCGATGACGATGCGAGCGCCCTGTACCGTGTCCCCTACCACCCTAGCCGCGACGGCAATACCGTCGAAATTGGCGTCGAGCAGGCGGCATTCTCGCAGAATGCCACCGACTTCCAGACCAGCCTCACTTTCGTCAACATGAAACTGAAGGGTCTGTCCAAGGCCATTTCCGGACAATAAGGATCAGCATGAGCTTCCAGGATATCTCCAAGATCGCCGGTTCGGCGATGGCCGCGCAAACCGTGCGCCTCAATACCATCGCCAGCAACCTGGCCAATGCCGATTCCGTTGCCGGTTCCGAAGGCGAAACCTACCGTGCGCGCAAACCCGTGTTTGCGGCCGTGATGGATGGCCCTGGCGCCAGCGGTGCCGGCGGAAGAGTACAGGTGCTCGACGTGGTGCAAAGCGACGAGCCGCTGCGCAAAGTGTACGAGCCGGGCCACCCGATGGCCAATGCCGATGGCATGGTGTTCTACCCCAACGTCAACCAGGTAGCCGAGATGACCGACATGATGTCGGCGTCGCGCGCCTTTGAAACCAATGTCGAAGTTCTGGGCCGCATCAAGTCGATGCAGCAATCGCTCCTCAAATTAGGTGAAGCATAATCCATGGAAACCAATCTCTTTACAAACAATACCAGCGGCAGCGGCAGCAACAGCAATGCGGTCAAGTCGCAAAGCAATGCCACCCAGGATATGTTCACCAAATTGCTGGTCGCCCAGATCAAGAACCAGGATCCCCTGGCACCGACCGATCCGAGCCAGTTCGTCAATCAATTGACGCAGCAGGCGCAGACGGAAGCGATGCAAAACCTGTCGGCGCTGACCAGCGCCAATGCCAGCGTGCTGCAATCGATGCAGGTACTGGCCTTGGGTGCGCAAGTGGGTTCCGAAGTGATGGTCAACAGTGAAACGGTGCAGCTCGACAAGAGCAAGGTCAGCGGCAGCATCGCGCTGGCCGCCAGCACCACCAAGACCACGGTGACCCTGAAAGGGCTGGACGACAAGGAATACAAGATCGAACTGGGCGCCAAGTCGGCCGGCACGGTGCCGTTCACCATCGATCCCGTGGCCTTGGGCTTGCCTGCCGGTACCTACAGCATGAAGGTCACCACCAGCGGCGCCGAAAAACCATCGGTCGATATCGCAGGCAAACTCAACAGCGTGCGCCTGTCGTCCGGCGGCAGCATGATACTGAGCGTGTCGAACCTGGGCGAAGTCAACCCTGGCGCGATCACCGGCTTTAACGGCAAGACGGCCTGATCCGCTCGCCCCTTCGTTTCCTGCACACTAATCTCGTCCTTCACTAAAGGAAATCAACATGAGTTTCGACATCGCCCTGTCCGGTATCCAGTCCATCAACCAACAGTTGAACAGCACCAGTAACAATATCGCCAATGCCGGCACCTACGGCTTCAAGAGCAGCCGCGCCAACTTTTCGGCCATGTACGCCGGTTCGCGCGCCACGGGCACGGAAATCGGCTCGATCACGCAAAGCATGTCGCTCAATGGCGGCGTGCTGAACACGGGCCGCGCGCTCGACGCAGCCATCGATGGCCGCGGCTATTTCGTCGCGCGCGATGCGCAAAACACCATGAGCTACAGCCGTGTCGGTATCTTCTCGGCCAGCAATGAAGGCAAGCTGATCGATTCGAACGGCCGCCTGGTACAGGGCTATGCCGCCGTCAAGGGCAGCACCACCCTGGGCACCATGGGCGACATGAACATTCCGACGGGCCAGATTCCCGCCGTGGCGTCGACCAAGCTCGCGTATGCGGCCAACATGTCGTCCGAATGGACCATCAAGGCTGTACCCTTCAACAAGACCAACGAACTGAGCTACAACAGCGCCAAGTCCTCGATCGTCTACGATTCGCTGGGCGCCAAGCACTCGCTGGGCCAGTACTTCGTCAAGACGGCAACGGGCGTGGATGTGCACTACACCTTCGACAACGCCGATGTGACGCCGGTGACGAGCATGACCTTCGACACGAATGGCAAGCTGGTGACCGGCACGGCCGCCACGCCAGTGCTGCCGACGCCGGCTGGCGCCGCAGCGCTGACGGTCGCCATCGACTACACGGGCACCACCCAGTACGCGGGCGAAGCGACGACCTCGACCGACCGCGCCGACGGCTATGCCTCGGGCACCTACACGGGCGTGGAACTGGCCGATGACGGCTCCGTCGTGGCGAAATACACGAACGGCCAAAAGCAAAGCATCGGCGTGATCGCCCTGGCCACCTTCCCCGACGAAGGCGCGCTGACGGCCGTCAACGATACCAGCTGGGTCGCTTCGACCTCGTCCGGCACCGCCATCTATGACCGTCCGGGCGTCGGCATGGCGGGCAAACTGGTGACGAGCTCGCTGGAACAGTCGAACGTCGACATCACTTCCGAACTGGTGGGCCTGATGACGTCGCAGCGTAATTACCAGGCCAACTCGAAGGTCATCTCGACCGAGAACGCCATGCTGCAATCGCTGATGCAAGCGCTGTAATCCACGATACGCAAAGGTAAAGAGCAATGGATGCGCTGATTTATACCGCCATGAGCGGGGCCGACCGTGCCCTGCGGGCACAGCAGGTACACGCCAACAATCTGGCCAATATCGAGACGGGCGGCTTTCGCGCCAATCTGGAAGTGTCCACTGCCCAGCCGCTGCAAAACGGCTATGGTTACGACGACCGCCACATGACGCAGACACAGTCGAGCGCCATCGGCACGCGCACGGGGGCCATCAAGGAAACGGGACGCGAACTCGACGTGGCCATCACGGGCCCCGGTTTTCTCGCGGTGCAATGGCAAAACGGCGAAGCCTACACGCGCGCCGGCGCCATGGACCTCGATGAAACGGGCGCGCTGACCATCAACGGCCGGCCCGTGCTGGGCGAAGGCGGACCCATCACGATTCCCGAGCACACCAGCCTGTCGATCGGCGGCGATGGCACGATTTCCATCCAGGTGCCGGGCACCGCGCAAATGCAGACCGTCGACAAGCTCAAGCTGGTCAATGCGGAATCGGGCGAGCTGACGAAGAACGAGGCAGGCCTGATCGTGGCGCGCAGCGGCGAAGACTTGCAGGCCGACCCGGCGGTACGCCTGCGCGACCGCCATCTGGAAGGCAGCAACGTCTCGGCCGTCGAGGAAATGGTCGCCACCATGAGCTTGAACCGCAGTTTCGAAATGCAGATGAAAATTTTCAAGGCCAGCGACGCGATGACTGAGTCCGGCAACCGCCTGCTGGGCGCCTAAGCCCAACGCCAACCAATTACCAGGAGTACATCATGAATCCAGCAATGTGGATCAGCAAGACCGGCGTGCAGGCACAAGATGCCAAACTGCAAGCCATCGCGAATAACCTGGCCAACGTCAATACCGTTGGTTTCAAGCGCGACCGCGTCGTCTTCGAAGACCTGTTTTACCAGGTCGAGCAGCAGCCGGGCACGCAGCGCGCCGACAATACCCTCTCGCCATCGGGCGTACAGCTGGGTAACGGTACCCATATGGTGGGCACGCAAAAGGTGTTTACCACCGGCAGCCTGCAAACGACGAGCCGCGAATTCGACGTCGCCATCACCGGCAACGGCTTTTTGCAAGTGCTGCGCCCGAACGGCGAAGCGGCTTACACGCGCGCCGGCCAGTTGAGCCTGAATGAAAACGGCGTGATGGTCAACGCCCAGGGCCTGCCGCTGGTACCGCAGATCACCGTACCGAACAACGCCACGGCGATCACCATCGGCGAAAACGGCATGGTCACGGCCACCGTGCCGGGCAATGTCGCCGGTACCGAACTGGGCCAGTTGAACCTTTCCAGCTTCGTCAACCCGACGGGCCTGCTGGCACTCGGCGAAAACCTGTTCCAGGAAACGGCATCGAGCGGCACGCCGACGGAAGGCCGTCCCGGCGAAGGCGCCCTGGGCAAGCTGAAGCAGTTCGCGCTGGAAGGCTCGAACGTGCAGGTGGTCGAAGAGATGGTCGACATGATCGCTGCCCAGCGCACCTATGAAATGAACACCAAGGTGCTGTCCGCCGCCGACAATATGCTGCAATACCTGGCGCAAGCGGCACGCTGATGACAGCCGCCATGAAAGCCACGGCAGCCATGCTGCTGGTGTTGATGGCCGGTTGCGCCAGCCAGCCGATGGCGCCCCTGGCGCCCAGCTTTTCCGATACGCCGCTGCCCGTGGCGCCGCGCAGCGCTGCGCAAGGCGGCGTGGGCGGCGGCGTCTTCAATCCCGACGCGGGCCTGGCCCTGACTTCCGACAGCCGCGCCTTCCGCGTCGGCGACGTCGTCACGGTGGCACTGCAGGAAACCACGCAGGCCAGCAAGAAGGCGGGCACCTCGTTCAACAAGGGCTCGTCCGTCGGCGTGCAGGCGGCCAATCTCCTCGGCAAGACCTTCCCCAAGACGGGCATCGACCTGTCTGCCGACCGCAACTTCGCCGGCGACTCGACCAGCACGCAGCAAAACGCGCTGTCCGGCGCGATCACGGTGATCGTGCAGGAAGTGTTGCCGAACGGCTTGCTGCGCGTGCAGGGCGAGAAGACCCTGACCCTGAACCAGGGCGAGGAATTCGTGCGCCTGCGCGGCTACCTGCGCGCGGCCGACATCGATTCGAACAACCAGGTGTCATCGTTGCGCATTGCCAATGCGCAGATCGCCTATTCCGGCCAGGGCACCCTGGCCGAAGCCAACAAACCAGGTTGGCTGACGCGTTTCTTCGTCGGCCCATGGATGCCGTTTTAAGGTGAGCTCATGAAATTTCGTTCCGCCCTGCCCCTGGCAGCCATGCTCGCTGCCTTGTCCGGCTTTGCCCTGCCCGCCAGCGCCGCGCAAGTGCTGCGCAACCTGGTCAGCATCGAGGGCGTGCGCGACAACCCGCTGGTCGGCTACGGCCTCGTCGTGGGCCTGAACGGCAGCGGCGACACCACCCAGGTAAAATTTTCCAGCCAGTCCGTGGTCAACATGCTCAAGCAGTTCGGCGTGAAGATGCCGGATGGCGCCGAATCGAAAAGCAAGAACGTCGCCACCGTCATGGTCAGCGCCGTATTCCCCCCGGGATACCGACGTGGCCAGGCCATCGACGTCACCGTCTCGTCGCTGGGCGATGCGAAAAGCTTGCGTGGCGGCACCTTGCTGCTGACGCAATTGCGCGCGGCCGACAATGAAACGTATGCGCTGGCGCAAGGCAACGTCGTCGTCGGCGGCTTGAACGCCACAGGCAAGAGCGGCTCGTCCGTCACCGTCAACACGCCCACCTCGGGACGCATTCCCAACGGCGCCAACATCGAGCGCGAAATCCTCAGCGATTTCTCGACCAAGCCAACCGTCACCCTGAACTTGCGCCACCCGCATTTCGAGACGGCCATCAATATCGTCGAAGCCGTCAACCGCCGCTTTGGCGCCGTCGCCACCACGCGCGACGCCACCAGCGTGGAAGTGCTGGCGCCGGAAAACCCGACCCAGCGCGTGGCCTTCATGGCCAAGCTGGAAGCGCTCTCCGTCGATGTCGGCGTCGATACGCCGAAAGTGGTGTTCAATTCGCGCACCGGCACCGTGGTCATCGCCGAAGGCTTGCGCGTGAAGGCGGCCGCCGTCACGCACGGCTCGCTGAAAGTGGTCATTTCCGAAAGCTCGGCAGTAAGCCAGCCGGCGCCATTCGGCCGCGGCCAGACAACCGTCACGCCGCAATCGAAGGTGTCCGTCGACCAGGGCAACGGCAATATGTTCAAATGGCCGGCCGGCGCCAAGCTGCAGGCCATCATCGACGTCGTCAACAGTCTGGGCGCTTCGCCCGATGACATCATGGCAATTCTGCAAGCCCTGGACCAAGCCGGGGCCATCGAAGGCGAACTGGTGGTTATATGATGAATATCAACGACAGCAGCAGCGCCCTGCCCTCGGCGCTCGACGACCGCTCTCCCGCAGCCGCCACGCCGGCCGATCCCCGCTATGCGGCCAAGGCCACCGAGGCGGCCGTCAAGTTCGAAGCCTTTTTCATCTCGCACATGCTGCGTCAGATGCGTTCGGGCACGCGCGAGATGGCGGGCGAAGACAGCGTCTTCAAGGACCCGGTCAACAGCGACATGCTGGAAATGGCCGACAACCTGGTGGCCGACAAAATGGCCGGCCAGCGCGCCTTCGGCATCGCCGACGCCATCCTGCGCCAGTTGCTGCCGGCGGCCAGCGCCCCCGTGGCAGCCAAAAGCGCCGCCAAGACCGACAATATTGCAACGCCGCTTAATAAATCCGTCTGAAGTGTCGCCTGTACAAGGTAACAAGGACTCAATGCCCGCCCACCCGCACGCGCCACACTCTTCACGAAAGAAACTTGCCCAATGAGCATCATCAGCAATGCATTGTCAGGCAGCATCGCCGCCCAGGCCGCACTCAATGCGGCCAGCCAGAACATCGCCAACCTGCAAACGGCGGGCTACACGCGTCAGGGTGTGCTGCTGTCATCGCTTGGCGCCACCGCCGGTGTGCGCTCGGCCGGCAATGGCGTGGAAGTGTCCGCCCTGCTGCGCTTTGCCGATGCTTATAAAAGCCAGCAAATGTGGCGCGCCGCGTCCGACCAGGGCGCCCGTTCGCAGACCCAGCCTTACCTGACCCAGCTCGAACGCGTGATGGGCGACGATGCGTCGAGCATCAGCAATGGCATCGACGGTTTCTTCAAGGCCCTGAACGCGGCCGCCGTCGACCCGACGTCGACGCCGCTGCGCCAGCAGATCGTCACCTCGGCCGACGCCATGGCGCAGCGCTTCAACAGCATCAGCACCGTCATGGGCAACCAGTTGCTGTCGCTGCAGCAGCAACGGGCAGCGATCGTGCCGCAAGCTAATACCGCGCTGGCCAATATCGCCGCGTTGAACCAGCGCATCAGCACCTCCACGGCGTCTGGCACGAATGTGTCGTCGCTGATGGATGCGCGCGACCAACTGATCGATGGCCTGGCGGCGCAAATGGGCATCGAGGTACTCGACCAGCCGGATGGCTCGCGCAATGTTTCGCTGAAGTCGGGCCAGCCGCTCGTCATCGGCAGCCTGGCTGGCACGCTGACCAGCAGCATGACGAACACGGGCGACCAAACCCTGAGCCTCGATTTCGCCAAGTCCTCGTACACGCTCGATCTGGTCGCCATCGGCGGCCAGATGGGCGGCCTCGGCGAATTCGAGAAAAATACCCTGAAACCGCTGCAACAGTCGCTGCAAGACATGGCTACCCAATTGACCAGCAAGGTCAACGCGCAGCTGGCGCTGGGAACAACCATGGCCGGCACTCCCGGTGCCCCACTGCTGGCCTACGCGAATGGCAAGCTGAGCATTACCCCGGGCTTCAACGCCAAGGACCTGGCCTTGTCGCTGACGGGCCAGGCTGGCGACAGCGGCAACCTGCAGAAATTGATCGACATCAAGAATCAGCCGATCACCGTGAGCTGGGTGGGTTCCGTCCTGATGAGCGACGCGGACACGCAGCTTGTCGGCAAGCTGGCTATCTACAGCCAGCAGAACCAGTCCTTGCTGAAGACGGCCAACACGGTGCGCGCGCAAGCGATCGACGACTGGAAATCCACGAGCGGCGTGAACAAGGACGAGGAAGCAATGAACCTGGTCGAATTCCAGAATATGTACCAGGCAAACATGAAAGTCATTTCTGTGGCGAATACCTTGTTTGATGCCACTTTGCAAATGATGGGTTAAGGAGAAGATCATGCGTATCGCCAGTAGCCAGTACCAATCGCTGATCAATATTTCGCTTCAGCAAAACCAGGAACGCATCAATTACCTGACCCAGCAGATGGCCTCGGGCTTGCGCATCCAGCTTCCATCGGACGATCCGATCGGCAACGTGCGCATTTCGCGCCTGACGCGCGAGCAAGCCATGGTCTCGCAATATCAGGACAATATCGCCACGGTGAAAGTGCGCCTGCTGAAAAACGAAAACTACCTGTCGAGCATGGTTACCGACATGGGCCAGGCGCGCGACCTGCTGGTGTGGGCGGCCGACGGCAGCAATGCCCCCGACGACCTGAATGCAATGACGCAATCGCTGGTCGCCATGCGCGACAGCGTGCTGTACACGGCCAATCTGAAGGACCAGGAAGGCCGCTACATGTTTTCCGGCACCGCTACCGACCAACCGGCGATCAAGTACGACGCGACGGCGGCTGCCGGTTCGCGCTACAGCTACATCGGCAACACCGACACGCAAACCGTGGTGGTGGGCAATGGCGTGACGCAGGCGGCCAACGTCGACGTGAAGAACCTGGAAGTATGGCTCAACAAGATCGACCAGGTCATCACCACCCTTGGCACCCCGGGCGTCAGTCCGAACGACCCGGCCGTGCGCGCCGTGGTGGGCGCAGGCCTGAACGGCACGGATGACGGCATGGATCTGCTCTCGGGCAAGATCGCCATCTTCGGCGGCGCGCAGAACATTCTGTCCACTTTGTCCGGCAACCTGGCCAATGTGGCGCTGTCGAATGACATGGCCTTGTCCGATTTGAAAAAAACCGACATGGGCGCGGCCGCCATCGAACTGACCGGCTACCAGACTGCCCTCCAGGCAACATACAAGGCATACGCCAAGGTTGGCACCATTTCCCTGTTTGATCTTCTCTGACCATCATGCAAATCGTTCAGACCTCCTCCTCTTCCGGCGTCAATGCCAAAGGCGCCGGCACAGCCCGCGCCGTCGATGACGCGTCCGCCGCCATCAACGGCAGCGCCAGTGCGCGCAGCGATGCGCCAGCGGCGAAGAGGTCAACGGCGAGCCTGCAACGTGGCCTGAGCAACTGGGATCACCAACTGCAGGGGGAGATTTCCAACGCGCAGCAAACACTCGACTACCTGGAACGCAGCAGCAGCCAGTTGCAAGCGCTGAAAAGCGAACTGGCGGCCAAGCTGGCCGCGCGCCAGGGCCGCGAAGGGCAAGTCGAGGCAAGAGTACGCCAGTTCAGCAATACCTGGCGCCAGCGCGCCAGCGCCTCGGGCGGCACGCTCGACGCACAGCTCAGCTATACCAGCCCGCAAGCGGCACAGCAGAACTTCAGCATCCGCGGCCTGACCATGGCCAGCCTGCAGGAAGGCCCGCAGGAAGTGCTGGCGTTTTCCGTCGGCGGCGCGAACCAGGCCTTGCGCTCGGTCAATATCGAACCTGGCCTGAGCACGAACGAAATCGTCTCGCGCTTTGACCGCGCTTTGATGCCATCGGGCATCGGCGTCAAGCTGGGCGAGAATGGCGAACTGGTGTTCAGTACGTCGGAAGCGGCCTGGGCCAACGTGCGCGACAGCCTGTCCGTGCGCGGCAGCGGTATCCGCTACCCGACCGGCCAGATGAGCCGCGTGCGCACGGATGCGGAACCGGCCGCCATCGCCCCGGAAGAATGGAATACCGGCGACGTGGAAGCCCTGCGCGCCACCTTGCAGCAAGTGGTGCAGGCGCTGGCGCAGTTGCAGGCGGCGCGCAGTTCCGTCAGCCTGGCCCTGGCGCAAGCAACAGGACGGGTCGCCCGTGCGCAACCGGTGCAAGTGAACGTCAGCATGGATACCCTGGCGGAAAACTTCACGCAAAAGGCCAGCGAACCCGGCTATGAATCGCTGCTGGCGATCAGCTCGGCATTGGTCGGCATCAGCCGCGAAAGAGTCGTCGCCCTGCTGGGCCTGGAATAACCGCTTCCTGCGCGTGCGCCGCCCTGGCGCACGCGGCAATAATGGGGCATGCCCCTACTTGCCGATGACAGAGCCTATCCGTAAGATGCTGCTGTCGCTGGCTGATTCACCAATACGCCGGCGCATCCCGTCATCCACCTCCGGAGTTCCCTTGATAAAAACCGCCGCCCGGCTGATCAGCTACGCCCTGCTGGGCAAATCCGGCAAGCAGCCCCTCGATATCGCCAAGGTGCGCAAGGTGCTGATTTTGCGCAACGACAAGATCGGCGACATGATCGTCACGTCGGCCCTGCTGCGCGAGCTGAAAAAAAACTATCCGCACTGGCAGATCGACGTGGCCGCCAGCAGCGCCAACCGCGATGTCATCGCCGGCAACCCGCATGTGAACGAGATCCTCATCTGGGACAAGCAGCCGCTGCTGCGCGACTTGCGCACCACCATCGCCGACCTGCGCCGGCGCCGCTACGACGTCATCTTCAACCCCTACAACCGCTTTTCGATTCCCTTGCTGCTGCGCATCAAATGGCTGGGCGCCCGCTATCTGACGGGCTTTGCCATTCCCAAGTACGGCACCTCGACGGCGAAGCTGGGCATGTTCGACCATACGGTACCGTGCGATCGCAGCCGCCACATCCTGCACAGCTTTTTCGCCACATTCGAGGAGTTTGGCCTGCCCGACATCGATATGCGCTATGAACTGTTCGGCGTGGATGCGCATGCGGCACGGGTCGACGCCGCCTGCGACAGCCTGCTGCGCACCCATGACGGCTTGTTCTGCCTCAATTTCCAGGGCAGCAATGCGCAACGCACGGTCAGTGTGGCCGATGCACAGCGCTGCTGCGCGGCCCTGGCGGCACGCTATCCGCGCCATGCGCTGCTGGTGATCGCCGCGCCGGGCACCGAAGCGCGCGCCGCCGAGATCGTGCGCGGCGCCGGCCATGCCAACGTGATGAGCGCGCCGCCCACCGGCCACATCCTGGAGCTGGCGGCGCTGATACGCCGCTGCGAGCTGGTGCTGTCGCCCGACACGTCGGTGATCCACATCGCTTCGGCGTATGACAAGAAAATCGTCGGCTACTACATCCGCACCGACAACTACCGCTGGTTTTATCCAGCCAGCCGCCATTACCGCGTCATCCTGGCGCCCGGTCTGACCCTGGCCACCGTCAGCGATGTCGACACACTGGCCGCCGTGGAACAACTGATGGAGGGCGCCGGCCCGGCGCAGGAGACAGTTCAAGCCGCCGGCTGAGACGCCAGCAGGCGGTCCATCTGCCCCACCGGCAGCGCGCGGGAAAAGAAATACCCCTGCGCATAGTCGCAGCCGGCGGCGCGCAGCAAATCGCGCTGCGACGCCGTCTCCACGCCTTCGGCCACGACTTTCAAGCCCAGGCGCTGCGCCAGGGCAATGATCGCCTCGCACAAGCCCTGCCCGGCGCCATCGCCTCCCAGTTCGCCGACCAGCGAACGGTCGATCTTGAGAAAGTCGATATCGGCCTTCTGTATGCACGCGAGCGACACCTGACCGCTGCCGAAATCGTCGAGCGCCAGCGCCAGGCCCATGGCGCGGAACTGGCGCAGCCGGTCGACCACCTGGCGCGCTTCGTCGAGCAGCACCGCTTCCGTTGTTTCGATGACGATGGCGCCCGGCGCCAGTCCCTGGCGCGCCAGATGCCCGCCCCAGTCCTGGTACAGCGCGGCGTCGCAGCGAAATTCCACGGCCGACTTGTTGATGCTGATCTGGAACGCGCTACCATGCTCGTCCTGCCACTGCCGCGCCTGGCGCACGACCTGGCGAAACACCCACTCGCCGATATCGATGATCAGTCCGTTCGCCTCGGCAAAGCCGATGAAATCGGCGGGTGCCAGCAAGCCGCGCAGCGGATGGCGCCAGCGCAACAGCGCCTCGGCCCGCTCGATGCTGCCATCGCACAGGCGGATGATGGGCTGGTAATGGACTTCGAACTGGTCCTGCGCCAGCGCCAGGCGCATCTCGCGCACCGTGCTGCGGCGCAATTCGGCCGCCTGCTGCAATGCCGGCGTGAAATAACTGTAGCCGTTGCGCCCCGCGCTCTTGGCCGCATACATGGCCTGGTCGGCATGCCGCAGCAAGGTGTCGGGCGACTCGGCGTCGGCCGGATACAGGGCCACGCCCACGCTGGCCGACACTTGCGCCGTGTCGCCGTCGAGCACGAACGGCAGGGCCAGCGCGGCCGTCAATTCCTGCAGCACGCGCTCGATGCCGCCCAGCTGCCCCACGCCTGCGAGGATGACGGTGAACTCGTCGCCGCCCAGGCGCGCGACCGTGTCGGTGGCGCGCACGCGCTCGCTGATGCGACGCGCCGCCTGGCGCAGCAGCATGTCGCCCTTCTCGTGGCCGAGGCTGTCATTCACCTGCTTGAAATGGTCGAGGTCGATGAACAGCAGGGCCAGGCACGCGCCCTCGCGTTTGGCATGGGCCGCCTCGTGCTGCAAGCGGTCGAGAAACATGTGGCGGTTCGGCAAGCCTGTCAACTGGTCGAAATTGGCTTGCCGCCAGATGCGCTCGGACGCGGCGCGCTGCGCCGTGATGTCGCTGACCAGCGCCAGCGCCCCCAGGTAGGTGCCGCTGGAGTCGAAGATGGGATTGGTGGCCAGGGTGGCCCACAAGGTGCTGCCATCGCGCCGCAGGAACTTGAATTCGTGGCGCTCGACGATGCCATCCTGCCGCCGCGCGATGTTGCGCTCGAGGATGGCGCGCCCCTCCTCATCCATGAAGGCCGCCAGCGGCTGGCCCAGCATATCCTCGATCTGGCAATCGAGCATGTGTGCCATCTTCGGATTGACAAAGCTGGTCAGCGCCTGCGCATCGATTTCCCAGATGCCTTCCTCGGCGCTGTGCACGATGCGCCGGAAGCGCTCTTCGCTGCGTTCGAGCGCGGCCAGCTTGCCCTCGGCTTGCTCGAGCACCAGGCGCAGCGCCTGGCCGTTCGGGTCGGCGCTGCCCAGCAGGCTGACGGGCAAGCCCGCCTCGCGCACGCCGGGACGCGGCGGGGGCAGTTGCACCTGCAGCTGGATGCGCTCGGGCTCGCTGCTATTGAGCACGCGCTCAACGAACTGTTCGTAATCGCGGCGGAACGCCTCGTGCACAAAAGAACGGAACAGCACGTGGCCGGGACGCCCGCGCGCCAGGCCGAACAGCTCGGCCGCCACCAGGTTGACCTGCAGGATCACGCCATCGAGGCCCAGCACGAAATAGGCGACGGGCGCCAGCAGGTATAAATCGTTGAAATACGCTTGTTCGCGTTCGGCCTTCATCCGTTCCGGACTGAAGACGCCATCGTCCAGCAGGGGCGCGACATGCCGCGGCGCGCCGTCGTGGCCGGGCGGGGAGGAATCCAGAGCAGGTACCGCTTGCGGTGGTGTATCCATGGCTGTCCTTGGCACGGCCGCCCTGGAAAACAGGTGGGTGCAGTAGCGAGACTAGCACGCGCCACGCGCAGTGTCGAGCCATGGATGCCGTTTCTGCAACAGGGCCGCTTAGCGCCCCATGCCCATACGGTGCCGGCGCAAGCCGAAATCATGGCCGACCACCAGCAAGGTGCTGGCCACCAGGCTCGACAGCCCCACGATCAGCTGGATCAATTTATCGTCGGGCAAGACCCACAAGGACGAGTCCGGCGCCTCGCAGCCCGTGGCGGCGCTGATCAGCGGAGACACCCAGGCCGCGTCCGGCGTCACGTCGAGCACGACGGCGCCGTCGGCGCTCGTCTGCATATAGATATCGCCCCCTTCGGCCAGGGTAAAGCAGATACCCACGCCCGTCTCCGTGGCGCGGATATTGTCCTGCATGCTACGGTTATGTTCCTCGATCCACACTTCCACGTCGTATGGCGTTTCCAGGTGCTCCCATGGACGGGGACGGAAACGGGGACGTTCTTCCGGGCTAGCGGGGGTATCGGGGATATTGCTGTCTGCTGCGCCTTGCATGCTTGTCGACCTTTTCTGCGGTGATGCGGCGGGACCGGTTGCCCGCCAGCCGCCATTATCCACCGTTCGCGGCGCGCATGGTATTCCCACGCCGAATCGATCAGAAAAACTGACAGCTATCGACTTAAAACATCAGCGCACCTGACTTAAAATGGCCGCCATCTCTTCTTTACAGGCTTTACATGCAAGGCATCAAACGCAAAATCGTCTACGTCACCGCCTTTGAAATCATCGGCATGGCCATTTCCACGGCCTGGCTGACCCTGCTTTCGGGCGAATCGCCCACCAGCACGGGACCGCTGGCGATCATGATCACCACCATCGCCGTGATCTGGAACCTGCTCTACAACACGGCGTTCGAATACTGGGAAATCCGCCAGGTGTCGCGCACGCGCACCGTCTGGCGCCGCATCCTGCATGCGATCGGTTTCCAGATCACGCTCGTCATTTACCTGATCCCGCTGATCGCCTGGTGGCTCGACATCAGCCTGTGGCAAGCCTTCGTGCTCGATTTCGCGCTGATGCTGATCATCCCGTGCTACAGCTTCATCTTCAATTACTTCTTCGACGGCCTGTTCGGCGTGCCCCTGTCGGCGCAGCAGCCGAAGGAAGAACCAGCGAATGTTCAGGCCGCTTCGCTGAGCAACTGAAGAAAGGACCGCGCCGCCATGCCCAGCGGCCGGTCCTTCATCCACACCAGGTGGATGGGTACGACCAGACCATTGCCCGTGTTCTTGAACGCCACGCAGCGCACCCGCCCCGCCGCCAACGAATCCTTGATGGCCGAGGCGGCAAAGTTGCCCCAGCCCAGTCCCGCTTCCACCATCGATAACGCCATCGGCAAACTGTCCGTGCGCCAATAGGACAGCCCCACCACGGGGCGCGCATCGGCCAGGTCGAGTTCGCGGCTGGCGACGATGATCTGGCGCAAATTCACCAATTCCTCGATATACAAGGGCCGCCCCGCCACGTCGGGCGGATGCTGGGTGGAGATAATCGCCAGCAAGGCATCGCTGCCCACCAGCTGGAACTGTTCTTCGTGATTGATGCGCCCGCCAGCGAAAGCCATGCAGGCACTGATACGGCCCCGGTGCAGCATGTCGAGCACATCGTCCTGCGGCGCCGTCAGCACCTCGATGTCGAGCAAGGGATGACGCTGCGACAGCGCGCGCACGGCGGCCAGGAAGGGCGCATGGTCGAGCTCGGCCGCGATGCCCAGCGAAATGCGGCTTTCCAGTCCCTGCGACAATTCCTGCACGTGCAGGTGCAACTGCTTCAACTGCTCGGCGATCAGGCGCGCATGGGGAATCAGCGCCGTGGCGGCCGGCGTGGGCACGGCTTCGCGAGCGCCCCGGTCGAACAGGGCGATGCCCAGTTCCGCCTCGATATTGGCCATCGCCATGCTGACGGCCGATGGCGCCCGCCGCAAGGTGCGCGCGGCGGCCGAGAACGAGCCGCCGTCGACGACGGCCAGGAACAGTTCGATGTTATGGCTGGACAGTTTCATGGGAATGTGGAAAGTGCGGTGGAAAGTGCGGCACTTTTGCGCGCAAGGGCGGTCAAAAGGAAAAACCATGGGAGGACGCGCATGCGCCATCGACTACCTTACCGCCGCAGCGGCTATGTCTCGGACTTTACCCGCTTTATCGACGGCTATCTGCAGACGCACCCGGAAGTACTGGAAAGCCAGCGCCGCGGCTGGCGCATCTGGTGGGAGCGCCCGGCCAAGCTGCGCGAACTGGAACTGATCCACGCCGACAGCGTGCCGGAGCCGCCCTACCACTACGACTAAAAACGCCTGACCAAACCTACTGCGCGGTGCGCCTTGCGGCCTGCGATGCTCGCCGTACCTTCGTACGGCTGCGCGTCTCGGCCACAAATCACTACCGCTCGCGACGGTTTTGTCAGGTGTTTAATCTTTCGTTTAACCTTTCCAGACGCGCTGGAGGCCCGTATCCGCATGGATCCAGCCGCCGCGCGGGCCATTGCGGTAATAGAAGCCCACGCCGCCCTGCTTGAAGCTGCGCACGAGCGAACCGAGCACTTCCGCGTTCAGATTCGCCACGCGGATGTCGGCGGCGCGGCCCGAGATGTGCAGCGACTGGCGCGCGGCCGGCACGCCCGCTTCGCGCAGGCGGCTGTTCGACTCGGCCGTACGGTAGCCCGACAGGATCTCCAGCGGCTGCTCGATGCCGTAACGGGCCACGAACGCTTGCGTGCCCCACAGGGTTTCCAGCAGTTTCGGGTCGATCGGCGCCGTCTTCTTGCCGTTCACGTCGCGCAGCAAGTGGCACAGTTCCTGGTAGGCCGAATCGATGACTTCGCCATCTTTCCAGTACAGCAATTTCGCCTTTTCATTGCTGGCCGGGCGCACCACTTCCAGGGTGCGGGGCTTGAGCCAGAATTCCAGGTCCAGCGCCTGCGCGTCGAATATGTCGGGAGGCGGTTCCATCTCGGTGATGGCCTGGCGCGACTGCGACGTGATCGAGCGGTCGACGCTGGCCAGTTGCGTCGGCTGCGGCGGCACGGCCGTGCGCGGCGCGCGCGGCTTGGCGCTGGCCGAAGCCGAGGCGGGAGCGGCCGTGCGCGAGGCGCAGCCGATGAGAGGGGTGGCTACCAGGCCCAGCGCGGCCAGGCCCATACCGTGATGTAGAAAATTTCTGCGCGATGCCATAGTCAGTCCAATTTAACGATGGGAATACTATAGCGTATTGTGCTGCGAAGAAAAACCCTCCATTGCCTATCGTGTTGCCCTCATTTCAAGACATTTTGCGTCAAGCGGCAGCCGCGACGGACGCGACGCCTTCTTTCGCCTTCGCCAGCGCCGTCAAAGGCTTGTCGAGCAGATAACCCTGGGCCACGATGGGCAAGCCCGTGATGGCGGCGATGCGCTGCAGCGCGGCCAGCGCCGCCGGCGTGTCGAGGCGCTTGAAGATAACGCGGATTTTCGCCGCATGGCACACGGTGACGAAGCTGGCAACGGCCTGCTCGTCGCTGAGGTTGCCCGCGTCGAGCTTGAACGCATGCGGGTGCAAGCGCTCCAGCATGCCTGTTGCTTCCTGCACGCTGGACACGTTGATGGCCAGGCGGAAACCGTTGCGGCGGTAATTGTCTGCCACATAGTTGAGCAGCCAGCCCTGGTTAGTCGTAACCGTCGGCAATTGCAGCACGATGCGCTCGATGGGCAAGCCCAGCGCGTCGAGGATGCGCTGGAAGGCGTGGCCGTGATTGCTGCTGACGGCGCTCAACAGGCGGTCATGCACGTTCAGGTACAAGTCCGACTGCTCCGCTTCGCTCTGGCGGAAGAAATTGATCGCGTGCAGCATGCGGCACAGCCGGTCCAGCTCCACGGATTCGTCGTCGCTGGCCGCGTGGTCGAGCAAGCGCCACAGCGACAAGCCCTCGTCCGCATTCGACACGCTGCGCGCCAGGCCCTCGAACGCCACCAGCTTGCCGCTGCCCAGTTCGCGTAGCGGCTGGAAGGCGCTCGTCATGGTGCAATTGAAAAAGCGCCCCAGCGCCCTGCCCTCCCCGTCGAGCCAGACGCTGGTGCCGGCCTGGGTTTGGTGCGACAGGCGGGCCAGGTAATTTTTCAGGACGGGAAATGGCATACGTGCTCCTTCATCGGGCTGCGCCAGCTACCCTCGCGGGGAAGACGGCGCCAAAGTGTGCAGAGTAAGGCAGCGCCAAGCAAAGGAGAACGAATGGTTTCGCCATTTGATATGCGCCCAGCACATAAGGGATACGTCGGCCAGCGCATAACGATAGTCGGAAACATTCGTTCCCGCACCTGGTGCCCGCCTTTACTGTGGACGTGTATCGATACCATCAGGAAGGACTGCCATGTGCCAGTTACTCGCAATGAACAGCAGCAAGCCGGCCGCGCTGGGATTTTCCTTTGCCGGCTTTGCGGAACGGGGCGGACGCACGGACGAGCACCGCGACGGCTGGGGTATCGCCTATCATTCCAGTAGCGGCTGCACTTTGCTGACGGATCACCTGGCCGCCATCGATTCGCCGCTGGCGGCGCAGGTGCAGCAGCATCCCGTGAAGGCGAAAAACATCGTCGCGCACATCCGCAAGGCCACGCAAGGCCGTATCGCGCCGGAAAACACCCACCCGTTCGCCCGCGAACTGTGGGGCAAAACCTGGTCGTTTGCCCACAATGGCGACTTGAAAACGTGGCGCGCGCCCGCCAATGCGCACTATCGCGCCAGCGGCGACACGGATAGCGAGCAGGCGTTTTGCCACTTGCTGACCCACTTGCACACGCAATTCCCCCTCGGTGAACCTGCGCGCGCCGACTTGCGCGCCGCCATCGCCGAGGTCGCCACGGACGTCGCCGCGCACGGCACTTTCAATTTCATCCTGTCGGACGGCGAACTGCTGTTTGCCCACTGTTCCACGCATTTGCACTATGTGATACGCGAATACCCATTTTCCGTAGCGCAACTGATCGACTGCGAGCGCAGCATCGACTTTCGCCAGCATAACCACTTGGACGACCGCATCGCCGTCATCGCCACCCATCCGCTGACGCAAAACGAGGACTGGCTGGCCTTCGCGCCCGGCGAGCTGAAACTGTTTGCCGGCGGCACCTTGCTGCCAGCAAACGATAGCGCGCAACAAGGCATGCAACCAGGCGTGTATATCCAGATCAGTTATTGAGGGGAATTACTCAAAGGAAGGAAAGGCCCGCCGCCGGATGGGCGGGCTGAAATGCAGGATAGCCGTCAGGCCGAATTGCAGTTGCAAAAGCGCTTGCGCTTGGGGTCGCCACTGGCAATGCCTGCGGGATCAATCTGTTTCCAGCAAAAAATCGTTTCCACGCCATATGGCGAACGCACATTGCCCGCCTCGACATAGCCCCGCTTGACGAAAAAAGCCTGGCTGCTGGCCGTGCTGTGCAGCTGCAAGGCCTTGATGCCCCACTCGCGCGCCTGCGCTTCCAGCTGCTCCACCAGCGCCTTGCCGGCGCCGCGGCCTTGCGCCTCGGGCAGCAGGTAGCACAGGGCCAGCTTGCCGGCGCGCGTCAGCAAGCCGACGCCGACCACGGCGCCCGCCTCGACTGCGACCAGCGAAAAATTGGTGGGCGACGCAAACCAGCACGCCACCATCTGCGGTGTTTTATTGCCCAGCCAGGCTTCCAGGATGGCCGGATCGTCCCGATGATCGAGGCTGCAGCATTCGACGATGGAGCGTCGTAATACGTTGCACGCCTCGAAAGCGTCGGTCGATGTTGCAATACGAATTTCAAGACTCATGTACGCTCACAAAATATTCCAGTTGCCGATGCAGGCGGTTTCACCCCTGTATCGTGCGATTCGACTATACACCAAGCGGCGCAATCGGGTTTTTTGCCGCACGCCACAGACCGGTTTTGCCTATGGCGCCATGCCTGCAGACTAAGTGCTGCTGCGCGCCTTGCCCACGAATGTTTCCAAAAATCGATATCTGTTTTTTAGCGTAAACGGGAATCAAATCTAAGCATATTACGAAAAATTCGTTTCTTTTCCGGCCGGAATTTTAGACTATGTCTATCTATTCTCACAACAAGAGTTCAACATGCCCCATTCCAACGCCGTATCGACTACCGCAGCGACGCTCACCCAACGCTCGCGCCGCTGGTTCCTGGCTAGCGCCCTGGCCGCTTCCGCCGCCGCCCTGAGCCTGCCGATGGCCGCCAGCGCCGCCGAACCCGTGGTCTTGCTGAACGCCTCGTACGACGTGATGCGCGAACTGTTCAAGGATGTGAATCCCGCATTTATTGCTGACTGGAAAGCCAAAACGGGCGAAACCATTACCATCAAACAGTCGCACGGCGGCTCGAGCAAGCAGGCGCGCTCCGTCGCCGATGGCCTGGAAGCGTCCGTCGTGACCATGAACCAGGCCAATGACATCGATATCCTCGTCGACCGCGGCCTCGTGGTGGCCGACTGGGCCAAGAAATTCCCGAACAATGCGGCGCCGTTTTACTCGACCATGGTGTACCTGGTGCGCAAAGGCAACCCGAAACGCATCAAGGATTGGGACGACTTGGCCAAGCCCGGCATCAAGGTCATCGTGCCGAACCCGAAAACCTCGGGCAATGGCCGTTATACTTACTTGGCGGCCTGGGGCTATGCCGTGAAAAAAGGCGGCAGCGAAGCGCAGGCGCGCGACCTCGTTACCAAGCTGTTCAAGAACGTACCTGTGCTGGACGGCGGCGGCCGCGGCGCCACGACCACCTTCACGCAGCGTGAAATCGGCGACGTGCTGGTGACGTTTGAAAATGAAGTGCAACTGGTGCGCGCCGAATTCGGCGACAACTTCGAAGTCGTGTATCCAAGCATCTCCATCCTGGCCGAGTCGCCGGTGGCCGTCGTCGACAAGGTCGTCGACCGCCGCGGCATCCGCAAGGAAGCCACGGCCTACCTGCAATACCTGTACTCGGAGCCAGGCCAGGAACTGGTCGCCAAGCACTATCTGCGCCCCCGTTCGGCAGCAGTCGCGAAGAAATACGCGGCCAGCTTCAAGCCGATCACCCTGTTCACCATCGATGACGTGTTTGGCGGCTGGAAACAGGCGCAAAAGAAACACTTTGACGATGGCGGCGAGTTCGACAAGATTTATCAGAAGTAATCTTCGCTATATCAGCAAAACCGGGACATGTCCCGGTTTTTTTTATGGAGAAAAGGTCACTGTTTCTTCAGTACCAGCTTGAACTGCGGCACCCAGCGGCCGTCCACCAGCATCTCGCTGGCCGCCTCATAGGCATCGTCCGAGGGCGTCCAGCGCACGCGGTAAGTCAAGGTCTTGCCCTTGGCGCCCACGTACTCGGTAGCGGGAAAGTCGAGGCCGCCGTCCGCCGACAGCATCGTGCCACGGCTGTGGCCGCCGCTGTTTTCCAGATACAGGAAGGCGACCTTGTTTGCGGCGGGATCGTGGTAATACGTGGTTTCGCCCATGTAGTCAGGCTTGCCGGGGCTGCGCACCGTGTGCACGTCGCGCAGCATCCGGCCGCCATACAGCCACTGGAAACAGTGCTCATCCGTTTGCTTGCCGCCAGGGAACTCACCCTTCCAGCAATGGCCGGCCAGGAAAGCCATCGGCTGCAGCGCCGCAGCCGGTTCCGCCAGCGCGGCAAATGAGGGCAAGAGCAGCAACAAGGGCAATGGACGCATGGCCAACCTCCAGGATGTTGCAGCCAAGTATAGGCGAAGAATGTGCTTGCGTCAGCGCTGGTGCGCGCTTTGCGCATATCGATATGCGCATCGATTCGTGGTCAAAAGCGCGCACGGGCCGTACTCTGGCCTTGTCGCGCCGCATGGCGTATTACGGTCACAAAGGAAACATCATGGCTATCTCGGAAGTGAATGTACGCAACCAGTTTCGCGGCAAGATCAAGGAAATCATCTTTGGGCCCGTGGTCTCGGAAGTGGACGTGGAAACGCCGCACGGCATCGTCACGTCGGTGATCACCTCGCGCTCGATCAAGGATCTGGACTTGAAGGTGGGCAGCGAAGTCATCGCGCTGGTCAAATCGACGGAAGTGTCGATCGCCAAGATCCAGTAAGCGCGCGGCGTTTGCCTTGCCAGCTAATCGCTAATCGCGGAACAGATATGTAAACGTGCGGCTGACGGGCAGCTTTTCCGTGCTGCCGCGCACCAGCACCTGCATGCGCTCGGCGTCGATGCGTTCGGCCGCCTCAATGGCTTTCACGTTGACCATGGTGCCGCGGTGGATTTGCCAGAACTGTTCCGGGTCGAGGCCGCCCAATAAATCCTTGAGCGGCGTGCGCACCAGCGCTTCCGAGCCGGCCAGCACGACGCGCGTGTACTTGGTGTCGGCCTGGAAGAACAGCACGTCGTCGATGTCGATCAAACGGATCTGCTTGCCCACGCTGGCCTTGATCCATTTCAACTTGTCGCGCGGCGGCGCCGGCAAGGCCGCGCGCAGCGACTGCAGTAAATTGGCCATGTCGGCCGGCTGCGCGCCGAGCTTGTCGCGCAGCCGCGCCAGCGCCCGCTGCAAGCGCTCGGGCTGCACGGGTTTCAACAAGTAGTCGACGGCGCCTGCGTCGAACGCATCGACGGCGTACTGGTCGTACGCCGTGACGAACACCACGTGGGCGCGCTTGCCGATGCGTTCGGCCACTTCCAGGCCCGACAGGCCTGGCATGCGGATGTCGAGAAAGACCACGTCTGGCTCATGCTCAAGGAAACCGTCCCAGGCATCGTTGCCGTTTTCCGCCACCAGCACGACTTGCGCTTCGGGCCAGGCTTGCGCCAGCAGCATTTGCAGGCGCTCGCGCATCAGCGGTTCGTCTTCAGCGATCAGGATGGTGGTATTCATACGGCAGCTTCTTTCTGGCTCGATGCAATTTTAATGGGTAGCAATATTTCGGCGATCACGCCGCCCTCTTCGCCATCGCGCAGGATCAAACTGGCGGACGGATCGGACAGCAACAGCCGGCTGCGCACGTTTTCCAGGCCCAGGCCACCGCCCTGTGCGCTGCCCGTGCCGCTTTCCGGCAAACCCATGCCCGTATCCTGCACGCGCAGGCACAGAATGCCGCCCACCCGCAGCGCCGACAGGCGGATCTCGCCGCCGCGCAACGATGGTTCAATACCGTGCTTGATGGCATTTTCCGCCAGGGTCAGCAAGATCATGCTGGGAATCGTCGCGTGCGCAAACTCGGCCGGCAAGTCCAGCGCATAGCGCAGGCGCGAGCCCATGCGTGCCTGCATCACGCGCAAGTAAGCAGCCACCATGTCGAACTCGCTTTGCAAGGGCACTTGCTCGCTGCGCATTTCCGCCAGGCTGGCGCGCAAGAAGGCGATCAGGTCGGCCGTCAATGCCGCGGCCTTGCCGGCGCCTTGCGCGCCCTGCTCGGCCAGTTGCTGCACGGCGCCCAGGGTATTGAACAGGAAATGCGGCTCGATCTGCGCGCGCAACAGGCGCAGCTGCGATTCGCTCAGTTCGCGCGCCAGACGGTCGCGCTCGGCATCCTGCTGCAGTTGCAGGGTCAGCGCTTCGTACTGCCGGTTGCGCCAGGTGGTCACGATCGCCAGCGGCACCATGTAAAACAGGCAAGCCACGAGCAAGGCCGTGCCGCCCACGCGCAGCAAACGCTCGAAGGCCATGTCCATGGAACCGGTATCGCTGAAGCCTGCCAGCAGCACGCCAACCGCCACCCCGGCTACGCAGGTCGACACGATCAGCAAGAGTTTCTTGAGCTTGTTGCGCACGGAACTGCGGTAATTGAACCAGACGCCCACCAAGCCCCACACCAGCGCAAACCCCAGGCCGTTGCTGAAGACCAACGCCTTGAGCAATTCGAACTTGGCCGGCAGCAGCAAGTGCAGTGCAACGCCGATGGCGCTGAACAACAGCATCAGCTTGCACGCGGCGATGTAAAAACCGGCGCCGCGGTACTTGAGCAGGAAATCGTGCAACTGCTGGCGCTCGATCGGCGTCAGCTTGGCCAGCTTCATGGCGATGTAGCGGCGCATCCGTCCTTGCACCTGCTCCGCCATCTCGGGGTGTTTCAACACCAGCAGCGATTCCTCATCGACGCTGCGGTACCAGTCCGTATATTTTTTTAACACGATGCGTTCTCCGTGGTCTGTGATTCAGGCATGAACGCAGTCTACGGCGCCCTTGTTGCAGGGCATAGCGCGGGGCGACGAAGCACGAAGCGGCAGGCATCAACGACGAAGCGCGCGGCGCCCGCCTGGCCCTCGCCATCAATATTGCTCAAATCATACGAAGTTTCCAAGATGAAATCAATAATTGCGTAACAATTTTCACTACGGCAAGAATAGCCGTTTTTATTTGCCAAATTGGCCGCAACGCCGCCTGTTGCGGGCCTGTACCGTAGACATCGCTTGATCTTTAATGGTATTGTCTAAGCTTGGCAAATATTGCCTCCGAGATACACGCCGCGTCCCCGCGCGGCCCCGTTCCGGATTTGCGCGCAGCGCCCACGATGGCGCCCCAAAACTGCTTTTCCACATACAATCCCATGCTCAAAAAAATGTTCGCCGCGGTGCTGATGACGCTTTCGACAGCGGCCATCGCCGTGCCTTTCGGTTCCCAGTCGATACTGGTGGTCGAAGACGGCACAGGCAAAGTCTTGCTTGAAAAAAATTCCAACGTGGTGGTGCCCATCGCCTCGCTGACCAAACTCATGACAGCCATGGTCGTGCTCGACTCCAAGGCGAACATGGAGGAAGAGATCAGCATCGACCGCGAGGACGTCGATACCCTGAAGCACAGCACCTCGCGCGTGCCCGTGGGCGCCAGCCTGAGCCGTCACGACGTGCTGCAACTGGCGCTGATGTCGTCCGACAACCGCGCCGCCGCTTCGCTGGCACGCACCTTCCCCGGCGGCCCGACGGCGTTTGCCGTGGCCGTCAACGCCAAGATCAAGGCCCTGGGCATGCGCCAGACCGTCATCGAAGAACCGACGGGCTTGTCGCCGAATAACCAGTCGACGGCGGCCGACCTCGTCAAGATGGCCGTGGCCGCCTCGCGCTACCCGGAAATCAGCCGCATCACCACGGATTCGAAGGACGTGATCCAGATCAAGGGCCGCGACGTGGAATACCACAACACGAACCGCCTGGTGGGCGCCAAGGGCTGGGACATCGGCCTGTCGAAAACGGGCTACACGAATGAAGCGGGCCGCTGCCTGATCATGCGCATCAAGTCAGCCGGCAAGTTCGCCACGATGATCCTGCTCAACGCGCGCGCCAATTCCGTGCGCGCCATGGACGCCGTCAACATCCGCCGCATGCTGGCGGCAGAGAACGGCATCGAAGAGCCGAAGGTGATGCGCGCCTCGGTCAGCCGGCACAAGAAGGCGCCGGCGAAGCCAAGTAAACGCCGCCGCGCCCGCTGATTACTTAGTTAGCCCTTGAACTGCCGGGGTCGGACCCTCAGGGTCCGACCCCAGTCCTTGCTTAGGGTTAAGCCTTGATTTGCCGGTTGGTCATGATGACGCCGGCAATCGTCACCGCCCCGCCCACCAGCATCGAGGCAAGCACCGGCTCGCCCAGCAGCACCGCCGCCAGCACGATGCCGAACACGGGCACGAGGTTGTTGAACACGGCCGTGCGCGACGGGCCAAGCGCCTTCACGCCCTCGTAATACCAGACAAAGCCGATCACCGTGCCAAACACGCCCAGGTAGCCGATGGCGGCCCACACCTGCCAGCCGAAGCTGTGCCATGGCACGCTCGGGAATTCCACGGCCGCCCCCACCAGCAAAAAGGCCAGGCCCCACATCGACGCATACGTGGTGGCGGCAATCGGCGACAAGCCCTTCAGCGCGACCCGGCCGATCAGGGTGTAGGCGGCCCAGCTGGAAATGCCGCAGAACATGAACACTTCGCCCATGCCGATGCCGCCACCCGTGCCGTGCAGCACGCCGGCCAGATCGCCGCGCGTGATGACGATCGCCGTGCCGCAGAACGCCAGCATGATGCCCAGCCACTTGAACGATCCGAGCCGTTCGCGGAACAGCATGGCCGAGGCCAGCGCCGTGACGATGGGGTTCAGGGCCACGAACAGGGCTGTGCGCCCCGCCGGCATGCGCGACAGCGCGGCCAGGAAGCACAGGTTGTACAAGAAGATGCCCGTCAGGCCCAGGGCCGCCGTCGTCATCAATTGCTTGCGGTCCAGGCGCGGCAAGCCCCCTTCCAGTTTCCAGGCCAGCACAAGCAGCAGCAGCACGGCCACGCCGAAACGTCCGCTGGCGGCCGTCATGGGCGGCATCTGCTGCGCCAGTACGCGCCCGGCGATAAAGGTACCGCCCCAGAACAGGGCGACGAAAATCAGTTTGAGGTAGACGAGCGGCGATTGCACGGCAGGCAAAGCGGCTGATGGTATGGCGGAAGAAGACATGGGATATCCTGTTTGACCGCTTGCGCGGCGGGTGGTGTGTTGCTGTACACTTATATATTAATACTAATATCAACTCATGAAATAATGAGTAAATACTCATAACACAAAGAAACCACACCATGACCTTCACGCAACTGGAAATTTTTACCCTGGTGGCCGAACTGCACGGCTTTTCCGCCGCCGCCGCGCAGCTGGGTATCAGCCAGTCGGCCGTCTCCCATGCATTAAAAGCGCTGGAAAAGGAAATGGGCGTGGACCTGATCGTGCGCCACCAGGCCTCGGCCGAGCTGACCGACGTGGGCCGCCAGTTGCTCGTGCGCGCGCGCGAAATCCTGGGCTTGTCCGAAGCCATGCGCCAGGAAGCGGCCGACGTGCTGGGCCAGCGCCAGGGCAGCCTGCGCATCGGTTCATTCGGCCCGACGTCGTCCCTGAATCTGCTGCCTGCCATCACGGCGCAATTCCGCCTGCGCTATCCGGGCATCGACTTGCGCATCGACGAAGGCGCCGACCATGAAGTGGTGCAGTGGATACGCGAGCGGCGGGTCGACGTGGGCTTCGTCGTGCTGCCCGACGAACGTTTCGATACGGCGCCGCTGGTGGAAGACCAGATGATGGCGCTGGTGCCGCGCAGCCACCCGCTGTCCGGCGAAACGGCCATCACTCTGGCGCAGCTGTGCGAAGGGCCGTTCATCATGTCCGAGGCGGGCTGCGCCTGCCTGATCGAGCCGCTGTTCGCCAACGCGGGGCTGCAGCCGCAGGTACCGTACCGCATCAGCCAGGTCATCACCATCCTCGACATGGTCAGCCGCGGCGACGGTCTGTCCATCGTCGCCGAACTGGCCCTGCCCCAGCGGCTGCGCGAGCAGTATCCGGAGCTGGTCGCCCTGCCCTTGAATCCGCCCGTCAGCCGCAAGGTGGGCTTGGCCGTGCGCGACCGGCGCCAGAACACGCCGGCCACCAACGCTTTTTTCGACGTGGCGAAACAGATGGCGCCGACCCTGGCGCCCCGGCGCGCTTGAACGCTACTTAGAAAGTCTCCCACTCTTCGCTGCCTTCCGGCTTGGCGACGTGCACCGTTGCTGGGCGGCTGGCGATGCGCGGTGCGATGGCGGCGCGCGCCACCGGTTTGACAGGCGCCGGCGCCTGCCCCTCATCGAGCTTGAACACGCCCACCACCTGCGCCAGGGTGCTGGCCTGGTCCTGCAGGCTTTCCGCCGCGGCGGCCGCCTCTTCCACCAGGGCCGCGTTCTGCTGCGTCACCTGGTCCATTTGCGCAATCGCCTGGTTCACCTGTTCGATGCCGGAACTCTGCTCGACGCTGGCGGCCGTGATCTCGCCCATGATGTCGGTGACGCGGCGCACGCTGTCGACGATCTCCTGCATCGTCGCGCCAGCCTCGTCGACGAGGCGCGCGCCCGAATCGACCTTGCTCACCGAATCGTCGATCAGCAGCTTGATTTCCTTCGCCGCGCCCGCGGAACGCTGGGCCAGACTGCGCACTTCGGTCGCCACCACGGCAAAGCCCCGTCCCTGCTCGCCCGCGCGCGCCGCTTCCACGGCCGCATTGAGCGCGAGGATATTCGTCTGGAAGGCGATGCCGTCGATGACGCTGATGATGTCGACGATCTTCTTCGACGAATCGTTGATCGAGGCCATGGTATCGACCACCTGCGCCACCACTTGCCCGCCCTTGCTGGCCACGCCGGACGCCGATTGCGCCATCTGGTTGGCCTGGCGCGCATTGTCGGCATTTTGCTTGACGGTGCTGGTCAGCTCCTCCATCGAGGCGGCCGTCTCTTCCAGCGAGCTCGCTTGCTGTTCCGTGCGCGACGACAGGTCCTGGTTGCCGGCGGCGATTTCCGACGACGATACTTTCACCGATTCGCTGGCCGTGCGGATTTTCACGAGCACGGCGGCGATCTTGTCGATGAAGCGGTTGAAGGCGCCGGCGATCTGCGCCAGTTCATCCACGCCGGAAGCATCGAGGCGTCGCGTCAGATCGCCCTCGCCCGAGGCGATGTCGTCGAGCGCGTCGCGCACCAGTTCCAGGCGCTTGAGCATCTTGAACACCAGCAGCGACAGCAGCAGCGCAGCCAGCCCCGTCAGCAGCGCGGCCGTGACGGTGGCCGTCGTCAGCATCGTCTGCAAGGCTTGCATGGCTTCCTGCTGATCGAGCACCACGGCCAGCAGCCAGTCGGTGCCGGCCACGCGCGTGACGTACAGCTTGCCGTCGCGGTCATCCAGGCGCACGGCCTCGCTGGTCCGCGCGCTTTCCAGGCGGTTGACCTGCGCGGCCGACAGCGACGCATCGAGTTTCGCCACCGGCTGCAGGCTCAGGTCCTTGTTTGCGTGGGCGATAATGGTGCCGCTCTGGTCGACGAGGAAGGCAAAGCTGTGCGGCGTCGGCTTGATCGCCACCACGTTGGCAATCACCGTATCGAGCAGCACGTCCGCGCCCGCCACGCCCACCAATGCCTCTTTTGGCCCGACGGGCGCCGTGAACGACACCACGAGCTTGTGGCTGGCCGCGTCCACGTATGGCGGCGTGAGCATCGGGACGCCCGCCTTGACCGTGTCCGTGTACCAGGCGCGCGCCGTGGGGTCGAAATCGGCCGGGCGGCCCGGATGGGTAAACACGGAGCGCTTGTCCGCGTAGCCGATGAACACTTCCGCAAAATCGCCAGCCTTTTCCGCGATCTGGAAAGCGCGCGGCGGATCGGGCGTCTCGGCCGACATGACGACGGACGCCATGACCTTTTTCTTGCCATCGACCCATTGCGCCAACACGGCCGACTGGCTTTGCAGCAGCTGCTGCATCTGTTGATCCGACGACGCCAGCATGCTGCTGCGCGTGGTGACGTAATTGGCGACCGACAAGGCCAGCATGGACAGTACGACGATGGCCACGCAAATGAGCACCAGCCGCGTGCGAAGGGAAGACAACATGATGGACTCCTCGTTTCGATTTTAGTGACGAGAAACAGTGCTCTGCACTATTTCTCTATGAAAGCATTCTCACACAAAAATCGGAACAATTATCATCAATATTCGGAATACAACACATATATTTCCGTGTAGAAACCTGTCCAACCCTATCAGCCGATCAGCCCCCTCAAGCCGCTGGCCCGCTGCGTACGGCGCAGAATCGCATCGAACAGCACGGCCTGCGTGGGCGAGACGAGGGTAAAGAAGTCGCGCGCGCGCGTGATGCCCGTGTAGACCAGTTCGCGCGCCAGCATGGCGCCGCCTTCCTGCGGCAGCACCAGCACCGTGTGCCGGAATTCCGAACCCTGCGATTTATGCACGGTCATGGCGAACGCCGTCTCCACGTGGCGCAAGCGCGTGGCCAGCACGCTGCGCACGTTCTCGCCTTCCAGGAAGTACACGCGCAATGATCCCGGCCGCGCCGGATCGCGCAAGGTCAGTCCGATGTCGCCATTGAACACACCCGTACCGTAATCGTTACGCGTGACCATCACGGGACGGCCCACATACCATTCGCTGCGGCGTATCAGCCCTTCCTTTTCCAGCCGCAGCTCGATGGCCGTGTTCAAGCCCGCCACGCCCCACTCTCCTTCGCGCACGGCGCACAGGATGCGGAACGACTCGAAAGCGTGCAGCACGGCGCGCACCCAGTCGTCATGCTGCGCGTACGCCGCTTCGCCGGCATTGACCAGCGCCAGGTAAGGCTGGTAGCCGCCCGGTGCATCGGCCCGCCCGCGCAAGGCAAGGCGCAGCACCTCGTCCGGCTGCGCGCTCACGCTCCACGCCAGCTGACCGCCGCTGTCGCCGGCAAAACACGCTTTGGCAAGATCGGGCCTGCCGCCATTCACGGCCAAGGCCAGTTCGCCGATCGGACCGCTGAAACGGTGGCTGTGGCGCAGCATCACCGTCTGCTGCGCCAGCGCGCCGGCCGCCCCCGCGAAGTCGGGCGGAATGGCCACGCCGCTGGCCGCCTGCGCATACGCGATGGTGGCGGCCGTATAGCCGCCCGCCTGCGCGTCGTGGCACAAGTCGCCGAGCACGGCGCCCGCTTCCACGGACGCCAATTGATCCTTGTCGCCGAGCAGGATCAATATCGCCGTGGGCGGCAAGGCGTCGAGCACGGACGCCATCATCTCCAGGTGCACCATCGACGCTTCATCGACGATCAGCACGTCGACGTCGAGCGGATTGCCCGCGTGGTGGGCAAAGGCGCGCGTATCGGGCCGCGCGCCCAGCAAGCTATGCAGGGTACGCGCCGCGCCCATGCGCCGCGCCAGTTCCAGCAGGGGCAACGCATCGCCCGCCTTGGCCGCCAGCCCCTCCAAAGCCTTGTCGATCGACTGCTTCAGGCGCGCGGCCGCCTTGCCCGTCGGCGCGGCCAGCGCGATGCGCAACTGCTCCGGCTGCGGCGAAACGGCAAACAGCAAGGTGAGCAAACTGGCCACCGTGTAGGTCTTGCCCGTCCCCGGCCCGCCCGTAATGATGGCCACCTTGCCGCGCAGGGCGATGGCGCACGCCACTTTTTGCCAGTCCGGGCCACCGTCTTGCGTGGGCTGGTCGAACAGGATGTCGAGCCATTGCCGCACCTGCGCCAGCGGCGGATTGGTCAAATCCTCTGCGCGCGCGGCGATTTTTTCGCCCACCAGGCTTTCGTCGCGCCAGTAGCGGCGCAAATACAGACGGTCGCCATCGAGCACCAGCGGCTGGCGCACGTCGGCCGCGCCCACCTGCCACACTTGCGGCGCGCCGGCCAGCAGCGCACGCCAGCCCTCGACGCTGTCCGGCAACGGACCGGAAACGGCCAGCACCGCATGCCACAGCTCCTCGCTCCAGCCCAGCAACTGCGGCGGTTCGCTGGCCAGGTCTGCCAGCATCAAACAGCTGTGCCCCCGCCCTTCCAGCTCGGACAACACGACGCAGGCCACGGCCACGGCGGACGCATTCGGCGCGCCCTCGTCCAGCGTGCCGATGAAGCGGGCAAAGGCGGCGCTCAGGCGGCGCAGGTGGCCACCCTCGGCAACGCCATCGATATGGCTGAACAAGGCATCCATCTGCAGGGTATCCAACTGCGCGTTATGCTGCATGGTGTTCCGTTTCTTCTAACAGTTGATCGAGGCCGTCCAGCAGTTCCAGCTGCGGCGCCAACCAGTAGCAGCCATGCGTATCCGCATTCGCGATGCCGCGCAGGAACAGGAAAATGGCGCCGCCCAGGTGTTCGGCCGGGTCGTAGGCGTCACCGAGCCGGCTTTTCAGCAACCGGTGCAGGGCCAGCATGTAGATGGCGCCCTGGATATCGTAGCGGTGCTGCGCCATGCCGGCCGCCAGCGCCTGCGTGTGGTAGGCCGCGTCGTTGGCGCCCAGCGCGTTCGACTTGTAGTCGAGCACCCAGTAGCGGCCATCCCGTTCGATGACCAGGTCGGCAAACCCCTTCAGCATACCGTGCAGCTGGCGCCGCGGCAGCACGGGACGGGGCGCGCCGTCGAGCAGCAAGCGCGTGCACAGCTGGTCGAGCGCCGCCGTGGACAGATGCTCACTGGGGAACCAGAACTCCATCTCGGACAGGGTGCTCTCGAGCTGCGACAGCGAGGCATCGAGCAGCGGCAGCGGCGTGATGGCGATTTCCCTGAGCCAGGCGATGGCGTCGTCCTGGCGGTGGCCCCAGCCCGAGCGCTCGCAGCGCGCCGCCAGGCGCGTGTCGAAGTTGTCATCGTGGACGCTGTCAAAACCTTCGCTGCCCATCCACTCAAGCTGCTCGTGCAGGAAATTGCCGGGCACGGAGCCGCGCGGGAAACGGTGCCAGGGCGCGTCGCCCATGTGCATCGGCGAGGTCACGGCGACAGCCGTGCCATCTTCCAGCAAGGTTTCTTCCAGCGCCCGCTGCGGCACGTGCGCGGCCGCCACGGCGCCGATCTGGCGCGTCAGCGACGTGAAGCTGCCCACCGACCAGTCGCGCTCGAATTCGCCCGCGAACACGGGCGCGGGCCGCAACTCGGGCCGCCGCTCCACCCGGTCCAGCACCGTGCAGGCGTCGGGCTGCCCCAATGTGCTGACATAGATGGCGTCGCAATCGCCCGCCACCTGCTGCCAGCGCAGCAGCAATTGCTCCGACGGCAGCTTGTCGCCGCCCGTCAGCAGGTAGCCGAGCGCCGATTCGTGCAGGGTGTTTTCGCCCGCCTTGCGCGCCGCCAGCGCGGCCACGCCCAGCCACAAGAAGTGGCGCGCGCGCGTCAGTGCCACGTATAGCAGGCGCAAATCTTCCTCGATGCGCGCCTCTTCCACAAACGCCATGGCCTCGTCGGACAAGGACAGGTCGAGGCGGCGTTCGCCATCGTCGCCCGCATACTCGAAGAAGCTGCGGTTGCGTTTATCCACCTTGCGCGCCGTGACGGAAAACGGTAAATAGACCAGCGGGTATTCGAGTCCTTTCGACTTGTGCACGGTGATGACCTTCACCAGTTCCGCATCGCTTTCCAGGCGCAGCACGCGCTCGTCGCCGTTTTCGCCTTCGCCGGCGATCTGCTCGGCCAGCCAGCGTATCAGCGCCTGCTCGCCATCGAGCTGGCGGCTGGCCGATTGCAGCAGTTCAGCCAGGTGCAGCAGATTCGTCAACCGCCGCTCGCCGCCCGTCTGCTGCAGCAGCATGGCCGGCAATTGCAATTCATGGATGAAGCGGCGCAGCATGGCCAACACGCCCTGGCGCTGCCAGATCAGGTGCAGGGCCTTCAGCTGCTCGATCCGGCGCTCCCATTCCAGTTCATCGCTCGACAGGCGCGCCAGCTCGCCCAGCGACAGGCCGATGGTGCGCGTGGCAAACGCGGCGCGCGCCAGTCCCCCGTCGAGTGGATTGGCCAGCGCCGCCAGCCAGCGCAGCACGTCTTGCGCTTCCTCGCTGTCGATGACGGAATCCTTGTCGGACAGGTAGACGCTGGCGACCCGGCGGCGCGCCAGTGCGCGGCGGATGGCGGCCGCCTCCTTGCGGTCGCGCACGAGGATGGCCACGTCGGCCGGCTGCAAGCGCGTAAAACCGTCGGGGCCAGTAAAACCGGCCTGCGGGTCGCCCAGCATGGCGACGATATGTTCGGCGCAGTGCTGCGCGAAATACTCGCGGTAGCTGTCGCCACGCAACGCTTCATCGCTGGCGCAGGCGGCCAGCAGGGCCGGCAGCGGGCCGCTGGCGTTCACCAGGTGTTCGGCGCGGCCCTTGGCATCGACGGCCTCGAACGGGAGCGGATTCTCGCCCCCTTTACGGTAGCGGAAGGCGCCGGCTGGCACCTCGTCGCGCTCCGCGTGCAGGAACAGCTGGTTGACGGCCGCCACCAGGGGTGCCGTCGAGCGGTAGTTGGTGCCCAGCTGATAGTGGCGCCCGGTGGTGGCGCGCCGCGCCGCCAGGTAGCTCTGGATGTCGGCGCCGCGAAAACCGTAGATCGACTGCTTCGGGTCACCGATCAGGAACAGGCCCAGGGCCGGGTCGTTGTCGGCAATCCGGTACAGCAGGTTGAAAATCTGGTACTGGGCCGGCGCCGTATCCTGGAATTCATCGACCATGGCCAGCGGATACTGGTCGATGATGCGCTGGCGCAGGGCCACGCCATTCTCGCCGGCCAGCGCGTCGTGCAGGCGCTGCAGCATGTCGGCAAAGCCGAACTGGCGCGACTGGCGTTTTAACTGATCCATGCGCCGCGCGATGGCCGCCGCCGCATGCAGGTGCAGCTTGTGCGCCAGCGGCGTGATACCCGCCAGAGCGATCCCCAGCGCCTCCGTATGCTCGAAGCATTCGGGTACCTGGGCCGTGAAACTCTTGGCAAACGCATCCTCGATGCCGAACGGCGTCAGGCGTTCCCACGCCTTGGCCGTGATGGCCGGCAGCAGCAACAGCGGGTCTTGCGCCCATTTACGCAAGCCGTCGAACCACTTCGCCAGGTTTTCCGGCTTCATCTTGACGCCATTAAAACACTTGGGATTAGTGGCGCGGTGATCGTTGATCCACACGGCCATCTGGTCCACGCGCTCGACCCAGCCCGCCTTCAGGGTGGCCAGCTGCGCGGCCAGCGCCCGCTGTTCGCGCGCGATCAGCATGGATAACGGCTCTTCGTCCGCCATGCGCATGATGTCCGCGCGGCGCGCCAGCTCGCGCGCGCCCTTCTTCAGCGCGCCGACGTCGGGCCAGCAGGCCAGCAGCACGTCGAGCGCCTGCGGCGGCAAGGGGTAGACTTGCTGGCGCCAGTAATCGTGGGCCGCATCCTCGAACAGGGCTTGCTCGTCGCTGACCAGTTCTTCGTCGAACAAGCTGCCGCTGTCGAACGCATGCTCGCGCAGCATGCGCTGGCACCAGGCGTCGATGGTGAAAATGGCCGCTTCATCCATCGTCTCGGCGGCCAGCATCAGCCGGTGCGCGGCCTTTTGCCGCTCGCTCTCGTCCGGATAGGACTCGAGCAAGGCGTCGAGAAACGGGTCGCTGCCGCCGGATTCGTGGCGAAAATAAGCGGCCGCCTCGATCAGGCGCTCGCGCACGCGGTTCGACAATTCGCGCGTGGCGGCGCGGGTAAACGTCATCACGAGGATGTCGGCCGGCAGCAGCGGACGCGTAAAGCGGCTGTCGTCGTCGCCATGCCCCAACACGAGACGCACGTACAGCGCGGCGATGGTCCAGGTTTTACCGGTACCGGCCGACGCTTCGATCAGGCGCGAGCCGTGAAGCGGGAATGCCAGGGGGTTGAGCAAATGGCTCGTCATTGTTCTTCTCCCGCGCCATCATCGGGCGCGCTGATCGGGTCGATCGTGATGTGCTGTTGCAGCCAGCCGGCCAGCGGACCATACAGCTCGCGCGTGCAGTCTTCCCACGCTTCCTCCGCGGCCAGCGCGGAAAACTCGGGCCACAGACGGGCCAGACACAGTTCCGCGCGCTCGCCAGTCATGTCAAAACCGCCATCGTAGACGGCGCGCGGGTCGCCCTGCTGCACCAGCGCCAGGCCCGTCTTGCACGCCGTGGGCAGCGGATGGTTCATGCCTTCGCGCCACAGCGCCAGCAAAGTGGCCAGCGCGTCGCGCGACGTGGCCGGATCGAGCGGCGCCATGCTGACGATGGCGTCGCGCGCCACCAGGTAACCGGTGACGGGAAAACCGAGGGCCGCGGCAGCCAGCTGGCGCAGCCACATCAGCATCAGCTTGTCGCCGCGCGCCAGGCCGCTCTTGTCCGTCACTTTCGAGGAAATCTGCATCAGCCAGGCCGTTTCCTGCCCGTTGCTGCACAATTTGTCGAGCCAGTCGTCGATCTGCACTTCGCCAAACGGCAAGTTGATGGCGCGCTTGTCTGCCGCCAGCGGGAACGAGGCGCGCAAGGACAGCCATGCGCTGCGCACGGGCACCAGCGCCTCGACCAGCTGCGCCTGCACTTGCCGGCCGATCAGGCCGATCGGCAGCACGCCTTCGCGCGCCAGCTTTTCCGCGCGCGCTTCCAGGCTGGGGCGCACGTCGTCCAAGGCTTCCACGGCGCCGCCGTCGTCCAGCATGGTGTCTTCCAGCAGATAGCGCTCGAGCGCATTCAGGCCGAACGGTTCTTCATCCTCGCCCAGCATGGCCGCATCGGCGAAGTGCACGCTCAAGCGGCGGCGGAAAAAGTATTTGACGGGCTGGCGCAAGAAGCTGGCCAGCTCGCCCAGTTTCAAGCGCGTGCCGGGATCGAGTTCGTAGGGACCCAGCGCCAGTTCCCCGGACTTCACCTGTGCATCGGCATCGGCATCGGCATGCGCGACGCGCCATTCGCGCGCGTACGTCAGCAAGCCATCGGCTTCGAAATAGCGGCGGCTGAACGGCTGCAGCGCGTGCTCGGTGGTCAGCGAGACCAGGTGCCGGTCCAGCGACCAGCCGGCGGCCAGGTAATCGCGCAGCTGCGACACGAGCACGGATGGCGGCTGCTCGGAATTGTCGCGCACATTGCGCCCCACCCAGCTCACGTACAGTTTGTCGCGCGCGGCCAGCAAGGCTTCGAGCATCAGGTAGCGGTCATCGTCGCGGCGCGAGCGGTCGCCCGGGCGCGCCATGCCGGGCAGCGCCAGCAAATCGAAATCGGCCTTTTGCGCGCGGCGCGGGAAGTCGCCATCGTTCATGCCCAGCAGGCACACGACGCGGAACGGCACGGCGCGCATCGGCATCAGGGTGCAAAACGTCACGCCGCCGGAGACGAATTGATGGTTCAGGGTCGGTTCGTCCAGTGCACCCAGCCACGCCACGCGCAGCACGGACAGCGGCACCGACTCGACAAAGCCAGCATGCTCGCAGGTTTCCAGCCAGCCCTGCAAGGCGCCTTCCAGCTGCGCCAGGGTCAGGCGGTCGCCCTCGTCGTCGGCGTCAAAGAAGGCGGCCAGCAGCGCGCGCGCCTGCACGCCCCACTCGGCTGGCGTGCGCGTGCCGGCCAGCACGGTGCGCCAGTGCAGCAGCGCCTCGACCAGCAGCGCCAGCGAGCCCGCCAGCGCCGCATCGAGGCCGCCCACTTCCGCATACGGCTCGATGCCGCCAAAGCTGGCGCCACTGCCGCTGGCATAGCCGAGCAGCATGCGCCGCACGCCGAAGATCCACGCATTCTGTTCGCCGGCCGCGCCCAGCCCCAGGCCGCTGCGGTGATGCTGGTCCAGGCCCCAGCGCACGCCCGCCCCTTCGATCCAGGCGCCCAGGGTGACCAGGTCGTCCGGCTGCAAGCCGAAGCGGGTGGCCAGCGCCGGCACGTCGAGCAGGTCGCGTACTTCGCTCTGGCGGCAGCGCTGCTGCGGCAGTTGCAGCAGCCACTCGAGCGCGACGAGCAGCGGGTTCACGCTGCGGTCCTTCACGTCGCCGATCTCGAACGGGATGAAACGCTCGTCGTTGCGCCGGTACTGGCCGAAGACGGCGTGGATGGCGGCCGTAAACGTGTCGATGTCGGGCACCATCACCACCACGTCGCGCGGACGCAAACCCGTGTCGGCGCTGTGCGCGAACATGGCCAGCAGCTGGTCGTGCAGCACTTCCACTTCGCGCTGCACGCTGTGCGCCACATGAAATTCGACCGAGCGGTCGCCGGCATCGGGCGGCGTTTGCTCATGCTCGGCCAGCGGACGCAGTTCGCGGATGGCCACCTGCACCTGCTGCAGCAGGGTCTCGCCCGTTTCCTCGCCAAACAGGTCGATGCGCAGGCTGTCGTCGCGCCCCTCGGCTTGCGCGTGTTCGTCGAATTCGTCGAGCATACGGATGAAATCGCGCCCTTGCCTGCCCCAGCTGGCCAGCAGCGGGTGGCTGTGCGCATGCAGTTCCTCGAGCGGAATCCCGGCCAGGTCGGTGCCGTTGCGCTGGCGCTGGCGCTTGTTTTCCGCGCGCAGCAAGTCGCGCCCATCGATGATGTCGCCCCAGTAGAACTGGCACGGGTTGGGTACGGCCAGCACCACCTGCGTGTGGCGCGCCAGCGCGGCCAGCGCCTGCAAGGTCTGGTATGGCAAGGCAGACACGCCAAACAGCACGACCCTGCGCGGCAGCTTGCCTACGGGCGCGGCGCCGGCGGCGATCGCCGCCAGAAAGGCGTCGTGAATGTCGGCACGGCCCGTGTCGCGCTCGAACTCCTCGACGTCGGCCGCCACGGCGCGCCACAACTGCGCCTGCCAGCGCTGGTCGTCCTTCAAAACGATGGATTCACCGCGCGCCGTGCGCAACTGGTCGCGCCCGGCCGCCCAATCGGCCAGCCAGTCGGCGCGGTAGACCTGGTACTGGTCGAACAGGTCGGCCAGGCGCTCGGCAAGCTGCAGCCGGCGTTCGCAATCGCCGTCGGCCAGGAAGTAGCGCAGCGGCGCGAACACGGGGTCGGCCAGCAGCGATGGCAACAGGCGCATCAAACGCCACGTCAGCGGGGACTTGTCGAACGGCGACACGCGCGGGACTCTGTCGCGCCCCAGCATGCCCCGGTAGCTTTCCCACAGCAGGCGCGCCGGCAGCGCGATGCGCGTGGCGGCGCACACGCCCATTTCCTCGGCCAGGGCGATCTTCAGCCATTCGGCCACGCCGTTCGACTGCACCAGGAAGATGTCCGTTTCCAGCGGCGCCAGCGGATGCTGGCGCAGCCACTGGAAGACGGCGGCGCGCAGCTGTTCCAGCTGGTTGCCGTGCAGGATGAGGAGGCCGGGCGTGACGGGTGTATGCATGCTGATCCGATGGGTTGCCGCGCCTCCGGCCCGGTGGCCGGAGACGTCAAACGCCTATTATCGCCGCTGCTTGCGTCAGGGGGTGTCGCTGGCGGCAAATTCGACGGAAATTTGTTCCGCCACCTGCGCCAGCGCCGGCCTCAGGGCCGTCAGCAAGACGCGCGCCTGCTGCAGGTCGCCGCCCACGCGCAAGCCTTCGATCGACGTGCACAGGCCCGCAAAGGCATGGGCGCCCACGGCCAGCGCCGACGATTTGCTGCGGTGGCCCAGGTCGGCCAGGCGCCCCAGATCTTCCAACGCCATGGCCTGCTCCATTTCGGCGATGCCGTCGCGCGCCGTGTCGAGAAACAGCTGGGTGTATTTGCGCATCTTCACGGCGTCATTGCTGAACGTGAGGGCCAGGGTGGCCAGGTCGAGGATGGCCGTGTCGCGCAATTCCGGCGTCGCGGCCGATGACGGCGCTGCCGGTGCCTGCCTGTCGCTTGCGCGCATGCGGCCGATGTTGCCGATGCCGCCGCGCAGACGGAACCATTTCGCCAGCAGGTGAAACAGCAGATTCGGGGCGATCGGCTTGGTCACGAATTCATCCATGCCCGCCGCCAGGCAGCGGGCGCGGTCTTCGCTGCCCGCGTTGGCCGTCATGGCGATCACCAGCAGGCCTGTGAGTTTCGGGTCGGCGCGGATGCGGCGCGTCGTTTCGAAGCCATCCATCTCCGGCATCTGCACGTCCATCAGCACGCAGTCGTAGCGCTGGCGGGCCAGCAATTCCAGCGCTTCGCGGCCATTTCCGGCGACGCAGACCGTGGCGCCGGCGTCTTCCAGCAATTCGCAACCCACCTGCTGGCTGAAGACGTTGTCTTCGACCAGCAGGATGGATGCGCCGCGTATCACGCCCAATACTTCCGGCTCGACTTCGGCAATGTGCTCGTCGGACGCCTGCGCGCTTTTCTCCAGGCGCGCCGTGAACCAGAAGGTGCTGCCCAGGCCCGGCTGGCTGTACACGCCCACCTTGCCACCCATGAGCTCCACCAGCTGTTTGCTGATCACCAGCCCCAGGCCGCTGCCGCCATACTTGCGCGTGGTCGACGGGTCGGCCTGGTGGAAGGAGCGGAACAGCTGCGCCACCTCTTCCTGCTTCATGCCGATGCCGCGGTCCTGCACCTCGAAGCGCAGCATGGCGTGGCTGCCGCGCTCCTCGGACTGGCGTACGCGCACGAAGATGCTGCCATTGTCGGAAAACTTGATGGCGTTGCTGGTCAGGTTCAGCAAGACCTGCTCCAGGCGCAGCGGGTCGCCGCGCCAGCGCTGCGGCAGCTCCGGCGCGATATCGAACTGCAGCGCCAGGCCCTTGACGGCGGCCGCGTCGCCCAGCTGGCTGGCGATGTTCGCCAGCAGGGTGTCGAGGCGGAAGTCCAGCACCTCGAGTTCCAGCTTGCCCGCCTCGATCTTGGAAAAATCGAGGATATCGTTGATCAGGCCCAGCAAATGCTGGCCCGAATGATAGATTTTTTGCAGGTAGTCGCGCTGGCGCGCGTCGGCCACCGATTTCAGCGCCAGGTGCGCCATGCCGATGATGCTATTCATCGGCGTGCGGATTTCATGGCTCATGTTCGACAGGAAGTCACTCTTGGCCTGGCTGGCCGCGTCGGCCTGCTCTTTCAGGCGATGCAGTTCCGTCACGTCGGTGGACAGGCCGATCAGGCCCGTGACGGGACCGGGCAAGCCCAGCGGCACCTTCACGCTCCACAGGTGATGCACCTGCCCTTGCGCATCGACGAAGCGCTCCTCGCCGACGAACTTGGCGCCGCTGTCGAACACCTGGCGCTCGGTCAGCTGCGCGGCGGCGGCCGCGTCGCCCAGCATCAACTCGCCATCCTGGCGGCCGATCAGCTGCTCCGCCGGACGGCCCAGGATGGTGGCCGTGCGCGCATTCACGTAGCGGTAGCGCAGGTCGGCATCCTTCATGTAGACGTAGGCATCGACGCTATCGAGCACCGTATCGAGCAGGGTGCGCTGCGCCACGGCGTTGCGGCGCGAACGGTACAGGGTAAAGATGTAGCCATAAATGAGCAAGGTGCCGGCCACGCCGACGGCCAGCGCCAGCCATGGGAAGTAGCGGTCGAAGGGGCTGTACAGCTCCGCCTTGCGCACGCGGAAATGGGCTTTCCACAGGCCGCCCTGGTAAGCGACGGGCAGCACCTGGTCGAAATAATCGGCATCGCTGCCCGGTTGCGGCGGCGCCGCAGCCAGGTCGCCATCATCGTTGAACAGCAGGCGGTCCTGCGGCGTGATGGACAGGGCCCCGCTGGCCGGCAAAGGGCCGGCCGCGCTGTACAGAGTCAGGTGCAGCGGTTCCAGGGCGCTGCGTTCGAGCGCGCTGTGCACCAGCTGCGCCACGCCAAAGCCGATGCCGACGGAACCCTGGTAGGCGGCGCGGCGCTCCGCTACGCTGCCCTGCGGCATGCCATTGCGGTACACGGGCAGGCGCATGCCCAGGCCCACGTGCGCGGGTGGCCCCTTGATCATGATCACCTGCCCCGATGCGCTCACCTTGCCGCTGTCGCGCGCCTGCGCCAGCGACTGCGCTACCAGCGGGTTGGCGCCGATGTCGACGCCCATGCGTTCGGACAGCAGGGAATCGGGTTCCAGGTAGGTGAGCACCGTGTATTCCGGACGCTCCCCCGCGGGCCGGATGGTGAAGCCGGGATAGCCGCGCGGCGCCAGACTGGTGTCTTTGCGCACGGCTTCGATGAAGGCGGCGCGCTGTGCCGACGGGACGGCTGTCGCGTAGTTGACCGATTCGATGGCCGGGAACTGGCGCACGATATCGAGGCCGGTCACGTAATCGTGGAACTGGCGGCGCGTCAGATGCTCGCTGGTGCGAAACAGGGCTTCGAGGCCGCGCAGCAGGTCGGAATAGCTTTTTACGCGCGTGATCAGGCTGTGCTGGGCACCATGCGTGAGATTGTCGAAACGCTGTTCGGCGTCGTCATTGACTGTGCGCGCCGCGCCCGCATACAGGGCGCCGCCCACCGCCAGGGCCAGCAACAGGCCGCCCGCCCATATCCTGATACCTGATCCCGCCCCGCCCTTGCTCAAAGTGTGCATTGTCGATCGCTTATTCCGGTTTCCTCGAATGGACGGCGCTGCGGCCGCCCAGCAAGTACGAGGATACTATCAAAGCTCATGCCCGACGCGCTTGTGGAAGAAAAAAAGCGCGTACGCTGCTTGCACTGGAAACACCGGGTGCTCAAGCTTCCCGCAGTGCCCCGGCCAGCAAGGCGCCGGCGCCATGGTCATCCCAGGCATCGGCGCAGCGCACCACGTCGCCGACGACGATGATGCTGGGACTGCCCAGGCCGCTGGCCAGCAGATCATCCGGCAAGCGTTGCAAGGTGCTCAGCAACTGGCGCTGGGCGGCCAGGCTGGCCGATTGCACCACGGCCACGGGCGTGCCGGGCGCCATGCCGCCGGCCAGCAAGCCGGCCTGGATGGTCGCCACCCTGGCCACGCCCATGTAGATGACGAGCGTCAAGCCGCTTTGCGCCAGCGCAGACCAGTGCGGCTCGGACGCGGCATCCTTGCCGTGGCCCGTGACGAAGATGGCGCCCTGGCTCCAGCCACGGTGCGTGAGCGGCACACCGATGGACGATGGCGCGGCCAGGCCGCTGCTGATGCCGGGTATCACCTCGACGGCCACGCCGTGGCTGCGCAGGTAGGCGCGCTCTTCGCCGCCCCGTCCGAACAAATACGGGTCACCCCCTTTCAGGCGCACCACGTGCAGGCCGGCGCGCGCCTCGGACAGCATCAGGCGCTCGATGAACGCCTGCGGCGTGGACGCGCAGCCGCCCCGCTTGCCCACCTCGACCACGCGCACGCCGTGTGCCGCATGCGCGAGGATGGCTGGATTGACGAGGTCGTCGATCAGCACCACGTCGGCCCGCGCGATGGCTTTCACCGCCTTGAGGGTCAGCAGGTCCGGGTCGCCGGGACCGGCGCCGACCAGGGTCACGCTACCACATTGCGCCATGATGCACTCTCCAATCAGAAAAAGTGGCCGATGGCAAACGATGCCGCGTACGCTTCCGGCGCGCTGCCGTCCCACACGACGCCGTCGCACAGGGTCGAGCTGCGCATCGGAGATGCCGGCAATGGCGTGGCCGTCATCTCCGCCGCCTGGCGGTACAGGTCGATGCGGTTGACCTGGCGCGCCACGGCCAGGTAATCGGGTTCGTCACGCAGCAAGCCCCAGCGCCGGTGCTGGGTCATGAACCACATGCCGTCCGACAAATACGGGAAATTGACGGCGCCATCGCCGTAAAACTTCAAGCCGTGCGCCTCGTGCCAGGTCTTGCCCAGGCCATCCTGGTAATGGCCGAGGATGCGCGGCGCCAGGGTTTCCTGCGGCGTATGCAGATAAGCGGGCTCGGCCAGGGCGGCCGCCATGGCCAGCCGGTTGGTGTCGCTGGCGTCGATCCAGCGCCCCGCCTCGAGCACGGCGGCAATCAGGGCACGGCAGCTGTTCGGATGCCGCTGCGCAAACGCGGCGCTGGTGCCCAGCACCTTGCCCGGATGGTCGGGCCAGATGGCGCCGCTGGTGGTGGCCGTCACGCCCACGCCATCGACGATGGCCTTGTAGCCCCACGGTTCCCCGGCGCAAAAGCCATCCATCTGGCCCGCGCGCAAGGCGGCCACCATTTGCGACGGCGGCACCGTCATCACGCGCGCGTCGCGCAGCGGATCGATGCCATGCGCGGCCAGCCAGTATTGCAGCAGCATCGCGTGGTTGCCGGTCGGGAAAGTATGCGCAAACGCAAATGGCCGCGCCGCGGCGCGCATGTGCCGCGCCAGCGATGGTCCATCGTGGGCGCCCTCGCGCGCCAGCGCCGCCGACAAGGTCACGGCCTGGCCGCTGTGATTGAGGTTCATCAGCACGGCCATGTCGTGCTGTTGCCCGCCGATGCCCATCTGCACGCCATACACGAGACCGTACAGCACGTGGGCAGCGTCGAGTTCGCCGCTGTTCAATTTGTCGCGCACGCCGGCCCACGACATCTCCCGGCTCAGTTCGATCTTGATGCCGTATTTTTCATCGAGGCCCAGTTTTGACGCCATCACCAGCGAGGCGCAATCGGTCAGCGGCAGGTAGCCGATGCGTATCGTCTGTTTTTCCGGATGCATGGAGCGCATCGCGTGGGCACTCGTGCCCGCTTGCTGTGTCATACCATTCCTTGCTGATAAGTACTGTTTTGCCGCGCCGACATGGGCAAGGCCATAGCCATCCAGCAGCAAGGACCGTGCCTGTGCATGGCCGGTCCCAGGCAGCTGAAAATGCACTGGAATGGTGCGCTGCACCAGCATGTGTCAGGAAATGCGCGTTTCATCCCAGCAAGTCCTCCACGTCGAGGATACGCTGGGCAATGTCCGCCAGTTTGAGTTTCTTGTTCATGGCCATGCTGCGCAAGCGCTGGTAAGCCTGGTCTTCCGTCAAGCCGTGATGCGTCATCAACAAGCCCTTGGCCCGTTCGATCACCTTGCGCTCGAGCAGCTTGTGCCGCGTGTCGAGCAATTCGGCGCGCAGTTTTTCTTCCTGGCGAAAGCGCGCCAGGGCCACGTTCAGCACGGGCAGGATGCGCTCGGCATGCAGGCCGGCCACGATATACGCGGACACGCCGGCCGCCATGGCCGCATCGATGCTGGCCGTGGCGCCGTCTTCGGTAAACAGCACGATGGGGCGGCGCTCGTCGCGCGTGGCGATGACGATGTGCTCGAGAACGTCGCGCGCGTCCGATTCGGCATCGATGATGATGAGGTCAGGCTGCAGTTGCGCGATGCGCTCGGGAAGGTAGAGGTCGGCTGGCAGCGAGGCGACGATGTCGAAGCCCGATTCCAGCAAGCCGATGCGCAAGGCATTGCCGCGCTGCACCTGGGCAGCCAAGGCCGCATTCTCGTGCACGCCGTGCTCGACAATGGTGTTGACGACAACGATGCGCAAAGGCTGGGTACGGCTGGACGTCATGGGAGCGATCTGCAATGGCTAAACACAACCATTGCAGTAAGCAAGAAGCGAACCAGCCGGGTTTACACGGTACTTTACTTCAGGGTCGGCATGGCAAACTCGGCGCCGGCGGCCGTCGATGCGGGCCAGCGCTGCGTGACGGCCTTCTGTTTCGTGTAGAAGCGCACGGATTCCGGGCCATGCGCATGATGGTCGCCAAACAGGCTGCGCTTCCAGCCGCCGAAGCTGTGGAAAGCCATCGGCACGGGAATCGGCACGTTCACGCCGACCATGCCCACCTGCACCCTGTGCGTGTATTCGCGCGCCGTGTTGCCATCGCGCGTGTAGATGGCCGTGCCATTGCCGTACTCATGCGCGTTGACCAGGTCCAGCGCCGTCGTAAAGTCCGGCACGCGCACGATGCACAGCACGGGCCCGAAGATTTCCTCCTTGTAGATCGTCATGTCCGGCGTGACGTGGTCGAACAGGCTGCCGCCGAGGAAGAACCCTTGCTCGTGGCCGGGCAGCACGAAACCTCGCCCATCACTGACCAGCTTGGCGCCCTCTTCCACCCCTTTGGCGATGTAGCCGGCGATCTTCTCCTTGTGCACTTGTGTCACGACGGGGCCCATCTCTGCCGACAGATCCATGCCCTGCGTAATTTTCAGGGCGGCAATGCGCGGCACCAAGGCTTCGACCAGCTGGTCCGCCACATTGCCCACCGCCACGACGACGGAAATGGCCATGCAGCGCTCGCCGGCCGAGCCAAATGCCGCGCCCATCAGCGCGTCGACCGTCTGGGCAATGTCCGCGTCGGGCATGACGACCATGTGGTTCTTCGCGCCACCCAAGGCTTGCACACGCTTGCCCTGCGCGCAGCCGGTCGCATAGATATATTCGGCAATCGGCGTGGAACCGACGAAACTGACGGCGCGCACGTCCGGGTGATGCAGCAAGCCGTCCACGGCTTCCTTGTCACCCTGCACCACATTGAAGACGCCATCGGGCAAGCCCGCGTCCGTCAGCAATTGCGCCAGCAGCAGGCTGGCCGACGGGTCGCGCTCGGACGGTTTCAATACGAACGTATTGCCGCAGGCAATCGCCATCGGGAACATCCACATCGGCACCATGACGGGAAAGTTGAATGGCGTGATGCCGACGCACACGCCGAGCGCCTGACGAATCGACCAGGCATCGATGCCGCCGGCCACCTGTTCCGAATACTCCCCCTTCATCATTTGCGGGATGCCGCAGGCAAATTCCACCACTTCGATGCCGCGCGTCACTTCCCCTTTGGCATCCGTAAACACTTTGCCGTGCTCCGCCGTGATCAGCGCGGCCAGTTGATCCGAGTGCTCTTCCAGCAATTCCTTGAATTTGAACATGACCCGGGCGCGGCGCAGCGGCGACGTTTGCGACCAGGCGGGAAACGCTGCATGGGCGGCGGCCACGGCCGCGTTCAGTTCGGAAGGCGTGGCCAGCGCCACCTTGGCCGTCACGGCGCCCGTGGCGGGATTGAACACATCGCTCGTGCGCTCGGAGCGCGAAGCCATCGGGTTGCCACCAATAAAGTGGCCAATCATCGGGGTCGTCATTGTCTTGTCCTAGGTTATTTCGTCATCAGCCAGTCATGGGCCGGGTCGTTCTTGAAATGCCAGACCCGCTTGGGGCCCGCCATCACGTTCAGGTAATAGCCATCGTAGCCATACGGCACGGTCACGGGGTGGTAGCCCCTGGGCACCATTACCACGTCGTGGTTTTCCACGGCCATGGCTTCATCGATGGAACGGTCATCCGTGTAGACCCGTTGGTAGGCAAAGCCCTGCTCGGGATTGAGGCGGTGGTAATAGGTTTCTTCCAGTGAGCTTTCCAGCGGCACGTTGTCGCTGTCGTGCTTGTGCGGCGGATAGCTCGACGAATGGCCCGATGGCGTGACCACCTCGACCACCAGCAAGCCATCGGCCTCGGCCGTCTGCGGCAGGATGTCGCACACATAGCGGGTATTCGCGCCCCTGCCGCGCACGGAGCGCGTCATGGAAGCTGGCTCGATCAGGCGCGCCGGACGGCGGGTCGTGGCGGGCGCGCTGCAAAGTCCGACCTCGGCATTGCTCACTGCCGTGATGCCGACCGCTGTATCCAGCGGGACATACACGGCGTACGGCGAGCGGTCCTCAAAGACGCTTTGGCGGTGACCGATCTCGCGCCACTGCTGTCCACCGGCCTGTACGGTGACCGTACCCGTCAGCACAACGATGCACAGCTCGCGCTTGCCCGTGTCCAGGCTCAGCGATTCGCCCGCTTGAAGCCGGTGCGCGGCGAAACCGACATGCGTCCAGCCAGCCGACTCGGGCGTCACCTCGACGATCTTGCCGCCGGCCTTGGCCGCTTTCACCAGCAGCGGGCTCATGCCGCCTCCCGGCCCAGGCGCGGAATGGCCTCGACGAGCTTGGCCAGGTAGTCATGGCCCATCTTCGCGTATTCGTAGCTGGGCGCGACGGCCGGGTCTTGCTCCGCCTCCACCACCAGCCAGCCTTCGTAGCCGTGCAGATATAAACGCGTGAGGATGGCGGGAAAGTCGATGCTGCCGTCGCCCGGTACGCTAAAGGCGCCATTGATGACTGCCTGCAAGAAACTCCAGTGGCCATTGCGCGCCAGTTTCACCACGTTGGGGCGCACGTCCTTGCAATGCACATGGCAAATCCTGTCGATATGCTTGTTGAGCACCGCCAGCGCATCGCCGCCCGCAAACGTGATGTGGCCCGTGTCGAACAGCAAGCCGACCTCGGCTCCCGTCAAAGCCATCAACTGGTCCACGTCCGCCGGCGTTTCCACGTAGGCGCCCATGTGATGGTGATACGCGAGGCGCACGCCATGCGCGAGCAGATGGGCAGCAAAGGCCGTCAATTTGTTGGCGTAGTCCTGCCATTGCTGCTGCGACTGGAAACGCGGGCGTTTATACAGCGGGCGCGCTTCGCCCTGGATGGCGTCGGCCACTTCGCCGTAGACCATGACGGTGGCGCCGCTGTCGGCCAGCAAGCGCAAATGCGGGCCGACGGCGGCGATCTCGTCTTCGACCGAGCGGTGCGCCAGCCGGCCCGAATACCAGCCGGAAACACAGGCGAGATTGTATTTGCCCAGCACCGCGTTCAGGGCCGGGGCATCTTTCGGAAACTTGTTGCCCAGCTCAAAACCCACGTAGCCGATCTCGGCGCCCTCTTTCAACGCCGTTTCCAAAGGCGTTTCGCCACCCAGGCTCGGCAAGTCGTCGTTCATCCACGAGATCGGGTTGATGCCGATCTTCACATTCCATGTCGGTGCGTTCATTGTTGTTGTCCTTGGCGTTCAAGTTCATAACAGGCACGCGCAGCTTGCACGGCTGGCTGCGTGGAAACCTCGGGCACGGCCACTTCCCACCAGCAACCGCCGTCTTCGGTCGTGCGCGTGTCGTCTGTATCGATGCAAATCAAATAGGTGCGTGGTGCGGCGCGAGCGCGCAGCATCGCCTGCTCCAGCTCGGCAATGTTTGCCACGTGTTCGGACAGCGCGCCCAGCGATTGCGCATGCAGGGCAAAGTCGATATGCGGTGCGCTGTCGGGCAACATATTGTTGAACGAAGGGTTGCCGCAGGCCTGCTGCAGGCGGTTGATGCAACCATAGCCCCGGTTGTCGAGCACGACGATGATGAGTTTTTTGTCCAGCATGACGGACGTGGCGATTTCCGAATTCATCATCAGATAGCTGCCGTCGCCCACCATGACGATGACTTCCGATTCCGGTTTCGCCATCTTGACGCCGAGGCCACCGGCGATCTCGTAACCCATGCACGAGTAGCCGTACTCCATGTGGTAGCCGCCCGGCGTGCTTGTCCGCCACAGCTTGTGCAGCTCGGCCGGCAAGGTGCCCGCCGCGCAGACGACGATATCGTTGCTGGTCGAGTCCGCTGAAGAACGTTGCACGGCGCCGATGACTTCGCCGTCGTACGGCAAGCCGGCCACGTCGCGCCGGCCCGTGATGCTTTTGACTGTCTCGCGCCACGCGTTCCCTGCCTGCTGCGCCCGGTCCATCCACTGGCCCGCGCTATTCCAGCTGCCCAGCAGCCGCGACAGGCCTTGCAAACCGAGTGTCGCGTCCGCCTGCAAGCCCAGGCCGCGGCGTTTCAGGGCGTCAAAACTGTTGACGTTCAGGCTGACCAGTTGCGCCTGCGCAAACAGGGAGTTGGAACCGGTCGTGAAATCCTGCAGGCGCGTGCCGACGGCCAGCACCACGTCCGCGTCCGCTGCCAGGCTGTTGGCCGCAGGCGAGCCCGTCACGCCGATGGCGCCCAGCTGCAGCGGATGGTTCCATGGCAGAGAACTTTTACCGGCCTGGGTTTCCGCCACGGGTATGCCATGGCGCTCGGCAAACGCCTGCAAGGCGGCGCTGGCTTTTCCGTACAGCACGCCGCCACCGGCCAGTATCAGCGGCTGCTTCGCGTGCTTCAACAACGCTGCCGCCTCTTCCAGTTCCTGCTCGACAGGCGGCACGGCGCGGAAACGCACGATGCGCGGTTCAAAGAAATCCACGGGATAGTCATACGCCATCGTCTGCACGTCTTGCGGCAGGGACAAGGTCACGGGGCCGCAGGCGGCCGGATCCGTCAAGGCGGCAATGGCGCGCGGCAAGGCGGTGAGCAACTGCTCCGGATAGACGATGCGGTCAAAGTAGCGCGACAGCGGCTTGAACGCATCGTTGACGGAAACGCTGCCATCCGTGCCATCTTCCAGTTGCTGCAGCACCGGGTCGGGCGCGCGCGAGACGAAGACGTCGCCGGGCAGCAAGAGCACGGGCAGGCGGTTCACGTGCGCCAGCGCGGAGGCCGTCAGCAGGTTGGTGGCGCCCGGGCCGATGGAACTGGTCACCGCCATCATGCGCCGGCGCATGTGGGCTTTGGCATAGGCGATGGCCGAATGCGCCATCGCCTGTTCGTTGTGCGCGCGGTAAGTCGGGAAGCTGTCGCGGTACTGGTACAGCGCCTCGCCCAGGCCCGCCACGTTGCCGTGACCAAAGATGGCAAAAGCGCCGCCGAACAAAGGTTCGCCCCCTTCCACCCGCAAGGCGGCCAAGTAGCGCACCAGGGCTTGGGCCATGGTCAAACGGATCGTGGTGGTCTTCATGCCGCACGCTCCAGACGGTTGCGCGTACGCTGCCACAAGGTAATGAGCTGCTCGAAGTTGGCGCGCACGGCGGCGATCAGGCCGGCATCGTCAAGTTCGCCAGCCAGCCAGCGGCGGCTCGGTACCTGGAAGATGGTGCGCCCCACCATGAAACCCTTGCACGTCGTGCTGGCGCTGGCTTGCTCGAAACTGTCGGCCAGGGCCGCAATCGGCGCGTTCAAACCCAGCAGGACGACGCCACGGCAATACGGATCGCGCTCGTGCACGAGGGCATCGATGGCTTGCCATTGCTGGGCCGTCATGCTTTCCAGCTTCCACCATTCCGGATAAATGCCGAGGTTGTACAGGCGTTTCACTGCGCGCAAGACCGTATCGTCGCCGTGCGGCAAGGATTCCGACGGTATGACTTCGAGCAACAGTTCGTGACCGCTCACTTGCGCCGCGTCGTACAGGGCCTTGATTTGCGCTTCCTGTTCCAGGCGGTTTTCCACGGCATCGTCCGGGTGCAATTGCACCAGGCATTTGATCACGTGTTCCTTGGGCCAGCTGAGCAGATGCGAGCCGATGGAGCGGCCCCAGTCGAATTGCAGCGGGTTCGATCCCGGCAATTCCACGGGACGGCCTATCCACCAGCCACGTCCCGTCGCATCGTTGAGCGCATCGACGCCATAGCGGCCATCGATCAGCACGCCCGTCTTGCCGGCCAGCTGCAAGGCCGTTTCCGTCTGTGCCACGGCTTGCACCATCAATTGTTTCAAGGCCGCAATGGCCGACTCGGGCGCGCCCGTCTGTTGCGCCAGCTCAAAGAATTGCGTGCGGTGGTCAAAGGCAAATACGCACAACTCATCCCACTCTTTGCGCGCCACCGTCGTGCGGTGCAGGCGCGACAAGGTGGCGTCCTGGTCCGGCTGCGTCAGTTTGGCCGCGTTGGCGAGGAAATAGTCAAGCTCGACGGGTGACGGCATGGCCGGCGCACAGCCGTGGCGCGACACGACGAGGGCGCCGCAGCCATTCGCGTAGCGGCAGCACGCTTCGTAATCCTCGCCGCGCAGCCAGCCTTTCAGGAAGCCCGACAGAAACGCGTCGCCCGCGCCCAGCACGTTGAGCACTTCCACGCGCACGCCACGGTAGTTATATGCATCATCGAGGCTGTGCGGCACCACATTGTCGATGACGGCGCTGCCCAGCGGGCCCCGTTTGACGACCAAAGTGGCCAGGGTGGCGGCCCGCACGGCGCGCAAGGACGCCATGATGTCCGCGCCGCCGCCGGCGATCATGAATTCCTCTTCCGTGCCGACGATCAGGTCGAATTGCGGCAGGATGCTTTGCAGATGCTTGGTCACGCCTTCGTTCGAAACGAAACGCGTTTCGCCATCGGCCTTGCCCGACAAACCCCACAACACGGGCCGGTAATCAATGTCGAGCACGGTGCGCACGTTGTTGGCGCGGGCCAATGTGAGTGCCTGCGTGCTGACGGCGTGCATGGCAGCCGTGGAGAAATGCGTGCCGGTGATCAACAGCGCTTTGCTCGACGCAATGAAAGCCGCATCCACCGACGCGGCGTCGATGGCCATGTCGGCGCAATTTTCACGGTAGAAAATCAGGGGAAAGGTGTTCTTGTCCTTGATGCCCAGCATGACTAAAGCCGTCAGGCGGTCGCGGTCGATGCCCACGTGGCTGACGTCGCAGCCCTCTTTCGACAGGGTGTCGGTGAGGAAACGGCCCATGTGGTCGTCGCCCACTTTCGACAGCATGGCCGACTTCAAGCCCAGGCGGGCCGTGCCGAAGGCGATGTTCGCCGACGAGCCGCCCAGGTACTTGGCGAAACTGGTCGCGTCTTCCAGGGGGCTGCCGATCTGCTGCGCGTACAGATCCACCGCCAGGCGGCCCAGGCAGATCACGTCGAGCGCGCGGCCCTGGGCGAATTGTGTGGAATTATTCATGGCTATCCTTAAATCGTGACACCGTCGAGTTCACTCATCAGCGTTTGCATTTCCGCGCCGCCCGCCATCATGTCCAGCAAGGCCTCCTTGCTCACCGTATCCTTGGTGAAGGTGCCCAGCGACTTGCCCCGGTTCAACAACGTGAACGAGTCGCCGACCGGATACGCATGGTGCACATTATGCGTAATAAAGATCACGGAAATGCCCCGCTCTCGCGCCTTGTAAATCAGCTTCAACACATTGAACGATTGCTTGACGCCCAGGGCCGCCGTTGGCTCGTCGAGGATCAGCACCCTGGCGCCGAAGTGGATGGCGCGGGCGATGGCCAGGCACTGCTTTTCGCCGCCCGACATGGTGCCGATGGCCTGGTGCGGGTCGCGCACCATGATGCCCATCTCGGCCAGCTTGTCGCGCGCCGTCTCGGCCGCATAGTCGATATCCATCACGGGCACCAGGCCCAGCAGCTTTTTCATCGGCTCGCGGCCCATGAAGAAATTGCGCGCCACGGACAGCAGCGGCACCAGCGCCAGATCCTGGTAGACGGTGGCCACGCCCATGTCCAGCGCTTCGCTGGGCGAATTGAAGACGACGGGCTTGCCATCGACCAGGTACTGGCCATCGGTGGGCTTGTGCACGCCGGCCAGGGTCTTGATCAGGGTGGACTTGCCGGCGCCGTTGTCGCCCAGCAAACAGTGCACTTCGCCTTCCTTCAGGCGCATGGTGATGTTTTGCAAGGCCAGCACGGAGCCGAAGCGCTTGCTGACATTTTCCAGGGCAAGAATATGCTCGCTCATGATTTATCTCGCTTCCGTGACGCGTGAGCGTACAAAGTTATTGAACAGCACCGCGATCAGCAGCATGACGCCGAGGAACACGCGGAACCAGTCCGAATTGATGTTGGTATAAGTGATGCCGATCTGTACCACGCCGAAGATCAGCGCGCCGAAGCAGGCGCCGACGACGGAACCGTAGCCGCCCGTCAGCAAGGCGCCGCCGATGACGGCCGCGATGATGGCTTCGAATTCCTTTTGCATGCCGCGGTCGGCGGCGGCCGACCCCACGTCGCATACTTGCAAGGTCGCAAACAGGCAGGCGCAGAAGGCCGTGAAGACGAACAGCGAAATTTTTACCTTGCGCACCGGCACGCCCACATTCTTGGCCGCGTTGGCGTCGCCGCCCACGGCGAACATCCAGTTGCCGAAGCGGGTACGCGACAGGACAAATGCGGCGCCGGCGGCCAGCACCAGCCACCAGGCGATGACTTTCGGAATGCCCTTGACCAGCGGCGAGCCGTCGTCGAGCACGGCGATCCAGCCATGCGCGCCCATCCACTGGAACAGGCCAGTGGCCACATTGCCGTGGAACAGCAGGCTGGCCAGCCAGTCCTGCGCCGCCAGGTCGCCCACGCCGCTGACGATGGTGCGGTTGGCGAACATGATCGACAGTGCCAGGGTCAGGCCGCGCAGGATGAACAGGAATGCCAGGGTAACGATGAACGATGGCAAGCGCGTCTTGATGACGATGTAGCCGTTGAGCCAGCCCAGCGCCATGGAACCGGCGAAGGCGAACAGGATGGCGGCCCACAGCGGCCAGTGGAAATAGATGGTCGGGATGGCGATCATCATGCCGGCAAAGCCGATCATGGAACCGATCGACAGGTCGAATTCACCGGCGATCATCAGCAGGCAGGCGCCGATGGCGATGATGCCCAGGTAGGACGCCACTTGCATCCAGTTGACGACGCCATCGAGGTTGAACATGCCGGAATCGCCGGCCGTGATGACGAAGAAGGCAAACACGAGCACCGCGCCGGAAATCGAGGCGAACTCGGGGCGGCCAAAAAACCGTTTGACCCAGCTGGTCGTGCCCACGCGCTCGTCGGCGGCGGCAACTGGCTTGCTGGCGGCGCCGGGAGGCGGAGGAGGATTCATGCCGGGGCTGGCCAGGCTGGTTTTGAGCGCAGTCATACAATGTCCTTTCAGTGATACTTGTTACCAATTCCAATTACTTTCCTGCCAGCATCGCTGGCGCCAGGCGTGTTCCTCCCATGCGCCGCCCGCAGGTAGCGGTGCGGCGCTGGGCAAACCCGGTGGCGACTGTGTGGATTAGCGGTATTGGCCGGCGTATTTTTCAACCTTGGAAATGTTTTCCTTGGTCACGAAACCGGGGCCGGAGCTGATATGGCGTGGGCCGTAGATCGGGGTCAGGCCGTATTCGGCCAGGCGCGCCTGGTATTTCGGATTGGCGATCAGGATTTCCTTGACCTTGGCCAGGTCAGTGATCTTTTGCTGTTTCATGATGGCCATCACGGCGACAGGAATGTAGCCTTGCAGATAGGGCTGCTGGTCGATGGCGAACTGGATGCTGCCATCCTTGATGCCCTTGGCGATTTCTTCCGACAAGTCGAAGCTGGCGAAGTACATCTTGCCTTTCAGACCCAGCTTCTCGACGGCGCGCATGGCAGCTGGCGCCGAATCCGGTCCCAGCGCCAGCACGGCCTGGGTCTTCGGATTGCTGCGCAGATAAGCGCTGACCTTGCTTTCGATCACGCCAGGGTCGACGCCATTGGTGTCGAGCGTGGACGATTTGAAGTCGACGCCGAGCGCATCGGCAAAACCGCGGCAGCGTTCGAACGACGACGCATTCATCGCATAGTGATTCACGCACACGAACGACTTGATGCCCGCTTCCTTGGCGCGCTTGCCGGCGCCCAGGCCCGCGTCATATTCGGGCTGGCCCACGTGCATGATGGCTTTCAACTGTTCGCTTTGCGCGATGGTGCCCGAATTGATGGTCACGAGCATGATTTTCTTGGCCACTACCGTACCCAGCGGTTTTTGCAGCACGCTGAAGTCGGCGATGTCGGCGATCAAGCCATCGTAATTGCGCGCGGCCGACTGCTCGATCAGGCGCGCCATGTCGGCCAGGTCGCCATTCGGCGGATTGCGGTAGTCGACGGACACGTTGAAGTCTTCACCGGCTTGCTTGATGGCGTTCTTGATGGTGTTCCACCAGGAATCGGAGTCCGGCGCGTGGCTGACCATGACGAATTTCTCGCCGGCAGCATGGCTGGCGCCCGTGCTCAAACCCAGGCTCAGGCCCAGGCTGGCGATGGCCAGGCACTTCATCAAACCCTTGCTTTTATTGCTATGCATGAATGTCTCCTAGACGGATTAATTTTTATAGTTGCGAGCTTTTATGAAGGGTGTCACCGGCCTGGCCTTGCGGCACACGAACCGATGCACTGCGCACAGCTTAGGCCACAAAAAAGACAAATGCAATAAAATTTTCAAAATATATTTAAATAGAAATTCATTTCTATTTTTAAGATTCCCTCCTATAATTCTCGCCAGAACCAGCCGCACAGAGACAGCGGCCCGGCAAGTACACCAAGGAAAAAATCATGGCAGCCACCGCCCCCATCGAACAACTGATGCAGCACATTGCCGCCGAGTACGACAACCTGTCGCGCCAGTTGAAAGTCATCGCGCAATACATTGAAAAGCACCGGGCCAGCCTGATGCTCGAGCGCATCAGCGACATCGCCGCCGCCTGCGACGTGCAGCCGTCCGCCATCGTGCGTTTCGCGCAGCGCTTCGGCTACACGGGCTTTTCCGAAATGCAAGACGTGTTCCGCCAGGCTTATACGGACCAGGCCGGCGCCACGCCCGACTACCAGCAGCGCATCCGCAAGCTGATCTCCACACGCGACGCCGCCCTGAGCGCAGGCGACCTGACGCGCGAATTCGTCGGCGCCAGCCGCGCCGGTCTCGACGATCTGGCGGCCGGGCTCGACGACGCGCAGTTGGAAGCGGCCGTCAACCTGCTGCTGAAAGCGGAAAATATCTATGTGATCGGCGTGCGCCGATCCTTCCCGATCGCCTCCTACATCGCCTACGCGCTCGAACACACGGACAAGCGCGTGCACCTGATTAGCGGACTGGGCGGCATGCACCGCGAACAGATGCGCAGCGTGCGCGAACGCGATGTGGCGATCGCCATCAGTTTCTCGCCTTACGGCAAGGAAACCCAGCAGTGCATCAAGGCGGCGCAAGACAAGGGCGCCAAGGTCCTCGTGATTACCGACAGCAAGCTGGCCCCGCTCGCGCGGGCCGCCGACGCGCTGCTCACCGTCACCGAGGGCAGCGCCTTCGCCTTCCGCTCGCTGACCAGCACCATCTGCCTGTGCCAGGCGCTGTTCATCGCGCTGGCCTACAAATTAGAGCTCGACATCGAAGAAATCCACACCCCAGGAGAACATGATGATTGAAGTAGCGTTGTTCGGCGCCGGACGCATCGGCAAAATCCACGCGGCCAATTTGGCCGCCCAACCCGGCGTGCAGTTCAAGTACGTGGTCGACGTCAACCAGGAAGCGGCCGCCGCGCTGGCCGGCCTGCATGGCGGCAGCAGCGCCACGGTCGAGGCGGCATTGGCCGACCCGGCCATCAAGGCCGTCGTCATCGCCTCGAGCACGGACACGCACGCGGACCTGATCCTGCGCTCGGCCGCCGCCGGCAAAGCCATCTTTTGCGAAAAACCCGTCGACCTGACCATCGATCGTGCACGCGCCTGCGCCGCCGCCGTCAAGGAAGCCAAGGTCATGTGCATGCTGGGTTTCCAGCGCCGCTACGATCCCACTTTCAATGCCGTCAAGACACGCATTGAAGCAGGCGAGATCGGCACGCCGGAATTGCTGGTCGTCACCAGCCGCGACCCGGGTCCGCCACCGGTCAGCTACATCAAGGTATCGGGCGGCATCTTCAAGGATATGCTGATCCACGATTTCGACATCTTCCGCTGGATACTCGACGATGAAGCCGTCAGCGTGCATGCCACGGGCAGTTGCCTCGTCGACCCGGCCATCGGTGTAGCGGGCGACCTGGACACGGCCGTCGTCACCATCCGCACGGCCAAGGGACGCTTGTGCCAGATCAATGCCTCGCGCCGCGCCGCCTACGGCTACGACCAGCGCTTCGAAGTGCTGGGCAGCGCCGGTATGCTGCAGGCGGGCAACCACAAGCCGACGGAAGTGACGGCCTATGGTGCTGTGAACGTCAGCGTCGACAGGCCGGAAGATTTTTTCCTGGAACGCTACCGCGTGGCGTATGCGCAGGAAATGGCGCATTTCTTTGACGCCCTCACCCATGGCACGCCGCTGCGCACGACCGTCCACGATGGCTTGAAGGCGCTGGAACTGGCCGAAGCGGCGACGCTGTCGTGGCGCGAGGGTCGTGTCGTGACCCTGGCGTCGTAACTTTATAAACAACAATAAAAAATCTGGAGACACCATGTCATCCCCAACATTAAAAGTTGGCATCGTCGGCCTGGGCCGGCTGGGCCAGCGCCACGCCATCAACCTGGCGCAGCGCGTGCCGAATGCCGAAGTCGTGGCCGCCTGCAGCCCCGTGCCGGCCGAACTGGACTGGGCAGCCAGCCAGCTCGGCATCACCACCGGCTATGCCGACTACGAGGCCCTGCTGGCCCACCCGGGCCTGGGCGCCGTCTTCCTCGTCACGCCCACCTCGCTGCACGCGGACCAGATCATCGCCGCCCTGCGCGCCGGCAAGCACGTGTTTTGCGAAAAACCGCTGTCGCTGGACCTGGCCGACTGCCTGAAGGTGGAAGCGGAAGCGGCACGCCACCCGCAGCTGACCATCATGATCGGCTTCGTGCGCCGTTTCGACGCCAGCTATCATGACGCGCAGCAAAAGATCGCCCAGGGACTCATCGGCAAGCCGTATCTGGTGCGTTCGCAAACCTGCGACCAGAACGACCCCAGCGGCGCCTTCATGCGCTTCGCCCCCACCAGCGGCGGCATCTTCCTCGATTGCAGCGTGCACGATATCGACCTGGCGCGCTGGCTGCTGGGCAACCCCGCACCCAAACGCGTGTATGCGAGCGGCACCAACGCCATCCACACGGGCTTGCAGGCATTTGGCGACGTCGACAACGGGCTGGCAACGGTCGAATTTTCCGATGGCAGCATGGCCAGCTTCATGGCCTCGCGCACCATGGCGCATGGCCATGAAACCCTGACGGAAGTGTTCGGCACGGGCGGCCGCTTGGCCGTGGGCAGCAATCCGCGCCTGAACCGGGTGGAAATTTCGGATGCCCATGGCGTGCGCAATGAGTGCACGCCGGACTTCTATGCCCGCTTCGCCGACGCCTTTTTGATCGAGGCGCAGGAGTTCACGGATGCGGCACTGGGCCGGCGCACCTTGTCATTGACCTTGCACGATGCGACGGAAGCGACACGCATCGGCCTGGCCATGACGCAAGCGATGCGCGAAGCGCGCCCGGTGGAATTCTAGCCGCGTGCCAAGAACTCAGGCAGCCGGTGCGGGAAATGGACGTTCGGGCTGCCTGGGTTCCACGGCCAGGCGCAAGCCCATGGCATCGAGGATGGCCGTCAAGGTGCTCAGGGATGGATTGCCATCGGGCGACAGGGTGCGGTACAGCTGGGTAGGATTGAGCTTGGCCGCCTGCGCCACCGCAGGCACGCCGCCAAAGGCACGCGTCAGCTGGCGCAGCACGCTCAGGAGTTCGCCGTGGTCGCCATCGACGAGGATGTTGTTGATCAGTTCAAGGGCGAAGGCGGGATCATCGCGGTACAGTTCTGCCATCGCTTCATCATGTGAGCGGTCTCTTGGTGGTTTGCTCATGACCTGTTTCACGTCCTCTTTCATGTCCTCTCTCCTTCCAGTCGTGCCAGCAGGCACAGGCGTATTCGATATCTTTCGACTGCGTGCGCTTGTCGCCACCACACAGCAACAAAATAATCTGGCCCTCGTCGATGGCATAGTAAATACGGTAGCCAGGACCCACGTCGATGCGCAATTCCCACACGCCATCGTGGCAAAATTTATGGTCGCCAAAATTACCGGGCATCATGCGCAGCACGCGTCGTACGATGGCCACCCTGGCCGTATTGTCGCGCTGGCGCTTCAGCCATTCCGTATATAAATCCCTGCCCGATGACGTCAGATAGTGCCGGATCTCGTACATCATATTCGTCCATAAACGAAGAAAAATCAAGAAGAAAATCACGTATATGCGAAAAAAAGAAGACCACGCCATCTTGCTGCCAAAAACGCACGCGCAGGCCGCGAACGCCGGGTTCACTGAGCTATATCAAGATGCATTTTTCTAATTGTTATAGGGAAATGAGGCCGCCCGTCCGTGCTCCGTGTCCGTGCCTCGCTCCAGCCTGTTGCGCTATACAATAAGCGCCTGCCCAACCGCACAACCAGGCCACCATGACAAACAACGACAGCAACTCTCCTACTCTCGCCGGCGTGGCCGAACGCTACGTCAAGCTGGTCCTGGCCATGGGCCAGCACGATGCCTCGTATGTGGACGCCTATTACGGCCCGCCCGCATGGCAACAGGAGGCGCTAGAACAGCAACTGAGTTTGAGCGACATCAAGGCGTCGACGGACAAGGCGCTGGCCCTGCTGGCCGACGCCCCCTGCCTGCGCGCCGCCAACCTGCGCAAGCAGCTGCAAGCCGTCATGGCGCGCACAGAGATGCTGCAGGGATCGCGCCTTGATTTCGATACGGAAAGCGCGCGCCTGTACGACGCCGTCTCGCCCCATCACAGCCGCGCATACTATGCAGCACTGGTGGCGCAGATCGACGCGCTGCTGCCTGGCGACGGCACGGTCAGCGACAGGGTCAACGCCTTGCGCGCACAGCTCATCATTCCCGCCGACAAGCTGCACGCCGTCATGGATGCGGCCATCCGCGCGGGACGCGAGCGTACCTTGCGCTACATCGCCCTGCCCGAAGGCGAAGATTTCATATTGGAATTTGTCACCGACAAGCCGTGGAGCGGCTACAACTGGTACAAGGGCAACTACCAGAGCGTGATCCAGATCAATACGGACTTGCCCGTGTATATCGATCGCGCCGTCGATCTCGGCTGCCACGAAGCCTATCCGGGCCACCACGTCTACAACGTGCTGCTCGAGCGCGACCTGGTGCGTGGCAAGGGCTGGATGGAATACTGCATCTATCCGCTGTATTCGCCGCAATCGTTGATCGCCGAAGGCACGGCCAATTACGGCATCGAACTGAGTTTTACGGATGAAGAACGGCTGGCTTTCGAACAGCAGGTGCTGTACCCGCTGGCCGGCCTCGACCCGGCGCTGGCGCCACGCTATGCCCAGCTGAACCGGCTGCTGGCCAAACTCGGCTATGCCGACAACGACATCGCGCGCCAATACCTCGAAGGCAGCCTGAGCCGCGAAGAAGCGCTGGAATGGCTGGTCAACGTGCGCCTGTACCCGGCCGAGAAATCCGCGCAGCGCCTGCAGTTCTACGACGCCATGGGCGCCTACGTCATCAATTACAACCTGGGCCAGGACATGGCGAAAGCCTATGTCGAGCGCCAGGGCGCGACGCGCGCAGCACACTGGGCCGCCTTCCGCGACCTGATGTCCTCGCCGCGCGTGCCCAGTGCGCTGCTGGCCGGACAAAGCTGACGTCGCTTACTGGGCCGGCAGGCGAATGGTCGCTTCCAGGCCGCCATCGCGGTGGTTCGCCAGGGTCAGCTCGCCGCCGTGGGCCTGGACGATGCTGCGCGCGATACCGAGCCCCAATCCCATGCCATGCGCGTTTTGCTCGCGGCCATGCTCCAGGCGCACATAGGGCTGGAACAGGCTGGCGAACGCCTCTTCAGCCACGCCGGGGCCGTCATCGCGGATGCGGATGACCACGTTGGCACCCTCGCGGCACGCCGACAAATGGGCCGTCTTGCCGTAAAACAGGGCATTGTCGAGCAAGTTGCCGATGGCGCGCTTCAGGGCCAGGGGCTTGGCCTTCACGCTCAGGTCCGTCTCCACGTAATGCACGACATGGCCGGCCAGCTGTGTCCCGCGCACCATGCGCTGCAGCAAAGGGTCCAGGCGCACCTCGGTGGCGTTTTCATGGATATCGCTATCCTTCACGCATTGCAGCGCCCCCTTGACCATCATGTCCAGCTCATCGAGGTCATCGTGGAATTCGTTGCGCTGCACATCGTCGTCGAGCAATTCCGTGCGCAATTTCAGGCGCGTGATGGGCGTGCGCAAGTCGTGCGAAATCGAGACGAACAGCCGTTCGCGGTCTTCCAGGTAGCGCTGGATGCGTTCGCGCATGCCGCTGAAGGCACGCGCCGTCTGCACGAACTCGCGGCTGCCCGTCTGCGGCAGGGGCGGCGGCGTCTCGCCACGGCCAAACGCTTCGGCCGCATCCGACAGGGCCGCCAGCGGCCGTGTTGTCCAGCGTACGACGAGGATCGACAGCAGCAGCACGGCCGCCAGCGACAACGCTTGCAGCAATACCCGGTCCAGTGTCCACGGATTACTGCTTTGCAAGAAATACGGGTTGGGCATCAGCGCCGCCAGGTACAGCCAGTTGCCCGGCTCCAGCTCGGCCTGGATCACGAGGACGGGCGCGGGATTCGGCTTCAGCAGCAAGATGTGCTGGACCCAGTTTTCCGGCAAGTCGCCGATGTGCGCGCCGCTGTCGGCCACCACCAGATCGCTCGGCCAGGCGAAGCCCACGCGGTAGCCGGCCAACTGCGGCAAGTCGCTCTTCAGCGCCGCACCCACCGTGGCCACCACCGTATCGGCCAGCGCGTGCGGGGCGATTTCGCGGATGGCCAGCGGCCCCTGGTTGACGTTGACAAAGAAGCGCGTGCCACCCATCTCGCGAAATTGCTGGATCAGGATGGGGCGGTAGTTGGCCGGCAAGCTGAGGAAGAAACGGATGGTGCTGGCGGCGCTGCGGGCCAGGTGCTGCGACGCCATGCGCGCCTCCACGGCCGAGTCGCGGCGCAGCTGCGTGGCCCAGATCAGGTTGCCCACCAGTTGCGTGGCCAGCACGCCGGCCACCATCACCACGGACAGGCGGCCCAGCAGCGATGGCGGCAGCAGACGCTCGAGCAGCCGGCGCACGCCCCGCTCAGGCATGCCCACTGCTCACGTCGGCAGAAAACACATAACCGGCGCCGCGCACCGTCTTGATCAGCATGGGCTGCTTGCCATCGTCCTTCAGGCGCAGCCGCAGCCGGCTCACCTGCACATCGAGCGAGCGGTCGAGCGGCCCCGCGTCGCGCCCCCGTGTCTGTTCGCACAGCACGCTGCGGTCGAGGATATCGCCCGGATGCTCGACAAAGTAGCGCAGCAGCTGGAAATCGAGGCCCGTCAGCTGCAGCGCTTCGCCGTCGGCATCCGTCACCGTGCGCTCGAGCGTGTCGAGCGTGAAACCGACGAAGCGGTAATAGCGGGGCGGCGCGGCCGCGTCGATGCCCGTGCGGCGGTGGATGGCTTTGATGCGCGCCAGCAATTCGCGCGGACTGTAGGGCTTGGCGATGTAGTCGTCGGCGCCCAGTTCCAGCCCCACCACCCTGTCCGTCTCGTCGGAGCTGGCCGTCAGCATGATGATGGGCACGTTCGAGCGGGCGCGCACCACCTTGCACAGGGCAAAGCCATCCGTGTCGGGCAGCATCACGTCGAGGATCACCAGCGACAGGCTGTCGACGTGACGGTGGAATTCGGCCAGGAAGGTAGCGCCATCGTGCGCCAGACCCACCTCGTACTGGTTCTTTTCCAGATAGGCCTTCAATAGCATGCGGGTCTTTTGATCGTCGTCAACGACGAGGATTTTGCGTGACATGGTCTCGTCCTTTTTTATTCAGCGCCTGCAACATGCTGCCGATGCGGCGTTGCGCGTCGGCCGCGCTGATCGTCTCATCGAGGAAATAGCGGTGCACTTCGGCGATGATGGCATCCTTGCTGGTTTCATCGGTGGCCATGCGGTGCACGAGGCTGGGCGCCTGGAACGCGGCGCCGCGCGCGAATGCCTGCGCCGAGGCGCGCGCGCAGCTGTCCAGGCGCGACAGGTCGGCCTGGCGCAAGGCGGGAATCGAGCCCTTCACCTGGCTGTATTCGAGCTGCACGGGCAGCGAAGCGACCACCTGCGCCAGCTTTTCCTGCGCGCCCTGGTGCGTGTAGTCGGAGGCGAACATGGCCAGCGTATCGATGCTGTACAGGTGGTAGTCGCCCGTGTCGGGCGCGGCGGCGCAGCCGAAGACCTCGTCCGTGGCGCGGCCCCAGGCGTTCAGCTCGCCCTTGACCCAGTCGCCCATGATGTACATGGCCGCCTCGCCATCGCCCACCTGGCGCGCCATTTCGGGCCAGCCCTGTTCGCGCAGCGGCGTGCCCATCCATTGTTTCAGCGATCTCAGGCGCTGCAAGGCGTGGCGCAGGCGCGGGTCCGCATATGCCTCGGCTTTCTTGTCGACAAACAGGGCGCGGTAATACGCGGGCCCCGATTCAGCCAGCACCAGCGTTTCAAACAGGGTCGCTACCTGCCACGCTTCGCTGCTTTGCGCCAGCGGCGTGATGCCGGCCTGGCGCAGCTTGCCGGCCACGCGCTCGAAGTCGCTCCAGCTGCGCGGCACGGCCAGGCCCAGGCGCTGGAATATCTTGCGGTTGTAAAACAGGGTATTGATGCGGTGGATGCCGGCCGGCACGCCCATCGTATGGCCGCGGTTTTGCAGCAAGCCCCACACGGTGGGATACATGGTTGCGCGCCAGTTGTTGCTGGCGGCGACGCTGTCGAGCTGCAGCAGCAAGCCCAGGTCACTCCACTCGCCCAGGGTATAGCCGATCAGCTGCATGACTTCCGGCGATTTGCCGGCCAGCACGCGGCTCTTCAGGACCTTGCCCGCGCCGACGCCCGCGCCGCCCGCGATGGCCGCATCGCGCCATTCGACGCCTTCCTGCGCCAGGCGCGCCACCAGCACGTCGGCGGCGCGGCGTTCGCCGGCGGAGGTCCACCAGTGCAGCACCTGCAGCGCTTCGGCCCTCGCTGGCACGCCGCTGCACATGAAGGCAAGCAGCGCCAGCGCCGCCACGCCGCGACGGCGGGCGGCCCCGGCATGGCGGTCGGCGGTGCTGTGCGGCGGCGTCTTCAATCCTGTCCCCTTGTTCTTGTCGCGACAAACTATAGCCCAACTACAAAACAGCAGGTTGGTAATTTAGTCCCCTGATTTGTAAAGAAACGTGAGCTTTTGTTGCACTACCTTGCGCACCGCACAAGGAGCCCCACGCGCCCGACGCCCCGCGCGGCGCGCCACGGCAGCGGACATCGGTAAGGAAAGGTAAGCAGGCAGATGTGCGCAGTATGAGTTTATGCTTTCAAATCAACAGGATAGGCGATAGTCGCCGGTGCAATGCCGGACGCTGGCGTCACATTTCCCCCGATGCTACTGTCCGCCAACTGCAGCGTAACAGGCAGCCAAACAAGACCAACACCAACAAGGAGACGACATGCAACTGCATGCAAAAGGCGGCGTGGCCGCGCGCAATACATTGCTGGCCCTGCTGCTGGCCAGCGGCACGGCACAGGCGGGCACGCTCACCATCGAAAGCTGGCGCGTGGATGACAAGACCCTGTGGGAAACGGTGCTCATTCCCGCCTTCCAGAAAAAGCATCCGGGCATCGAGATCAAGTTCTCGCCCACGGCCCCCACCGAATACGATTCCACCCTGAACGCGCGCCTGAGCGGCGGCACGGCCGGCGACTTGCTGGCCTGCCGCCCGTTCGACGTCTCGCTGGCCCTGTACAAGCGGGGTCAGCTGGAAAAGCTCGACGGCAAGGCCGGCATGGAGAACTTCCCCGCCTCGGCCAAGGTGGCGTGGCAGACGGACGATGGCAAGGACACCTTCTGCATGCCGATCGCGTCCGTCATGCATGGCTTCCTGTACAACAAGAAAATCTTCCGCGAACTGAAACTGCAGCCGCCCGCCACGGAAGAGGAATTCTTCAAGGTGCTGGAAACGGTCAGGAAGAGCGGCAAATATGCCCCCTTGGCCCTGGGCACGGCCGACCAGTGGGAAGCGAACCAGGTGGTGTTCACCAGCATCGGCGCCAATTACTGGAAGGGTGAAGAGGGCCGCAAGGCGCTGATCGCCGGCAAGGCCAAATTTACCGATCCGCAATTCGTCGCCGCCTGGGAATATGAGGCCCGCCTGGGCAGCTACCTGTCCAAGGGCGCCAGCGCGCAAACCTATGGCGACAGCCAGAACCAGTTCGCGCTGGGCAAGGCCGCCATCTACCCGTCCGGTTCCTGGGACATCGCCTACTTCAAGCAAGACCCGGAACTGGAACTGGGCGCCTTCAACCCGCCCGTGCGCAAGACCGGCGACAAGTGCTATATCTCGGACCACACGGACATCGGCATGAGCGTCAACAAGAAGTCGAAGAACAAGGAAGACGCCTACAAATTCCTCGCCTGGCTCGGTTCGCAGGAATTCGCCGACATCTACACCAACAAGGTGACGGGCTTCTTCTCGCTGTCGAACCATTTGATCTCCATCAAGGACCCGCTGGCCAAGCAGATGAACGGCTGGCGCGCCAGTTGCGCCTCGACCATCCGCCTGAATGCGCAGATCCTCAACCGTGGCGAGCCGAGCATGGAAAACGAGCTGTGGAACGTCAATGCCCAGGTCCTGAACGGCAAGCTGGCGCCGAAAGACGCGGCGCGCCAGATCCAGTCCGGCTTTGCCAAGTGGTACAAGCCGCAACAGTAATCACCACGTCTACCCTCCCCGAGCAACCGGCCTGAGCAGTGCGATGCGGCAGCCGGTGGCACGGTTTTGCCGGCGGCCCCGCCGCCGGTGCTTTTCTTCGTCTGGAGTTTCGCCGTGAAAAAAACTTTCCCATGGCACGTGCTCGTGTTCCTGGCCCCGGCGCTGGTCATTTACTCGCTGTTCAGCGCCCTGCCCCTGGCCGATACCCTGCGCCTGGGCCTGTACACGACCGATGAGAGCGGCCAGCACCATTTTGCCGGCCTGGCCAACTACGCCACCATCCTGTTCGACCCGCAATGGTCGCAAAGTTTCTGGAATGCGATGTGGAACAACTGCAAGTTTTTCCTCATCCACATGCTGCTGCAAAATCCCATCGGCCTGCTGCTGGCCACCCTCTTCAGCCTCAAGGGTTTGAAGGGCGAGCGCAGCTACCGCACCCTGATCTTCCTGCCCACCCTGCTGTCCGTCGTCATCATCGGCTTCATCTGGCAGCTGATCTTGTCGCCGCTGTGGGGTGTGGGCCAGTCGCTGATGGATGGCGTGGGCATTGGCAGCCACTTCGCGCCGTGGCTGGGCCAGGAATCGACGGCCCTGCTGACCATCGCCCTCATTTCTGTTTGGCAATACATCGGCATCCCCATGATGCTGATCTATGCGGCCCTGCTGGCCGTGCCCGAGGAAATCATCGAGGCGGCCCACGCGGAAGGGGCCAGCGCCATGCGCATCTTCTGGCAAATCAAGCTGCCGCTGATCTGGCCCACCCTGGGGCTGGTGACCATCCTCACCTTTGTCGCCAACTTCAATGCCTTCGACCTCGTGTATTCCGTGAAAGGCGCGCTGGCGGGACCGAACTACGCCACCGACATCCTCGGCACCTTCTTTTACCGCACCTTCTTCGGCTACCAGGCCCAGCTGGGCAGCCCCACCATGGGCGCCGCCGTGGCCACCATGATGTTCCTCGTGATCCTCGTGGGCGTGGGCGTGTATTTCTTTTTCGTGCAGCGCAAGCTGACACGCTACGAACTGTAAGGGCCGCCATGCGCAACGTTTCCACCCGCCCCCTGGGCCGCGCCGCCGTGCATGCGATCCTGGCCGGCTACACCATCATCGCCCTGTTTCCAATCGTCTTGATCCTGATCAACTCAGTCAAGACGCGGGCCGCCATCTTCGACAATCCGCTGGCCTTGCCCACGCCTTCCACCTTTTCGCTCGTGGGCTTTCACAAGGTGCTGGCCAATTCCGACTTCCTGCTGTACTTCGGCAACAGCCTGTTCGTCACCCTGCTGTCGCTGCTGCTGATCGTGCTGTTCGGCGCCATGGCGGCCTGGGCCTTGTCCGAATACACGTTTACGGGCAACCGCCTGCTGACCCTGTACCTGGCGCTGGGCATCATGATCCCCATCCGCCTGGGCACGGTGTCCATCCTGGAACTGGTGGTGCGGCTCGACCTGATCAACACCTTGACGGCGTTGGTGCTCGTGTACACGGCGCAGGGCCTGCCGCTGGCCGTGATGATTCTGTCCGAATTCGTGCGCCAGGTGCCGCGCGAACTGAAGGATGCGGCGCGCTGCGACGGCGTGGGCGAATTCGCCATCTTCTTCCAGGTGATCCTGCCCCTGATCCGCCCCGCCATCGCCACGGTGGCCGTGTTCACCATGATTCCCGCCTGGAACGACCTGTGGTTCCCGCTCATCCTGGCGCCATCGGACCGTACCAAGACCGTCACCCTGGGCGTGCAGCAATTCATCGGGCAATACGTGACGGACTGGAACTCCGTGCTGGCGGCGCTGTCGCTGGCTGTCATTCCCGTGCTCGTCATGTACGTCATTTTCTCTCGTCAACTGATCCGCGGCCTGACGTCCGGCGCGGTCAAATAATAGGTGCGCCATGGCCCATGTAAGCCTGCAACAACTGACCAAATCCTACGACGGCCACCACAATGTGCTGGCCGGCATCGACCTCGACATCCGCGACGGTGAATTCGTCGTGCTGGTGGGCCCTTCCGGCTGCGGCAAATCGACCTTGCTGCGCATGCTGTGCGGCCTGGAAAGCATTTCGCAAGGCACCTTGTCCATCGGCGGCAAGGTTGTCAACGACTTGCCGCCGGCCAAACGGGGCATCGCCATGGTCTTCCAGAGCTATGCGCTGTATCCACACATGAGCGTGTATCGCAACATGGCGTTCGGCCTGAAGATCGCCGGCGCCAGCAAGGATGCCATCGCCCAGCGCGTGCGCCACGCGGCCGCCATCCTGAAGATCGACCACCTGCTGGAACGCCTGCCGCGCGAACTGTCGGGCGGCCAGCGCCAGCGGGTGGCCATCGGCCGCGCCATCGTGCGCGAACCGCAGCTGTTCCTGTTCGACGAGCCGCTGTCGAACCTCGACGCGGCCCTGCGCGTGCAGACGCGCCTGGAAATTGCCAAGCTGCACCGCCAGTTGAACGCCACCATCGTCTACGTCACACACGACCAGGTCGAGGCGATGACCCTGGGCGACAAGATCGTCGTCATGCATGGCGGCCATATCCAGCAGGCGGGCACGCCTTTGGAACTGTACCAGCAGCCGGCGAACCGCTTCGTGGCCGGCTTCATCGGCGCACCGATGATGAATTTCTTCGAAGGCAAGGTCGTCGCCGCACAGGACGATGGCGTGCGCGTGGCGCTGTCCAGCGGCCAGGAAGTCACGGCCCTCGTCGATCCGGCCGGCCTGCATGCGGGCGACGCCGTCACGGTGGGCCTGCGGGCCGAACACATCCTGGAAAACGGCGATGGCAGCGCCCGCTTCCAGGGCGTCGTCAGCCTGGTGGAACACCTGGGCGAAGCCAACTTCATTTACCTGGCGCTGGACAACGGCCAGGAACTGGTGATACGCGGCGACGGCAACAACCGCGTGCCGCTGGGCCAGCCATTCACGGTCTCGGCCGCCAGCAGCGCCTTCCATCTGTTCGATGCGCAAGGCATGGCGCGCACGCGGCGCCAGCCCGGCAACCTGATTTCATCGAAACAGATATTGGCCGCCTGAGCTTCCCGCCCAGGCAGCCCCCCGATTGGATCGGCAGCGATCCGGTACGACGTGCCCAAGCACGCATTTTGATAACGACAAGGAGACTCCATGCAACACCCGATCAAGACCTCGCTGGCCCTGGCTTGCGCCATGCTGCTGGCCTGCGGCACCGCCCACGCCAGCGATGCCGAAGGCGAATACCACGGCTACTTCCGCGCCGGCCTCGGCTCGAGCACGGACAGCCGCGGCCCGCAAAGCTGCTACGGCCTGGGCGGCAACACCATGCGCTACCGGCTCGGCAACGAATGCGACACCTATGGCGAATTCGAATACCAGAAGGAAATGGCCAAGTCGCCCAATGGCGTCAGCTTCGTCGGCCATATCATGGTGGCCGCCTATACGCCCAGTTCCGCCGTCAGCGATTCGGACCTGAGCATGTCGAAGATGTACGTGGAAGCGAAAAACATCGAAATTCTCAACGGTGGCACGGCCTGGATCGGCAAGCGCTACTACATGCGTCCCGACATCCACATGTTGGACTTGCAATACATCAATATGAACGGCACGGGCGGCGGCATCGACCAGTACAAACTGGGACCGGGCCGCATCAGCTATGGTTTCTTCAAGGATAACGACAAGCCCGGCAACTCGGCCATCCGGCAAAACCTCGTCTACCAGGGCATCCCCATCAATCAGGATGGCACGCTGGAAGTGCTGACCACCCTGATCACGCCCGACAAGAAGGACAGCACCTCGCACAGCGGCTGGCAAGCCACCGTGCTGCACAAGCAGGATAAGGTATGGGGCGGCGCCAACACCTTCGGCATCCAGTACGGCGTCGGACCGGGCACGGGCGCCGGCGGCCAGTGCTGCAACCGCATGGGCACGACGGGCTCGATCCGCAACGGCAGCGACGTCACGCGCTTGCGCATCTTCAATTCGCTGTGGATACAGCCGACGCCGGAATGGAGCGCGGAAATGATCGCCATCGTGCAGCGCGACAAATCCGACGCCACGGGCGGCAGCTCGACCTGGACCACCCTGGGCGTGCGCCCCGTGTATGCCGTCAACGACAACTTCAAGCTGCAGTTCGAACTGGGCACGGACCGCGTGACCTCGCCCACGGGCGGCGCAGCGCAGCGCCTGACCAAGCTGACCTTCGCGCCCACCCTGACCGCGGGCAAGGGTTACTGGTCGCGCCCCGAGCTGCGCGCCTTCGTCACCTACGGCAAATGGAACGACGCCGCCACGGCCGCCGTCAACAAGGCCAATGAATCGGGTCCCGTGTATGGCAACGCCACCAGCGGCACCTCGTTCGGCCTGCAAGTGGAGACGTGGTTTTAAGAAGCTGTCTTGATATGGCGCAGTGCATGCGCCTGTCGGACTGCGCGAAATCGCGTGCCGCGCTATGCTGCACGCCATACCGCTCACTTCGGAGGCCGCATGCACGCCGCATTCCCCCGGGCCGCCGCCGCGCTGGCCCTCGTTTTCACCAGCATGGCCTGGGCCCGCGACGCCGCCGTCGCGCCGGCGCCGGTCCTGAGCGCGCGCCAGCAGGCGCTGATGGCGACCGTCGTGGGCAGCGCCGCCCATCCGCGCATCCTGCAGGTACGCCTCGATGAATTGCATCCGACCCAGCCGGCCATCGGCTACGACCAGGTGTATTACAAGCTGGGACGCTATGCGGCCGAAGAAAAACACGTCGCCGACATCGCCAAGCCGAAGAAATTCGCCGACCTGTGCGAAGCCAATGGCCAGGGCGACGTCTTGCCCAACACGGCCAATGTGCCTGGCGCCACCCTGGCCGCGCCACCGGCCGGCTACCGCTGCAAGGCGGCCGTGGGCAGCCGTCCGCATGACATGAAGACCGTCGTCATCGGCCCGCGCGGCATCGTGTACCTGACCGATGGCCACCACACGTTTTCCACATTTTGGGATGCCGAAGGCGGGCGCAATCGTCAAATGAAAGTCTGGGTCAAGGTCAGCGACAATTTCAGCGCGCTGGGCGAAGCGGCGTTCTGGACCCGCATGTGCGAGGAAAACAAGGTGCGGCTGAAAAACGGCCGCCACCAGGCCATCACGCCGCAGCAGCTGCCGCCCGCCATCGGCCTGCAGTCCCTGGGCGACGACCCGTACCGCTCGCTCGTCTACTTTACGCGCGGGATCGGCTACGAGCCGCCGGAGCACGCCACGGAATTTCTCGAGTTTTACTGGGCCGACTGGCTGCGCGGCATGCCGGCGCTGGACCTGGCACGCGTCGATCTGCGCGATGCCACGGCGTATGCGAATGCGGTCCTGCTGGCCGCGCAGGCAATGGTGGCGCTGCGGCCAGACGATATCGTCAGCGGCGGCAAGAGCGCGCGCGAACTGGGCGCCCTGCGGGAAGTCAACCGGGAAGCGTTCGATGAACTGATCGACGAAAAGGGCAAGCTGCGCCACGCCATCGCCCATAAAAAATCGCTGGCAAAATAATCGCTGCGTAAACGACAACGGCCCGCCTGTCATGCGACAAGCGGGCCGTTTTTTGGATACAACGCTTAGGCGATGCGTTCGCCGTTGGCCGGATCAAACAGGGCCGCTTTCGACAGGTTGAACGACAGCTGCATGGTCTGCCCCGGCAGCACGGCTTCGCGCGGGTGCGTGCGGCAGGTCACGGCCGCGCCGTTCAAACGCGTCGTCAGCAAGGTGTCGGGGCCGGTCGGCTCGACGAGGTCGATCAGGCAACCGAGTTCCTGGCCCACGTCGCCGTGCGCGCTGCTCATGTCCGTGATCTGTTCCGGACGCACGCCCAGGATCACGTCGCGGCCCGCATAGCTGCGCAGCTTGTCGGCAGCGAACGGCAAGGCCAGGCGCAAGCTCTTGCCTGCGTTCTCGATGGCGACAAACACCTCGTTGCCCTCGATGACAGGCTTGACGGTGATGAAGTTCATCGACGGCGAGCCGATGAAACCGGCCACAAACAGGTTGGCCGGGTTGTCGTAGATTTCCTGCGGCGTGCCCAGTTGCTGCACCACCCCATCCTTCATGACGGCGATCAGGTCGCCCATCGTCATCGCCTCGATCTGGTCATGCGTGACGTAGACGATGGTGGCCTTCAGGCGCTGGTGCAGCAGCTTGATCTCGGCGCGCATTTCCACGCGCAGCTTGGCGTCCAGGTTCGACAGCGGTTCGTCGAACAGGAACAGCGACGGCTTGCGCGAAATGGCGCGGCCCATGGCCACGCGCTGGCGCTGGCCGCCCGACAGCTGCGCCGGACGGCGGTCCAGCAAGTGCGTGATCTGCAGGGTTTCAGCGACGCGGGCGACGATTTCTTCCTGCTCCGCCTTCGGCACTTTTTTCACGTTCAGGCCGAACGCGATGTTTTCGCGCACCGTCATCGACGGGTACAGCGCGTAGGACTGGAACACCATGGCGATGTCGCGGTCCTTCGGCGGCAAGTCGTTGACGACCTTGCCGTCGATGAGGATCTCGCCGGACGTAACGCTTTCCAGGCCGGCCACCATGTTGAGCAAAGTCGACTTGCCGGAGCCGGAGCCGCCGACGAGGATCAGGAACTGGCCATCCTTGATCTCGATGTCGATGCCCTTGAGGACTTCGACGCCATTCGTGTACACCTTGCGGATGCTGCGTATCGATAAACTGGACATATTCTTTCCTTAACCTTTGACTGCGCCTGCGGTCAGACCGCGCACAAAATAACGGCCTGCGACCAGATAGACCAGCAGGGTCGGCAGCGCGGCAATCACCGCGGCGGCCATGTTGACGTTGTATTCCTTCACGCCCGTGGACGTGTTGACCAGGTTGTTCAAGCCCACCGTGATCGGCTGCGAATCGCCGCTGGCGAACACGATGCCGAACAGGAAGTCGTTCCAGATCTGCGTGAATTGCCAGATGATGCAGACGACGAAAATCGGACCCGAAATCGGCAGCACGATCTTGCGGAAGATCAGGAAGAAGCCGGCGCCGTCGATGCGCGCCGCCTTGATCAGTTCTTCCGGCACGCCGATGTAGTAGTTACGGAAGAACAGGGTCGTGAACGCCGTGCCATACACCACGTGCACGAAGACGAGGCCCGTGGTGGTATTGGCCAGGCCGAATTCGCCCAGCAAACGCGCCATCGGCAGGATCACCACCTGGAACGGAATGAAGCAGCCCACCAGCAAGGCGGCAAACAGGATTTCCGAACCGCGGAAGCGCCAGTGTGCGAACACATAGCCGTTGAAGGCCCCAAGGAAGGTCGAGATCAGCACGGCGGGAATCACCATCTTGATCGAGTTCCAGAAGAACGGCTGCATGCCGTCGCAGGTGACGCCCGTGCAGGCCGAAGACCAGGCCTTGGACCAGGAATCGAATTGCCACACGTGCGGCAAGGCCAGCAGGTTGCCGCTGCGGATCTCGTCGAGCGACTTGAACGACGTCGACAGGGTCACGTACAGGGGCACGATGTAATACACCGCGAACAGGATCAGCAGCAGATATAACACCACCCGTCCCAGGGTGAGTTTGTTGTTACGTGTAGGAGTGTGTGTCATCTCATCGCCTTTGCGCTGCGCGTTTCCAGGTACATCAGCGGCACGAGCACGGCCACGATGGTGGCCAGCATCATCATTGCCGATGCCGAGCCCAGGCCCAGCTGGCCGCGGGTGAAGGAAAACTGGTACATGAAGATGGCCGGCACGGACGACGAGTTGCCAGGTCCGCCAGCCGTCAGTGCGATGACCAGGTCGAAGCTCTTGATGGCGATATGCGCGAGGATCAGCAGAACGCTGAAAAACACGGGACGCATGGCGGGAATCACGATGCGCCAGTAGATCGTCGGCAAGGACGCGCCATCGACTTGCGCCGCCTTGATGATCTCGTCATCGATGCCGCGCAGGCCGGCCAGGAACAGGGCCATGACAAAGCCCGACGATTGCCAGACGCCGGCGATCACCACCGTGTAGATGGCCATGTCGGAGTTCACCAGCCAGTCGAAGGTAAACGAGGTCCAGCCCCAGTCGTGCATAACCTTTTCCAGGCCCAGGCTGGGATTGAGCATCCATTTCCAGGCCGTGCCGGTGACGATGAAGGACAGCGCCATCGGATACAGGTAGATGGCGCGCAGCGCGCCTTCGGCGCGGATTTTCTGGTCCAGCAGGATGGCCAGGAACAGGCCGATGGCGATGCTGCAACCGATGAACAGGACACCGAAGATGCCGAGGTTCTTGAGCGAGGTCCACCAGCGCTCGTTGTCGAACAGCTCGACGTATTGCACCAGGCCGGCGAACTCGTAGTTCGGCATCAGCCGCGATTCGGTCAGCGACAGCCAACCGGTCAAAAAGATAAAACCATAGACGAATACCAAGCTGGCGATGAGCGTGGGGCCCAACACCATCTGCGGTATCCATCGGTCGAATTGCTTGCGTATGGACATAGAAGAGCCGTAGAGAGAACTGCGTGTGGCGCCGGCCTGGTCGAAGCCAGGGCGGACGCCTGCGATGCATGCAATGCAGCGGGCGCCGGCGAGCGTGCCGGCGCCGTCGTGATTACTTCACTTTTGCCGCTTTGGCCAGGGCTGCAACCGCGTCTTTCGAGCTCATGTTGGTGTTCATGAACTTGGCGATGACGTCGGTCACGGCGCCTTGCGTGGCCGATGGCAGCGCCATGCCGTGGGCGAACGATGGCACCAGGCCGCCGGACTTGTTGGTGGCGTCCATGTCTTCCATCGATTTCAGGGCGCAAGCGTCAAACTTGTCCTTCGATACGCCGGAACGCACGGGGATGGAACCCTTGTTCAAGTTGAAGATCGACTGGAACTTCGGATTCATGATGGCGTTGGCCAGGGCGATCTGCCCTTTCTTCGCATTCGCATCCTTTTGCGTGAACATGGCAAACGAATCGATGTTGAAGGTGTAGGCCTTGTCCGTGCCAGGCGCTGCCACGCACAGGTAGTCCTTGCCCGGCACCTTGCCAGCGGCCGTGAACTCGCCCTTGGCCCAGTCGCCCATGAACTGGAAGCCGGCCTTGTTGTTGATGACCATGGCGGTCGCCAGATTCCAGTCGCGGCCTGCCGCATCCTTGTCGATGTAGGTCTTCACCTTGCCCAGGGTGTCGAACACCTTGAGCATGGTCGGGCCGGTCAATTCCTTCTGGTCCAGCTTGAGGATGGCTTTCTTGTAGAACTCCGTGCCGCCCACGCCCAGCGCGACGGATTCAAACACGGTGGCGTCCTGCCAAGGCTGGCCGCCATGGGCGATCGCGATGCCGCCCGATTTCTTGATTTTCTCGGCCGCGTCGAAGAACGCATCCCAGGTGGTCGGGGTGGTGGCCACGCCGGCTTTTTTCAGCACTTCCGGATTGACCCACATCCAATTGACGCGGTGGACGTTGACGGGAGCGGCAACGTAGTGGCCCTTGTACTTCATGATGTCGGCGACGACTTTCGGCAGCACGGCATCCCATTTGCCTGGAATGGCGGCATCATCGATATTGGCCAGCACGCCTTCAGCGCCCCACTCCTGGATCGATGGGCCCTTGATCTGGGCGGCCGTCGGCGGGTTGCCGGAAATGACGCGGGTTTTCAGCGCGGTCGCGGCGTTTTCGCCAGCGCCACCAGCCACGGCGAAGTCTTTCCAGCCGAAGCCGCTTTCCTTCACGATTTGCTGCAACTGGCCCACGGACTTCGCTTCGCCGCCGGAGGTCCAGTAGTGCAACACTTCCACGTCGGTCGCAAAGGCGCTGCCAGCGAATGCCAGGGTGGTCAATGCGGCCAGTTGGGTAATCTTGAATTTCAGTTTCATCTCCACATTCCTTTTTTGATCAAGCTTTTAGGGGGCTTCGGCATACGAGGGCCGAAAAAGGTGAAATCTGCGCCTGTACCGGCGCTCTTGTGCTCAGACCCGCTTGCAAACGGGCATCATCTTGGTGTAAAGACGGCGCCGTGATCCATGACATGCTTACTGCGTATTTATATCACGGGACGGCGCCAAAAACGCATCCGCGAAGGATGCGCCAGGTTGATCTGCACTTACAAACATCAACACTGAACAAAACCGTCGCGAGCGGCAGTGATTTGTGGCCGAGAAGCGCAGCCGTGCTGGAGCACGGTGAGCATCGCAGGCCGCAAAGCGCGCCGCGCAGCAGGTTTGGTTCGGTGTTTAGAACCAGGTTTCGACTTGGAAGCCGTACGAAGTGCCGCTGGTATTGTTGTTATAGATCGGGCCGCCGTTGTTCGACGCATTGACCGAAGCGGTGGCCGCATCGTTCCATTTGCCGTAGGTAACAAAAGCGCGCAGTTCAGGACGCGACCACAGGCCAGGACCGGCCGAGATCGTCGGTGCGATGGTCAGCTTGGTCAAGCGCTTGGCTGGCTGGCCGCCCGATTGCGTCACGCGGTCCGTGCCCAGTTCGCCC
>RCUK01000079.1_pt1 | contig 117652 bp, 114 predicted proteins | sample 2166381 | NCBI WGS metagenome assembly RCUK01 (sample SAMN09932809, study PRJNA488358) | compost metagenome | isolation source: compost soil in an enriched community | place: Germany: Experimental Botanical Garden | reverse complement strand
GGGGACGCACGGACGTGCCGAAGATCGTCGACTGGTATATGGAAGGCAAGCTCAACATCGACGATTTGATCACGCACCGCCTGAAGCTCGACGACATCAACCAGGGCTTCGACCTGATGAAAAGCGGTGAATCGATCCGCTCCGTCGTGCTGTACTAATACATTACGCCGTACCACGGCGTTTTTGCGGAGGCTGCGGCCTCCGTTTTTTTTGCCCGGCGTTCCATCCATCGCCCGTGTCTGCCATCCAGGCCGGTCTTTTTGCAGCCTGTCGCACCGCGCTGGAGCCGTGCTCCATCCGCCGCTAAAGTCAACGCTCCACTACTTTTGCGACGAGGCAGCCATGTCCACTTCCTACCGTTTGATTCTCAGCCTGGCCGGTATCCTGCTTGGCGGCAGCGCGCTGGCCGTGCAGCCGCCGCAGCCGCCCGCGCCGCCTGCCCCGCCGGCCGCACCCAGCGTGCAGGTCAGCCGTTCGATCGACAAGGGCGAAAGCTATGCGCTCGTCGACGGCGCCACGGATAGCGAGGGCGTCATCGTCGTCGACAGCGATATTCACTCGCAGCAGGTGGAAAAGCTCAAGCGCTCGATCAAGGGACCGTTCCTGTGGTTCCGCGACCAGGGGCAGGCCTATGTGCTGCAGGATGCGGCCTTGCTGGGCAAGGTGCGTACGGCATGGCAGCCTTCGAAACAGATCGGCAAGGAGATGAGCGCGCTCGGCGATCAAATGGGCGCGCATGGCAAGGCCATGGGTGAAATGGGTCGCAAGATGGGGGCCCGCAGCCTGGAAAAAGGCAGCGCGCGCGAGTCGGAACAGTTGCGCGCGCTGGGCCGCCAGCAGCAGGAGCTGGGCCGCAAGCTCGGTGACGCTTCGCGCCGCCAGGCGCTGGCGACGAGCGACACGGCGCGCCGCGCGGCCGAGCGCGACGTGGAACGCCTGCAGCAGCAGATGGAAGATGCACAGGAAGAGATGGAAGAGATCAACGACCGCATCGCCGACGTGCACGAGCGCGAGGCCGAGAAAGTGGAGCAGATGTCGCGCCAGATGGAGCAGCGCAGCAAGCCGATGGAAGCGCTGGGCAAGCAAATGGGCGACCTGGGCCGCCAGCAGGAAAAAGTCGTCAAGATCGCCGACAAGACCACGCGCCAGGTGATCGCCCAGGCGCTCAGCGAAGGCAAGGCGAAGCTGGTGCGCTAGCCTCTATGCCAGGTGGCGGCCACGGCCCGGTATTGCGCCGGCAACTGCTCCCTGGCGTCGTCCTCGCTGGCATGCACCTCATCCTGCACCGTTTCCCACCGCGCGTCGCAGCTGAAACGGTAGACTTGCGCTTCGTCTGCGTAGCGGCACACGGCCAGGCCATGGATGGCGGTGGGGGCGCCGCCATGCTCATTGGTGACATGGCCGAAGGGCTGGTCGGACCAGGCCCAGGCCAGTACGCGGGCGCCGTCGAGGTGGGTCGGTGGTGTCATGGTATACAGGCTGCGGTGTCGGGATGGTGATTGTAGCGCGCGTGGGTAAAATGCCGCGACCGCTGGACAAATGCACAGTATTTTTAGCCATGCCGGTATAATCACGGGATGCAAAATCTTCTTCACAACCTCAATCCCGAACAATTGGCTGCCGTCACCTTGCCGGCGCAGCATGCGCTGATCCTGGCAGGCGCCGGTTCGGGCAAGACCCGCGTGCTGACCACCCGCATCGCGTGGCTGATCCAGACCCAGCAGGTATCGCCGCCCGGCATCCTGGCCGTGACGTTTACCAATAAAGCCGCCAAGGAAATGCTCACGCGATTGTCGGCCATGCTGCCGATCAATACGCGCGGCATGTGGATCGGCACTTTCCACGGCCTGTGCAACCGCCTGCTGCGCACGCACTACCGCGACGCGGCCTTGCCGCAAACGTTCCAGATCCTCGATTCTCAGGATCAATTGTCGGTGATCAAGCGCTTGTTGAAGGCAAACAACATCGATGATGAGAAATTCCCGCCGAAGACGGTGATGTATTTCATCAACAACGCCAAGGACCAGGGCTTGCGCGCCACGGACGTGGAAGCGTACGACGCGCACGAGCGCAAGATGGTCGAGCTGTACCAGCTGTACGACGACCAGTGCCAGCGCGAAGGCGTCGTCGATTTTGCGGAATTGCTGCTGCGCACGTATGAATTGCTCAGCCGCAATCAACCGCTGCGCGAACATTACCAGGCCCGTTTCCGCCATATTCTGGTGGACGAGTTCCAGGATACGAATAACCTGCAATACAACTGGCTCAAATTGCTGGCTGGCCACGGCAGCCGCGATGGCGGCGCCCTGTTTGCCGTCGGCGACGATGACCAGAGCATCTACGCGTTCCGTGGCGCCAACGTGGGCAATATGAGCGCCTTCGAGCATGAGTTCCAGGTGAAGAACTTGATCAAGCTTGAGCAGAACTACCGCTCGCATGGCCACATCCTCGACAGCGCCAACGTGCTGATCGCGAACAATAGCAAGCGCCTGGGCAAGAATCTGCGCACGGACGCGGGCCATGGCGAGCAGGTGCGCGTGTATGAAGCCAGTTCCGACTTGCAGGAAGCGCAGTGGATCATCGAAGAGGCGAAAAGCCTGATCGCCGATGGCGCTTCGCGCAGCGAAATCGCGATCTTGTACCGCTCGAATGCGCAGTCGCGCGTGATCGAACACGCGCTGTTTTCGGCCGCGATTCCGTATCACGTGTATGGCGGCCAGCGCTACTTCCAGCGCGCCGAGGTCAAGCACGCGATTGCCTATTTGCAACTGATGGACAATCCGCACAACGATTCGGCCTTCTTGCGCGTGGTCAATTTCCCTACGCGCGGCATCGGCATGCGCTCGATCGAGCAATTGCAGGCCGCCTCGGAACAGTACGGTATTTCGCTGTACGCCGCCGTGCCGTATGTGGCGGGCAAGGCGGGCAGCGTGCTGGCCGGCTTCGTCAAGCTGATCGAAGGCGTGCGTTTCGAAACGCAGCAGTTATCTCTGCCGGAAATGGTCAGAGTGGTGCTGGAAGCCAGTACTTTGCTCCAGCATTACCAGAACGAAAAAGAAGGCGCCGACCGCATCGAGAATCTGGAGCAGATGGTCAGCGCGGCCAGCCAGTTCATTTCCGAGGAAGGTTTTGGCCAGGGCGCACCGGCCCATCTGGGGCCTGCCGCCCAGGCGCAGTCGGGCGCGCCCGTCGTCAACCAGGATGGCATCGAAATCCTCGATGCGGACGCGCCGTTGCCGGCCGTGATGTCGCCGCTGTCCGCCTTCCTGTCGCACGCGTCGCTGGAAGCGGGCGACAACCAGGCGCAGGCGGGCCAGGATGCGCTGCAGATGATGACGGTGCACTCGGCCAAGGGCCTGGAATTCGACAACGTGTTCATCACGGGCCTGGAAGAGGGCCTGTTCCCGCACGAAAGCAGTTCGAAAGAAGACAACGGCGTGGAAGAGGAACGCCGGCTGATGTACGTGGCCATCACGCGCGCGCGCAAGCGGCTGTACATGAGCTTTTCGCAGACGCGCATGCTGCATGGCCAGACGCGCTACAACATGAAATCGCGCTTCTTCGACGAATTGCCGGAAGAATCCTTGAAATGGCTGTCGCCGAAGGTGCAGGCGAACTGGTTCGGCAACCGCAAGTCGGCCTGGGATGAGGCGCCACGTGTGGTCAGCCTCGGTTCGGACAATGCGATTGCGCAAAAGATCGCGCAAAAAGCCACGGGCGGCGGCTGGCGCATCGGCGAATCCGTGGCGCACGCCAAGTTCGGCGAAGGCGTGATCGTCAATATCGAAGGCGGCGGCGGCAATGCGCGCGCGCAAATCAATTTCGGACAGCACGGCATGAAGGTGCTGGACCTGGGGATTGCGAAGCTGGAACGGCTGTGACGGTCATCCGTCACCAACGCGGGCGCTAACAATGTTGTCGGATTACGCGTGGCCTTCGGCCCCGCTAATCCGACCTACTGGCCGGTCGCGTAGGTCGGATTAGCGAAGCGTAATCCGACACCATTGTCGGCCTCGCAGCGTCAGATTACGCGGCCGACCGGTGTCTGCGATCACTCGCCGGTCTTGTCCAGCGACACCGTCTTGCTGTCATCGACGGGCAGGCCGAAGATCTGGCGGTAGGCGGCGTAGAACGAGCAATGCATGATGATGGTGAGTATCATCGACAGCGGCATCATCAGTTGCATCATCAGCTGCGTACGGCCAAAGATGACGGCCAGCAACTGGCTGGTGACGATGCTGATGGCGAACCAGGTGGCGGCGAAGACGATGAAGGCCGACAGCGAACGCCAGACGGCGAAAAAGCTGAAGAACAGCGCCTTGCCCAGGCTGATGCGTTGCCAGTAGATCAGCGGCGCGGCAAAGCAGAACGCCATGGCGGCCGGCACGTACAGCACGATGGCCAGCAGGATGCCGAGGCCCAGGCGCGATTCGGGGATGGCGGCGCGCGCCGCTTCTTCCGTCAGTTGCCCAGTGACCAGTTTCCACAGCAAGCCGTCGTCCACCAGGGTCGAGGCGCCGATGGCGACGATGGCCATCAGGATGTACAGCACGCCCAGGCCGAACAGGGAGGGAAACGCGGGCTTGCGGAAGCCCGAGATCAGCAGGCTGGGCAGGACGCGCTTGCCCTGGTCGATATTCAGGCAGCCTTGCACGAAGGCGACGGAAAACACGGGGACCAGGATGACGGGCAGCAATTGGCCGAGCACAGGCACGATGCTAACGGCCAGCATGCAGAACATATAGCCGAGAAACAGCATCGACATGCCGCCAGGTTGCTTGCGAAACAGGCCAAAGCCTTGTTTCACCCATTGCCAACCTGTACTTGCAGGTAATTTTTCCATATTTAAAACAGTTCCGGAGCAGGTGTGGCGATACGTTCGCGCAGAATGCGTTCGAAATGCGTGGGATCGTGCGGGGTCAGCATTTCCGCTTCGCGCGGCTGGTAATAATCGTACAGGCGCGACAGCCAGAAGCGCAGCGCGGCGGCGCGCAGCATCGGTTGCCATGCCGTTTGTTCTTCGTGCGTAAACGGGCGCACCGCCTGGTAGGCGTCGAGCAGGGCGCGCACTCTTGCCGTGTCGAGCACGCCCGTGGCCAGGTCCACGCACCAGTCGTTGACGGTGACGGCAACGTCGAACAGCCACGTGTCGCAGCCGGCAAAATAAAAATCGAAAAAGCCCGTCAGTTGTTCGCCGTCAAACATGACGTTGTTGCGGAACAAGTCGGCATGCACGGGACCGCGCGGGATGGCTTTATAGGTATCGCAGGCAGCAAAGGCGTCCTGGAAATGGATTTCCGCGCGCAGCAAGTGCGCTTTGGCATCGTCGAGGTGGTGCAGCACCAGCGGCGTGGTGGCGTTCCACCAGTCCAGTCCCCGCAAATTCGGCTGCTGCAGGGGGAAATCCTGCGCCGCCAGATGCATCTTGGCCAGCATGGCGCCCACGGCCGCGCAATGCACGGCTTGCGGCGCCATCTGCGAGCTGCCGTCGAGTTTGCTGACGATGGCGGCCGGCTTGCCTTGCAGGGCCGTCACCAGTTCGCCGTCCGCATTGGCGATCGGCGCCGGCACCAGCACGCCCCGGTCCGCCAAATGGCGCATCAGTTGCAGATAGAACGGCAATTGCTCGAAGCTGAGGTTTTCAAAGATCGTCAGCACGTACTCGCCGCGCTCCGTGCTCAGGAAGAAATTGCTGTTTTCGATGCCGGATGCGATGCCCTTGAGCGCCAGAGGTTTGCCGAGTGGAAACTGCGTGATCCACTGGTCGATATCGTCCAGGTGTAGCGCGGTAAAAACTGCCATGGGAAAGAGGGGAATGGTCTAAAAGGTCAAAAAAAGCCGGCTGCCCCGCAGATGGCCGGGGCAGGGCAGAAGAGAGTGGCTGCTTACTTCGCTGGTGCGGGCGGTGCTGGCGCGTCCGCTGCCTCTTCGTCGCGTTGTTTCTGTTTCTTCTTGCCCAGGTCGAATTCCAGTACTTTCCATTGCGGGCCGCGCAGGGCGCCGTTGTGGGCCTGGTCACCACCGGCGGCCGGCTTCATGTAATAGGTGCTGCCGCCGCTCGTGACTTTGACTTCGGACGTCACGCCCGCTTCGCGTTTTTCGGTAATTTGCTGCTTGGCCGCCGCTGGCGCCACGGTGATCGGCGCTTCGCCCATTTCCTCGATACGTTCGAGCTGGGGTGGCGCGTCGCTCGGTTTGGCCGGCGTCTGGGCGCTGGCAATGGCTGAACATGCCAGCAGGGGCAGGGCGAGGAATGTCCAGAGTGTCGATGTACGCATCATGATGGGTTCGCTTCCATGTGTGGGGCTGCAGCGCGTGCAGTGGTGTAATGCCGTCAATTTATCTATAAGGCATTGTAACAAACTGGTAGGCAATGCTGTTTAATTGCGCCGAAATGGCTGGCAACGGCAGCCCGCGCGCATGCACGGGGCCGCCAGCTTGGCAAAAACGCCAGGAACGGCACGTGTGGCGGCCGGTGGCGCGGCCCTAAACTCTGCGATAATTGTGCGATATTCCGCCCGTCCGCCGCTGTTTCTTCCCGGCTGGCGCGGCTCACCTTATTTTATTGGCATTATGCAAAACACCCTGCTGTTAGTCGACGGTTCCAGTTACCTTTATCGTGCTTTCCATGCGCTGCCCGACCTGCGCAGCCCGGATGGCTATCCCACGGGCGCCATGCACGGCATGGTCAACATGCTGCGCCGTTTGCGCGCCGACTACCCGGCCGCCTACATCGCCTGCGTGTTCGATGCCAAAGGGAAAACTTTCCGCGACGACATGTATCCCGAGTACAAGGCCACGCGCGCCTCGATGCCGGACGACCTGCGCTTGCAGATCGAACCGATCCACGAAGCCGTGCGCGCCATGGGCTGGCCTATCCTGATGGTCGACGGCGTGGAAGCGGATGACGTGATCGGGACTTTGGCCGTGCAGGCGGCAGCGGCCGGCATGAACGTGGTGGTGTCCACGGGCGACAAGGATCTGGCGCAGCTGGTCAACAGCCAGGTGACCCTGATCAATACCATGAGCAATGAAAAGCTCGACGAAGCGGCCGTGCTGGTCAAGTTTGGTGTGCCGCCGAACCGCATCATCGATTATCTGTCGCTGATCGGCGATACGGTCGACAACGTGCCCGGCGTATCGAAGTGCGGTCCGAAGACGGCCGTCAAATGGCTGACCTTGTACGACAGCCTGGAAGGCGTGATGGAAAACGCGGCCAGTGTGGGCGGCGCCGTGGGCGAAAACCTGCGCACGGCCCTGCCATGGCTGCCGCAGGCGCGTGCCTTGATCACCGTCAAGACTGATTGCGATTTGTCCGGGCACATGACGACGATCGCCGACTCGCTGGTGGCGAAACACGAAGACAAGGAAGCGCTGCTGGCCTTCTTCAACCGCTACGGCTTCAAGGCCCTGCTGCGCGAACTGGGTGCGGCGCCGCCGCCGATGTCTCCCGTTGGTGCACCGACAGTTGCCGGTGCCACCATCGCGAATACGACGGGCGACATGTTCGCCGATGCCGCACCAGCAGTCGAGGCCGTGTATGAAACCGTCTTGACGGATGAGCAGCTCGATAAATGGATCGCCCTGATCGATGCGGCGCCCCTGACGGCTGTTGACACGGAAACTACGTCGCTGGAACCGATGACGGCGCAGATGGTCGGCATTTCCCTGTCCGTTGCCGAACATGCCGCTTGCTACATCCCGCTGGCTCACGACTACGCGGGCGCGCCGGAACAGTTGACGCGCGAACACGTGCTGGCGAAACTGCGCCCGTGGCTGGAAGATGCCAACAAGCCCAAGCTGGGCCAGAACCTGAAATACGACAGCCACATCTTCGCCAACCACGGCGTGACCCTGCGCGGCATCGCCCACGATACCCTGCTCGAATCGTATGTGTTCGAATCGCACAAGAAGCACGACATGGACAGCCTGGCCCTGCGCCACCTGAACTACACGACGATCCCGTTCGAGGACGTGTGCGGCAAGGGCGCCAAGCAGATCACCTTCAACCAGGTGGAAGTGGAGCAGGCGGCCAAGTATGCGGCCGAGGATGCCGACGTTACCTTGCGTCTGCACAATGCCATGTGGGGCAACGTGGCGGGCGATGACAAGCTGACCTTCATCTATGAAAAGATCGAGATGCCGACGGCCGTGGTCTTGCAAAAGATCGAGCGCAACGGCGTGCTGATCGATGACGAGTTGCTCAACATCCAGTCGGCCGAGCTGGCCGTGAAAATCCTGGAACTGGAAAAGAAGGCCTATGAACTGGCCGAGCAGCCGTTCAACCTCGGTTCGCCCAAGCAGATCGGCGAAATCTTCTTTGAAAAGCTGAAACTGCCGGTGGTCAAGAAAACCCCGACGGGCGCGCCATCGACGGATGAAGAAGTCTTGCAAAAGCTGGCCGAGGATTATCCGTTGCCCAAAGTGCTGCTCGAATACCGCGGCATGGCCAAGCTGAAGTCGACCTACACGGACAAATTGCCGAAGATGATCAACGTCACGACGGGCCGCGTGCATACGAACTATGCGCAAGCCGTGGCCGTGACGGGGCGATTGGCGTCGAACGACCCGAACTTGCAGAATATTCCCATCCGCAGCGCGGAAGGCCGCCGCATCCGCGAAGCCTTCATTGCGCCGCCCGGCAGCCACATCGTCTCGGCCGACTATTCGCAGATCGAATTGCGCATCATGGCGCATATCTCTGGCGACGAAGCCATGTTGCGCGCGTTTGCCGACGGCATCGACATTCACCGCGCCACGGCCGCCGAGATCTTTGGCGTGCCAGCCGCGGAAGTGCAAAGCGAACAGCGCCGCTACGCCAAGGTCATCAACTTCGGCCTGATCTACGGCATGAGCGCGTTCGGCCTGGCCGGTAACTTGGGCGTGGACCGCACGGCCGCACAAAGCTATATCGACCGGTACTTCGCGCGTTTTTCCGGCGTGAAACAGTACATGGAAGACACGCGCCAGCAAGCGAAGGCGCGCGGCTACGTAGAAACCGTGTTCGGCCGCCGTTTGTGGCTGCCGGAAATCAATTCGCCTAACGGCCCGCGCCGCCAGGGCGCGGAACGGGCGGCGATCAACGCGCCGATGCAGGGCACGGCCGCCGACCTGATCAAGCTGGCCATGATCGCCGTGCAAGGCTGGCTGGAAACGGACAACTTGCAGACGAAGATGATCATGCAGGTGCACGATGAACTGGTGCTGGAAGTGCCGGACGCGGAACTGGAACTGGTCAAGCGCAAGCTGCCGGAACTGATGGCCGGCGTGGCCGCACTGAAGGTGCCGCTGACGGCGGAAGTAGGCGTTGGGCGCAATTGGGACGAAGCGCACTGATGCGGTGTCGGCTTACGCGGGGCATGCCCCGCTAAGCCGACCTACGTGCCGATCAAGAGTGACGAGCAGTGACCGTAGGTCGGCTTAGTGACATAGCAGCAATCACCGTAGGTCGGCTTAGCGCGCAGCGCGTAAGCCGACATTTTTTGTCAACACATCCTTCAGGAGAAACGCATGAGCGACATGATCACCGATTGTGAAAGTTTGCTGGGCCAGAGCAGCTTGTCCGGGCCGGATGGCCGCCGTGGTTTCCTGAAGGTGGCGCTGGGCACGGGCTTTGCCGTGGCCGTATTGCCCGTGGCGGCGCAAAACGTCATCAAGACGGATTCCGCCGGGCTCGTCACGGGCAGCATGTCGGTGATGGTCGATGGTCAGGCCGTGCCCGTGTACGCGGCCCAGCCGGAGGGTAAAACGGGTTTGCCCGTGGTACTAGTCATTTCGGAAATCTTTGGCGTGCATGAACATATCGCCGACATGGCGCGCCGTTTCGCCAAGCAAGGTTATCTGGCCCTGGCACCCGATTTGTTCGTGCGCCAGGGCGATCCGACCAAGGTGGGCAGCATTCCGGAGTTGATGAAAGGCATCATCGCCAAGACGCCGGACGCGCAGGTGATGACGGACCTCGACGCCGTTGTGGCGTGGGCGAAACAGAATGGCGGCGACACGAGCCGACTGGGCATCACGGGTTTCTGCTGGGGCGGGCGCATCACGTGGCTGTACGCGGCGCATAATCCGGCCGTCAGGGCGGGCGTGGCCTGGTATGGCCGCCTCGTGGGTGAGCCCACTCCCTTGCAGCCGAGCAACCCCATCGATATCGCCGCCACCTTGAAGGTCCCCGTGCTGGGCTTGTATGGCGGCAAGGACACGGGCATCAACCAGGAATCGATCGCGAAGATGAAGGACGCACTGGCCAAGGGCGGCAACAAATCGGAGTTTGTCGTGTATCCCGATGCGGGCCACGCCTTCAATGCCGATTACCGTCCCAGCTATGTGGCGGCCGATGCGAAAGACGGCTATGCGCGTTGTTTGGCCTGGTTCAAGACACACGGCGTGGCGTGACGACGCAACAGAAAAACACCGCATTTCCCAGAAGTTAACGCGAAAGGCGCACCGGGCTGTAAAATGCCCGCTGCGCGCCAATGCAGTACAATTGCATCTTCATCGCGCGACGCTGCCGCCAAACGCGCAAAAAATTAAACAATAGACAACAACGCATTCATCAGGCCAGACGCCAGCATCGCGGGCGCCAGTGACCCGGCGCCATTTTGAGGTAAGAAAATCATCGATCCCGTCCTTATATCCATTTTGCTCGCGACCACGATCGCGGGCGTGTTGAGCATTACCGCGGCGGCGATCTTTTCGTTTGCATTCCTGTCCAAAGTGGTCGAGCGCATGGTCAGCTTGTCCGTCGGCATCATGCTGTCGACGTCCCTGCTGCACGCCTTGCCCGAAGCGTTCGAATCGCAGGCGGACCCGCGCACCCTGTTCGCCACCCTGCTGGCGGGCTTGCTGGCCTTCTTCATGCTGGAAAAATTCGCCATCCTGCGCCATTCGCACCACCACGAAGGCGATGGCCACCACCATGCGCACGGCCACGACAAGCACGAGGCGGGCAAGGCCGGCTGGATGATCCTGGTCGGCGACGGCATGCACAATTTTACGGACGGTATCCTGATCGCCGCCGCCTTCCTGGCCGACCCAAAGCTGGGCCTGGTGACGGGCCTGGCCATCATCGCGCATGAAATCCCGCAGGAAATCGGCGACTTCATCGTGCTGCTCAACGCCGGCTTCTCGCGCTTGCGCGCCTACATCTTCAACCTGCTGTGCAGCCTGATGGCGGTGGCGGGCGGCCTGCTCGGCTATTTCACCCTGGACCGCGCCAGCAATCTGATTCCTTACGTGCTCGTGTTCGCCTCGTCCGGCTTCATCTACATTGCCCTGTCCGACCTGATGCCGCAGATGCAGCGCCGCGCCACCTTGCGCGAAACCATTCCGCAAGTGCTCCTGATCGCGCTGGGCGTGTGCATCGTGCTGTTCCTGACGCACAAGCGCCACGGCGGTTGATGTACTGACTGTGTGGGTGTAGTATTGCCTTTCTGACTAACTTGCACAGAAAGGAGGAAAATATGGAAATTTTTATGCTCGCCCTATGGGATGCGCGTTCTTTAAGCACATTTGCCAGCTCTTGCCCACGTTCTATCGCGCTGCGATAACCTGGCCAGAGCAAAGTTACCCTCCTAGACGAGTCCTTTCCTGGTACTCCGTTGTCGTTAGCGCTCCTGTTAACGCGGATGCTTGCATCCCGAACAAAGACAAGAGCCATGACTACCCTTATCTCGACACAAGCTTTACAGCTGGATACCCACGACGGTTTCCTGTTCAACGAACTCGCCTTTACCTTGCGCCAGGGCGACCGCATCGGCCTGATCGGCCACAATGGCTGCGGCAAATCCACCTTGCTGGGCTTGCTCAGCGGCACGCGGGAAGCGACGTCCGGCACCATTCATTACGCCCGTGCCTGCCGCTTGCAGCACGTGGAACAGCATTTGCCAGCCGAACTTGCCAGCCTGAGCCTGTACGACGCCTTGCTGGCGCCGGTGCTGGACCAGCCGGAACTGCATTGGCGTGTCGACAGCCTGCTGGCCGAGTTAGGCTTCGAGCACGAGACGGCGCAAGTCCCCGTGCATTCTTTATCCGGTGGCCAGCACACGCGGTTATTGCTGGGGCGCGCCCTGCTGCAGGAGCCGAACGTGCTGCTGCTTGACGAACCGAGCAATCACCTGGACTTGCCGTCGCTGCTGTGGCTTGAGCAATTCCTGGTGGCCTGGCGCGGCGCCTTCATCCTCGTCTCGCACGACCAGCGCCTGCTCGACAACGTGGCCACGCGCAGCTGGATCTTGCGCGATAGCCGCCTCTACGACTTCGACTTGCCGTGCGGCCCCGCGCTGGCGGCGCTGGCCGAAGCGGATGTGGCCGCGGCCGCCCGCCATGCGGCCGAACAGAAGGAAATCGACCGCCTGGCCGTCAGCAGCACCCGTCTGGCCCTGTGGGGCAAGGTCTACGATAACGTCGGCATGGCGCGCAAGGCCAAAAGCATGCAGCGGCGCATCGACAAGCTGCATGATGAACAGTCGTTCGTCAGCGAGGGCGCGCCCTGGCGCTTGAGCTTGCGTGGCAAGGCGCTGGCGGCCGACCAGCTGCTGGCGCTTGATGGCCTGGACGTGCGCGCCGTGCCCGCCTCGCCGCTGCTGTTCCACGTCGGCCAGCTGTGGCTGAAACCGGGCGACCGCATCGCCTTGCTGGGCGCCAACGGCAGCGGCAAGTCGTCCTTGCTACGGTTGTGCTGGCAAGCGATACAGGCACAGGAGGAGCGCAGTGACTTGCGCTACCACCACGCCGCCAACATCGGTTACTACGACCAGTCGCTCAAGCAGCTGGCCGACGACGCCGACCTGTCCGACGCCTTGTATCCGTTTGCCGTGCAGAACGAGGCCGCGCGCAGCCAGGTGGCGCGCAAGCAGGCCTTGATCGCGGCAGGCTTTCCCTATGCGCGCCATGGCCAGACGGTGGCGACCCTGAGCGGCGGCGAGCGGGCGCGTCTGTTGTTTCTGGGCTTGTCGCTGGCCAGCTACCACTTGCTGCTGCTGGACGAGCCCAGCAACCACCTGGACATGCAGGGCAAGGCGGAACTGGGACAAGCCTTGCGCGGCTTTGCCGGTGGCTGTTTATTGGTATCGCACGACCGCGACCTGATCGAGACGGCGTGCAACCGTTTTTGGGTGGTGGCCGATGGCCAGCTGGAAGAGTGGCCCGATGCGGCCAGCGCGTATGCACGGCTCAGTGTGGAAGATGGGCTGGCGTTGACGCCCGTGCCGCGCGTGGAGCATGCATCTGCGGTACTGGCGGACGTCGACGTGCAGCTGGAACGCTTGTGCGAACTGGAGCAATTGCTGGCGGAAGATCTTGCCCGCAAGCCGCGCCACCAGAAGCCGGCCAGCCAGCAGGCGTGGCTGGCGGAGCTGGAACGCTTGAATCAGGCGCTGGGGATAACGTCGTAGTTATCCACTGGTAAAAGGTGGCGGACCAGTTGGTCCGCCATTTTTTTATTCAGTGCCCGTCGCCACAGGCCGCGCCGGATCGGCGCACCATTCGCTCCACGAACCCGGATACAGGGCCGCGCCCGGCAAGCCGGCCACTTCCAGGGCCATCAGGTTGTGGCAAGCCGTCACGCCGGAGCCGCATTGCAGGATGGCGGTTTGCGGTGAAGCGATCAAGGCGCTGAAGTCGCGCTGCAGTTCCTCGGCGCTCTTGAAACGGCCGTCCGCTTGTAAATTATCTTTGAAGAAACGGTTTTTCGCGCCGGGGATGTGGCCGCCCACGGGGTCGATGGTTTCGTTTTCGCCGCGATAGCGGTCGGGCGCGCGCGCGTCGATGATGGTCAGCGCCTGGGTTTCCAGGTTGGCGACGACGTCTTGCACACTGACCGTGCGCGTCAGGCTGGTTTTTTCCGTGATGTTACCGACAGGGCGGGGCGCTACCGGCGTGACCAGCGGCAAACCTTGCGCTTGCCAGGCGGCCAGGCCACCGTCGAGCACGGCAACGGCAGGATGGCCGAGCCAGCGCAGCAGCCACCACAGGCGGGCGGCGAACATGCCGCCCTGGCCGTCATAGGCGACCACTTGCGTGTCGTCATTGATGCCCCAGCCGCGCAAGGTGGCGAGCAGGGTGTTGCGGTCGGGCAAAGGATGGCGTCCCGTAAAGTCCGCTCCGCGCGCCGTCTTGGGGCCGGACAGGGCCGTATCGATATCGGCGAACTGCGCGTTCTGGATGTGGCCGGCGGCAAACGCATCGCTGCCGGCGGTCGGGTTGAGCAAGTCGTGGCGGCAATCGAGGATCACCCAGTTGCTGTCGTTCAGGTGGCTGGCCAGTTCGCTGGCCTGTATCAAGGTGGTGTACATCGGGGACGCTCCTTTACACTTCGCTGGCAATCGGATCCGTGCGCGCGATCGCCGCGCCACGGGCCGTGTTGCGGGTATTGTAATAGGTTGCCGCGATGCCGGAAGCGAGAATGATGCCGATGCCGGTCCAGCCGTGCCAGTCGAACAGGTCGCCAAAGATCACCACGCCCCAGAAGCTGGAAAAGACGATGCCCGTGTATTGCAGATTTGCCACCACGAGGGTCTTGCCCAGACGATAGGCGCGCGTCATGGCCATCTGCGCCATGGTGGCGCACAGGCCGATGGCGGCCAGCAAGCCGATACCGTAGGCGCTCGTGTGCGCATGCCAGACGACGGGGCCGCCGCCGGCGCTGGCCACGTGGCCGATCACGCCAGCGAGGAAATTGACGACCGAGAAATAAAACACGACCCTGTATTCGGGCTCGCCCAGCAAGCCCAATTTACGCACCTGCAAATAGGCGAGGGCCGACAGCATGCCGGAAATCAAGGCCGTGATGGCGCCCGCCAGCTGGTCCGTCTCGAACACCGGTTGCAGCAGCAGGGTCACGCCGACAAAGCTCATGGCAATGGCCGCCACCAGCGGCCACTCGACCTGTTTCATGCCTTTCCAGAAGCCGCCGGCCAGCAGGATCACGGCGATCCAGATGGGCGCCATGTAATTCAAGGTCATGGCCGTGGCCAGCGGCAGGATGGCGATCGCATAAAACCACAGCCACAGGGCGATCACGCCCACCACGCCGCGCCACAGATGCTGGCCCGGAATCGTGGTTTTGAAGCTGCCACCCTGGTACAAAATCGTGCAGCTCATGACGATCATGCCGATGATGCCGCGGTACATGACGATTTCGGACGTCGAATACATATCCGACGCCAGTTTGACGCACACGCCCATGATGGCGAACATGAAACTGGCAAATAGCATCCAAAGCGATTGCATGAGAAATCCTGACGATGAAAAAGAAAAGGCCGCGCAATGCGGCCCTGGAGGGAATTATAGTTCGATATTATTGCGGTACCACTCGTGGAAATGCTGCATGCCGTCTTCCATCGGTGATTGGTAAGGACCCACTTCGCTCACGCCGCGGGCCATCAGCGCCTTGCGGCCGGCATCCATGCGCAGCGCGATTTCATCGTCCTCGACGCAGGTTTCCATGTAGGCAGCCCGTTCCGCTTCGACGAAGTCGCGCTCGAACAGCACGATTTCTTCTGGGTAATAGAACTCCACCACGTTGCGCGTCTTTTGCGGGCCATCGGGCCACAGGGTCGAGACGACCAGCACGTGTGGATACCATTCAACCATAATGTTCGGATACAGGGTCAGCCAGATGGCGCCATACGGCGGCGCTTCGCCGCCACGGAATTGCAGCACCTGCTCCTGCCATTTCTTGTAGGCAGGCGAACCGGCCTGCTGCAAGCCGCGGTGCACGCCCACCGTTTGCACGCTGTAATCCTTGCCGAATTCCCAGCGCAGGTCGTCGCAGCTGACGAAGCTGCCCAGGCCCGGGTGGAATGGCTCGACGTGATAATCCTCGAGGTAGACTTCGATAAAGGTCTTCCAGTTGTAGTCGCACTCGTGGATTTCCACGTGGTCGAACATGTAGCCGGAAAAATCGAGGTCTTTCGAGACGGACAAATCTTTCAATTTTTCCATCACGTTGTAACCGTTTTGCTCGAACAGCAAGCCATTCCAGCTTTGCAGCGGCGTTTTCGACAGGTTCAGGCACGGCGTCTCGGGGAAATGCGGCGCGCCGATCAATTCACCCTTGAGGTCGTAGGTCCAGCGGTGCAGCGGGCAGACGATATGGTTCGCGTTGCCGCGGCCGTTGTACATCAGCGCCTGCCGGTGGCGGCACACGTTGGACAGCACTTCGATGCCGTTGGCGTTGCGCACGAGCATGCGCCCCTCGTTCTCAGACGCCAGGGTCGCAAAATCGCCGGTTTCCGGCACCATCAGCGCATGCCCGACATAGCGCGGGCCGGCTTGGAACAATTGCTGCATTTCACGCTGCAACAGCGTTTCGTCAAAATAGACGTGGACCGGAAGTTGCGCGTTTGAGCGCGCCAGCTTGGCGTGAGTAGCCAGATCGGACATCCCAACCCCCCATAAATGTACAACGGTCAGCAGTGCCCCAAGCCCTTGCCTGGACAACCGCTACAGAGAGAAAGAATCCGCAAAGACCTGAATTCAAATTTGTTGAAACGGTATTTCGGACAGAACCGGCGATTATAGCGCGTATCGGCCTCGGCATTGCCAAACCCCCCCGGTAAATAGGCTACTTTAATGAGAAACATTGTCATTTGGCGCGCAATACCCGGTAGCGAGGGGCGATTGCGCTAAAATTCACTGCCAAGCTGGCAACGCTATTGACTTTGAGCGCGCTGATTGCGCTTTAGTTTTCACTTAATAGTGTGGTTTGTTCTAAAATAACGCTTCTATGCTGGCCGGGAGTCCCCGGCGTCTCCCTACAAGCCCCTCGTGCCACGAAGAGATCTGAGTCTATGTCGAAGAAATTAACTGCCGCTGCCGCAGCGCCGGCCTCGTTTGAAGAGGCGATGGCGGAACTGGCGCAGCTGGTAACGCAAATGGAAGCGGGCCAGTTGCCGCTGGAAGCATCGGTCGCGGCGTACCAGCGCGGCTCGGAACTGGTCAAGTATTGCGCTACCCAGCTCGATAGTGTCGAAGCGCAGGTGAAAGTATTGGAAGGCGACATGTTGAAACCGTTCGTGGATGCGGGCGAGGCCGCCCAATGATGGCCAGCGTGCAACAAGACGGCGTGACCTTCGGCGACTGGATGCAAAGCACCCAGTCCGGCGTGGAAAGCCGGCTCGACCAGTTCCTGCCGGCGGCAGACGTCGTGCCGCACAAGCTGCACGCGGCCATGCGCTATGCGCTGCTCGGTGGCGGCAAGCGCGTGCGCCCGCTGCTGGTGATGGCGGCAGGCGAACTGTTTGATGCGGATCAAGATACCCTCGCGCGCGCAGCTTGCGCGCTGGAAATGATTCACGTGTATTCGCTCGTGCATGATGACATGCCGTGCATGGATGACGATGCCTTGCGCCGTGGCAAGCCCACCGTGCACATCGCCTACGATGAAGCGACGGCCCTGCTGGTCGGCGACGCGCTGCAATCGCAGGCGTTCATGCTGCTGGCCGACGGCGCGGCCATTCCTCCGGCGCGGCAAATGGCCATGCTCAAGGTGCTGGCGCACGCCTCGGGTTCCGCGGGCATGTGCGGCGGCCAGGCGATCGACCTCGACAGCGTCGGCCTGGCCTTGACCCTGCCGCAGCTGGAACAGATGCATCAGTTGAAAACGGGCGCCTTGCTGCGCGCGGCCGTGATCCTCGGCGCGCTGGCCGGCAAGGACTTGACGCCAGACGAGATGACGGCGCTGAACGCGTATGCGCGCGCCGTCGGACTGGCGTTCCAGGTGGTCGACGACGTGCTCGACGCCACGGCCGATTCGGCCACCCTGGGCAAGACGGCAGGCAAGGATGCGGCCGCCAACAAGCCGACTTACGTATCGATACTGGGGCTGGAACCATCGAGAGCCCTGGCAGAACAATTGCGGTGCGACGCCCATGCGGCGCTGGCGCCATTCGGGGACAAGGCACGCCGTTTGCGCGAGCTGGCGGACCTGGTCGTGCAGCGGAAGGCATAAATGAAACTGTTAGAAACCATCAATGAACCAGCGCAAGTGCGCAAGCTGGCCCGCTCGCAACTGGTGCCGCTGGCCCAGGAATTGCGCAGCTTCCTGCTCGACTCCGTTTCCAAGACGGGCGGCCACCTGTCGTCCAACCTGGGCACGGTCGAGCTGACCGTCGCGCTGCATTACGTGTTCAACACGCCGCACGACCGCATCGTGTGGGACGTGGGCCACCAGACCTATTCGCACAAGATACTGACGGGCCGCCGCGAGCGCATGCATACCTTGCGCCAGAAAGATGGCATTTCCGGCTTCCCGAAGCGCGACGAAAGCGAATACGACACCTTCGGCACGGCGCACTCGTCGACGTCGATCTCGGCCGCGCTGGGCATGGCGCAGGCCGCCAAGATCAAGGGCGACCCGCTGCACGCGATCGCCGTGATCGGCGACGGCTCGATGACGGCCGGCATGGCGTTCGAGGCGATGAACAATGCGGGCGTGCAGGAAGACGTCAACCTGCTGGTGATTTTGAACGACAACGACATGTCGATTTCGCCACCCGTGGGCGCGCTGAACCGCCACCTGGCGCGCTTGATGTCGGGACAGTTCTATGCTGCGGCGAAAAATGTCGGCAAGTCGGTGTTGCCCGGCCCCGTGCTGGAACTGGCGAAGCGCTTTGAGGAGCACGCCAAGGGCATGGTCGTGCCCGCCACCATGTTCGAGGAATTCGGTTTCAATTACATCGGCCCCATCGATGGCCACGACCTCGATTCGCTGATCCCGACCTTGCAAAACATCAAGCAATTGAAGGGCCCCCAATTCCTGCACGTGGTCACCAAGAAGGGGCAGGGCTACAAGCTGGCCGAGGCGGAACCGATCCTGTACCACGGCACGCCGAAGTTCAATCCGGCGGAAGGCATCAAGCCGGCCACGGCGCCAGGCAAGATGACGTACACGGAAGTGTTCGGCAACTGGCTGTGCGACATGGCCGCGCACGACAAGCGCCTGGTGGGCATCACGCCGGCCATGCGCGAAGGCTCGGGCATGGTGAAATTTGAACAGCAATTTCCCAACCGCTATTTCGACGTCGGCATCGCGGAGCAGCATTCCGTGACCTTCGGCGCGGGCCTGGCTTGCGAAGGCTTGAAGCCTGTCGTGGCCATCTATTCGACCTTCCTGCAGCGCGCCTACGACCAGCTGATCCACGACGTGGCCCTGCAAAACCTGGACGTGACGTTCGCGCTGGACCGCGCCGGCCTCGTGGGCGCCGACGGCGCCACGCACGCGGGCAACTACGACATGGCGTTCCTGCGCTGCATCCCGAACATGGTCGTCATGGCCGCGTCGGACGAAAACGAATGCCGGCAAATGCTTACCACCGGTTACCATTATCCTGGCCCGGCCGCCATCCGCTATCCGCGCGGCGCCGGTGCTGGCGTGGCCATCGTGCCGGAACTGACCAGTATTGAAATCGGCAAGGGCGAGATCAAGCGCCACGGCAAGCGCATCGCCATCCTGGCCTTCGGCTCCATGGTGGCGCCGAGCGTGGCGGCGGGCGACAAGCTCGACGCGACGGTGGCCAACATGCGCTTCGTCAAGCCGCTCGACGTGGCGCTGGTGAAACAGTTGGCCGCGGAACACGATTACCTGGTGACGGTGGAAGAGGGCTGCATCATGGGCGGCGCCGGTTCGGCCGTGGCCGAAGCCTTGGCTCTTGAGGCCATCGTCAAGCCGATCCTGATGCTGGGCCTGCCTGACACCTTCATCGATCATGGCGACCCCGTGCAGTTGCTGAAAAGCGTGGGCCTGGATGCCGCCGGCATCGCCGCGTCGATCGAGCAGCGCTTTGGCGGCAGCCAGCCGCGCCTGGCTGTTGTCAGCTAAATTTATCTGTCGACAGGAAAAGCGGCACTGCGGTGCCGCTTTTTTTTTCGCCAGCAGGAATTTACGCTGCACTGCAACATTTTCCGCCGGGGAATGCTACGATGACGCTTTGATACCCTTTCAAAGTTCAACTTGTATTTCAGGAAATTTCACCGCCGTTCGCGCGCACTGGCCGGCCGCTGGCTGACGGGCATGCACGCCTATACCGACAAGCTGGCGCAGCGCCGTCCCCTGTGGATGGTCAGCCTGGCCATCGATGAAACGAATCTGTCCGAGGGCTTGCGGGCCGCGTGCGCCTCGAGCGCCATGCTGCTGCTGGGCCTGCTGTTCGACCACCCCGATTTTTCCTGGGCCGCCATCGGCGCCTTCTGGACCTGCCTGGCCGACGCGGCCGGCACGCGGCGCATGCGCTTCGTCTCGATGGTGGGCTTCGGCTTGCTGTCGACGGTCGCTGGCGGCCTGACTGCGCTGGCGGCCGGCCATGGCGTGGTGGCGGCGGCCATCGCCGTGCTGCTGTTTTCCTGGGCCGGCGCGCTGGCGCGCATCTGGGGCGCGGCCACGGCGCAAGTGGCCATCCTGGCGGCCACGGCTTGCGTGGTGATGGTCACGCATCCATTGGAATCGATGACGCAGACGGCGCCTTTCCTGGGCCTGTACATGTTCGGCTGCCTGTTTGCCACCGTGCTCAGTTTTACGGTCTGGCGCATCCACCCGTTTAGCCCGGCCCGACGCGCCATCCGCGCCGCATATTCGCGCCTGGCCGGCATCGCGCGCGACAATGCGCGCTTCCTGGAACAGGGCCCGGCATTGCCGGACGCGGCCGCGCATGGCGCCAGCTACCGCTCGCAGGCGCGCGCCGCGCTGGAAGCGGCGCGCGTGGCGCTGGCCGCCGTGCCGCCCGCGCGCGCGGGACGCAGCGCCCTGTACGACAACCTGCTGCTGGCGCTCAGCGACGCCGAGCGCATCTTCGCCTATCTGATCGCCGTCACGCATACGTGCGAGCGCGAGCAGCAGCGCCTGCGCCAGGACCCGCGCGCGCGGCGCAGCCTGGAAGTGATGGCCGTGCTGCTGCGCCGCCTGGGGCAAGCCGTGCAGCGCCAGCCGGAAACGCCGCCCCTGGCATTGCAGCGCCGCCTGGCGGGCTGCGGACGGCGCCTGGAAGCGGCGCTGGGCGCCTTGCTGCCGCTGCGCCTGAACGTGGACTTCATGGAACTGGGCTTGCCGCGCGCGACACAGCTGCCGTGGCGCGAGGCGGCCTTCCTGGCGCTGGGGCAGGCGTGGCAAACGGCGAAAGTCAACGCCACGCCGCAGTCGCTGAGCTGGCGCCATGCGGCGCGCGTGTCGCTGGCGACGACGGCCGGCTTCCTGCTGGTCGAAGCCTTGCAGATTCCGTTCGGCTACTGGGCCACGATGGCGACGTTATTGATCTTGCAGCCATCCGTGTCGACCACCTGGCCGCGCGGCATCGAGCGGGTCGCGGGCAGCGTGCTGGGCGCCGTGCTGGCCGTGCTGATCGGCCTGTTCATTTACACGCCGCTCGGTATTTCGCTGGTGGTGTTTCCCCTGATCGTCGCCACCATGGCCTTGCGCCGTGTCAGCTACAGTCTGCACGTGCTGTTCATGACGCCCGCCTTCGTGCTGGTGGCCGACTATGCGGCGCCGGCCAGCGAGATGGTGTATGCGATGAGCCGCCTGGGCAACAATGTGCTTGGTTGCGTGCTGGCCCTGCTGGCCACGTTTTTCCTGTGGCCGGACCGCGAGGCGGACGACCTCGACCAGCGCCTGGCGAAAGCCGTGTCGGCCAACCTGAAATACCTGCTGGCCGTGCTGGCGGCGGGTGGACGCTGGGACAGCGCGATTGCGCGCCTGCGCCGCGAGGCGGGACTGGCCAGTAATAACGCGGAGCAAGTGCTGCAGCGCTTGCGTATCGAGCGCCGCCTGGACCGCAGCAGCGGCGTGGGCCTGGCGGCCCTGCGCACCTTGCCGCTGCTGCGCCGCGTGGCGGGCAGTACGGCGCGCATCAGTTTGAGTCCCCAGGCCGAGCCGGCGCCGCCCGAATTGCAACGGTGGATTGCCGCCGTCAGCGGGGAAATCGATGCGCTGCTGCGTGGTGAAGCCGATGCCAGCGCGCCCGGCCCGTGCGCGGCCGAGGGCTTGACGGCCCTGCAAGCCGATGCGGTGGCGCAGGTGCAGTTGCTGCGCGGCTTGCTGCGCGAGCATGTGCAGGCCGTCGATAGCGCGGTGACTTCTTCGCACTGAAGCGTAGCCGCTCGGCCGGTTGCGCCCGCAACCGGCCTTTTCCTGCTTGCGGCGCCAATATTGTATAGACGTTTGGCGCCTGCCAATCTCTCCAAAATCCACATTTCATGGGCTTTTCCAATATATTTTCCAAACTGGAAATTTATCGGAAGGAAACGTTGACTCTAAAATAAGTGCGGTCTATATTCGATTTCTCAGGATGTAAATTCTAAAAAGTAATAAGCATGCAATCGTAAGTGGCCTTCCTTTTTTCACGTCAATCGAAAGGTAGAAAATGTTCAAAAAGATCGCACTTTTCCTGTTCGCCGTCGGCATCAGCGCATCCTATTCGGTGGGGGCGGCCGGCAACAGCTTGAGCGACTGCCAGCGCGAGTGTTATGGCGCCTTTACCGATTGCCTCGATTCTGGCCACTCCAGCAACACCTGCAAGGCATTGTTAAATGCATGCAAGGTCGAATGCGGCGTGAATTAAGAAACCGGGTGTGCCGGGGGGAACAATTGCCCCGGCTTGGAGGTAACGATGTCAAGGTGGCTTCATGATGCAAAAGAAAATTAAAACCATCGCCATGTATGGCTTGATACTGGCCGCCGGCCTGGGCAGCGGCTATGGCCTGTCCTTGTTGCCCGGCTTGCTCAAGTCGAATTACACCGAGGGCAATTACGCCGCGTATTTCCCGGATGCCCAGACGAAGGTGGTGCTGTACGGCACGGACTGGTGCGGCTATTGCGCCAAGACGCGCGCCTACTTCAAGGAAAACAAGATCGAATTTGTCGATCTCGATATCGAGAAATCCCCGGAAGCAAGAAAAGCCCATGAAGCACTGGGCGGCGGCGGCGTACCGGTGGTGTTGATCGGCAACCGCAAGATCCAGGGTTTCAATGCGGGCGCGCTGGAGGCGGCGCTGAAGAAAATCTGACGTTCCCACTTGTTAACTTGAAAGGCTGACCATGTTCAAAAAGATTGCCGCTTTCCTGTTTGCCGCCGGCACGGCCCTGTCCTTCAGTGTGCACGCGGGCAGCCCCGATTGCACCTTTGTCTGCGAACGCAACATGCTCGATTGCGTGGAGTTCGACCAGCCAGCTTGCATGCAGCAGTACAAGGAATGCCTGAACCAGTGCCTGCGCTAGGAACGCGCTGACGGAGTGTGGATGGCGCGTAAGAGACGGCGCGCCATGGATGTCCGTGATCGTCTGTCAATTCAACAGGAGTGCTTATGTTCAAAAAACTCGGTTTCTTTTTGTTTGCCATGGGCGTCAGCGCCTCGTATGCCATGGCCAGCAGTACCGCCGACATTTCGGAATGCCAATCCGAGTGCTATATGGCGCTCGATGCCTGTGTCATGGAATTCAGTGTTCCTTCATGTGTCCGTGCCAATAAAGCCTGCCTTCAGGCCTGCGGCTAAGTAACAGCCTGTCAGCCGGATAGAGCACGGCGATGCTGTTTGACAGGCATCGCTTTTTTTCATCTCATCCCCGCGTGCGGTCATGCCGCCATAGCACGTCGCTGCCGCCGGCAAAGCGGTTGAGCACGCGCGACAGCACGAACAGCAGGTCCGACAGGCGGTTCACATACTGGCGCGGATGTTCGTGGATGGTTTCCGCATTGGCCAGCGCAACGATGCTGCGCTCGGCGCGGCGGCACACGGTGCGGCACACGTGCGCGAGCGAGGCGGCGCGCGAGCCGGCCGGCAGGATGAATTCGGAGAGCGCCGGCAAGTCCGCATTGTATTTCGCCAGCAGGTCGTCGAGGCGCAGCACGTGCTCTTCCTTGATCAACTGGTAGCCGGGGATGCAGATTTCTCCGCCCAGGTCGAACAGGTCGTGCTGGATGGCCACCAGCTCGTCGCGCAAGGCGTCGGGCATGGCTTCGCACAGCAGCAAGCCGATATTGGAGTTCAGTTCGTCCACGTCGCCCATGGCGTGGATGCGGGCGCTGTCCTTGCTGGTGCGGCTGCCGTCGCCCAGGCCTGTGCTGCCATTGTCGCCCGTGCGCGTGGCGATTTTCGAAAGTCGGTTGCCCATGATGCGGATCCTGTAAAGAAGAATGGGGGCAGCATACGACACTGCGCGCCGCCCGGCTGCGGATTTGCGGGCAAATCGGACAAAAAATGTGGTGCGCGCCACTTTTGTGCTTACAATCGTTGCACGCCCATGCCCATTTGTCTCCCATCTTATGCTCAATGCTGCCCCTGAATCCGGATTGACCGCCGCGCGCCAGCAAGCCGTCGTCGTGGCCCTGCTGGCCGTGCTGCCGGCCCGCTGCGTGCTGTCCGACGCGGAAGACACGCGCCCGTATGAATGCGATGGCCTGGCCGCCTACCGCCAGTTGCCGATGGTAGTCACCTTGCCGGACACGGAAGAACAGGTCATCGCCATCCTCGGCGTCTGCCGCGAACTTGGCGTGCCGATCGTGCCGCGCGGCGCCGGCACGGGCTTGTCGGGCGGCGCCTTGCCTATTGCCGAAGGCGTGGTGCTGTCGACGGCGCGTCTGAACCGCATCGTGCGCGTCGATGCGTATGCGCGCACGGCCGTGGTGCAGCCGGGCGTGCGCAACCTGGCCATTTCCGAAGCGGCTGCGCAATATGCCTTGTATTACGCGCCCGATCCCTCGTCGCAGATTGCCTGCAGCATCGGCGGCAACGTGGCGGAAAACTCGGGCGGTGTGCATTGCCTGAAATACGGCTTGACCGTGCATAACGTGTTGCGCGTGCGGGTCGTCACCATCGCTGGCGATGTGCTGGAGCTGGGCGGCGAATGCCTGGATTCTCCGGGCCTCGACCTGCTGGCCGTCTTCATCGGTTCCGAAGGCATGCTGGGCATCGTCACGGAAGTGACCGTGAAACTGATACCGAAACCGGCCACGGCGCGTGTCATCATGGCCTCGTTCGGCGACGTCGTCACGGGCGGCAATGCCGTGGCCAACGTGATCGCCGCCGGCATCATCCCGGCCGGGCTGGAGATGATGGACCAGACGTCGTCGCGCATGGTCGAACCGTTCGTCAAGGCCGGCTACGACATCGACGCGGCCGCCATTTTGCTGTGCGAGGCGGACGGCACGCACGAAGAAGTGGAAGAGGAAATCGCGCGCATGACGGCCGTGCTGGAAGGGGCGGGCGCCAGCGCGATTGCCGTCTCGCAGTCGGAAGCGGAGCGCATGAAATTCTGGTCCGGCCGCAAGAACGCCTTTCCCGCCGCCGGTCGCATCTCGCCCGATTACTACTGCATGGACGGCACCATCCCGCGCAAAAAACTGGCGGAAGTGCTGACGGGTATCGCCGCCATGGAAACGACGCATGGCTTGCGCTGCGCGAACGTGTTCCACGCGGGCGACGGCAATCTGCATCCATTGATCCTGTTCGACGCGAACATGCCCGGCGAATTCGAGCGCGCCGAAGCGTTTGGCGCGGACATCCTGGCCCTGTGCGTGGCCGTGGGGGGAACCATTACGGGCGAACATGGCGTGGGCATGGAAAAGATCAATTCCATGTGCGTGCAGTTTACGCGCGCCGAACTCGATGCCTTCTTTGCCGTCAAGCGCGCCTTCGATCCCCATACCTTGCTGAACCCGGACAAGGCGATTCCCACCTTGAACCGCTGCGCCGAATTCGGCAAGATGCATGTGACGGCGGGACGTCTGCCGTTCGCCAACCTGCCCCGTTTTTAATTTTCCGGAGACCCCTTTGCAAGCGATAGCGGAACAATTCAGGCAGCAGATCCTGGCGGCCAGCGCGGCGGGCAAGCCCTTGCGCCTGCGTGGCGGCGGCACGAAAGACTGGTATGGCCAGCAGCTCGAAGGCGAGGTGCTCGACACGCGCGCGTATGCGGGCATCATCGATTATGAACCGACGGAGCTGGTGATCACGGCCCGCTGCGGCACGCCGCTGACCGAGATCGAGGCGGCGCTGGCCGCGCGCAACCAGATGCTGGCCTTCGAGCCGCCCCACTTCGGCCCCGGCGCCACGGTGGGTGGCGTCGTCGCCAGTGCCTTGTCCGGCCCGCGCCGGGCCAGCGCGGGCGCCTTGCGCGATTTCGTGCTGGGCGCCGTGCTGATGGATGGCCATGGCGAACGCCTGGCCTTCGGCGGACAGGTGATGAAGAACGTGGCTGGCTACGATGTCTCGCGCCTGCTGGCGGGGTCCCTGGGCACTTTGGGCCTGATCCTGGAAGTGTCGCTGAAGGTGCTGCCCTTGCCGCTGCGCGAAGCGACGTTACGCGTGGCCTGCGCGGAAATCGCCGCCTTGCGCATGCTCAATGAATGGGCGGGCAAGCCGCTGCCGATATCGGCCAGCTGCTGGCATGACGGTGTGTTGACGGTGCGCCTGTCCGGCGCCGAGGCGGCCGTCTCGGCGGCGCTGCAATCCCTGGGTGGCGAAGTGCTGACGCACGATGACGCGGCCGCCTTCTGGCTGTCCGTGCGCGAGCAAACGCATGCATTCTTTGCTGGCGCGGGCAGCCTGTGGCGCTTGTCGCTGCCGCCGCACGCCAGCGCCGTGATCCTGAAAGGGCGCCAGCTGATCGAGTGGGGCGGGGCGCAGCGCTGGCTCAAGCTCGACGGCGACGCCGATGCCGCCAGCAGCGCGCACATCCGCCAGGCCGTGGCGGCCGCCGGCGGCCATGCGACGCTGTTTCGCGGCGGCGACAAGACCGTGGGCGTATTCCATCCGCTGGCGCCGGCCGTGGCCACCATCCACCAGCGTCTGCGGCAGGCTTTCGATCCGGCCGGCATCTTCAACCCGCACAGAATGTATTGAGCGCGCATGCAAACCAATCTCGCCGATTTCATCAAGAATACGCCGGCAGGCGACGAAGCCGAAGCCATCTTGCGCGCCTGCGTGCATTGCGGCTTTTGCACGGCCACCTGTCCCACTTATCAGCTGCTGGGCGACGAACTCGATGGCCCGCGCGGACGCATCTACCTGATCAAGCAAGTGCTCGAAGGCGCGCCCGTCACGGCCAAGACGCAGACGCACCTGGACCGCTGCCTGACCTGCCGCAACTGCGAGTCGACCTGTCCCTCGGGCGTGCAGTACGGGCGCCTGGTCGACATCGGCCGCAACGTCGTCGAGCAGCGCGTGCAGCGCCCCTTGCGCGAACGCGCCTTGCGCTTCGCGTTGAAGGAAGCCTTGCCGCGCCGCTGGCTGTTTACGCCCGTGTACAAGGCGGGACAGGCGCTGCGCCCGCTGCTCTCAAAAAGCTTGCAGGACAAATTGCGCCCGGGTGCGCAAGCCGGTGCATGGCCCGCGCGCCAGCACGCGCGCACCATGCTGCTGCTCGACGGCTGCGTGCAGCCGGCCATGTCGCCGAACATCAACGCGGCCACGGCGCGCGTACTCGATGCCTTGGGCGTGCAACTGATCGTCGCGCCGAAGGCGGGCTGCTGCGGCGCGCTGCGCCATCACCTGAACGACCAGGACGCGGCGCTGGACGACATGCGCCGCAATATCGACGCCTGGTGGCCGTATGTGGAAAGTGCGGAAGCCATCGTCATGACTGCCTCCGGCTGCGGCGCCACGGTCAAGGAATATGGCCATTTGCTGGCGCACGATGCGCAGTATGCGGAGAAGGCGCGGCGCATCGCGGCGCTGACGCGCGATCTGTCCGAGATCATGCCGGCGTTTGAAAACGAGCTGGTGGCGCTGCTGCAAGGGCGCATCGGCAAAAGGGTGGCGTATCACCCGCCGTGCACCCTGCAGCACGGCCAGCAGGTGCGCGGCAAGGTGGAGCAGGTCTTGCGCGCCGTCGGCGTCGACGTGCGCCTGTGCGCGGACAGCCATTTGTGCTGCGGTTCGGCGGGCTCGTATTCGATCCTGCAGCCGGCACTGTCGCAGCAGCTGCGCGACAACAAGGTGGCGAACCTGGAGGCGTGCGAGCCGGAGATGATCGTGTCGGCCAATATCGGCTGCCTGAGCCATTTGCAGTCGGGTACGGAGACGCCCGTGCGGCACTGGATCGAGCTGATCGACTCGGCCTTGACGCCTACATAGGCACTTCGCTGTACTGCGCGATGCGCCATTGGGGCGCCGGCACGAAGTTGGCGGCCCACTCCAGCACGGCGTCGGCCGGCATGGGGCGGGCGATGCCGTAGCCTTGCGCCAGATCGCAGCCCAGCTGGATCAATCGCGCGCCATGTTCGATGCTTTCCACGCCTTCGGCGATCACCGTCAGGCTGAAGGAGCGGGCCAGGCCGATGACGGCGCGCACCAGGTGCAGGTCGTCGCGGTCGTTGAGCATATTACGCACGAAGCTCTGGTCGATCTTGACGATATTCGCCGGCAGGCGTTTCAGGTATGACATCGACGAGTAGCCGGTGCCAAAATCGTCGAGGGCAAACGTGATGCCCAGCGCCTGGCAGGCGCGGATGATGCGGCGTACGTCTTCGATGTCGTGCAGGGCCGACGATTCGAGGATTTCCAGTTCCAGCATGCTGGCGCGCACGCCGGGAAATTCGCCGAGGATGGTTTCCAGGCGTGAGACGAAGTCCGGTTGCTGGAAGTGGCGCGCCGCGATATTCACGCTGACCACCCAGTGCTTGCCGCCAGCCACCCAGCGCTGCATCTGCCACAGGGCCTGGCGCAGCACCCATTCGCCGATGTCGATGATCAAATCCGTCTGTTCCACCAGCGGCAGGAATTGCGCGGGCGCCAGTATGCCGCGGCGCGGATGCTGCCAGCGCAGCAGCGCTTCCATGCCCACCACCGTGCCGGCGCGCATGTTCACCTTGGGCTGGTAGTACAGCCGCAGTTCGCCATTGATCAGGGCGTGGCGCACTTCCGTGCGCTGGTTGTGGTGGGTGCGCACTTCTTCATCGAGATTCGTGTCGAAGAAATGGTACTGGTTGCGCCCCGTCAGCTTGGCCTGGTAGACGGCGTGGTCGGCATGGCGCAGCAGGCTTTCCGTATTCAAGTCCTTGCCCGCGTAGACGGCGATGCCGGCGCTGGCCGTCATGTGCAGCGCCTGCTGGTCGCACTGGTAGGGGCGGCTCAGTTCCGCCATCAGCTGCGTGACGTTTTGTTCGATGCTGGCGATGCTGGCCTGGCCGCACAGCAGCATGACGAATTCATCGCCGCCCAGGCGCGCCGCGTAGTGGACCTGGCCCGTAAAGCCGTGCAGGCGGCCGGCCACCTGTTTGAGGATTTCATCGCCGGCCTCGGCGCCGTAGCGGTCGTTGATGGCCTGGAAGTGGTCGAGGTCGAACAGGCAGACGGCCAGCAGGCGCTGGCGTTCGCGCGCGAGGAACAGTTCCTGTTCGAAGCGGGCGGCCAGCGCGGCACGGTTGGGCAGACCCGTCAGCACATCATTGTAGTTTTGCCAGGACAGCTTTTGCAGCGCCTGCTGCATGTGCACGGTTTCGTTCAGTTGCTCGCCCAGCTGGCGCTGGCTGGTTTTCAGCGAGGTCAGCAGTTCTTCGATATCGCCGGCCATGCCATTGAACGACTGCGACACGGCTTGCGCCTCGGGTGTGGCGCCCGCCGCCAGGCGCACGGCGAAGTTGCCGTCGCGGAAGCGGTCGGTCGCTTGCACGAAGCGCGCCAGCAGCTTGCGGTGCGTGGCCAAGATCAAGCCCAGCAGCACGAAGACGAGCACGATATTGATGCCGCTGAGGACGGCCTGCTCGCGCACCCTGAGCCACACTTGCGCCAGTGGCAGGCCGGGCGTGTAGTGCAGGTCGAGGATGCCGTCGCCGCCGTCCGGCAGCGCCACCGTCAGGCGGCTGCGGATGGCCGTGATGCCGGCCAGGCGCGCGAACCATGTAGGCACCGTGGCCAGCGTGCCGGCCAGCTTGCTGTCGGCCAGTACTTCGACATGCCCGCCCGCCGTGTCCCAGCGCGCGGAAACGAGGCTGCGGTTCAGCGGCAGGGCGCTGCGCAGCACTTGCCGGACGCTGTCGTGCATCGCGTGGCTGTCCGCGTGCACGGCCAGCGGCAGCACGCTATTGGCGAGGAACAGGTCGAGTTGCCGCGCATCGCTCTGGTAGCGCGCATTGGCCAGCGCCGTTTCCGTGCCGAGCAGGGCGTGATAGCGAACGGCGGAAACGGCGAGTATCAGGAAGAAAATAGGAAGAAAGAGGCGGGAATAAATTCCCATCCGCATCCATGAAGATAATATTTTCCCAAAGACTGGCATCGTTTTTTGATCGATATCTGCGAATAATTATGCAAACATTATCACCGAAATTTGCTATTGGAAACACAATATTGATATCAAGCATGAAATAAGTGCGGATTGATTGATTTCGGCAATTATTGTTTTTAATCAAACCGTCAAATTGCTATTCCTGTAGCAATTGCCGAATGTCGTCCGCCAGGCTGGCCGGTTTGCTGGCCGTCGCGTAACGGCGAAATACGCTGCCATCCTTGCGCACCAAAAACTTGGTGAAATTCCATTTGATCGACTGCGTGCCCAATATGCCGGGCGCCGCCTGTTTTAATTGAGCAAATACGGGATGCGTATGCGGGCCATTCACGTCGACCTTGGCAAACAGGGGAAAGGTGACGCCGAAGTTTTTCTCGCAAAAGGCGCCGATTTCCGCATTCGATCCCGGTTCCTGCTGGCGGAATTGATTGCAGGGAAAACCCAGCACGACCAGCCCTTGGTCGTGAAATTCGCGGTACAGCGCTTCGAGCCCCTGGTATTGCGGCGTGAAACCGCAGGCGCTGGCCGTGTTGACGACTAGTAAAACCTTGCCTTTGTATTGCGCCAGGTCGACCGGCGTGCCGTCCAGCGCCTCGGCTTGGAAATCGTGGATGCTGGTCATGTCAGAGGAGTCCCAGTTTGGTGGCGCCCGTTTGCGGGGCGGGTTCCGGCGCCGTTGCGCCCTTGAGTTTGATTGTCAGGCGCAGATCGTTGACGGAGTCCGCATTGCGAAGCGCGTCTTCATAGCTGATGGCGCCCGCTTCGTGCAGGTCGAACAGGGCCTGGTCGAACGTCTGCATGCCGTGCTCGCGCGATTTTTTCATCAATTCCTTGATCTCGTGCACCTGGCCCTTGAAGATCAGGTCGCTCATCAGCGGCGAGTTGAGCAGGATTTCCAGCGCCGCCTTGCGCCCGCCGCCGTCCTTGTTGGGAATCAGGCGCTGCGAAATCATGCCCTTCAAATTCAGCGACAAGTCCATCAGCAACTGCTGGCGCCGCTCTTCGGGGAAGAAATTGATGATGCGGTCCAGCGCCTGGTTGGCATTGTTCGCATGCAGGGTGGCCAGGCACAGATGGCCCGTCTCGGCAAACGCGATGGCGTGGTCCATGGTGTCGCGGTCGCGGATCTCGCCGATCTGGATCACGTCGGGCGCCTGGCGCAGGGTGTTTTTCAGGGCCGTGGCCCAGTCGTCCGTATCGACGCCCACTTCGCGCTGGGTGACGATGCAGTTGCCGTGCGGATGGATGAATTCCACGGGGTCTTCGATGGTGATGATGTGGCCATGGCTGTGCGCGTTGCGGTGGCCCACCATGGCGGCCAGGGTGGTCGACTTGCCGCAGCCCGTGGCGCCCACCATGATGACGAGGCCCCGCTTGCTCATGACGATGTCTTGCAGGATGGCCGGTAAACCGAGCCCATCGAGGGTGGGGATGGCGGTATTGATCAAGCGCAAGACCATGCCTGCCTGACCCATCTGCACGAAGGCGGACACGCGGAAACGTCCGAGGCCGTCCGGGCTGATGGCGAAATTGGCTTCGCGGCTGGACGCGAACTCGGCCGCCTGGCGTTCGTTCATGACGGCGCGCACGTAGCCGGCCGCCTGCTGCGCGTCGAGCGCGCCGCCCGCCAGCGGCGTCAGCTTGCCGTCGAGCTTGATGGCGGGAGGAAAGCCGGCCGTGATGAACAGGTCCGAGCCGCCCCGTGCGCGCATCTGCGCCAGCAGCGCGTGCATGGCGCCATAGTGTTCGTGCGTCGTCTGCATGGCTTATCCGGGGAAGTTTTCAGGAGCCTTGGCGGCCGAGCGGGCCGTCTCGGCCGAGATCGTACCGCGCCGCACCAGGTCGGACAGGCACTGGTCCAGCGTTTGCATGCCCACGTTGCTGCCTGTCTGGATGGCTGAATACATTTGCGCCACTTTCGCTTCGCGGATCAGGTTGCGCACGGCCGGCGTGGCCAGCATGATTTCATGCGCGGCCACGCGGCCCATGCCATCTTTAGTTTTCAGCAGGTTTTGCGAAATGACGGCTTGCAGGGATTCGGACAGCATGGCGCGCACCATTTCCTTTTCCTCGGCGGGGAAGACGTCGATGATGCGGTCGATCGATTTCGCCGCCGACGAGGTATGCAGGGTGCCGAACACGAGGTGGCCCGTTTCGGCCGCCGTCAGCGCCAGGCGGATGGTTTCCAGGTCGCGCAATTCGCCCACTAAAATCACGTCCGGGTCTTCGCGCAGGGCCGAGCGCAGCGCGTTGCTGAACGAATGCGTGTGCGAACCGACTTCGCGCTGGTTGATCAGGCATTTCTTCGGTTCGTGCACGAATTCGATCGGGTCTTCGATGGTCAAAATATGGTGGTTCAGGCGCTCGTTGACGTGGTTCACCATGGCCGCCAGGGTGGTCGACTTGCCGGAACCGGTCGGCCCCGTCACCAGCACGAGGCCCCGTGGGCGCATGGCCAGCTCGCCGAAGATGCGCGGCGCGTTGAGGTCTTCCAGGGTCAGCACCTTTGACGGAATCGTGCGCAGCACGGCCGAGGCGCCCCTTTCCTGGTTGTAGGCGTTGACGCGGAAGCGGGCCAGGCCGGGAATTTCGAACGAGAAATCGCATTCCAGCGCTTCTTCATACGCCTTGCGCTGGCTGTCGTTCATGATGTCGTAGATCATGCTGTGCACTTCCTTGTGCTCGAGCGGGGGCACGTTCAGGCGGCGCACGTCGCCGTTGACCCGTATCATCGGCGGCAGGCCGGAAGACAGGTGCAGGTCGGAAGCCTTGTTGCTGACGGAGAAAGCGAGTAGTTCGGAGATGTCCATTTATAATCCCTGTGCCTGCATTGATGGGCTGGCGCACTGTGCCGCCGCCCCTATACACTAGAAAATGATTATGTCCACAATCGAACAGAACTTGCAAGCCGTGCGCGAGAGTATTGCGCAGGCCGCCGCTGACGCGCAGCGCGCCCCGGCCGACGTGACCCTGCTGGCCGTCTCGAAAACCTTCGGCGCGGATGCCGTGCTGGACGCCATGCGCGCGGGCCAGGCGGCGTTCGGCGAAAATTATCTGCAGGAAGCGCTCGACAAGATCGCCTTTGTGAAGGCGGCCGCGCCGCAGCACGCGCCGGCATGGCATTTCATCGGCCCCATCCAGAGCAACAAGACGCGCCCCATCGCCGAGCACTTCGACTGGGTGCATACGGTGGAGCGGGAAAAGATCGCCACGCGCCTGTCCGAGCAGCGCCCGGCCGGCTTGCCGGACCTGAATATCTGTCTGCAAGTCAATATCAGCGGCGAGGCCAGCAAGAGCGGCGTGACACCGGCCGAACTGCCGGCGCTGGCGCATGCCGTGGCGCAATTGCCCCGTTTGCGCTTGCGGGGCCTGATGGCCATCCCCGAGCCGGAAACGGAGCTCACGCTTCAGCGCGCCGCCTTTGCGCAATTGCGCGCGCTGTACGAACAATTGAAGGCCGAAGGGCTGGCGCTCGACACCTTGTCGATGGGCATGTCGGCCGACTTGCGCGCCGCCGTGCTCGAGGGCGCCACCATCGTGCGCGTGGGCAGCGCCATTTTCGGTTCCCGCAACTATTCCTGATGAAGAGAGAACAAGCATGACGACAGAATTGAATATCGCATTCGTGGGCGGCGGCAACATGGCCGCGGCCCTGATCGCCGGCCTGGCGGGTAAATTGACCCTGGGCGGCAACATCCACGTGATCGACCCGCACGCGCCGGCGCTGGAAAAACTGCAGGCGCAATTCGGCGTCACGACGGCCACTGCCGCCGGTGACGCGCTGCGCGGCGTGGACGTGATCGTGCTGGCGGTGAAACCGCAAAGCATGCGCGAAGTCGCGGCGCAATTGCTGCCCTTCCTCGACGGGGAGCGTGCGCCATTGATCCTGTCGATCGCGGCCGGCATCCGCGCGCAAGACCTGTCGCGCTGGCTCGGCGATTACCCGGCTATCGTGCGCTGCATGCCGAACACGCCGGCCCTGATCGGCATGGGCATCACGGGCATGGTGGCCAGCAGCGGCGTCAGCGAAGAACAGAAAAAGACGGCGGATGCCATCCTGCGCGCCGTCGGCCAGACGGTCTGGCTCGACGATGAAGCGAAGATCGACCCTGTCACGGCCGTGTCCGGCAGCGGTCCCGCCTATGTGTTTTACTTTATCGAAGCGATGCAGCAGGCGGCGGCCGAATTGGGCTTGACGCCCGAGCAGGGGACGCAGCTGGCGATTGCCACGTTTACGGGGGCGGCGCAGCTGGCGGCGAACTCCAGCGAACCGGTGTCCTTGCTGCGCGAGAGGGTCACGTCGAAAGGCGGCACGACCTACGCGGCCCTGACCAGCATGGAAGAGAGCGGCGTGAAGGCGGCCATCGTCAAGGGCATCAAGGCGGCCGCGCAGCGCGGACGCGAGATGGGGGACGAGCTGGGCAAATAAACGCTACATCACCTTGACGGCGCGGCCGATATACAGAATCGGCCCAGTCGGCCTGCCTGTCGGCGAGCCTGTTTGCGGTTCCAGCGTGATTTCAAACAGTTGATCGGGCTGCAGCGGCGGCAGCTTATCCAGGGTCAACTTGAGGCTTTGCCCCGGCTTGACCAGGCCCAGCGAGACGGGCGCGCCCCAGTCCTTGCCCTTGGTCCAGAATTGCAGGGCTTTTTGCTGCGGCACGGCAGTCGGACCCAGCGGGATCAGGCTCAGGTCGCGGCTCTTGCCGCCGCGTCCGCCCGCCTGCACGATCCAGCCCGGCGATTTATCCTGCGGCGCCACCAGCACCACCAGATAGCCGGGTCCGCTGGGCGCTTGCAATTGCGTAGTGACCAGCACGGCCAGCGCGGCCGTCGCCGCCAGGCCGCCGCCGGCCAGCAGTCTCCAGAAGGCCAGGCTGTTCCACCACGCTTGCCAGCCGCCCGCTTGCCGCACGGCTTTCGGCGTGAACAGGCTGGCACTGATGCGCGGCCACAGCTGGGTCGAAGGCGTTTCGGGCGGCGCCAGCGTGGTCAACGGCAGCAGACGCTGTTCCCAGGCATCGACGGCGTCGCGCAGGGCGGCGTCGCGCGGCAAACGCTGTTCCACTGCCGCGCGTTCGGCCAATTCCAAGGTGCCCAGCACGTATTCGCTGGCCAGCCGTTGCAATTCCTCGTCGCTGTTGATCATTGCATGCACTCCCGCAGGGCGGCCAGGCCCCGCTTGACCCAGGCCTTGACGGTTCCCAGCGGCGCTTGCAGGCGCTGCGCGATTTCGCTATGGGAACAGCCATCGACGTAGGCGTACAGGATGCTATTGCGTTTGGGCTCGTCCAGGTGGCCGAGGCAATCGTGCAGCTTGCCCAAGTCCGCCTGGTCGGCATAGGCCTCGCCCGTATCATGGCTTTGGCGTTCGTGCAGCAGGGTTTCCACGGTATCCTCGTCGGCTGACAGTTCATGGGCGCGGGCACGCGCCACGTCCAGCGCCTGGTGCCGCACCACCACATAGATCCAGCCCTTGCCGCTGCCGCGCGTGGCGTCGAAACTGCCGGCGCGGCGCCAGATATTCAGGAAGGCGTCGTGCAGCACGTCTTCGGCCAAGGCCCGCTGGCGCACGATGCGCAGGGCCACGCCCAGAAGATAGCGGCTTTCCTGCTGGTACAGGCCATGCAATGCTTGCTGCTCGCCCCTGGCGCAGGCGCGCAGGGCGGCATCGTAATCGTAAGGGGCGGCGTGGGCTGGCAAGGTTGGGGCAATCGTCAAGGTTTAACGGTTAGCAAGTTTTCAATGCCGAGTATAGGCCAGAAACCAGCTTGCCAACCGTCAACGCCAGGTATTTATACGGCTTTCCAGAAGATATAGTCGGCCTGGTAGGGCACCCATTGCTTGGCGCCGATCGACTCCATGCCGCAGGGGCTGCTTGGCGCCACGCCGCCGCTGGTGGCCACGCGCTGGATGTAGCTGACGCCCTGCATGGCGCCGCTGCCCGTGGCCGGGTTGGCTTTTACCAGTTGATACGGGATGTTGCCCGCGCCGGCCGGCGCCACGGCCACTTGTGTCGCCGTCACTTTCGAGCCATCGAGGTTGGCCCAGGTGGCAGGAGGACCGACATACGTACCCACTTTCATGCCGCTGCGGTCGTTCAGAGCCGCGTCCGGTCCCACGAAGACCCATTCATGGCCCGTCATGTCTTTCTTGGCCTTGCATTCGTAGGCGATCTTGCCCACGCCCACCGTCTGCATGGCCACCTGGTGGCCATCGGGCACTTTCACGGCGTTCGGCAATTGTTCCTGCGAATAGCGCGCGCTCATGGGGGCGCAGGCGGCCATCAGCAGGGCGGCGCACAGCACGGTGAGGGAAGGGGCGGTATGGCGTGGGGCGATGGTGGCAAGCATGGCAAACTCCTGGTAGTTGGCTCAACCGGCTGGTTGATACCATTACTACGCAGGGGTTTGCTATTTGGATGCAGCCAGGAAAAAAATATTTTATTCCGGTGTTTCTTTCTTGCTGAAACGCTGCGCCAGCGCCAGCACGACGGGCATGGCGGCCGTGGCGTGCTTGAGCAGTGCGCCGCTGGCCCGCATCAGCGGCAGGAAACGGCGCGGACGCACGAGCAGCAGGCCCAGCACGGCGCCCCCTATCATCAGGGGAATTTTGAAGCGCGTGGCCAGGGTATGGCGCAGATTGCCGCCCGTCAGCGGTTCCATCAATTGCCGCGTTTGCACGCTCAGAGCCAGGCGTTGCAGCGCGCATTCGGCCAGCAGCGCATCGCGCCGCTGCGCCAGGCTGGCGGCCGTATGGACGTGCGACAACTTGGTGGGATGCGTGGTCATGGCCGCTCCGATCCCCGGCGTGCCAGCAGTTGCAGCTCGTCCAGGTCTTTGTTCAGTTCGGAAAGTGTGAAGGACAGCAGTTTCGGCTTGCTGCGGAAACTGGCGCGCACGCCCAGCAGGGTGGCGATGGCGGCAATGATGAAGACGGCGGCCGTGATGGCGATGGCGGCGATGCGGTGCGTGTCCCAAAATAATACGATGACGAGGAACACGATCAATACCAGGCCGACGAACAGGCACAGCAGTGCCAGCATGGCCAGGGCCAGATAGGACAGGAAGCGCAGCGACTCTTCTTCCATTTCCACTGCCGCCAGGGCCAGACGGGTCTGGACGATGGCGGCGAGGGTCGCTGCGACTTGGGCGACATGGTGCATGATAGCCATATGCTGCCTTTCGCGTCAGGAGACGGCCTATGCCGTCGGTGCTGCGTCGGTACTAACTAGCGGCGTGACGAGGAAAGCAGCAGGCCGAACAGTACGCCCACGACGGCGCCCGCGCCCACGGCTTTCCATGGATTGTCCTGCACGTACTCGTCGGTGACCTTGGCCGCCTTCTTGGTCCGTTCGAGCAAGTCTTCTTCCAGCTTGATCAAGTCTTTCTTGGCCGTTTCCAGGGTGGCGATGAACTTGTCCTTGACGGCTTTCACATTCTCGCCCGTCTGATCCTTGGCGCCGTCGAGCCAGCCTTCCGCTTCATTGATGACGGTTTTCAAGTCGCCCGCCAGTTTGTCGCGGGCCTTGTCGGCGTCGGCGAGGATGCTGTCGCTGCTGGATTTTCCGGTATGTATCGAGCTCATGTATTACCTCATGGAAGTGAAACTGCACAGTGAAATACCAGTGTAGGCAGCTGCGGCCAGGCTTGTCTTGCGCCGCCTCAAGGGCTGCCGCGGCGCCAGAGTTATTGCTTAACGGAAAGCAAAGTCCAGCACCACGCCCGCAAACACCGCTGCTCCTAGCCAGTTATTATGCCGGAATGCCGCAAAACACGGCATACGCTCGCGTGCGCGGATCAGGGTGTAGTGGTAAACGGCGCATCCGGCCGCAACTACCAGGCCCGCGACGAACCAATAACGCAAGCCCAGGTACCAGCCGCAGCCCAGCCACAGCAGCAGGAAAACGGCATAGCAAAACATGACGATGGCCACGTCGTAGCGGCCGAAGGTGATGGCCGACGTCTTGATGCCGATTTTTAAATCGTCGTCGCGGTCGACCATCGCGTATTCCGTATCGTAGGCCACGGCCCAGAAGACATTACCTAGCAGCAGCAGCCAGGCGACGACGGGCACGGAATCCGTGATGGCGGCAAAGCCCATGGGAATGCCGAAGCCGAAGGCGATACCGAGATACGCTTGCGGAATGGCAAAGAAGCGCTTGAAGTAGGGATAGGTGCCCGCGATGATGACGGCGGCCACGGACAGTTGCTTGGTCAGCGCATTCAGGGGCAGGATCAGGCAAAAGGCCAGCACGGTCAGTACGCCGGCCACGGCCAGCGCTTCCTTGCCGCTGATGCGTCCGCTGGTGATGGGGCGCTCCGCCGTACGCTTGACGAATTTGTCGATATCCTGGTCGGCGTAGTCGTTGATGGCGCAGCCTGCCGAACGCATCAGGAAAGTGCCGAGAGTAAAGATGAGCAGCAGCCGCCAGTCCGGCACGCCCTGCTGCGCCAGCCACAGCGCGCACAGGGTAGGCCACAGCAGCAATACGGTACCGATAGGCTTGTCCAGCCGTATCAGGCGGAAATACAGCGCCAGCTTGTTCATGGAAGACTCGATCTTGTTGAAGAGAAAGGTCGATTATCGCAAATAGTATGTAAATGTACTATTCGTCGTCTTCGCACAAGGGAGTGATGCCAGGCAAGTTGCAGCTGGCGATGGCCGCGCACAGGGCGTCGATGGCGGCCTTGCGCGTAAAACTCTTGCGCCACAACATCACCACCCGGCGCGATGGCACGGGGGCGGCGAATGGCCGGTATTCGAGCATGCCGTCGGTGGCGTGCATATTGGCGACGGAGGCGCGCGGCAAGACCGTCAGGCCGATGCCGCTGGCCACCATGTGGCGGATGGTTTCCAGTGAGGAACCTTCAAACGTGCGCTGCATGCCGTTGCCGGGCGAGGAAAAACGCGCCATTTCGGGGCACACTTCCAGCACCTGGTCGCGGAAACAGTGGCCATTGCCCAGCAACAGCATGGTTTCCGATTTCAAATCCTGCGCGGCGATTTTGTCACGCGCCGTCCACGGATGCTGGCGCGGCATGGCGACGACGAAGGGCTCGTCATACAGTTCCTGCATCGCCATGCCATGGTCGGGCAGGGGCAGGGCCATGATTGCCACGTCCAGTTCGCCCTGGCGCAGCAATTCGAGCAGGCGAACCGTGAAGTTTTCCTGCAAGATCAAAGGCATCTGCGGTACCTGGTCTATCATGGCCTTGACCAAGGGCGGCAGCAGATAGGGGCCGATCGTGTAGATCACGCCCAGGCGCAGGGGGCCGGCCAGCGGGTCCTTGTTTTGCTTGGCGAGTTCCTTGATGGCGGCCGTCTGTTCCAGCACGCGTTCGGCTTGCGCGATGATCTGCGCGCCCAGGGGCGTGACGGAGATTTCCGCGCCGCCCCGTTCGAACAGGACGACGCCCAATTCGTCTTCGAGTTTCTTGATGGCCACTGACAGGGTGGGCTGGGCAACGAAGCAAGCTTCGGCGGCATGGCCGAAGTGCTTCGCTCGCGCGACTGCAACGATATATTTCAGTTCAGTCAGTGTCATAGGTTGATTGAAACACAGGAAGTACTTACTTGCAATGAATGAAAGGTGGCGCAAACGTGAAACTGTGGCGCCGATGGCGTATTGTAGCGGATCGCCCCCTATAATGCGGGACCGGGCGGCGGAGGGAGAGGGTGATGGAACTGCAGATGCAGACGCTGGAAGCGGCGATCAATTACTGGCGTGCCAGGCAACCGGCGCACGGCAATGAATATGCGCTGTCGCCGCCCGTCAGCCGTCTGGCCGGCGTGTATGCGCTGATGATTTACCACCGGCAAGATCGCATTGCCGAAGAGGACCTGGAACCGGCGATCCTGGCCTTGATCGATGCCTGGCGCCGCGATGCCGGCGGCATCCAAAGCGATAGCCACGCCTGATTGCGGCCCTTTTATTGCGACCCTATTAATAACCCAACAAGAGATATCCATGCCTGACTTTGAAAACAAACTGTGTGGTCGTGACGAACTGCGCGCCCGCGCCGCGGCCCTGCCGAAACCGGTGGTGGTGACGAACGGCGTGTTTGATATTTTGCACCGCGGCCACGTGACGTATCTGGCGCAGGCGCGCGCGCTGGGCGCTTCGCTGATCGTTGCCGTGAATACTGATGCTTCAGTGAAACGTCTGGGCAAGGGCGACGACCGTCCCCTGAACAACTGCGAAGACCGCATGGCCGTGCTGGCCGCGCTGGAAGCGGTGAGCCTGGTCGTGCCATTCTCGGAAGACAGCGCCCTGGAAGTGGTGCAGGACATCGAACCGGAAATCTATGCCAAGGGTGGCGACTACGACATGGCGGCCATTCCGGAAGGCAAAGCCGTGCTCGCGTATGGCGGCCAGGCTGTGGCCATCGATTTCGAGCATGACCGCTCGACCACCAAGCTGTTGACGAAAGTGCGGACGCAGCAGGGCTGAGGAAGCTCGTCAATGTTTCCATACAGATAAAAAGACGTTACTATGAGAACTGCCAGGGCTGCGACTTCGTTTCGACCGCCCCAGCACGTTACACCGTCTGATATGCATTGCTTGTCATAGAAAATAAATGGATCATAAAACTTCTGGGGATTGGCCACTGCCCTCCGGCGCCTGGTACGTCGATGACGAGGGCGCGTGGAGCATGCAGCGCAGCGCGGACGGCCAGAACGTCTCGCCCTTGGTGAGCCATGCCGATATCGGCAAGCTGATGCTGGCGCGGCGCCTGCCCGCTGCCGCCGACGCGCCCGTGCGCCAGTTTCCGCCCGAATTCTCGTTCGACCCCGTTTCGGGCGCGGCCTTGCAAGTGCCGCCCGACACTTCAATTACCCCGCCGTGGGTGCCGCCCTATGGCGCACACCCCGTCAGCGACGTGCCGCCGGCTGGCCCGGCCGGCTTGCGCCAGGCCAGCGTGCCGCTGAAACTGGCCGACCAGCGCGTCCGCGAAGAGCATGCGCAAGCCGATGCCTCGCTGCCCATGCCGCCGCCCGGCGAATACGAATTCTTTTCCGCCCAGTTCGGCACCAGCGCACCCGCGCTGCTGGCGCTCGACCCGCGCAAGGCCGTCCTGCACGCGTGGCTGCCCGCCTCGAAACGCTGGCTGGCGCTGGACCCCGACTATGGCAGCCTGCTGGCTGAATCGGATCTGGCCCACGGCGCCTGGCGCGCCGAGCTGGTGCCGGAGTTCAATAGCGTGCTGGTCTTGCCGACCAGCCACGGCCTCGCCTGCATCCGCCCCGACGTGCCGTCGCTGACCTACGTGGTCGAGCACGTGGGCGGCGCGCCGTGCATTGCCAGCCCCGTCTGGTTCCAGAACCGGCTGTGGGCACCGCTGCGCGACGACGATGGCCGCATCCGCTTCGTCAACCTTGACGCCGCGCAAAAGCCGGGCAGCGACGTGCTGCTCGACGGCATGGTCGACCTGGGTACCGTCAGCGCGCCCGTCGCCTACAACCGCATGGCCGTGTGGCCGTGCGCCAACGGCCAGCTGCGCTTGCAGCTGCAGCCGGACGGCAACGTGGCCGCCTCGTTCACCCCGTGGCCCGAAGGGCTGGTGCCGCATTTTGAATTCGGCAGCCCCTACGTGTCGCGCGACGGTGGCCTGTGGCAGCTGTGCTTCGAGCGCAGCCGCGGCACCTATGTCTACGTGAAACTGGGCGCGCAGGCCGAACGGGCCGACGCGCTGGCACCGCGCCTGTGTTCGGGCAGCTTCAATTACCGCTTCGCCACCAAGCTGAAAACGGCGCCGTGGGAAGAACCGGAACACGGCGACGATGGCGGCAAGAACCAGGCCGTCATGCCGCTGCTGGAATCAAGCGTTGGCAACAGCGTCTTTGGCGTGAAGTTCGCCACCAGCGCCGGCCTGTCGAGCGTGCTGCGCTCGAACGAGCGTCTGGCGGCGCAGCTGGTGCAGGACGACGAGTTGCGCGAAACCGTATTCCATACGTTCGCCGTCAGCGAGCCGTGGCGCTTGCGCCTGTTTGTCCATGAAGGCATGCTGTGGGCGTATCACCCCTTGCTGTCGCGCATCGATGGCTGGGCCTTGCAGGCATGAAAGCGCGCGTCCTGATTGCGGCCTGCGCCGCCTTTTTCGCCACCGCCAGCGTGCAGGCGGCCGGCATCCAGCAAGCCTTTCTCGTGCAAAACTCGGGCTGGATGGAGCCGTTTTATACGGATGAGCAGTCGCAACTGAAAGCCCTCGTGGGCGCCGTGGCGCAGGCCGCCACGAACCCGTCTGATAAAGTTTATACGCTGGCCTTCAGTCAGAGCAGCGGCAGCAATGTGTCGCCCGCGCTGATCGGGCAGGGACAGGGCGGCGCCGGCGTGGCGGGCCAGCTGGCCAATCTCGGCCTGGCGCGCAAGAGCGCCGGCGGCGCGCTGGCCGACACGGATTTCCAGGAAGCCGTCACCAAGACCATCACGGGCCCGTTCCAGTCCGCCTCCGGTATCGTGTGGATTTTTACGAATAACAAGAACAGCCCGAACAACGACAGCCAGACGGCCGAGCGCAACCGCGACTTTTACCGGCTGCTGCATCTGGAACCGTCGATCACCAAGACGGTGGTGTTTCCGCTGCGCATGCCCGTGCAGGGCAAGCTGTACAGCGCCAAGGGCCTGATGGTGTATGCGCTCGCGTATGGCCAGCCCGCGTCGGAGGCGTTGAACCGCATCCTGGCCAAAGGGCGGCTGTCGCAAGTGCTGACGCGCCCGCCCGCGCGCCTGAAACCGGTGGACCAGGATGCCGTGCGCATCGTGCCCCAGTCCGTCAAGAACAGCGCCAATGTGCACGCCAGCCTGGGCCGTGACGGGCGTACCATCGTGCTCGACGTCGATGCGGCGAAGCTGCTGCCGCAAGTGGTGCTGCAGGCGTCGCTGCAAAACATGTTTTTCCCGTACGTGATCGATAGCGCCAAGGTGCACGCCAGCCTGGCCGGCCAGAACGCGCCGCTGCATGTTGCGCCGGATCAAATCCGCCAGCTGCAGCCGGGTGCCAGCCAGTCCGTGCAAGTGCAGTTTGCGCTGCCGATGGCGCAGATTCCATCGCCGTGGTCGGCGCAGGCGATCGCCGCCATGGGCAAGCAGGTGATGCTGCCCATGCAGGCGCAAGTGGGCCTGTCGGAACAGCGGCTGGCGCTGGCGTCCAGTTTTGGCAAGGATTTGCAGGAACTGTTCCCTGGCGACCCGATCTCAAGCATGTTTACGCCGCCCGACAGCGTGCGCGCCTCGCAGGCAACGATACCGCTGCTGGTGCGCATCCAGTATCCGCTGCTGCCCGTGCTGGTGATACTGGGCGGCGTCCTGGCGCTCGTGCTGGGCTTGCTGGCGCTGGGCCTGGTCGGCACGCGCGCCACGCGCTACAAGGTGATGGCCGATGGCGTGCAGCGCCAAGTGCTGTTGAAACCATTCAAGAGTGTGCAGATCCGCGATGATGACGGCCGCGACATTGGCGACCTCAAGCGGGGCCTGGGCAAGCCGGCCGTCGTGCGCGTGGCCGAGGGCCATACCCTGAGCCTGGCCTGAACACAGATTCCTTTTTAAACTAGTCAAATCCACCAGAGGCATACCATGGCGCAAGACACTCCCAAAGACAACGCAGGTTTTACTTTGCCAGTTCCGGCGTCCGCGCCGCCTGCCGCCGATGCACCGGCTGCCGGCGCTGCGGCCACTACGGCCACCATCGAGCCTGCGCCCGCGCTCGATCCTGCCAGCACGACCGATACCTCGTCGCGCGATACCTTGATCGGCGGCGTCGTGCTGTTGCTGCTGTTCATCGCCTTTTTCTTTGCCAAGAATGCCTATGCGAATGGCCTGGTCGCCAAGCGCGTGCCGCCGAACAAGGCCAATGCCTCGGGCTGGTGGCTGTTCATCTTCCTGGCCAGCCTGGCGACCGGCGTCGTGCTGGCGGCCGTGAACGCGCATAAATTCCTCGCGCCACTGTTCATGGGACCGCTGGTGCTGGTGGGCCTGGTCGCCCTGTTGCTGACATTTACCTCAAGCCGCCGTTAAGCACGCCGTAACACGCTTTATCCAAGGAATCACCATGGCAGAGAACCTGAACCAAACCATCACCGGCGGCGCCAGCGAGCGCAAGCAGGACAAGATCATCGAACTGCGCCCGACCCTGTTCATCGGTATCGGCGGCACGGGCATGCAGGTGCTGATGCGCGTGCGCCGGCGCGTCCTCAACACCCTGTGGGGCGGCGCGGGCAACCGCACACGCATCGAGGGCTTGGCCGACTTTCCCATCGCGCAATTCATCCATTTCGACCTCGACAATGGCGCCGTGATCGAAAGCGGCGAGTCGCAGGCGAAGGACTTGCAGTTCGACCAGGTGAAGTTCACGGACGATGACAAGGTGGTCGAATCGTTCGACATGGACAAGTACAGCCGTGATGAAGATTCCCTGGAAAAATATCCGCACATCAAGGAATGGCTGCCGTTGACGCCGCAGCGCATCCGCGAATTGCGTTTCGACATGAGCAGCGGCGCCGGCCAGATCCGCGCCGTCTCGCGCCTGTATTTCTTCGACAAGTACGCGAAGATCCGCGACAAGATCCGTTTAAAGTTGAAAGCCCTGAAGGCGGGCCTGTCGCACGAGCGCCAGCTGGCCGAGCTGGGCTTGCGCATGGAAACGAATCGTTTCCGCATCGTCATCGTCGGCTCCGTGGCGGGCGGCACGGGTTCCGGTTCCTTCCTCGACATGGGCTTGCTGGCGCGCTGGCTGGCGCGCAGCGAAGTGGGCGCGGCCGACGTCGAGCTGATGCTGTTCTTGCCGACCGGCTACACCAAGGCCAACAAGGACCGGGTCGAGGCCAACGGCTATGCGGCGCTGATGGAACTGGAATCGGCCATGATGGGCAACAAGGGCTACGTGGGCCGCTGGGATGCATACGACCGTCCGGAACTGACGCGTGAGCCGTACAGCGAGGTCTACCTGATCGATTCGGGCAACCTTGCCCAGCAGCACACCAAGGATGTCAGCGATGTCTACCACATGGTGGCCGATTCGCTGTTCGAGGATTTCGCCTCGGCCGACTTCGCGCGCGCCAAGCGTTCGATCGCCGTCAACCAGGCGCAGCACAAGAACTCGCTGTACAACGCGCCCGTGCCGCAAGACCGTTTCGGCGACATGCGGCTGTATTTCTCGAAGCGCTTTTCCTCGTTCGGCATGGCCGTGCTCGACACGCGCCAGGAAGCGGCGCGCGACGAGCGGGCTCACCGCTGGGCGGGCGCCATGCTGCAAGCGTTCTTCGGCGTGGGCGGCACGGATGCGGGCGCCAACCGCGCCACGGATACGCAGCGCGATAACTTCCTCGCTGCCAATATGTTCCTGAAGGGCACGCCCTTCAGCGATTTCCCCGAGTTTTCCGACAAGAGCATCGAGCTGAAGCGCTCGAGCGGCGACTTCATCGATTTCCGCGTCGTCGACGAATTGCTGGAAGACCGCCACGGCCATTTGCTGGCCGGCGTGGAAAACCGTGTCAACACGCGCATCAACGATATCCGCACGGGCTTTGACCGTAGCGAATGGCCGGCGCAGGTGCGCGACGCCATGAAGCATCTGGAACGCGACGCCGTGCGCGATCAGGATTCCACGGCCGACACGACGGAAGACCGCATCAGCAAGCGCCGCCGCGAAGTGCTGGAAGACGTCAAGAAAGTCGTGCGCGACCAGCTGTATGGCTACCTGGACAACAAGGAATTCGGCGGCCTGGAATACGTGCTGTCGCTGGTGGAACAGATCAAGGACCGCATCGAGGCGCCGGGCAGCGGACTGACGGCGCAGATCGGCAACAATGCCGAACGCTACCGCGAAATCAAGGAAGCTGTGCGTTCGCGCGAATACGAGCGCCTGCTGAACAACCTGGAGCAGACGCGCAGCACCTTCGGCTTCCTCAGCAACGGCGAAAAGCAGGCGGGCGTGGTGATGGACCATTTGCGCACGGAAATGGCGAATGCGCTGAAATTCCATCTGCGCGCCAAAGCGGCGGACGAGTCCGTGATTTTGCTGGGCGAACTGTCGCGCTGGCTGGGTAACCGGGTCGGCGTCGATGCGCAAGGCCGCGCGCAGTGGAATGGCCTGGTGGGCGAACTGCAAACGGGCCGCGAAGGCGTGCTGGCCATGCTGGCGGAACTCAAAACGGCGAATACGATTTTGCAAAAGGACCTGGACAAGGAACACGCGACCCTGATCGTTATTCCCGTCACGGAAAAAGACATCGCGCTGCCGTCGGCGGCCACCTTGCGCCAGTGGGCCGATGAAGCGTTCAAGGACATGGGCGGCTCGAAAGCGCTGTTCCCCATGCTGGGCGAACCGGCGCAACGGGGCTTGATCCTGGCCAAAGTCACGCGCATGGCCGAGAACATGATAGCCACGACCAGCCTCGTGGAAGGGGCGACAAGCACGCCCGACCCCCTGTTCGAGGCGCTGGAACAAATGGATGTGTCCGAACGCCTGGACCGCTTCCGCAAGTTGCTGGCATGCTCGATGCCGTGGATCGACGCCAATATGGCGGGCGACTTCACGGTCGTGTCGGACCAGTTCAAGTGCGTGATCGGCGTGGCCAACGCGGCCGCCTTCAAGGCGAAGTTCGGTGCCGAGCTAGAATCGTGCATGCCGACCCAGGTGGGCATCACGGTGAGCCAGCTGGAAATCGTCGAGACGGGTATCCGCGGGCGCGCCGTCTGCTATTGCGAACTGGCCGGCGTGCCAATGACGGTGCTGCGCGGCCTGGAAGGCTGGCGCACCAGTTACCGCAAGGAAGGCGACAACGACAAGGCGCCGACCCACACGCACATCGATCCGACGCAATTCACGCACCCGATCGCGCCAAACACGGACGAGATGAAGCGCCTGGCGGAAGACTTCGGCGAATTCCTGCAAGCGATCATGCTGGGCGTGCTGACGCGCCACACGGGCCGGGTCGTGCCGCCGGGCCAGTACCAGTTTGCCGTCGAGCCGGGCGACTTGCGCCGCATCGGCAATGAACGGGCCATCCGCCAGAACGGCATGCCCGCCTCGTACGAGAAAAATATCGCCCTGCGCATCGAGGAAAAATTGACGGCGCTTGATGCCGTGCAGACGGCCGCCATGGCGGCGCTGGCAAAATACTATGAACGCACCGTGTATGCGCCCAAGCTGGTGGCGCAGGCCGATGGTTCGCAGCTGCCGTACGTCGGTTTTGGCAGCGCCATTTCCGCCGAAGTGGGTGCGCGCCTGCGCGAGTCGGCGCGCCGCAAGGGCATGGCCAGCGATGAGCTCGACCGCACGGTGCAAACCCTGCTGGGCCGCCTGAAGGAATGGGCGAACGTTATCGGCGACTCCGACAGCGATGCTTATGACTGGGAAGTGCGCGAGCCGGAAGCGGACGGTCAGCCACGCCTGAAATACGCAATCAAGGCGGAAATGCTGGAAGCGGGGCGCCTCGAACAATTGCTGCGCCCGGCCGGCGCGGCCGCTGCCCCGGCGGCAGCCGTGTTCGGCATGGCGCCACCACCGCTGGGCGGCATGCCCCCGCCGCTGGTGGAATACCAGTATTTCCTGGGTATTAATGGCCAGCAGCAGGGACCGTTCACGGCCCAGCAGATCGTGCAATACGTGCAGGCGGGACAGGTAGCACCAGGCACCACCAAGGTGTGGCGCGCGGGCTTGCCGGCCTGGGCCGACCTGGCCCAGTTCCCCGAACTGGCGCCCTTGTTCCTCAGCGCGCCGCCACCGTTGATGCCGCCGCCATTGTGAACGCTGGAATGACGTTGGAATGAAGGATTAGTTTTGGATATCTGTAACAAATGCAAGACGGGTCTGTGGACCGTTGTCAGCCATTGCCCGTACTGCGGTCACGCGGTGGCGGGCGCGGCCAAGCCAGCCGCGGCCGTGCCGCCGCCGCAGCCTGTGCCAGTGCCGCCGCCAATAGCGCCCAAGCCTCCGCCTGTGCCGGTGGCGCCTGCACCTGCGCCGAAAGCGCCACCGAAACCGGCTGTCGTTCCACCGCCAGCGCCGCCGAAGCCGGCCCAGCCGAAAGCCGTGCCCAAGCCCGCGCCGGCAGCGCCGCCCGCATCAACCGAACGGCCATCACCGCCACGCAAGTGGCTGCGCTGGCTGGGCGGTATCGCCGTGCTGGCGGCCGTCATCGTCTACATGAATGGCAAGCCGGGCGGCAAGAATGAATCGGCCTGCAATGACGCCATCGACAGCGGCTTGAAACTGGTAGCGAATGGCAGCCTGGACGGTGCCCGCCAGAAGCTGGCGACGGCGAAGAATGTGTGTACGGGCAAGTCCAGCGCCAAGGCCGACGATTTGCAGGCGGCCATCGGCAAGGCAGGGGCTGCATCGGGTAGTTGCCAGCGCAGCGTGCGCGCCATCGAGCGCGCGATCGATGGCCATCAATTACAAAGCGCGGCCAAAGGCATTGCCGGGCTCGACATCGATTGCGCGGGCGCAGCGAGCGTCGATTCCTTGCGCAAGCAGCTGGCGCGCCAGCAGGCGGCAGCCGCGTCCGTACTGGTGGGCGTGCGCCAGGCGCTCGATGGCAAGGATGCGGTGGCGGCAGGCAATGGCATCGCCAGGCTGGAAGCGATCGACCGCGAAGCGGTGGAATTGCAGCAACTGAAGGCTGACGTGCAGGCGCTGTCGGCGGCTGCGGCGCCGGCGCCCGTTGCAGCTCCGGCTGCAGTCCTGGCACCCGTGCCGACGCCGGCACAGCAGGAACCGGCTCCCGCGCGCGCGGTCGAACGTTCAGCGGTGGCCGAACGCCGTCCGCTGGAAACGTCGCCCGTCGATAGCGGCGCGGCCATGCGCAACGAAATGGCGCAATCGTTTCTGCGCGACGCCGAGCGTTCTTTGCTGGAAGGCAAGTTCGATGCGGCCAAGACGTATCTGGAAAGCGCGCGCCGCGTCGATCCGGGCAATGCGCGCATCGACAATCTGTCGCGCCGCATCCGCGAGCGCGAACGGCAAGTGCTGCAGACGGAAACAACGATCAATTAGCTATCTGGGGAGTCACCATGCTGAACCACACCACCTTGCGCGCGGCCGCTGCGCTGACCATCGCGGCCATGCTGGCCGGCTGCGCCACGGCGCCGATGAATCCGAACGGCGTGCGCCAGGATAGTTCCTATCCGCAAGGTGGCGCCCAGGCGGCCACGGATGAGGACCCGTGCAGCGTGGGCACGTCGGCCGCTGCCGGCGCGGCGGTGGGCGCGCTGCTGGGTGCGCTGGCGGGCGGCAAGAATGGCGCGCTGAAAGGCGCTGCCATCGGCGGCGGCCTGGCGGCAGCCGGTTGCCTGGCCATCAATGTCAATTCGCGCCAGACCAAGACGGCGGCGCAGGCGGACCGCGACTACATCCGCACACGGGGCGCGCTGCCGCGCGAGCCGCAAGTGGTGTCGTACACGCCGCAGCTGAGCGCCTCGACCGTCAAGCGCGGCCAGCCGTTCAAGGTCAATTCGGTGGTGGAACTGGTCAACGGCAGCGCGCAAAGCGTCAACGACGTGCGCGAAGAGCTGGTCGTGCTCGACCCGCAAGGCCAGCCATTCAAGTCCGGCTCGAAAGCCCTGGCCAGCAACAACAAATCGGGCGGGCGCTTTGAAAACTCGTTCGAGCTGACCTTGCCGGCCGGCGTGTCGCAAGGCGTGTATGGCGTCAAGACGAATCTGTACGTGAACGGCAAGCTGGCCGCCACGCGCGACTTGCGCACGCAGCTGGTGATGCTGGATGTGGATACGCGCGTTGACGCGCAGCTGGCGCTGCGCTGATCGCCGTATGCAAACGGGTAGGTCGGATTAGCGGGGTAAAGCCCCGCGTAATCCGACAACACCACTAACGCCAACAATGTTGTCGGATTACGGCCCCTTGGGCCTAATCCGACCTACGCGCCACCCTGATATCCGTGCTGGCGCCAGGCCTCATACACGACGACGGCCACCGTATTCGACAGATTCAAACTGCGGTTGTCTGGTCGCATCGGCAGGCGGATACGTTGCTCGGCGGGAAAGCCGTCGCGCAGGGCCGGGTCCAGGCCTTTTGTTTCAGAGCCGAACACGAACACGTCGCCCGGCAGGAAGGCCACGTCGCCGAACGGGCGCGAGCCGCGTGTCGTCATGGCGAACATGCGGGATGGGTCGGGCTGGGTGTCGGCCAGGAACGCTTCCCAATTCTTGTGCACCTTCATGTTGGCGTAATCGTGGTAATCGAGGCCGGCGCGCTTCATCTTGGAATCGTCGAGCGGAAAGCCCAGCGGTTCGACCAGGTGCAGCTGCGCACCCGTATTCGCGCACAGGCGGATGACGTTGCCCGTATTTGGCGGGATTTCAGGTTCTACCAAAACAACGTGAAACAAAATGCTCTCCTTATATAAGTGATGCTAGCTAAGTGATGCTAGCGTGGCGGCGTGCGCGCCACCACCAGAATGCTGACCCTGGCCGCGCCCGCGCTCTTGCAGGCGGCGGCCAGCGCGTTGACGGTATGGCCGCTGCTCATCACGTCGTCGACGATGCCCACATGACACCCTTGCAATAATGGCGCGTATTCGGGCGTGATGGCGAACGCGTGCGCCAGGTTGGCTTGCCGTTCCTGCGGCGCCACGCCGCTTTGCGCCCGGGTTTCGCGCACGCGCAGCGCCAGGCGGGGCTGTAAAGCTACGTCCAGCAGGCGCGCCAGCGGACGGGCAATTTCCAGCGCCTGGTTAAAGCCCCGCTCGGCCAGCCGGGCCGGGCCCAGCGGCACGGGGCACAGCAGCTGCGGCGCTTCCCACTCTGGTTGTTGCTGAATGGCAACGTGCAGCAGTTCTGCCAACAGGGGCGCCAGCGCCAGGCGCGCGCCGAATTTCAGCTGCAGCAGCAACTGGTCGACGGGCGCCGCATAATCAAACGCCGTGATCGTGGCGTCATACGCGGGCCGCTGGCGCAAGCAGCGTCCGCACAGCAGCGCCACATCGTCGAGCGGATTGGCGCACTGGCGGCAGCGGTGGCGCAGTTGCCCGCGTCCTTGCCCCAGGTACTGCGAGCGGCAGGGCGGGCACAGCACTTGCGGGCAGCCGATGCCGCACAGCGCGCACTGGGCCGGCAGCACCGTGGCGCCCAGCCACTGGCGCAGCGCCTGCCACGCGGCATCAAGGCGGTGCCGGGTGGCGGTTCGCATCGCGATGGCGTCGTTCCATGTACACTGCCGACATTATCTCACCTCACCCGATTCAACATGCCAGTTCCCACCAGTCCGCCCAAAATGAGTGCGCCCATCGATGCGGTGCAAGTACGCGATTTCTTTTCCCGTCCGGCGCGCGTTGCGCCATCGGATTTCCTGCGCCGCGAAGTGTCGGCACGCATGCACGAGCGCCTGGAGCTGGTGAAAATCACGCCGCACCGTGTGCTTGACGCCGGCTGCGGCCCCGGTGCGGATCTGGCGCAGCTGCACAAGGATTATCCCGCCGCGCAGATTATCGGTCTCGATGCAGCGCAAGCGATGATGCAGGCGGCGCGCACGCCCGCGTCGAAACTGGCCAGTTTGAACCAGTTCCTCAGCAAACTCTTGCCGGCCAAGGCGGGCGTGGATTTGCTGTGCGGCGACCTCGGCGACTTGCCGCTGGCGCAGGGCAGCATCGACCTCGTGTGGTCCAACCTGGCGCTGCACTGGCATGCCCAGCCCGACCGCGTGTTTGCCGAATGGCGGCGCGCGCTGCGCCTCGATGGTTTGCTGATGTTTTCCTGTTTTGGCCCCGACACCTTCCGCGAAGTGCGCGACGCCTTTGCCGAGGCGGACTTGTATCCGCATGCCTTGCCCTTTGTCGACATGCATGACTTTGGCGACATGCTGGTCGAAACGGGTTTTTCCACGCCCGTGCTGGATATGGAGATCATCACGGTGACCTACGACACGGCGGAAAAACTGCTGGCGGACGTGCGCGCCTTTGGCGGCAACCCGCTGACCACGCGCCGGCGCGGCCTGATGGGCAAGGCGGCCTGGCAGCGCATGCTGGCCGCGCTGGAAAAAACGCGCCGCCCCGATGGCAAGCTGGGCCTGAGTTTCGAGGTGATCTATGGCCACGCCTTCCGTCCCGCACCGCGTGTGACGCGCAACGGGGAAGCCATCATTCGATTCGACTTGCCGCGCAAACCCAAATAAAAGCGCAAAGAAACCGACACTTGGTCGGCATCCGCGCGTTAATGTTGCAGCAAGCGTTGCAAAGCGCGCGGCGGCCGGGAGAAGGGCGCGCACAAAGCCGATTATTGCTTGATGGATTCAAGTTTACTTGATTATAATCGTTGATTGTTTGTCAGCTTGTTAAGTAGAAAAAACAAGGGCTGCATACAAAATAAAAAAAACAAAGCGAGACGAATTCGAAGTTACTGCATTAGTATAGTAACCATCTTCCACACGAGGCCATTTCGATGTGGGGAAGAAAAACAGGGTTCCAGCATGGTTGCGCGCCGCCGTTTTTGCTGCGGCAGCCAGCATGGAATTCGCTGGTGCTTGACGCACATGGCCGCATTCTGGCCGTGTTGCTTTCATGGAGGAGCGGCAGCGGTCCAGTACGGAGAAGTCCGCAGCCGTTTAAAATATCATTATTTTTTGGGTGGTTGGGGAAAACATGACACATGCAAAGCGACTTCAATCGTTGCTGCTCGGGCTGTCTTTGACAGCGTTTGGCATCGGGCGATGGGCCACGGCGGCACCGGCTGCCGGCACCTATCCCGGCACCGGCGGTCCCGTGCCGTTCGAAATGAATCTGCAACCGCCGGCGACACAGATCGCCCATGAAATCTACGATTTGCACACCCTGATGATGATCATCTGCCTGGTGATCTTCGTGGCCGTGTTCGGCGTCATGTTTTATTCCATCTTCAAGCACCGCAAGTCCCTGGGCCACAAACCGGCCACTTTCCACGAAAGCACCACCGTCGAGATCGCCTGGACCGTCGTGCCTTTCCTGATCGTCATCGGCATGGCCCTGCCTGCCACGCGCACCGTCGTCGGCATGAAGGATACCTCGAACGCCGACATCACCATCAAGGCCACGGGCATGCAGTGGAAATGGGGCTATGACTACCTGAAAGGCGAGGGCGAAGGCATTTCCTTCCTCTCCAACCTGGCCACGCCGCGCTCGCAAGTGGGTGCGCCAGGTGCGCCGCCGACGGAAAAACGCGGTGAAAACTACCTGATCGAAGTCGATAACGAAGTCGTCGTGCCGGTCAACAAGAAGATCCGCGTGGTGCTGACGGCCAACGACGTCATTCACGCCTGGTCCGTGCCCGCCTTTGGCGTCAAGCAGGATGCGATTCCCGGTTTCGTGCGCGACACCTGGTTCAAGTCCGATCATATCGGCACCTTCCGCGGTAATTGCGCCGAGCTGTGCGGCAAGGAGCACGCGTTCATGCCCATCGTCGTCAAGGTCGTATCAGCCGATGACTACAAGGCCTGGGTTGATGTAAAACAAAAGGAAATGGCGGCATTGGCTGATGATCCAAGCAAGGTGTGGACCATCGACGAATTGAAGGTCAAGGGCGAGAAAGTGTATGCGGCCAACTGCGTGGTCTGCCACCAAGCGACAGGCAAGGGCGTGCCCGGTGCGTTTGCGCCGCTGGACGGCTCGGCGGTGGTGAACGGTCCGAAAGCGGATCAGATCCACATCTTGCTGAACGGGCAAAAGAGCGGCAAGTATCCCGCTGAAATGCCAGCCTGGAAACAGCTGTCCGACACGGAAATTGCCGCAGTGATCACTTACACGCGCAATACCTGGTCGAACAAGGCCGCAGAGAACATCGTTCAACCAGCCGAAATCGTGGCTGCACGCAAGTAATTAGGAGCCGCATATGAGTACTAGCACGAGCACTAGCACCTTGGACCACGCCGGTCACGATCACGACCATGCCCACGACCACCCGACTGGCTACCGCCGCTGGCTGTTTGCCACCAACCACAAGGATATCGGTACCCTGTACCTGTGGTTCTCGTTCATCATGCTGCTGTCGGGCGGCGTGCTGGCCCTGATGATCCGTACGGAACTGTTTCATCCAGGACTGCAATTCTTCCACCCTGAATTCTTTAACCAGCTGACCACCATGCACGGCCTGGTGATGGTGTTTGGCGCCATCATGCCCGCCTTCGTCGGCTACGCCAACTGGATGATCCCGCTGCAAGTGGGCGCGTCCGACATGGCGTTTGCCCGCATGAACAATTTCTCGTTCTGGCTGCTGCCGCCGGCCGCGCTGCTGCTGGCCACGTCCTTCCTCGTGCCGGGCGGCGCCACGGCTGCCGGCTGGACCCTGTATGCGCCGCTGTCGACGCAGATGGGCCCTGGCATGGATATGGCGATTTTCGCCATGCACCTGATGGGCGCCTCGTCCATCATGGGTTCGATCAACATCATTGTGACCATCCTGAACATGCGCGCACCGGGCATGACCCTGATGAAAATGCCGATGTTCTGCTGGACCTGGCTCATTACCGCGTATCTGCTGATCGCCGTCATGCCCGTGCTGGCCGGCGCCATCACCATGACGCTGACGGACCGCCATTTCGGCACCTCGTTCTTTAATGCGGCAGGCGGCGGCGACCCCGTCATGTACCAGCACATCTTCTGGTTCTTCGGCCATCCCGAGGTCTACATCATGATTCTGCCGGCCTTCGGCATCGTCTCGCAGATCCTGCCCGCGTTTGCCCGCAAGCCCTTGTTCGGCTACGCGTCGATGGTCTACGCCACGGCTTCGATCGCGATTCTGTCCTTCATCGTATGGGCGCACCACATGTTTACCACCGGCATGCCGGTGACGAGCCAGCTGTTCTTCATGTACGCGACCATGCTGATCGCCGTGCCGACGGGCGTGAAAGTGTTCAACTGGATCGCCACGATGTGGAAGGGCTCGATGACGTTCGAGACGCCGATGCTGTTCTCGGTCGGTTTCATCTTCGTGTTTACCATGGGTGGCTTCACGGGCCTGATCCTGGCGGTCACGCCGATCGACATCCAGCTGCAGGATACCTATTATGTGGTGGCGCATTTCCACTATGTGCTGGTGGCCGGTTCGCTGTTTGCCCTGTTCGCGGGCTTCTACTACTGGTCGCCGAAATGGACTGGCTATATGTACAACGAAACGCGCGGCAAGATCCACTTCTGGCTGTCCCTGATCACGTTCAACGTGACCTTCTTCCCGATGCACTTCCTGGGCCTGGCCGGCATGCCGCGCCGCTACGCCGATTATCCGGCGCAGTTCACGGACTTCAACATGATCGCCTCGATCGGCGGCTTCGGTTTCGGCCTGATGCAGGTGTACTTCCTGTTCTTCGTGGTGCTGCCGACCATCCGCGGCGGCAAGGCTGCGCCAGCGAAACCATGGGAAGGTGCGGAAGGCCTGGAATGGACCGTGCCGAGCCCGGCGCCTTTCCACACGTTTGAAACGCCGCCGACCGTGAAATAAATAGGTATCCCGGGCCGGCGTGTTGCGCGGCCCGTCTTGAATAAAGTGCCTGTCATGACCGAAGTGAAAACTGAGCGTAAAAAACCGAACAACCTGCGTACCGGGCTGATACTGGGGGGCCTGGCGGCCTTCTTCTTCCTGTCCGTGTTCGTCAAGCGCATGTGGCTCTGACGTGACGACGCCAATCCAACAGGAAACACGCGGCCTGAACCGCAAGATGCTGGGCAAGCTGCTCGTCATTGCCGTGCTGATGTTCGGCTTTGGCTATGCCCTGATTCCCGTCTACAAGCAGATTTGCGAAGTGATGGGCATTAACGTGCTGACGCAAAAAGATGGCACGGTGGCTTACGACAACAATACGCAGGTCGACACGACGCGCAGCATCACCGTCGAATTCGACGGCAATGCGCAGGGGCCATGGCGCTTCCGCCCGACGGTGTCGAGCATGCAGGTGCATCCGGGCGAACTGGTGACCGTCATGTATGAAGTGGTCAACACGCAAAACCGCGTCGTCAACGCGCAAGCGATCCCCAGCTACGCGCCGCAGAGCGCCACGCCGCATTTCAAGAAGGTCGAATGCTTCTGCTTCAAGCAGCAGACCCTGAAGGCCAAGGAAGCGCGGCAGATGCCGGTGGTGTTCTTCCTCGATCCGGCCCTGCCGAAAGAGGTCAAGACCATCACGCTGTCGTACACGTTTTTCGAGATTGCCGGTCTGAGCCAGGCTCAGACGCCGGCCGTCCAATAGGAGAGTGGCATGGGCGAATCCAAGCAGCCTGAAAAAGCGTCGTTCCTGTATTCGCTGCGGGCCGTCGTGTGGTCGTTCACGGGCTTGCGCCGCAAGAGCGATTTCGACACGGATTCGGCCAAGCTCAATCCCGTGCACATCGTCATCGCCGGCTTCCTGGTGGTGGCTTGCCTGATCGGCATCCTGATTTCAATTGTTAAATTCGTCGTTTTATAAATTATAAAAAACCACCCTATAAGTTTTTGAGGAGATGATGATGAGTTCCAACCACGCCGCCGTACCCTATTATTTCGTGCCCGGCCCGTCGCGCTGGCCCATGCTGGGCGGCGCCAGCCTGCTGCTGACCATGATCGGCGCATCGGCCTGGGTCAACGACGTCTCCTGGGGCCCGTACGTCAATTACCTGGGCCTGGCCGGCATCCTGCTGGTGCTGTATTTCTGGTTCGGCGACGCCATCAGCGAGTCCGAGCAGGGTCTGTACAGCGAGCGCATCGACCACTCGTTCCGCTGGAGCATGAGCTGGTTCATCTTTTCGGAAGTCATGTTCTTCGCCGCCTTCTTCGGCGCCCTGTTCTATGCGCGCAGCATCTCGATGCCATGGCTGGCCGATCTCGATCACAAGGTGATCTGGCCCGATTTCGCCGCTCAGTGGGGCAATACGGGCCCGGCCGGCACGGTGCAGGAATTCACCACCATGACGCCGTTCTGGATTCCAACCATCAACACGGCCTTGCTGCTGCTGTCGGGCGTCACCCTGACCATTTCGCACCACGCGCTGCGCGCCGGCCACCGCGGCATGACGGCCTTGTTCCTGTTCGCCACGATCTTGCTGGGCGCTATCTTCATGGGCTTCCAGGTCTACGAATACATGCACGCGTACAGCGAACTGAACTTGAAATTGACGTCCGGCATCTACGGCGCCACCTTCTTCATGCTGACAGGCTTCCACGGCTTCCACGTGACCTTGGGCGCCATCATGCTGTCCGTCATCCTGTACCGCGTGCTGAAAGGCCACTTCACGCCGGAACACCACTTCGGCTTCGAAGGCGCCGCCTGGTACTGGCACTTTGTCGACGTCGTCTGGCTGGGCCTGTATGTGGTCGTGTATTGGTTATAATGGCGGGGCAGGGCGCGCGCGGTTAGCGCTTGCGCCTGCACCATAAAAAAAGCCGTACCGGGACATCCTGGGTACGGCTTTTTTCTTAGTCTAAGAATTTTGCTAACCAAGCAACGTCGTTAGCACCGGGGTCAGTCCCTGCCGGGGGAATTCGCCCCAATGGGGCGGATTCCGATCCCGCAGGGACAGACCCCAGCATTTAATGTATGCCCGTGGGCTGGATATAGCCGAGCTTGTGCGCCAGCAGGATCAGCAGGAACAGGGTGATCGACAAGCCCACGCGCAGGGCCAGCGCCTGCACGGTGCGGTTGCTCTTGCCCTTGTCGCGCATGAGGAAGAACAGGGCCGAGCCCAGGCTGCCCAGGATCAGGATGAAGGCAATGGCAACGAGGATTTTCATGGATGGTAGCGCCAGGCTTGAGGAGGTTTCATTGTAATGCGTATCCGCTTCCATTTTAGATGGATTCCATTTGTTGTAATGCTGCTACTGGTGGCGCTGGGCGTGTCGCTGGCGCAATGGCAGCAGCGCCGTGGCGACGAGAAAGTCGCGCGCGCCGCCCGGCTGGAAGCGGGCAACCAGGCCGCGCCCCTGGCATTGACGGCCGCGCCGATGCTGCCGGCCGATGCGCAAGCGATCGAATACCGCAGGGTCACCGTCACGGGCCGTTTCGTGCCCGCCTGGACGGTGTACCTGGACAACCGCCCCTACAAGGGCCAGGCCGGTTTTCACGTGCTCACGCCATTCCAGATCGACGGTTCCTCCATGCACGTTCTCGTGGCGCAGGGCTGGTTGCCGCGCAACAATACCGAGCGCACGCGCATCCCCGATTACACGACACCGGCCGGCACCGTCACCATTAGCGGCATCGCGCGCCTGAACGCGGGCCATGTGATGGAGCTGGGCACGGCGCCGGCCCTGGCGCCGCACGCCATCGTGCAAAATGCCGATATCGGTCAGCTGGCCCAGGCCAGTGGCCTGGCCTTGCAGCCATTCATTCTCGAACAAACAGTTGATTCGACAGCAACGGCGCCAGCGTCCAGCCAGCTTCCCGTGCGCGACTGGCCGGCGCCGGACCTGGGCGCCGACAAGCACCGCGGCTATGCATTCCAGTGGTACGCACTGGCACTGATGGCTTTTCTATTTTTTGTCTTTACAGGATTTCGACGTGCAAACAAACAACCCTGAAGCAACGCAAGACAGCAGCAATAAACAGGCACAAAATACGGGGCGGTGGAAACTGCTGGCCGTGGTGGCCGTATGCGCGTTTCCCATCATCGCCTCGTATTTCACGTATTACATCATCAAGCCCACGGGCCGCAACAATTACGGCGACCTGATCGACCCGCGTTTGTACCCGATACCCGAGGCAGCGCTGCAGGTGACGGAACTGGACGGCAAGGCGTCGCCGCTGGCGCAATTCAAGGGCAAGTGGGTGCTGCTGCAGACAGGGCCCTCCGATTGCCAGGAAGCATGCAAGAAGCAATTGTTTGACATGCAACAGCTGCGCCTCATGCAGGGCAAGGAACGCGAACGCCTGGAACGGGTCTGGCTGGTGACGGATGCCCAGCCGCTCGATACGCTCGTGATGCGCGAATTCGACGGCACCAGCATGCTGCGCGTCAATAACGACGCCTTGAAAGCGTGGCTGCCCGTGGAGCCGGGCGGCAAGACCAGCGACCATTTCTATTTGATCGATCCGCTGGGCAATCTGATGATGCGCTTCCCGAAAGACGCGGACCCGAACAAGATCAAGAAAGACATCGCCAAGCTGCTCAAAGCTTCGGCGATCGGTTGAGGGGGCTGCATGCCGACGATGCATCTCTCCGCGCTGGCCCAGCTGGGCTTGACGGGTCTGCTGGTGGCGCTGCTGCCACTGACCATGGTCTGGGTGTCCGCGGACGCCAATAAATACCGCAAGCTCGTGTGGATCGCCGTTTTTTTGACGGTCGACCTGATCATGTTTGGCGGCTTCACGCGCCTGTCCGACTCCGGCCTCGGTTGCCCCGACTGGCCCGGCTGCTATGGTTCGGCCAATCCTTTCCTCGCGCACGAGCACATCGTGGCGGCGGAAACCCTGATGCCGACGGGGCCCGTGACGGTGGTGAAAGCGTGGATCGAAATGACGCACCGCTACCTGGCCATGGCCATAGGCGTGCTGATCGTGGCGATGATGGTGCAGGCGTGGCGCCAGTGGAGAAAGAGCAAACGTGCCGAGTTCGCGCCTGGACTGCCCACGGCGCTGTTCCTGTTCGTCTGCCTGCAGGGCGCGTTCGGCGCCTGGACCGTCACCCTGAAGCTGCAGCCCGTGATCGTCACCATCCACTTGCTGCTGGGCATGGGCTTGCTGGCCATGCTCACATGGCTGGGCGGGCGCCAGGACCATGCCGTCAAGCCCTTGCTGCGCGCCGATGCGGACGCTGCCGTGCTGCGCCCCGTGCGCGCGCTGGCGATCTTTTCGCTGGTGCTGTTAACCGTGCAGATCGCGCTGGGCGGCTGGGTGAGCACCAACTACGCCACTCTGGCCTGCACGGACTTCCCCCTGTGCGGCGGCAAGGTCATTCCGGAAATGGATTTCGAGCATGGCTTCCATCTGTGGCGCGAACTGGGCAAGACGGCCGCCGGCCATTACTTGCCGTTTTCCGCGCTGACGGCCATCCACTGGGTGCACCGCAATTTCGCCTTCATCGTGCTGGCCGGCATCGGCTATACCGTGTTTCGCGCGTGGAAACTGCCGTCCTTGCGCGGCACGGCACGCTGGGTTGCGCTGGTGCTGGTTCTGCAGGCGGCCACGGGCCTGGCGACGATTTACCTGAGCTGGCCATTGTCGATTGCCGTCCTGCATAACGGCGGGGCGGCGCTGCTCGTGTTATTGCTGACCATGTTAAACTACAAGGCTAAATTCCAACTCGATGTAGCGCGGAAATCTGCTTCCGCCTCCGCGCCAGTGCCCTCGGCACCAGCCAGTCCTTCCCGTATCGCATAAATGACTACTCAGACCATCAGCCGTAAACCATCCCCCCGCATCGCCCAGTATTGGGCGCTGACCAAGCCCCGCGTGACGCAACTGGCCGTGTTTTGCGCCGTCATCGGCATGTTCCTGGCCAGCGAGGAGTTGCCCGATTGGCGCGCGGTGGTGTTCGGCACCATCGGTATCTGGCTGCTGGCCGGCGCCGCGTTTGCCGTCAATTGCCTGGCCGAGCGCGAGATCGATGCGCGCATGGCCCGCACGGCGCGCCGCCCGATGGCCATGGGCGACATCACGGTGAAACAGACGGTGGTGTTCGCGCTGGTGATCGGCGGCCTGGGCATGGCGATTCTGTATCACCTCGTCAATCCGCTGACCATGTGGCTGACTTTTGTCACCTTTGTCGGCTACGCGCTGATCTACACCATGGTGCTGAAACCCGCTACGCCACAGAACATCGTCATCGGCGGCCTGTCCGGCGCCATGCCGCCCGCGCTGGGCTGGGCGGCCGTCGCCAACGACGTGCCGATGCAGGCCTGGCTGCTGGTCCTGATCATTTTTGTGTGGACGCCGCCGCATTTCTGGGCCCTGGCCATGTACCGCCGCGACGATTACGCGCGCTCGGGCCTGCCCATGCTGCCCGTCACGCACGGCTTGAAGTTCACGCAATTCCACGTCTGGCTGTACTCGATCGCGCTGGCCGCCACCACCTTGCTGCCGTACGCCGTGCGCATGAGCGGCCTGATCTACCTGGCTTCGGCTGTGGTGCTCAACGCCGGCTTCCTGTATTACGCGTGGAAGATGTACCGCCACTACACGGACTTGATCGCGCGCAAGGCGTTTACGTTTTCCATCATCTACCTGGCCTTGCTGTTCGCGGCCTTGCTGGTCGACCATTACATTCCTATCGGCACATGAAAAAATACCTGACCCTGTTGTTGGCGGCCGCGCTGGTCGCCGTCCTGGCCGGCTGCGGCAAGCCTGCGGCGACCAAGCTGGCATTCAAGAACACGGACGTGACGGGCCTCGGCTATGCGCGCGAGTTCGCGCTGACGGACCACACGGGCCACCCGCGCACCCTGGCCGACTACAAGGGCAAGCTGGTGCTGGTGTTCTTCGGCTATACGCAATGCCCGGACGTGTGCCCCACCACCATGGCCGACATGGCCCAGGTGATGCGGGAAATGGGGCCGCAGGCGGACAAAGTGCAAGTACTGTTCGTCACGGTCGACCCCGAGCGCGACACGCAAACCTTGCTGGCTGAATATGTGCCGGCCTTCGACAAGCGTTTTGTCGGCCTGTATGGCGACGCGGCCGCGACGGCCAAGGTGGCCAAGGAATTCAAGGTGTATTACGCCAAGGTCGAGGGCGAGACGGACAGCAGCTACACGGTCGACCACACGGCCGGCACCTATGTGTTCGACCGCGAAGGCAAGATCCGCCTGTTCGTGCGCCATGGCGAAAAGCCGGCCGCCATCGCGCACGATCTTAAACTTCTGCTATCCTGATCCGGTCGCGCCGCTAGGCGCCATCTTCAGGACATGCAGTACATGGACAAACGTTTCGAGCCCCACGCCCGCCTGGCAGCCATCATCTTCCTGTTGATCGGCTGCTTTTTCGTCTTGCGGCCCTTCCTCGCCGCCATGCTGTTTGCCGCCTGCGTGGGCATTTCCAGCTGGCCTTTGTACCTGCTGCTGCTCGAACGCCTGAAAGGCCGGCGCAACTGGGCGGCCGCCATCATGACCCTGTCGCTGCTGCTCGTCATCGTGCTGCCGCTGGCCCTCGTCACCTACAACCTGGCCGATAACGTGTCGCGCATCTATGAACAGTTGCGCGCCGCGCTGGAAACGGGCAGCGTGCATCCGCCGGCCTGGCTGGCCAGCATTCCCGTGGTGGGCGAAACCATCGCCGGCTACGTGGACCGTCTGCTCGCTGACCGCGAGGAATTACTGAATCTGGGCAAGACGATGCTGGAACCGGCGCGCCATTTCCTCGCTTCCGGGGGCATCCTGCTGGGCACGGGCCTGGCGCAGACCAGCCTGGCCGTCTTCGTCAGCTTCTTCCTCTACCGCGACGGAGAGCAGCTGAGCCGCGCTCTGATGACGGGCGCCGGCCGCATCATCGGCGACAGCGCGCCCGGTGTGGGCCTGACCATCAGCCGCACCGTGCGCGGCGTCATGTATGGCTTGTTGGGCACGGCGCTGGCGCAGGCGCTGGTGGCCGTGGTGGGTTTTTTGATCGCCGGCGTGCCGGCCGTGGCCCTCTTGGGTGTGGCCACCTTCATCTTTTCGCTGATCCCCGTCGGCCCGCCCTTGATCTGGGGCGGCGCCGCCATCTGGCTGTTCAATGACGGCCAGACGGGCTGGGGCATCTTCATGCTGGTGTGGGGCGGATTGCTGATCAGCGGCGTGGATAACGTGGTGAAACCCATGCTGATCAGCCGCGGCAGCAGCCTGCCGTTTTTGCTGGTGCTGCTCGGCGTGCTGGGCGGCGTGCTGGCCTTCGGCTTCGTCGGCATCTTTATCGGGCCGACCCTGCTGGCCGTGCTGTACAGCTTGCTGCAAACATGGACGGTGGGCGAGACCACCGTGCCGCAGGGCAAAGATACGCTGACGAGCAAGAAGTAATTAATCTCTTAAATCCGCATCCAGATCGCGCTCCTGCTTCGGGATCACTTTAATGAGCACGATGCGGGGCCCGTTCATCTTCTTGACGACGATGTCGAAGTCGACAAAGGTGATGCGCTGGCCCTGCTTCGGAATGTCACCGAGCTTGACCATGATCAAGCCGCCCACCGATTCCACATCGTCCAGTCCCAGTTCCTCGTTTTCGATATCGATGCCGAGGATGCGTTCGAGCGAGAAGATGGGCAGGCTGGCCTTGCCGATCAGGGTGCCGTCGCTTTGCTTGAGCCAGTCGTTTTCATTGCGGCGGAATTCATCGCGGATTTCGCCGACCATGGCGCCGAGCAAGTTATCCAGGGTGATGAAACCCAGCGGGCGTTTGCCTTTTTCGCCGATCAGGGCGAAGTGCGGGGCGCCGTCGCGGAAGCGGCGGAACAGTTCCAGTGCCGGCGTGCGCGCGGAAATGATGTCCACGGGACGCAGGAACGGCGTGAGCGAGGTGATCGGCTTGCCCGCCTGCTGGGCAAAGAACAGATCCTTGAGGTGCACGACACCGAGCACGTCGTCTTCATTCGTGTCGAAATACGGGTAGCGGCTGAAGCGGTTGCGCAGCACCGTGTCGAGGTTTTCTTCCAGGGTGTTCGACGCGTGCAGGGCGATCACTTCATTGATCGGGCGCATCAGGTCCGACACCGTCATCTGTTCGAAATCGAGCGACTGCGCCAGGATGTTGCGCTCGTCGCGCGTAAACTTTTCGCCGGGCTGGCTGGTGCGCAGGATCAGTTTCAGTTCTTCGGACGAGTAATGGGCGTCGTGGCCACCCTTGCCGGACAGGCCCGCCAGGCGCAGCACCCAGTTGGCGCTGGCGTTGAGCAGGTAGATGGCCGGATACATGGTCCAGTAAAAGCCGTACAGGGGAATCGCGCTCCACAGGCCGACGGCTTCCGGGTTGCGGATGGCCATCGATTTGGGCGCCAGTTCGCCCACGACGATGTGCAGGAAGGAAATCACGCTGAAAGCGACGACGAAGGAGACGCCATGGATCAGCTCTTGCGACGTGACGCCGATGGCGCCGAACAGCGGCTCGAGCAGGCCGGCGAACGCCGGTTCGCCGACCCAGCCCAGGCCCAGCGACGCCAGGGTGATGCCCAGCTGGCAGGCGGACAGGTAGGCGTCCAGCTGGCCATGCACCTTGGCCAAGATGCGGCCCCGCAGTCCCTGCGTCTTGGCGATGGCGCGGATGCGCGTGCGCCGCAATGTGACGATGCCAAACTCGGCGGCAACAAAAAAACCGTTCAGCGCGACCAGGAAGAGGGCGAGCAGGACTAGCAAGACATTGTGCATGGGGGTGCTGAAGATGGGCTGGTAAAACGTCATCTTAAACGACGAAGGGCGCAGTATCCTAATTTCCGGCGAATCGGCCCTGCGGTTTTACACGATGCTGCGGCGTGCGGCGTCGACCAGCGGTGCGGCGCCCTGGTCGCCCAGCGTCTGCAACAAGTCCCCGAAGTCGTGCGCGCGGCCATGCGCCAGCTCGGCAGCGCTGAGACCGATAATCTGCAGGAAGGCAAATTTTCCCGAGACCAGTGCATATTCTTCCGGGTAATGTTTGCTGGGCACCATGATGATGGCGCTCAATGCGGACTGCTGGCCATCGATGGGGCCGCCAACGGACATGCGGTCCCAGGCGTCCAGCGGTTCCTGGTCGCCGAAGCGGCCAGCCGCCAGCAGCATCTGGTACGCGGCGAACCTGCGCACCAGCGCCAGCGCCCATGGCGACTGCTGCGGGCATTCCAGCAGCAGTTCGCGGCCCAGTCCCGTCCACTCTTCCTCCGCATCGGGTTCGTCGTCCCATGGATTGGACAGGCCCGACGACACGTAGACCCAGTGCGGCCGCGCGGGTGTCGGCGGGCATTCGAACACGCCGATATGCAGCCAGCGCGGGTCGACTTGCGTACAGTTGAACATCTGTTCGAACAGCGACAGGTCGAGCGGGTAGATGCCCGGTCCCAGGTCCCCGAACAGGGCTGTGTAGAGCGTTTCTTCGCGCTGGGTCCAGGCTGCTTCCAGAAGGCTGGTTGCGGCGCCGTCATTGCTAATGTTGGTCATGTCGGTTTACTGAAATGGATGAGCATTTGAGTATAAAACATGCAACTTTATGACGGCGTACGGTTCAATCGGCTGATGCGCGTGCCTCAGGCGGTTACCTTGGCGGGGGCCGCTTGCGGCCCGCCGCGCATGGCAAAGACCATGACGGCAGAGACGATGGCCGGGATGGCGACGACGAGGAAAATCGTGCTGTTGGGCCAGTTCAGGCGGATCAGCTCGCCACCGAGCACGGGGCCGATGATGGAGCCGATGCGCCCGATGCCCAGGCTCCAGCCGATGCCCGTCGAGCGCAGGGTGGTCGGATAGTAGCTGGCCGCCAGGGCATTGACGGCAGGCTGGCCGCCCACCACGCAAAAGCCGGCGATGAAAATCGTGATGAACAGGAAGGCCAGCGACACGTCCGGACGGCCGATCAGGGCAATGGCCACGGCGGCGACCAGGAAGCACGGCAGCAGGATGCGGCGGAAGCTCGAGCGGTCGATGAGCTGGCCCATGACGAGGGTGCCGATGGTGCCGCCCACTTGCAGTGCCGTGCCGGCCAGCACGGCGTTGGCCGTCGACAGGCCCGCTTCCTTGGCGATGGTTGGCAGCCAGTTCGACAGGAAATACAGGTTCAGCAAGTTCATGAAGTTGATGACCCACAGCAATATCGTCATCTTGGCGCGGCCGCCCGTAAACAATTGCAGCACGGGCGCGCCCTTGTGTTCCTTCTCATGCACGAGGTATTGCGTGTCGGCCGTGATGGTCACCGTCGGGTCGATGCGTTTGAGCCACTTGGCGACCTTGTCCAGCTTGCGTTTCTTGAGCACGAGGAATTGCATCGATTCCGGCAGCAGGAAGAACATCAGCACGCCGATGATCAACGGCACGACGCCGCCCACGTAAAACACGGATTGCCAGCCGAAGGCGGGAATCAGCGCGGCGGACAATAGCCCGCCCAGCACGGCGCCCAGGGTAAAACCGCACGAGACCAGCATCATCAGCGTGACTTTCTTGCGCAGGGGGCTGTATTCGCCGGCCAGCGCCATGGCGTTCGGCATCACGGCGCCCAGGCCCAGTCCCGTGATGAAGCGGATCAGCTGCAATTGCTCGATGGTCGTTGCCAGCGGCGTGACCAGCATGCACAGCGAAAAGAAGATGGTCGAGCCGATCAGCACGGGACGGCGGCCGAATTTGTCGGCCGTGATGCTGAAGACGAGCGAGCCGACCAGCATGCCCAGCAAGCCCGCGCCAAACACGGGGCCCAGGTTGGCCTTGCTGACATGCCAGTCGGCAATGATGGCCGGGGCCACATAGCCCATCGCCTGCACGTCGAAGCCATCCATGATGACGCATAGCCCGCACAGGATCAGCATGCCGATCTGGAAGGAGCCGATCTTGTTGTTATTGATGAGATCGGGAATATCGATCGTCTTGCCTGCCGTGGACATGGTGCCGCTCCTGTTTTTTATGGTGATCGCGCCCTTCCAGCGAGGGATGGGCGCGTGTTTGTCTCAGGCTTTATTACAATCGCTTTTGATTGATTATTCAAACGTTATTTTCGAATGGATTTATCAGGTTTCCTTGTGAATCTTCGGGTGGCCCTGGATGGCCGCCAGGATCACGTCGAGCGCCGGGTGCATGATCTTGCGCTCGTTCGAGATGACGTAAAACTGTTCGCGCAGGGATGAGGCGTCGCCGACCAGCACGGCGCCGAATTGCTCTTCGATATCGGCCGCCAGGCTGGCGGACGCGAAGAACAGGCCCAGGCCCTTGCGGCCAAACGCATTGAGCATGGCGTTGTCCTCGAATTCGCCGACCACGTCGGGACGCACGCCCTGCTGCACCATCCATTCGTCGATGCGCCCGCGCAAGGCGTTATTGCGCGCCGGCAGCAGGAACGGCGCGCCGTGCAGGCTGTGCGGGAAATTGTCGCGGTATTGTTCGGCCAGCGCGGGGATACCGAACAGCTTCATGGCGCTCTCGCCCCACAGATGGCTGGACACGCGCAGGCTGGCGCCGGCCGGCACGGCGCGGTCCGTCAGCACCAGGTCCAGCTTGTGCAGGGCAAGGTCGGCCAGCAGGGATTCGAATTCGTCTTCCAGGCACACGAGCTTGATGGGCTGGTCCAGGCTGCGCGTGGCGTCGAGCATGCGGTACGCCATCAGTTTCGGCAGCGAATCGGAAATGCCCACCGTCAGGCGCATCTTTTCCGCGTCCGCGTCGGCCAGCGCGTCCTGCATCTGCTCGCCCAGCAGGAAAATCTGGTCCGCATAGCCGAGCGCCAGGCGGCCCGCTTCCGTCGGCACCAAGCGCCGTCCCTGCGGCTGCAGCAGGGATTTGCCCAGTTCCTTTTCCAGCAGGGCCAGCTGCGTGCTGATGGTTTGCACGGCCAGTCCCAGCCGTTCAGCCGCGCGCGTCACGCCGCCTTCCTTGGCGACCACCCAGAAGAAGTACAAATGGCGGTAATTGAAGCCCGTGGTTTTCATCGCTGCATCCTCTATCTTCTGTTTTTACGAAGTAATACTTCCATTATCTTCTATTTTTAAATGTGTCACACGTCCCTATACTACGTTCCATTGAATTTGGATAAAGGGGAACTATCGATGAAACATTTCAGAGTGTCATTTCTAGTGACATTTATCTGCCTGGGCATTTCCGCCTGGTGGGGTTACACGCACGGTGGCGTGCAGACGATGCTGGCGGCGCTCGGTATCGCGGTGATCCTGGGCGTGATGGAAGTCTCGCTGTCGTTCGACAACGCGGTGGTCAACGCCTCGGTGCTGAAGAACTGGGACAAGTTCTGGCAGGGCCTGTTCCTGGGCGTCGGCATCATCATCGCCGTCTTCGGCATGCGTTTGCTGTTTCCGCTGGTCATCGTGGCGCAAGCGGCGGACCTGGGCTTGATGGAAGTCTGGAATCTGGCACTGAGCAATCCTGAACAGTACTCGATGCACCTGACGAATCACCATGCGGAAGTGGCGGCTTTCGGCGGCATCTTCCTGCTGCTGGTGTTCCTGAACTTCCTGCTGGACGACGAAAAAGAAACGCACTGGCTGGGCCGTATTGAAGAAAAACTGGGCGCGCTGGGCAAGGTATCGTCGATTTCCGTGATGATCGCGCTGGGCACCCTGATGGCCAGCCTGTCGATGATCGAAGAAGGCCAGAAACTGGTGGTCCTGACGGCCGGCCTGTGGGGTATCCTGACCTACGTGGGTGTCGACGTGATCAGCGGCTTGCTGGAAGGCGATAACGGCGAGGGCAACATGGGCGACATCGTCAAGCGCGGCGGTATTGGCGGCTTCCTGTACCTGGAAGTGCTCGATGCTTCGTTCAGCTTTGACGGCGTGATCGGCGCGTTTGCCATCACCAAGGATGTCGTGATCATCATGCTGGGCCTGGCTATCGGCGCGATGTTCGTGCGGTCGATGACGGTGTTCCTGGTGCGCAAGGGTACACTCGACGAGTTTGTTTATCTGGAGCACGGTGCGCACTATGCGATCGGTATCCTGGCCGTGATCATGTTGGTCAGCATGAAGTTCCACATTCCCGAGATCTTCACGGGTCTGATCGGCGTGGCCTTCATTCTCGCCTCGCTGTGGTCGTCGATCCGTTACAAACGACGCATGGCCTTGCTGGAAGGCACGGAAGATAAACAGCCTGAGTTGGAAGCAGCAGCCAAGGCGTAAGAGATACGCGGCAAACGCCACACCCGTTTGCCAGCGTGATGCAGCAAGCGCCGCCGCCGGCCTGGGGAGTCGGGCCGGTGGAGGGCGCCAGGTGTTTTGCAAGTTAATTATTCGCTGGACTTTTATTTCACATAGGAGAAATACATCATGGCAATCAGTCTGCAAAAAGGCGGCAACGTCAACCTGAGCAAAGAAGCTCCTGGCATCTCGAAGATGATCATCGGCCTGGGCTGGGATGCCCGCGCCACCGATGGCGCCGCGTTCGACATCGACGGTTCCGTATTCCTGTTGAAGGCGGACGGCAAGGTACGCGCCGACGTCGACATGATTTTCTACAACAACCTGAAATCGAGCGACGGTTCCGTCACCCACTCGGGCGACAACACCACGGGCGCCGGCGATGGCGATGATGAAACCGTCATGGTCGACCTGGCCACGGTGCCAGCCGAGATCGACAAGATCGCCGTCTGCGTCACGATTCACGATGCCGAAGCGCGCAAGCAAAACTTTGGTATGGTATCGAAAGCATACGTACGCTGCGTGAACGCCAACGGCAACACGGAAATCGCCCGCTTCGACCTGTCGGAAGACGGCTCGGCCGAAACGGCGATGGTCTTCGGCGAAATCTACCGCAATGGCGCCGATTGGAAATTCAAGGCCATCGGCCAAGGCTACAAAGGCGGTCTGGGCCCACTGGCGGCCTCTTTCGGCGTCGGCGTATAAGGTCGCCACACCAAACCTACTGCGCGGTGCGCTTTGCGGCCGGCGATGCTCACCGTACTAAAGTACGGTTGCGCTTCTCGGCCACAAATCACATCCGCTCGCTACGGTTTTGTGCGGCACCGTTACTCTGTATTAACGGCGGTTCATTATGGGAGCCGTCTCCATCATTGCCTAGTTGAGGAAGGAACAGTCAGATGCCAGTTTTTAGTATTACCGGGGACGTCGACCCGTTCCTGCATGTGTCGCTTGCCAAGGGCGAGAAGATTTATTGCGAATCCAATGCGATGGTGATGATGGAAACCAATCTTGAGCTGAAAGGCAAGATGACTGGCGGCATAGGCGCCGCGCTGATGCGCACCTTTGCCAACGGGGAATCGTTCTTTCAGCAGCATATCGAAGCCATGCGGGGCGACGGCGACTGTCTGTTGTCGCCGACTCTGCCTGGCGCGATGCGGGTGCTCGAGGTGGGCGCCCAGCAATACATGATCAGCGACGGCGCCTTCGTGGCGGCCAGTTCTGGCGTGGAATTGAAGGTGCGCACGCAGAGCCTTGGCAACGCGCTGTTTGCCCAGAGCGGTGGTTTTTTCATTACCGAGACGGCAGGCAGCGGCCAGTTGGCGGTGTCCGGTTTTGGCGCGATGTCGATACTGGAAGTGACGCCTGGCAAGGACGTGGTGATCGATAACTCGCACGTCGTGTGCTGGGACAACCGCCTGCAATACGAAATTTCCATGACGACCGGCAGCAGCGGCGGCTTTCTGGGCAATTTGATCAACAGCCAGACCAGCGGCGAGGGCATGGTATTGAAGTTTTCAGGCACGGGAAAAATCCTCGTGTGCTCGCGCAACCGCGCGGCCTTCCTCGCCTGGACCCAAAGCAAGCCGGCGTAATCAAGCAGTAACCAACCTAACAGGAGCTATGCGTATGTCTGTCAATTTGAGCAAAGGCCAGAAGATTTCTCTGGACAAAGAAGCTGGTACCACCCTGACCCGTATCACCATGGGCCTGGGCTGGGATGCGGCCAAGACCAAGGGTTTCCTCGGTTTCGGTTCGAAGACGGAAGCCGTCGACCTGGACGCGTCGTGCGTCATGTTCGATGAAAACAAGAGCACGTCCGACATCGTCTGGTTCCGCCAGCTGAAAAGCAAGGACGGCAGCATTGTCCACACGGGCGACAACCGTACGGGCGCGGGCGATGGCGACGACGAACAGATCAATGTCGATCTGTCGAAAGTGCCGGCACACGTGAAAAGCCTGGTCTTCACCGTCAACAGCTTTACTGGCCAGAACTTCTCGCAGGTGGAAAACGCCTATTGCCGCATCTTGAATGCCAGCAATAACCAGGAAGTCGCGCGTTTCAACCTGTCTGTGCAAGGTACCCACACGGCACAGATCATGGCCAAGCTGTACCGCCATAACGGCGAATGGAAGATGCACGCCATCGGCGAAAACGGCAACGGTCGCACCTTTGACGACTTGATGCCGCAAATTACCGTGCATCTATAAGGAGCAGTACGCAGCGGGCGGGGGACGGACCGGATACCGGCCCTTGTCCGCTGCTCTATATTTAGGAGAGTATGTCGTGATGCGATTGCTGATAGCCTTGCTACTTCCGTGTCTCACGTTTTTCATGCTGGGGCGCACGCTGGCCGGTGCCGCCGCCTTGATTCTGCAGTGCACTGTGATCGGCTGGGTGCCGGCGGCCCTGTGGGCCCTGTACACGGTGAACCAGCATAAATCGGAGCAGGAACTGGAAGGTGCGTTAAGCCGCAGCTACATGCGCAGGCGTAGTCGGTTGATCTAGATCAACCGGGCGCTTGGAATCCTTGCGCTAAAGCCCGCACGAGCGATCGTGCGGGTTTTTTTGTGCCCGCTCACTTCTTGCAGCGTATCGGCACGTTCACGGAATTGCCGTCCGAACTCAGGTTGCGGTACTGCAGATCTTCGCTTTCGATGGCGAAGCGGGGCACGGCGTGCACATAGCGCTGCTTGCAGACGGTGTCGTCATTGATCAGCTGGCCCGCCAGCATGTAGTCGCACAGGGCGAAGCGCGATTCCTCGTCGTCGAGGATCAGCACGCGCGCGGCGCTGTACAGGGCCGATTGCAATACTTCCGGGCTGCAATTTTCCGGGCCTGTCAGCTTCAGATGGGTTTTTGTCTGCGTGGCCAGGCGCTGCAGCTTGACGAGGGCGGCGCGCTCTTCCTTGCGGGCACCGTCGACTTGTGCATCGCCGCTGGCCAGGCGCAGCGCCAGCGAGGCGATCTGGTCGATGGAAATATGCCAGGCAAAGCCTTCGAGCCGCGTGCGGATCTGGCCCGGCAAGGGATCGGCCGCGTCGACTTCGCAGCGGTACTGGCCCAGGTGGGGACGGCACAGCACGGGGATGGCAAAGGCCGAGGTACGCTTGCCCTTGACGAATTTCTGGCTCAGGTCGCCAAAGTTTTCATGCGTGATGGTATCGAAGCGGGCTTGCCCAAAACCCATCTTGACGAGGTTTTCCTTGCGCTGGCGCGAAAACAGGGCGTCGACGGCGTCGTAGATATTCTTGTTGAAGATGCGGTCCAGCGGCTGGCGCTCGTCCGACATTTTTTCGAAGACGGCGCTGGAATTGGGCGCGTTGGCATCGATGGAAATGAGGATGAAGGGCTTGCTGTTCAGGCGCGGCGGCACGACGGCCATGTCGTTGCCGTACAGCTGCGTCAGTGCCACATCCCACAGGGTTTCCACGCCCAGGTTGTCGGCCGCGCCGCCGTCGAACAGGTGCACGTACGACGGTGATTCGCGCGACTCGGAACCGAGTTCCGGCACGAAGGTGTTTTTCGGGCGGAAACGCTCGAAGGTGACGGAATCGAACACGCCGGGAAAGGCGGCCGAGGTGGCCACGGCCGTGGCCAGGCGGATATCCTGGATCGGCGAATGCAGGGTGCCGTAAAAATACTCATAAGAAAACACCACGCGCTTGCCACCATCGGTGGCGTCCGTCGCGTTGGCCAGGAAGATGGGGCCGTCGTGCGGCAAGTCCTGATAGGTTTTCTTGTCGTACAGCACATCGTCCAACACGTCGGACAGGAACGAGGTACGCGTCTTGTTCGTCAACAACATCGTCGTCAGGTTGGCCGGTTTCAAAATGGTCTGGCCGAAGAAATCCGTTTTCAGTTTGCTGCGCAGCAAAGGCCAATCCGTCTGCTTGCCATGCAGTGCATAGTAGCCGCCCGCGATGGCGCCGCCCGACACGCCGGAGATGGCCGAAGCACCACTGACGAGGCCGAACTGTTCCAGCTGCTCCAGCGAGGCGGCCGAGAAATTGGCTGCGCGGCTGCCCCCGCCGGACAGCGCGATGCCGATGAAGTGGTCGTTGGGCATGGGATTCTGGATGCGCGCCTTGGGCGCGTCGATGCGCAGGCGCGGAGCTTCCTGCACGGTGAACATGCGGTTTTCGACGCCGCTGTTGGGGCGCAGGGCGAGTACCGTGCAGCCGCTCAGCAGCGCAACGAGGATACATGGTGCAAACAAGCGTGGATTCATGCGTGATCTGTGCGTAGTCATTGGTTGGGATACGGACGGAAATCGTGTGCGATTCTAGCAAACTTGTCTGTGCCTGTATCTATCCTTGCAACTGGTACGCGAGGAGGGCCGCGTTGTAACCGGCATGCACCAGCATGGGCGCCAGCAGCGCGCCGCTGCGCTCATAGGCATAGCCCGTGCACAGGCCCAGCGCGAAGGCGGGCAGCATGGCGGCGGGTGGATGCATGACGGCAAACAGCGCGGCGGCGACAGTGACCGCCTGCCAGGCCGGCAGCGAGCGGCGCAAGCCGCCCTGCAGCAAGCCGCGGAAGATGAATTCCTCGCACAGGGGCGCGGCCAGCACGCCCAGGGCCAGCAGCCACAGCCAGTTTCCACCGGCCGGTGGAAACGTACCAGGCGGCAACAGGGCCGCGTAGCCGATGCCGAACAGCGCCGCGGCACAGGCGCCAACGACTCCCCAGCGCCACGGCTGGCGGCCCTGTGCTATGCGCGGCACGCCGGCCGTCCCGGCGTGCCAATACACGAGGCGCAGCAGCACATACGTGAGCGGCGCGGCCACCTGGTCCTTGAGCAGGATCAACAGCAAGGTTTGCAGAATGAAAAACAGCATGACGGCGATCAGGCCGTCGGCCGCCGTGATTCTCGCCGGCGGCGAGGCGGCGGGATCAAGCAGGTAAGGCAGCGCATCGCGCGCCTTTTGCCACAGGGCCACGGCCAGCGCGCCCGTGAGCACGGCAAACACCAGTTGCTGCGCAGGGTTGCCGGCGGCCAGCGCGGCAATGTACAGGCCGGTGAGCAGCAAGTACAGATACGTGTAAGTGGGGCGCACCTTGGCCGTGGTTTCCGTGGCCAGCGGATCGCTGGCAAACACGCCCAGCGCCACGGCGATCAGCGAGTACAAAGGGATGCCGGCCAGGGCCAGCAGCATCAGGCCCGCCGTCTGCCACGACCAGGCGGGCAGCCAGGCCAGCGCCGCGCCGAACAGTATCAATGGATACAGCAGGGCCAGCGCGGCCCACAGCTGGGCCTTTTGCCGCAGCGCCTGCTCGACGGAGACGGGAAACGTGTACAGCAGCCACAGCGCGCCGCCTTCCTTGTTGAGAGTCTGGAAGGCCGACATCAACAGCACATAGGTGCCGAGAAAAAAGCCCGTCGAGGCCAGCAGGACGGGATTGTCCAGCAGCGCGTGCAGGTCGCGCGCCTGGCCCGTAAACAGGGCCTGGCCGCCGAGGATCAGCAAGGGCATCAGCAGGGTCTGCACGAGAAAATTGCGGTCGCGCAAAAGCAACGTCAGTTCGCGCCGCTGGATCGCCGTGCCGATGCGCGGGCGCCACCGGTGTGTGGGCAATGGCGCCGCTGCCGGCTTGCGCGCTCCTTCGCGTTGTCCCTCGCCCACGACGCCGTGGCGCAACTGGCGGCGCAGGAGGGCCATGCCCAGCAGCATCAACAGCAGCGTTTGCGCCAGCAGCAGAGCGGCGGGCAGCAAGGCGGCCATGCCATCGGCATTGAGCAGGCGCAACAGCAGGCCCGGCGGCGTCCAGCTGCTCCAGGCGGGCATGGCGGCCGCCCACGCATACGCGAAGCCGCCCGTGCCCATGCCGAACGACATGCCCATATACATGGGCAACAGCCCGGCCAGCGACATCACCGCCTGCAGATTGCCCAGCCGGGATGGCGTGAGCGACAGGCGCAAACCCGTGTCGACCAGGGTGCGCAGCATGGCGGCCAGGGCCAGCAGGACGAGGCTGGCGAGCAGGCCGGACAAAGGGGACATCCAGCCCTGGCCCGAATACCAGGCGATCACGGTCGTGCTGGGCCACAGGGCCAGCAAGCCCGCCGGATTGACGAGCGTGCGTTCGAGCACGCGCGCCCACAGCAAGGTGCTTTTCTCGACGGGCAGGGTGACCAGCCATTCCAGATCCCAGTCCGGCTTCGACAGTTCGCCCATGCCCAGCGGCAGCAGGACGCTGACCAGCCACAGCAGCGCCAACTGCAGGGTCAGCCCGCCGATCAGCGCCGCGCTGAAGGGCGTGGCCATCAATTGCGCGATGACGGGATCGAGCAGGTGGCTGCCCGTGTACAGGCTGCCGCGTGCCTGGCAGGCGGCGACCTGGTCCAGCAGGCAATGCATGTTCAGTACGCTATGGCGGGCGATGCTGCCGAAGGAAAACAGCATGGGCACGAGCAGCAATGCGCCGAGCAGCCAGCGTCCGCCACGCTTGCCCGGCGTGGCGGGGCGGCTTTTGCTGTTTTTCTTGAAGGAAAAGCCCTTGCCGCTGACGTTGAGCAGGCGCTGCAGGCGCAAGCGGGTCAGCAGCCAGACGGCGCGCCAGGTGGTAGGCGGCAGCGGCGTCACGCAGAGGCCGCTTCGTCGGTCAGTTGCAGGAAGAGCTCTTCCAGGCTGCCATCGCTGGACAGCTGCTGGCGGATATCGTCGAGGCTACCCGTGGCGACCAGGGCACCTCTGTGAATGATGGCAACGCGGCTGCACAGCTTTTGCGCCATATCGAGCAAATGCGTGGAAACGAAGATCGTGGTGCCGGCGGCGGCGCGGCGCAGCAAGCGTTCCTGTACGTCGCGCGAAGCACGCGGGTCGAGGCCGTTGATCGGTTCATCGAGGATCAGCACGGCCGGATCGTGTATCAGCGCGCAGGCCAGGCCCAGTTTTTTCTTCATGCCCAGCGAGTAATTGACGGCGAAATCCTCGCTCGCTTCATCGAGTCCGAATTCCGTCAGCAGGCGCGCGGCGCGGGCGGCCGCTTCCGTGCGTGAAAAACCATGCATTTCGGCCACGAATTGCAGGATTTCGCGGCCCCGCAAATAATCGTAAAAGATGGGGTTGTCGGGCAGGTAGCCCACCTTGCGCTTGACGGCGGCGCCGTCGCGGTGGCAATCGAGGCCATCGACCAGCACGCGCCCGCTGCTGGGCACGAGGATGCCCATCAGCATGCGGATGGTGGTGGTCTTTCCCGCCCCGTTCGGGCCCAGGAAACCGAAGACTTCTCCTTTGCCCACTTGCAAGGTCAGCGGCTTGACGGCCTCGAACGTGCCGTACTGTTTGGACAAGCCTTCGAAGGCAATCATCGTGCATTCCAAAAAAGATAGCGTGCAGGATGATAGCCCGAGACGGCGCCGCTGGCGTGTCCCTTAGTGTCGCAGCATGACGCCGATGGCGATGCAGGCCAGGATCGCCAGGCTCATGGCGATGCCGTAGGCTGCCATCAATAACAGCCAGCGGCAGATGGTGGCGAGCTTGCCGCTTGGATACACGCGCCACATGGCCCAGGGCAGATAGGCCAGCAGCCAGGCGCCGAGTGTGAGGCGGATGATGTTGACGGGGATCAAGGTCATCAGCGCCATCGTGATGAAGGCGAAGGCATTCGCATGCAGGGCGAACAGGAAATGTTCGCCATAGCGCCGTCCGCTGCCCAGGTAAAGGATTTTCAGGAACAGGGCGAACAGCGGCATCAGGCAAAACATGGCGTACGGCGCGTAATGGTAAAAGCTGTCCACCACGAGTTTTTGTTTCTCCGCCGTGGGCAGTTGCTCAAAGTCTTGCCATTGCTGCGGCAGGGTGGGCGTCTGGCCCAAGATGCTGACCTGTATAGGTGATGGTTTGTTTTCCTGAATTTGACGGGGGCCGTGGGCGCTTGCCTGGGCTTGCTGGCCATGGACGGTGAGGAACACGGCGGGGCTGCTGAACTTGAGGATGGCAAAGAACAGGATGCTGAAGGTCAGGTAGACGCGCAGCGGCTCCACGTAACGTACGCGGCGTCCCGCGATGTATTCATTGCTCAGCGCGCCAGGACGGAACAGCAGCAGGGCCAGGGTACGCCAGAGCTTGCCTTCGAGCGCCACATAATGGGCGACAAATTCATGCAGGAATTCACGTGCGCTGGGCATGTGCAGGGTCGTCGTCTGGCCGCAGGCGCTGCAGAAGTTGCCTGGCGCATCGGTATTGCAATTATGGCAGGTGCTGGATGACACTGTTTTCAAGATGAACTCTTTCCATGGCCAAAAAATGATCGCTCAAGGGCGCAGCCTATGATGAATGAAAAGAATGATAAAAGCACATTTTTATCTTTTTCGTTGCTTCCGAGATACAAAATGCCTTCGCCGTTCAGCCTCCACCAAAGGCGGCCAGCAGGCGCCGCTCGCCAGCCGGCGTGATGCGCAGGGCGCGGCTGTCGAGTTCGCGCTCGGCCCAGCGCTGGCGCAGGGCCAGCTGCAGCAGGGCGGCTCCCAGCGCGCCGCCCAGGTGGGCGCGCCGTTCGCTCCAGTCCAGGCAGGCACAGGCGAAGCGGCGGCGCTGGCGCTGCAATTGCGGCACGTCGATGCCCAGGGCCGCCATGCCGGCCGCCCCCGCTTCCGACAGACGATATTCGCCGCCGTCGTCGAGCAGCCAGCCCTGTGCGTGCAGCTGGTCGTGCAGGGCGACGGCGATGGTGCCGGCCATGTGGTCGTAACAGGTGCGTGCATGGCGGAGGCAGTCCGGTGTCGAGGGCGTAAACGGCATAGCCGGCACGCCGGCCACCACCAGCAGCGCTTCGAGCGCCCGCGCCACCTCCGTGCTGGCCAGCCGGTAATAGCGGTGCTTGCCCTGCGCCACCATCGACAGCAAGCCATCGTCGCGCAGCCGGCTCAAATGGGCGCTGGCCGTCGAGGCGCCCACTTCGGCCAGCGTCGACAATTCCGTGGCCGTGCGCGCATGGCCATCGAGCAGGCTGCACAGCATGCGCGCGCGCGCCGGTTCGGCGATGGCACCGGCCAGTTGCGCCAGGCCCATGTCGGCCGAGGGAAGTTTGTCATCCATGATTCGTTCACTGGCGAAGTGTAGTGGTGGAAGGACCAGCATACTCGTGTCCCCACTTCACTGCAATGGAATGCGCATGCATCTCGCCGACCCCGCCGACCCTTTTTCCGCCGTTACCCACGCGGCGCCGTATGACTACTATCGCCGCCTGGCGGATGGCCCGCCGCTGCGTTTCGATGCGGCACTCGATTGCTGGCTAGCGACGGGCGCCGCCGGCGTGCGCGCCGTGCTCGAGCATCCCGTTTGCCGCGTGCGCCCGGCGGGACTGGCCGTGCCGCACAACTTGGCAGGCACGCCGTGCGGCGCGATTTTTGCCGAACTGGTACGCATGAATGATGGCGAACGGCATGCCGTGCCGAAACAGGTGCTGGCGCGCGCGCTGGGCCAGGTGGACGTGGTTCGCCTTCACGAGCGGGCGATGCATATGGCCAGCGACCGCGTGCCCGCCAGCGCCATCCAGCTCAACGAGGCGATTTTTCAACTGCCCCTGTTTGCGATGGCCCACTTGCTGGGCTTTGCGCCAGCGCAATGGCCGGCGCTGGCCGCCTGGACGCGTGATTTCGTCGCCTGCCTGTCGCCGCTGAGTAATGGTGAACAGCTGGCTGGCGCGCAGGAAGCGGCCGATTCCCTGCTGCAAGGTTTTGGCCACTTGCTGCGCGAGGGCAACGCGAGGCCGGGCAGCCTGCTGGCCGGTATCGTGACAGAGGCCGATGCCATGGGGCGCGGCCTGCTGGCCAACCTCGTGGGCTTGCTGTCGCAGACCTGTGACGCGACCGCCGGCTTGCTGGGCAATGCCATCGTTGCTTTGCGCGCGCAGCCGGATTTGCTGCCGCAACTGCGTGCGTCGCCTGAGCGGTGGCCGGCCATGCTGCGCGAAGTCAGCCGGCATGATCCCTCGATCCACAACACGCGCCGCTACACGGCGGACGTTGTGGCATTCGATGGCGTGCGCGTGCCTGCCGGGCAGATGATCGTCGTCGTGCTGGCCAGCGCCGGCCATGCGGCGTTGGGCTTTGGCCACGGCCGCCACATCTGCCCGGGCCAGTCCATCGCGCACGCCATTGCCGCAGCTTGTTTGCAGGCGTGGGCCGACAGGCTGGAAGACTTGCCGCTGGCGTGGCGTTATCAAGCATCGCTGAACGCCCGCATCCCGGTGTTTACGCAAGGAGCGAGCGCATGATCGCCGTGATTTTTGAAGTGTGGCCCAGTGCAGAAGGGCGCCAGCAGTATCTGGATCTGGCCGCCGCGCTGCGGCCCTTGCTCAATGAAGTCGATGGTTTCATTTCCATCGAGCGCTTCAGCAGCCTCAGCGATCCGGGCAAATTGCTGTCGCTGTCGTTCTTTCGCGACGAGGCGGCGCTGGCGCAGTGGCGGCAGCTGGAAGCGCACCGGGCGGCGCAAGCGGCTGGCCGGCACGGCGTATTTGACGATTACCGGCTGCGCATCGCCGCCGTCGTGCGCGATTACGGCATGCTGGAGCGGCAACAGGCGCCGACCGACAGCCGCCAGCGCCACGATGCCTAGCGCTTAGCGGGGCAGCGCGCCCTGCGTGATCTTGACCTTGACCCGGTAGGTGGGCTCGGCTGTGTTGAGTGCGGGCGGCGTGGCCGGATCGACGTCGAGCAAAGTGAACGTCAGGTGGTTGACGGTGACGGAACTGGAAGCGCCCGGCATGGAATCGGACAGCACGATGTCGGTGCTGCCTGCACTGTTGAGCAAACTGAAACTGTAGCTGACGTAGCCTTTCCATACGCATACGGCGCCTTTGCGGCAGCGGCTGTCGTTGACGCGTTCGAGTTTCAGGGTATCGGTGGCCGTGATGGCGACCTGTTCGCCCGGCGACAGCACGTGGGTGACGCTGCGCGGGGTGTTTTCCGCGTCGCCGGCGCTGCCGGCCGCGCCGCAGCCGGCCAGCACGGCCAGACAGACGATGAGCAGGGGAAGCAGCACGGTACGATAAGAGCGGGTCAGGTAATGCATGTTTTTCCTTTCAGGTAGAGCGTCCCGGGCGTGCCTGTGCACGCGTGGGATAAATGATAATAACAAAATGATATTTTTCTGGCGCACTATTGGCGTGCTGCCGATGAATTGACGCGCCGGCCACGCGGCGCGCCGATTACTGCGTAAAATGGCTGTTTTGAAAATCAGGAAACAACCATGAAAAAAACCGACCTGGCCAAAAGCGATGCCAAGAAACTGATGGGAAAGATGAATGTTCCCGGCGCCGGTGCATTCGGTAAGGAAGCGGTGGTCGTCGACCGCCGCGAGCAGCGCAAGCGCGATCAGGCCCTGGGCCTGGTGCCATTCGCCGTCAAGCTGAACAGCGATCTGGTCTTGCAATTGCAGACCCTGGCCAAGGAGCGCGGCGCGGATCTGAATGAATTGGTCGCCGAAGTCCTCGTCAAGGGCTTGGCTGCAGCTTAATGGGCTACCATGTTTATCTGTTGATAAACATCAACTTGTAAAACTAAAAGGCGCCTTGCGGCGCCTTTTGCATTGCGGCATTGCTTGCGATTACACCCAGGCGGCCAGGGCGCCCTTCATTTTTTTCAGCGCCGCCACTTCGATCTGGCGGATGCGTTCGGCCGATACGCCGAACTCTTCTGCCAGCGCGTGCAGGGTAGCGCCGGAACCGTCGTCGTTGGCCAGCCAACGCGCTTCGATGATGCGGCGCGAACGGGCGTCGAGCTTGCTCAAGGCCGTTTCCAGGCCTTCCGATTGCAGGCGCGTCACTTGTTCCGCTTCCAGTACCTTGGTCGGCTCGCTTTGCTCCGACGACAGATAGGCGATCGGCGAAAACTTGTCGTCTTCATCGTCGGTCGGCGACTCCAGCGCGATGTCGCGGCCGCTCAAGCGCGTTTCCATCTCGATCACTTCTTCGCGCTTCACGTCGAGCAGCTTGGCCAGCGCATCGATCTGCTTCGGCGTCATCGCGTCCAGGCCCGTCTTGTGGCTGCGCAGGTTGAAGAACAGCTTGCGCTGTGCCTTCGTCGTCGCGACCTTGACCAGACGCCAGTTTTTCAGGATGTACTCATGCATCTCGGCTTTCACCCAGTGCATGGCGTACGACACCAGGCGCACACCCTGGTCCGGATCGAAACGTTTTACCGCTTTCATCAAGCCGATATTGCCTTCCTGAATCAGGTCGGCATGCGGCAAGCCATAGCCCAGATAGCCGCGGGCAATCGAGACCACCAGGCGCAGGTGCGACAGCACCAGCTCTTGCGCGGCGGCCAGGTCATTTTTTTCGCGCAGGCGTTTCGCCAGCGAAATTTCTTCGTCGTGGGTCAACATGGGCAGGCGGTTCACGGCCGAAATATAGGCGTCAATATTGCCCAGATTGCCAGTGAAACCGAGGCCCAGCGCATTACTTTTGGTCGGAACCAATGCGGACGTTGCGGACATCATAGTCATGTTTTCTCCCTCGTAGTCTTGCTTTGTTCCAGTTGGCCACGTCACGCGACGTGGTCCTCTTGTCTGTTCGTTTTTGCGTATTCGGTCTTGCACTTTGCAGAGCGCGGCACCATCTTCATCTGGCGTCCATGGCGCTTCTGCCTTTGGTATGTCCCTATATTAGCACTCTCTGCGTGAGAGTGCCAATCGGCACATTTAATCGTCCTGATAGCCTAAATGCTATGATGATTTAATGCTTGATATATATCCAGATAGCGCTTCAGGACAACGTAGTTAGTCTACGGCCTTTGGCTGAAGCGAGCCTTAAGAATACTTGCTTAATATCAAGATAACAGCAGTATGGGGGACGCATGGCGGCAGCGAAGGCGCCGCCATGGAAGTGACAATCAGTTCAGGCGTGCCAGGTGGCGCTGCACGCAGAGGAAGGCGCCGATCAGGCCCAGACCGGCGCTGACGGCCAGCAGGCCCGCCATCGGCAGTGGCGCCAGCGGCACCAGCTGGAATTCGGACGCATACAGGCGGGCAAATTCGGCAATCGCGGTATTCAGCGGTTGCAAGGCCAACGCCACGGCGCCCAAGGCCAGCGCGCCGGCACACAGGCCCAGCAGGGCGCCCGTGTAATAGAAGGGGCGGTGGATGAAGGTGTCCGTGGCGCCGATCAGTTTCGAGATGCTGATTTCATCGCGCTGCTGCATCACTTGCAGGCGGATGGTATTGAAGACCACGGCGATCACGGCCACGCCCAGGGTAATGGCCAGCAGCAGCAGCACCAGGCGCAGCACGCCCAGCAGGGCAGCCAGGCGCTTGACCCAGGCCGAATCGACTTGCGCCGATTCCACGCCGGGCAAATGGCGCAGCTGTTCCGCCACGGCATCGACATCCTGTGCTTCGCTGGCGCTGCTGAAAGCGTCGAGTTTCAGCACATAGCTGTCGGGCAAGGGATTGTCGCCCAGGGTGCTCAGCACATCGGCCAGGCCATTCTTGTTTTTCAGGGTGTCGAGCGCCTGTTCGCGCGGAATGAAGACGATTTTCGCCTTTTGCTCGCCCACGATCTTGCGCATGGAACTGGCCAGGGCCACGGCTTGCTCGCGCGGCGTGTCGATCTTCAGGAAGACGCTGATTTCCGGGTCGACCGACATCTGCTCCGACATCGGGCGCACATTGTCGAGCATGGTCAAGCCGGCGAACGGCAGCGACAGGGCGATGGCGACGACGAGCACGTTCAACAGAAAGCCGCCTGGCGACTTGCGCAAGTGAATCAGCGCCGAGCCCAGTGCGAAGCGGTGTTGACGGAACCAGCCTCTCATGGCTGTTCTCCCTGCGCGTCGTTCTGGTTGGGGGACGGTGCAAAATCGGGATCGGGCGGCGCGAAGACGGGCGCTTGCGTGGCCTTGTCGATGGCGACCAGCTGGCCGTTTTTCAGGTGGATCACGCGGGCGGCGGCGTCGAGCATCTGTTCGTCATGGCTGGAAATGAGGCAGGTCACGCCCACGGAATGGAAGGCTTTCAGGGCGTCGAGCACCTTGTTGGCGCTGGCGCGGTCCAGGTTGGCCGTCGGTTCGTCGGCCAGGATGATCTGCGGCCGGTTGACGATGGCGCGCGCGATCGACACACGCTGCTGCTCGCCGCCCGACAGCGACAGCGGACGCGCCATGGCGCGGTCCAGCAATCCCACCTTGTCGAGTGCGGCGCGCGCACGCTGCTCGGCGGCCGCCTTGTGCGCGCCGACGACGAGTAGCGGCAGCATGACGTTGGCCAGGATGGAGCGGTCGTTCAATAACTTTTGCTGCTGGAAGATCAGGCCCATGTTGCGGCGCAGGAAGGGCACGCCGGCCGGCTTGATCTTTGCCATGTCCTGGCCATTGACGATCAGCTTGCCCGACGTGGGGCGTTCCATGGCGGCGATCATTTTCAGCAGGGTGGATTTGCCGGCGCCGGACGGGCCGGCCAGAAACACCAGCTCGCCCTTGGCAATACTGAGCGAAATGTCGCTGAGCGCCACGGCATCGGGGGAGTATTGCTTGGAGACGTGCTGAAATTCAATCATGTAGGTAGGCTTATCCGAGCAGCGCTTCGACAAATTCGGCAGCCACGAAAGGCTGCAAGTCTTCAATTTTCTCACCGATGCCGATGAAATACACAGGCACGGGGCGCACGCGGGCAATCGCCGCCAGCACGCCGCCCTTGGCGGTACCGTCCAGCTTGGTGATCACCAGGCCGCTCAACTGCAGGGCATCGTCAAACGCTTTCACTTGCGTGAGGGCATTCTGGCCCGTATTGCCGTCGATAACGAGCAGGGTTTCATGCGGCGCGCCATCCATGCCCTTGCCGATCACGCGCTTGATTTTCTTCAATTCCTCCATCAGGTGCAACTGCGTTGGCAAGCGTCCCGCCGTATCGACCATGACCACGTCGATGCCGCGCGCTTTCGCCGATTGCACGGAGTCGTAGGCCACGGCGGCCGGGTCGCCCGATTCCTGCGAAATCACGGTAACGTTGTTGCGCTCGCCCCAGACCATCAACTGTTCGCGCGCGGCGGCGCGGAAGGTGTCGCCCGCGGCCAGCAGCACGGACTGGTTGTTCGACTGCATGTGCTTGGCCAGCTTGCCGATGGTGGTGGTCTTGCCGGCGCCATTCACGCCGGAAATCATCATCACGAGCGGCTTGTGGCGGCCCAGCTCGAAGCGCTTTTCCAGCGGCGAGAGCAGGTCGATCAGCAACACTTTCAGCGCGGCCTTGACGGCGGCGGCGTCGAGCAGCTTGTCTTCCTTGACCTTTTTCTTCAATTCTGTGAGCAGGAATTCCGTGGCGTCGATGCCGGCGTCCGACATCAGCAGCGCCGCTTCCAGCTCTTCGTACAGGGCGTCGTCGATCTTCGCGCCGACGAACAGCACGGACAAGGTGTTCGAAGTTTTCGACAGGCCGGCCTTCAGGCGCGTCATCCACGATTTTTTCTCGGGTTCGGCGGCCACGATCACGGGCACGAGCTCGGCCGGCGCGCCGCTCAGGGGCGTAGCGGCAGGCTGCGGTGCAGGCGGCGTGGCGGCGGGAAGGACGAGGGGCTCGGCTGGCGCAGCCTCGGGAGCGATAGGTTTTTTCTTGAAGAAACTAAACATGGATGTGTGGTGGCGGGTGCTGACCTAAGGCCCGGCGGCGCCGGACACTGTGTTACGGGCTATTCTACCAGAGCGCGCCCGGCCCTTCATGCTTTACTGTTCGATTGGCAACATTGCGCGGCTATCCACGGAGATCGCCGCAGTTGCCGCGCTTTCCAGCCGGTTCAGTGGGTTTGCAGGGCCAGTGCCTGATGGCGGCGGCGCCAGTCGGCGATGCTTTCCTCGACTTGCCGCAAGTCCAGCACGTGCAAAAAGGCTGGCGGCTGCTTGTACAGCACGGGACTGCGTCCGCCGGCCCACAATTCCATCTCTGGCGGCAAGCTTGCATGCAGCTGATGCAGGCTGTCGCGCGTCTGCCGTTGCTTGCTGGCGCTGGAAAACGACAGCGCCACGATGTCGGCCCGCTGCGCGCGGGCGGCCGCGACGATGTCCGTCAGCGGCGTTTCCACGCCGAGCGACATGCAGTGGGCGCCGGCCGCGGCGCACAAGGCCTCGGCCATCAGCAGCCCCAGGCCATGACGCTCCTGCGGCAAGGTGCTGAGGACGATGCGCGGCGTGCGCGTGGACGGGCTGCTTGCTTGCGGCAGGGAAAAGATGGCGTGGCGCATCACCGTTTGCAAGGTTTCGCTATACAGATGCTCTTCATACACGGCCAGGTCGCCGCAAGCCCACGCTTCGCCCACCATGCCCGTGAGGGGGGCGATCACGTCGATGGTGAACGCTTTCAAGCCCAGCACGGCCAGCGCCTGGCGCAGGGCATCGCCCAGTTCCGTCATCTGGTGGCCACGGCACAGCGACAGGTAGTGTTCAAGCTGGGGGGCCGGCGCTGGCGGCGCCGCGCTGCCGGCGCTGGCCAGCTGCTGCAGTTGCACGGTGCTGTGCTGCATGATTTTGCCCGGACGAAATCCGAGGTCCAGCAGGCGCTTGACCATGCGCAACTTCTGCACTTGCTCGGCCGGATAGCTGCGCTCGCCAAAGGCGTCGCGCTGGGGCTGGGGAAAGGCGTAGCGTCGCTCCCATACACGCAAGGTTTCCTTGGCCAGCCCGGTATCGCGCTCGACATCGCTGATGCTGAAGGCGGAAGTAGGTTGCAGGTCAGTATCCATACCAGGGGGCTTGCTCGCATGCAAAAAGAACGTGGAGTGTATTTTACGCCTTCCGCCACCCCGGACCAAATAGCTGAATCCGATTGAAAATTGCCGACGTATAAGTTTCTGAACGGCTGAGAGCGCTCATTGACATAAATCAATATTTCATCGATTATCCATGAGGCTTATTTGTCCAGGACAAACTTAACACAGGTGCACTCATGAAAATTGCCGTCGTCGGAGCAGGAATCGCAGGATTGTCGTGTGCCTATCGCCTGGCGCAGGCGGGCCAGGACGTCACCTTGTACGAGGCGGGTGACTATTTTGGCGGCCACAGCCATACGGTCGACGTCACGCTCGACGGCGTCACGCACGGCGTCGACACGGGTTTTCTCGTGTTTAACCACGCCACCTACCCGAACTTGGTGCAACTGTTCGACGAACTCGGTGTCGAGGCGGCCGACAGCGACATGTCGTTCTCCGTCAAAATGCCGCTGGGCACGGCATCCGATGCGCGCGTGCTGGAATGGGCGGGCGCCAGTCTCGATACCGTGTTTACCCAGCGCAGCAACCTGCTGCGGCCCGCCTTCCTGCGCATGCTGCGCGACATTGTGCGCTTCAACCGCCAGGCCAGCGCCCTGGCCACGGCCAGCGTGCCGGCGCCGGCCATGTCGCTGGGCGAATACCTTGACCTGCACAACTATGGCGACGAGTTCCGCCACTGGTATCTGCTGCCGATGGCCGCCTGCATCTGGTCGTGCCCGGCGCGCCAGATGCTGGCCTTTCCTTTGGCCACGTTCATCCGTTTCTGCCACAACCATGGCTTGCTGCAAGTGAGCGACCGTCCGCAATGGCGCACGGTGCGTGGTGGTTCGCGCGTGTACGTGGAAAAACTGCTGGCGGGCATTCCGCAGCAGCGCCTCGCTTGCCCCGTGCTGGCCGTGCGCCGCCAGCCGCACGATGGCGCGCGCATGGTCGAGCTGCACACGGCCGCCGGCGTCGAGCATGTCGATCACGTCGTGCTCGCTTGCCACAGCGACCAGTCGCTGGCCCTGTTGGCGGACATCCGCGACGACGAGCGCTCCGTGCTCGAAGCCGTGCGCTACCAGCCCAACCGCGCCGTGCTGCATACGGATGCGTCCTGCCTGCCGCAGCGCCGCAAGGCCTGGTCGGCCTGGAATTACCAGGGCAGGCCGGCCGCGCACGGCGATGCGCCGCAAGTGTGCGTGCATTATCTGTTGAACCAGTTGCAACCCTTGCCCTTCACCACGCCCGTCATCGTGTCGCTCAATCCGCTCGACGAGCCCGCTCCGGCGAGCATCATCGACGAATTTTCGTATGCCCACCCCGTGTTCGATGGCGCAGCCATTGCCGCCCAGGCGCGCCTGGCCGGTTTCCAGGGCGCGCAGCACACGTGGTTCGCGGGCGCATGGACGGGCTATGGTTTCCACGAGGACGGCTTGAAGTCGGGCCTGGCCGTGGCGCAAATACTCAATGGCATGGCGGCGGCGGAGCTCGGCCATGCCGCGTGATCCATCGCAGCCGCTCCAGCCGCAGCCCCAGCTGTGCCTGGGACAGGTGCGCCATGCGCGGCTGCGCCCACGCGCCCATGCTTTTGCTTACGGCATGTTTTATCTGCGCCTGCCCTTGCGCAGCATGGGCGCGCGCGACTTTCCTGCCCGGCTGATGTCGCGCAACGGCGCCAATGTGCTGTCCTTCCGCGACAGCGACCATGGCGATGGCGCGACGCCGCTGCTGGACTGGATCGATGGCTTGCTGCGTGAACATGGCGTGACGGATGCGGGTGGTGAAATCTGGCTGCAAACCATGCCGCGCATGTTCGGCTATGTCTTCAATCCCGTCAGCTTCTGGTTTTGCCACCGCCCGGATGGCGCGCTGCGCGCCGTGGTCTGCGATGTGCGCAATACCTTCGGCGAGCGCCACCTGTACCTGCTCGAGCAGGGCGGCGCCATCGCATATGGCAGCGAGTTGCGCGCCAATAAAATTTTCCATGTCTCGCCATTTTGCAAGGTGGAAGGAAATTATCGTTTCCATTTCCTGCGCAACGGCGAGCAGGGACGTGAGCGCCACCTGGCCCGGGTCGACTATGACGACCTCGACGGTCCGCTGCTGCAGACGAGCTTGTCCGGCACGGCGCAGCCGCTGCGCGATGGCGCCATCGCCTGGGCGCTGCTGCGTTACCCCCTGATGACGTTAGGCGTGATGGCGCGCATCCATTGGCAAGCCTTGCGCCTGTGGCTGCGCCGCGTGCCGTTTTTCAGCAAACCCCTTCCACCACAAGAAAAGGTGTCCCGATGAGCTCCGATTCCCTGCCGACCGGTCTGCAGGCGCGCGCCTGCGTCCGTCCCGACCACACGGCCGATCACACGCACCTAGATGTGCCCGCCTCCGGGCGCGTGATCTTGCGCCTGTTGCAAAAATTGCAGCATGGCGCCCTGCGCCTGCGCACGCCTGACGGCAGTATCTTGCTGTACGGCGACGGCAGCCACCCTGTCACCCTGGATCTGCACAACTGGCGCTTGTGCTCGGCCGTGCTGCGCTCGGGCGACATCGGCTTTGCGGAAACGTTTATTGCCGGCGACTGGCGCACGGACAATCTGCCGGGCTTGATCGAGCTGATGATACGCAACCGCGCGCAGATCGAATCGCTGATCTACGGCAACTGGTGGGGCAACCTCGTCTACAAGCTGCGGCATTTGCTCAACCGCAATTCGCGGGCAGGCAGCAAAAAGAATATCCACGCCCATTACGACATCGGCAACGCCTTTTACCAGTTGTGGCTGGACCCGTCGATGACGTATTCGAGCGCGCTGTTCACCGAAGGCGCCAGCCTGGAGCAGGCGCAGGGAGCCAAATACCGGCGCATCGCCGATCAGCTGCAACTGCGGCCGGGCGCCAGGGTGCTGGAAATCGGTTGCGGCTGGGGCGGCTTTGCGGAAACGGCCGCGCGCAGCTACGGCGCCCACGTGACGGGCTTGACCTTGTCGACCGAACAGCTCGCTTATGCGCGCCAGCGCCTGCAGGATGCGGGGCTGGCGCAGCAGGCCGATTTGCAACTGTGCGATTACCGCGACAGCGCCGGCCAGTACGACGCCATCGCCTCGATCGAAATGTTCGAAGCCGTGGGGCAAAGCTACTGGCCCGGCTATTTCGAATGCGTGGCACGCAACCTGAAGCAGGGCGGACGCGCCTGTATCCAGACCATCGTCATTGCCGATGAACTGTTCGAGCGCTACAGCAAGAGCACGGATTTTATTCAACAGTACATTTTCCCGGGCGGCATGCTGCCTTCGCCGGCCGAGTTTCGCCGCGCCGCCGAGGCACAGGGCTTGCGCGTGGAAGACGCCTTCAGCTTTGGCCTCGATTACGCGGAAACCTTGCGCCAGTGGCGCGCCAGCTTCCTGGCCCAGCGCACGGCGCTGGAAAAGCAGGGTTTCGATGGCCGTTTCCTGCTGACCTGGGAGTTTTACCTCGCGTATTGCGAGGCCGCCTTCCAGGCGCACAACACGGATGTGATGCAATTTACCCTGATCAAGGACTGACCATGCGCCGCCTGCTTGCCACTATTGTGCTGTCATTGACCGTGTTGGGTGCCGCGGCTGCGCCGCCGGCCTTTATCGCTGCCGACGTGCCTGAAGCCCGGCTGGCGGGCGAGGGCGAATACACGTGGTTCGGCATGCGTATTTATCGGGCGCAACTGTGGGTGGGCCCGCAAGGCTACCAGGGCGCGGCGTCCGAAACGGCGCCGTTTGTGCTGGAATTGCGCTATGCGCGTGCGCTCGATGGCAAGAAGATCGCCGAAGCCAGTCATGAACAGATGCAAAAGTTGGGCGTGGGCACGGAAGCGCAGCGCCTGGCCTGGCTGTCCACCATGCAGCGAATCTTTCCTGACGTTAAGGAAGACCAGCGCATCGCGGGCGTCTACCGGGCCGGCATCGCGCCTGGCGTACGCTTTTATCTCGACGGCAAGGTGCTGGCTGACGTGACGGATGGCGATTTCGCGCGCGCCTTCTTTGCCATCTGGCTGTCGCCATCGACAACGGCACCGAAGCTGCGCGCGGCCTTGCTGCAGAGTGCGGCGCCGCTGCCATGAATGCCGTGGGCAGCGCCTTGAACTTGCCGGCCTTGTTCAGTTATGGCCTGTTCGGCTTGCCGCTGGCCATGCTGGCGCTACCCATCTATATATATGTCGCGCCGTTTTATGCGCAGCGCAGCAGCCTGGACCTGGCGCAGATCGGCGCCGTGCTGCTGGCGGCCCGCATCGCCGCCGCCTTCATCGATCCGGCCCTCGGTGCCTGGATGGCGCGTGGCGGGCGCAGCTATGCCGTATATGTCGGCGCCTCGCTGCCTTTGCTGCTGCTGGGCTTTGGCGCCCTGTTCCATCCACCGGCCATGCGGGAAACGGCGACCCTGGCCTGGTTCCTGGCTGCCTTGCTGCTCGTCTACACTGCCTATGGCCTGGCCGGCATCGCGCACCAGAGCTGGGGCGCGGCTCTGAGCCAGCTGCGCGCGCAGCGGGCGCGCGTGACGGCCGTGCGCGAAGGCTGCGGCTTGCTCGGCGTGATCCTGGCGGCGGGCCTCACTTCCTTGTTCGGCTATGACGGCTTGTCGCTGGCCTTTGCCGCCTGCCTGCTGGCCGCGGGCGCGCTGCTGCTGGCGCGCGCGCCGCGTCCCGCCTTGCGCAGTGCGGCAGAAGCGGTTTCCGGCAAGGGCTGGAAGCTGCCGTTTCGCCAGCGCGCGTTTCGCTGGCTGTTTGCCGTTTTGCTCGTCAATGGCGTGGCGGCCGCCATCCCCGCCACGCTGTTCCTGTTCTTTGCCACCGACTACCTGCGCCTGGGCCATTACGCTGGGCCGTTTCTGATCGTCTACTTTTGCGCGGCGGCCGCCTCGATGCCCGCGTGGGTGGCATTGGCGCGCCGCTTTGGCGAGGCGCGCGCCTGGGGCGGCGCCATGTTGCTGGCCGCGGCCGTGTTTGTCTGGGCGTATGGCCTGGGTGCGGGCGCCGCATGGGGCTTTGCCACGATCTGCCTGCTGTCGGGCCTGGCGCTGGGCGCCGACCTGGCCCTGCCGCCGGCCCTGCTGGCAGGGTTGATCGGCGCGGCTGGCCATGCCGGGCGGCACGAAGCCGCGTATTTCGGCTGGTGGAACTGGGGCGTGCAGATGAGCCTGGCGCTGGCGGCCGGCATCGCCTTGCCCCTGCTGGCCTGGCTCGGCTATGTGCCTGGCAACAGCGGCGACGGCTTGCCGGCCCTGGCTGCCGCCTATGCCTTGCTGCCCTGCGCCCTGAAACTGCTGGCGGCGCTGCTGCTGTGGCGCGCGCCTCTACAACATATATATAGTGAAACCGGGGAGTATCGACCATGCATCTGATGAAATATTGCCGGCGCGGCATGACGGCGGCCGCCTTGCTGCTGGCGCTGACCGCCTGTTCCACGCCGCCCACGCCGGCCATGTACGCGCAGGAAACACCCAAGCTCGATTTGCAGCAGTACTTCAACGGCACGCTCGACGCCCATGGCATCTTCCAGGACCGCTCCGGCAAGGTGGTCAAGCGCTTCACCGTCGTGATGCGGGCCAGCTGGGTGGGCGAGATTGGCACCCTGGACGAGGATTTCACGTATTCGGACGGCAGCAAACAACGGCGCGTGTGGACTTTGCGCAAGACGGCGCCCGGGCGCTTCATCGGCACAGCGCCCGACGTGATCGGAGAAGCCGTCGGCGAAGTGGCCGGCAATGCGCTGCGCTGGCAATACGTGCTGGCGCTGCCCGTCGACGGCACGGTCTACCACGTCGACTTCGAGGACTGGATGTTCCTGATGGATGACAAGGTCATGCTGAACCGCGCCGCCATGAGCAAGTTCGGCTTCAGCCTGGGCGCCGTCACTTTGTCGTTCAGCAAGCGTCCGCAGGCGGCCCCATGAATCGCAAGATCACGAGCTGGGCAGGCAAGCATGTGTGGATCATCGGCGCTTCCAGCGGCATCGGCGCCGCGTGCGCCACCTTGCTGCTGGAACAGGGCGCGAGCGTAGCCTTGTCAGCGCGCCATCGCGCCAGTCTCGAGCGGCTGTGCGAGGGGCAGCCTCTGGCGCAGGCATTGCCGCTCGATATCACCGAGCACGCGCAGCTGCGCGCCGTCAGCGCGCAATTGCAGCAGCAGTGGACGCATATCGACTTGATACTGGTGGTCGCTGGCGGCTATCAGGCCATGCGCGCCGATAGCTTCGACCTCGAGGCGGCCCAGGATTTGCTGGCCCTGAATGTGGGCGGCGTCTTCAATTGCCTGGAGCAAGCCTTGCCGTGGTTGTTGCGCCAGGGCAGTGGCGGCATCGGCATCGTCGCCTCGGTGGCCGGTTATGGCGGTTTGCCCAAGGCGCTCGCGTATGGCGCCAGCAAGGCGGCGCTGATCAACCTGACGGAGTCGTTGTATCTGGACCTGCATCCACGCGGGATTGATGTGTATCAAATCAACCCCGGTTTTGTCGCCACGCCCTTGACGGCGGACAACGATTTCACGATGCCGGCCCTGATGACGGCGCAGGACGCGGCCGCCGCCATGCTCGACGGCATCGAGCGGGGCCAGTTCCACATCCACTTTCCCAAACGCTTTACCAACACTATGCGGCTGGCGCGGCTGTTGCCGTACCGCGCCTATTTCTGGTTGATTCGCAAGGTGACGGGCGTATGAGCGCAAGTATGCCGGACACGGAACGCGTGGCAGCGGCGCTGGCGCGCCTGGTGGCGTTTTACGAGCACCTGAGCCTGGAAAGCCTGGCCCAGCTGGGTGCCGTGTATGCGCCAGACGCCCACTTCAAGGACCCGTTCAACGAGGTGGTGGGGCATGCCGCCATCCTGGCCATCTTCGAGCACATGTTCGTGCAAGTCGATGCGCCCCGGTTTGTCGTGCTGGAAAGCGTGGGGCAGGGGCAGCAAGCGTTCCTGACGTGGGAGTTTCGCTTCCGCATGAAACGGTTGGTATCTGGCGAACAGTGCATTCGTGGCGCAACCCATGTGCGCTTTGATGCGCAGGGAAGGGTGGTCGTGCACCGCGACTATTGGGATGCAGCGGAAGAATTGTATGAAAAACTGCCCTTGCTGGGCGGTTTCATGCGCCTGCTGCGGCGCGCAAGCCAGCGCTAAGGTGGTTTCTTGATACTTTTAAGAAAAAAATGCAAAAAAGAAGAAGTAAATAGCGTGGAATCGGGCCGCTAAAAACTTGATTTCGGTCAAAGTGTCGTTTTTTAGACACAAATATGCCAAAATATTGAGAAGGCAACATTGTAAGAAATTGTTTCAAGTGATGTGCAATTTACAAGCAAGAGTCGACCTCATCCGTTCCAATCGACGTATGGAAGCATTATCTGAAAAACATGGAAAACATTTCTATGTGAGCAATTTAAATTACCGGAAAGTCAGTAATTGTGTTGATACTCTGCCTATTTTTTTGACGCGCGCGCCGACGTCGAAAATGGCGCCTACGCCCCTGAATAATGCGGCAACGCACCAAAAACGGGCGCATCAATTCCCATTTTTGTGCGTTCGGCAGCAAAGATTGGCGATGCCGTGTATGCTTCGTTCCGTTTATCCATTATCACCTGACAAATTGTGCGCTTTGTCGCGTAAATCTTGGACGGCAAATGACGGGTAAAGCACGTTGACGTTTTAATCACTCGCCTGATACTGTTGCACTAATACAACGGGTGTCGACAAGGCATGCGCTATGATGGAATGGTCAATCAGGCCAATGCATTGGTTGGCAAGGGGCACTGGCTCTGTCGCGTAGTACGGTTGGCGATGGTCGGGATGCCTGAAAAAGCCCTCGGCCTGGTACCGGAAGTAACATGTTGGAACTTGATGGAATGTGAAACGGTCGTTATAGTGCCGCTTCCGGTGCCGTTTGAGCACCGAACCGGCGCACGAATGACGGTCGTTATGCAGCCTTCAAGCTTATCGGTGCAATAGCGTGCCGATACCGATATGAATGTTCCCCTGACCGGAACAGCAATGTGGCAGGTGGAGACCTTGCCCTCACTCATAAAAAGCGCTCTGCTAGAGCGCAGCTCGAGATGCATAGGCTGTATTACTTTTTGCTTCAAAAATTAAAGGAAATCGCAATGAAAAAAACTCTGATCACCCTGGCAGTTCTGGCAGCAGCCACTGGCGTAGCCCAAGCTCAATCGAGCGTTGTCATCTACGGTACCGTTGACGCTGGTTTCGTCAGCGAGCGCGGCGGTGTTAACGGCAACGTTAACAAACTGGACAGCGGCATTGCTTCGGCTTCCCGTCTGGGCTTCAAAGGCACCGAAGATCTGGGCAGCGGCCTGTCGGCACTGTTCGTTCTGGAATCGGGTTTCAACGTTGACAGCGGTACGCAAGACGTTGGCGGCTCCCTGTTCAATCGCCAAGCTTACGTTGGCCTGAGCAGCAAAACGACCGGTACGCTGACCCTGGGTCGTCAATACAGCCCTTGGTACAACACCCTGTCGAAAGTTGCTGATCCATTCGCAGCTGGCTACGCTGGTTCCGCTAAGAACTTGTTCCCAGCAAAAACGCTGACCCGCACCAGCAACACCGTGCTGTACTCGTCGCCAAACTTCAACGGCTTTGACGCTGACGTGGCTTACACCTTCGGCGAAAACGCTGATTCGAACAAAATCGGCCGTCAAATTGGCGCGTCGGCTGGCTACTCGAACGGTCCTTTGAACGCTCGTATCGCTTACAACACCACCAGCAACGACACCGCAACGACCGAAACCGGCAGCGCTCGTAACTGGTTGCTGGCAGCTAACTACGACTTCGCAGTTGCTAAAGCTTACGTCGCATACGGCGTGAACAAAGGTAACAACAGCGGTATTGCAAACAACGCGTCGCAAAATCCAAACGGCACGTTTACGACCCGTAACTCGTTCAACTACAACACCGCTGCTTACAGCAACGACAGCAACAACATCCTGGTTGGCGCTACTGTACCTGTTGGCCCAGCTGGCACCGTAATGGCTTCGTTCATCCGCACGAACGACAAAGCTGCTACGAACGCTGATGCTGATCAATGGGCACTGGGTTACTCGTACGCTCTGTCGAAGCGTACCAGCACCTACGCTTCGTACGCTAAAATCAAGAACAAAAACAACGCTGGTTACACTGTTGGCAACAACAGCAACATCGGTACGGGCGACAAAGCCTTCAACGTTGGCGTTCGCCACTCGTTCTAATATTCGCGCAAGCGAAGCTTAGTACCGCTGCCAGCATCCCTTCGGGGATGCTGATAAGCAAGGAAACGCGTCTCCAGGCTAGTCCTGGCGGCGCGTTTTTGCATTGGCGGCGCCAGTTATAATGGCGCCGTTACTCAAGTAAAGGAATGCCATGTATTCATACACATCGCCGCGCCTGGCCGCCATGTTGGCCGCGCTGCTGCTCGCTGGCGCCACGGGTGCCGCTGTCGCTGCCGTCAAGGGCAAGAAGCCGGCCGGACTGGAGCGCTACGGCGTGGCCGTCTACTCCGACCTGTGCCTGCAAAAGGATAGCGGCGAAATCGGCGGCCAGCGCGTCACCCTGCACCGCTTTGCCGAGGCTGATTCCGTCATCTATGAATTCACGGCAGGCGCGCTGAGCTGGCCCATCGTGGCCAACGACGTCAACCTGGATGCCGCCACAGGCGTTTTCGACTTCACCATCGCCGGTGCCGACAGCGAAGAGCGCACCATCGTCGGCAAGTTTTCCAAGGATGGGCAGACCCTGACCCTGGAAGGCGATTATTGCGGCGGCAACGTGCGCATGCCGATGAAACTGAGCCGCGTGCGTGATTTTGGCCGTCCCCTGAAGCATTGCACGCCATGTCCACCGATGCCGGAAGCGCCGGCCGAGCCAGTGCCTGCAGAGGAAAGCGCGCCAGCGCCCGTCGCCTGAGCGATTGCTGCTGTCAAAAAGAAAAGGCTATGTCACCATCAGATGTGGGAATGCGCCCAAAGTTGCTTTCAATAATGTTTCCGGTGAGCGGATGCGCCTGGCGTCGAGTATCCAGCGCCATCCCAGATAGTTCGGCAGATAGCGCGTCGCCACGCCGTGAAACGGCCCCATCCATTGTCGCAAACGGCTGTGATAGGCGTTGACGTTCTGCACATGGGCGGCGCCTTGCACACGGATGCCGGTGCGCAAGTTGACGGCCTGGTGGCTGATCCCCGCTTCCCTGGCGAAGGCCCGATAGGCCGCATGGCCATCGGTAACCAGCAGCACATCCTTGTCGATGAAGGGCAACAAACAGTGATGCAACTGCGCCTTCGTCAGCGCCCCTTTGCCTGTGACGAAGTCGAGGGTCTGACCCGTACGGTCGCGCGCCACCAGGATGCAGACCTGTTCATTGGAAATGCCGCGCTGGTGGGCATGGCCGCCACGGCGGCGTGCCGGACGCGTCATGTTTCTGGATCCCTTTTCCGATTCCAGCAGATATAACTCGTCTGCCTCGGCGATGCCATGCAGGCCATGCGGCCGATCCGTCTTGGCCAGCGATAAAAACCGGTGACGCCAGCGAAACGAGGTGTTACGGTGCACGCCCAGTTGGCGCGCGGCCTTGCGTACGGAATCCGATGCCAGCAGACAATCGGCGTAATCGAGCCACAGCGATTTATGGCGTAAGCGCGCCAGGGGCGTGCCGGTGAGCGCATTGAAGGTGCGCCCGCAGGGAACGCAACGGTAGCGCTGCAGTCCGTGCGCATGACCATGCCGGTGCAGGTGCGCCGAGCCGCAGGCGGGACAGGCCAATCGCGGCTGCGCCACACTTTCCAGCAGCGCGACGGTCGCGTCGTGTGGCATGCTGCCACGTAGCAGGGCAATGCCTGCTTGCCGCTGACGCTGACTCAACTGAGCAAACTGCGCAATCAAGGTGATCCATTCGGCTGGCCGCATGATCTGCTCCTGCAGGGTAAGTATGCAGAGTCAGACAACACAACCAAGGGAAGATTCCGGCATTCCCCTACTTGCCGATGACAGAGCCAAAGAAAAAGGCCCGGTATCGACCGGGCCTTTGTTATTTGCAGCGTTGCAAGGAGCTTATTTGGCCGCCTGCGCTTTTTCCGCCGTGGCGCGGATGGTGGCCAAGGTCGCGTTCGGCGTGATCAGGTTGCCGTCGTAGCGCAGCTCGATCAGGGCCGGCAAGTTGTGCGCTTTGGCGTGCGCCAGCGCCCGTTGCAGGGCAGGGGCGAACTCTTCTGTCGTATTCACCACTTCGCCATGCGCGCCGTACGCTTGCGCCAGCGCCGCGAAATCCGGGTTGTGCAGGGTCGTGCCAGACACGCGGCCCGGGTAGTCGCGCTCCTGGTGCATGCGGATGGTGCCGAACATCTGGTTATTGAAGACGATGATGACCACGCCCGCCTGGTATTGCACGGCCGTGGCCAGTTCCTGGCCATTCATCATGTATTCGCCATCGCCGGCATAGGTGATCACGGTGCGCTCCGGATGCACGATCTTGGCCGCCACGCCCGACGGCACGCCGTAGCCCATGGCGCCGTTGGTTGGCGCCAGCTGCGTGCGCAGGCCGCCGTAGCGGTAGAAACGGTGGGCCCACGAAGCGTAGTTGCCGGCGCCGTTCGTCAGGATGGTGTCGGACGGCACTTGCGCCATGATGTCCTGCGTTACTTGCCACAGGTCCAGCGGTGCCTGGCCATCCTGGAAGATGGGCGGGCGCTCTTGGTAGGCGGCCAGCTCGGCCTTGGCTTCGGCCGCAGTATGTTTCCATGCGGAAGCGTCGACGGGGGCCATGGCGGCCAGCATGGCGCACACTTGCGGCATGCCGCTGTTAATCATCAGCTCGGCCTGGTAGACGCTGCCCAGTTCCTCGGCATCCGTATGGATGTGCACGAGGCGCTGGCGCGGCACGGGCGAGTCGAACAGGGTGTAGCCGCCCGTCGTCATTTCGCCCAGGCGCGGGCCGATGGCGATCACCAGGTCGGCATTTTTCACGCGCGCGGCCAGTTTCGGATTGATGCCGATGCCGACGTCGCCGATGTAGTTCGGGTGTGCATTGTCGAGCAAGTCCTGGAAACGGAAGGCGCAGGCGACGGGCAGGTGGTTGCTTTCCGCGAACTGCTGCAGGTCGGCGCACGCTTGCGGCGTCCAGGTAGTGCCACCCAGCAAGACCAGCGGCTGTTTCGCGGTGGCCAGCATGCCGCGCAGCTGCTGCAATTGGGCGTCGGACGGTGCCGCTTGTACCGGTTGGTAGGCACGCGTGTCGGCGACGGTTGCCAGGGAGATGAGCATGTCTTCCGGCAGGGCCAGCACGACGGGGCCGGGGCGCCCGCTGGTGGCCACCTGGAAGGCGCGCGCCAGGTATTCGGGAATGCGCTCGGCGCGGTCGATCTGCGCCACCCACTTGGCCATCTGGCCGTACATGCGGCGGTAGTCGATTTCCTGGAATGCTTCGCGATCGACGAAATCGTTGCCCACCTGGCCGATGAACAGGATCATCGGGGTGGAATCCTGGTAAGCCGTGTGCACGCCGATCGAGGCGTTGGTGGCGCCCGGTCCGCGCGTGACGAAGCAGATGCCCGGCTTGCCCGTCAGCTTGCCGTAGGCTTCGGCCATGAAGGCGGCGCCGCCTTCCTGGCGGTTGATGATGAAGCGGATGCCCGAGTCGTGCAGGGCGTCGAGCACGTCCAGGTAGCTTTCGCCAGGCACGCCAAAAGCGGTGTCGACACCGTGGATCTGCAGGGCATCGACCAGGATCTGGCCGCCGGTACGGGGTTGTTGCGTCATGTTCGGCTCTTTATATTCTAGTGGGTGGCAAAGTAGTGGGGCAAGCGGTGCGCATGCGCCTGCATGCAAGCAGCTTGCCTCATTCTATGTGAGCCGATTTGGCCCGGCTTTTGAAATGGCGACACCGAATTACACAATCCCCCGGCTGGTGCGGCGTGCTTTTGCAGAAATCTGCTGCGGCGCGGTACAATGGCGGGTGAAGCAGGCCAGACAGTCGCTGGCCGGCGCAGCAATGCGCTGGCGGGAGGAAGGTCCGGACTCCATAGAGCGGGGTGACGGTTAACGGCCGTCCGCTGAAAGCCGCAAGCGCAGTTAGCCCATGGTATAAGGCGAGGAATAGGGCCACAGAGACGAGCGTATTAAGTTACGGTGAAACGCGGTAACCTCCACCTGGTGCAATTTCAAATAGGCACGCGATGATGCTGCTCGCGGAGCGTGCGGGTAGAAAGCTTGAGCGCCCGAGTAATCTGGCGCCTAGAGGAATGACTGTCATAGCGCCGACCTGCAAGGGAAGGCGCCGTAACAAAATCCGGCCTATCGGCCTGCTTCACTTGAATTTCCGCTCTCTGGCTTGCCAGGGAGCATCTCGGCCGCAGCGCTTTGATCGCTGCGCGCCGCTCAAAAGCCCCCGCAACGGGGCTTTTTTTGTTTCTAAAAATAGAGTGGTGGAGATAAAGTTGTATAGACAACTTAAAATGAACAATTGGTTAAAGTTTCTTGGTTTTAATTAATTGCTGCATTGCAAAAATAGTTTTCCCACGTCAGGCCAGCCCCGGAAAACTGGGCCGGTACGCGCCGCGGACGATTATTTTTTTCTTTAAACCAAGTCTTTCGCGGTGCTTGATTGCTGTTGTGCCTGGATGACGAAACTATTGTCATGTGTCAACTAACTGTAAAAAATTCAATTTTTCGATTTCGTTTTTTTCGATGTTTACGGTAGGAAAACACATGTGTGCAGATGAGGTACCACATTCACTATCTTTCATAAGTATCTAATTTATCGATATATTTTTATTTGAGACTCCTTCAACGATATGCGCTAAGTCCTTAATTTCATTAATAAAATTCCTGTTTTGCCAATCGGAAACCGCTTGACCACTATCTTTGCTTCCTCTAAAGTGGGCAACTGTGTGAAAAAGTGTGTTTTTGTGGGAAATTTTCCCTTTTCATCGCGATGCGCAAGCGTCGCAACCCAAGCTCAAAAAAAGGTCTTTCGTGTTTCAAGGCGCGTCCGCAATCAATCTCGATGCCAAAGGCAGGATGTCTATCCCTGCCAAGCACCGTGACGCGCTGGCGATTCAATGCGAAGGCCGTTTGACCCTGACCAAACACCCCGATGGCTGCCTGCTGTTTTTCCCCCGTCCCGTGTGGGAAAGCCACCGCCAGCAAATCGCCGCCTGGCCCATGTCGGCGCGCGCCTGGCAGCGCATCTTCCTCGGCAACGCCGTCGACGTCGAGCTGGACTCGGCCGGACGCGTGCTGATCTCGCCCGAATTGCGCAACGCCGTCGGGCTGGCGCGCGAAGTCATGATGATCGGCATGGGCAGCCACTTTGAAATATGGGATGCCGCCAAATTGGCCGACAAAGAACAGCAGGCGATCGATGCCGGCACCCCCGATGTACTTTCCAATTTTTCTTTCTAAGGCTCCGTAATGACACAACTCACGGTGCCGGAATTTCAGCATCGCACGGTGCTGCTCGATGAAGCGGTCGATGCCCTCGACCTGACGGGCGACCGTGCGCACGGCGTTTACGTCGATGGTACGTTTGGCCGCGGCGGCCATAGCCGCTTGATTTTGTCGCACCTGGCCGATGACGCGCGCCTGATCGGCTTCGACAAGGATTTGCAAGCGATTGCCACGGCCGAACAGATCGCCGACCCCCGTTTCCAGATCGTCCATGACAGCTTTGCCACCATGACGGCCAGTCTGGCCGAACGCGGGGTGCAGCTGGTGGACGGCATTTTGCTCGACCTGGGCATCTCGTCGCCGCAGGTCGACGACGCGGCGCGCGGTTTCAGCTTCCGCAACGACGGACCGCTGGACATGCGCATGGATACCACGCGCGGCATCTCGGCGGCCGAATGGCTGGCCGTGGAAACCGAGCAGAATTTAGAGAAAGTGATACGCGATTATGGGGAAGAACGGTTTGCTTTTCAGATTGCAAAGGCGATTGTTGCTGGCCGGGCAGTCCAGCCAATTTCAAGCACACGACAGCTTGCCAGCATCGTGGCAGGCGCCGTCAAGACCCGCGAGAAGGGTAAGGACCCCGCTACCCGCACCTTTCAGGCCATACGCATTTTCATTAACAAAGAGCTCGAGGATCTCGAGATCGGTCTGAACCAGGCGTATGCCTGCCTGGCGCCTGGCGCGCGCATGGCCGTGATCAGTTTTCATTCGCTGGAAGACCGCATGGTCAAGCGCTTCTTCGCCTCGAAGGCGAACGTGGAGCAGCCTGACCGCCGCCTGCCGATCCGCGCGGTCGACTTGCCGCAGCCGGAAATGAAGCTGATTTCGAAAATGAAGCCGTCCGACACCGAGATCGAGGGCAACCCCCGTTCGCGTTCGGCAGTGATGCGCGTGGCGCAGCGTTTGCCCATTCCAGTTAGTGGCGGCGCCCGATGACTGGCAAGCTGTGTGTCGTGCTGTCGGCCCTGCTGGTGTGCTGCGGCCTGTCGCTGGTGAACGCGCAGTATCAGTCGCGCCACCTGCTGATCGACCTGGAACGCGCGCAAGCGCTGTCGCGCCAGCTCGACATCGACTGGGCGCAACTGCAGCTGGACCAGTCCACTTTGGGCAAGCATGAACGCATCGAATCGATCGCGCGACGCGACCTGAGCATGACGCCGCTGACGGCGGCGCGTACGCAATACCTGACGGAGGGCGAATAATGAAGTTGGGCGGTAATAGCAACGGCCGGGTGGCGGCATCGAAAGGCGTGCCATTCTCGAAGAACCCCGTACTGGCGGTGCGTCTGCCCGTCTGGCGTTCGCGCGTCGTGCTGTTCCTGCTGTTCTTCGCTTTCGCCGGCCTGGGCGCGCGCGCCCTGTGGCTGCAGGGCGTGTCGACGCAGTTCCTGCAAAAGCAGGGCAAGGCGCGCTATGAGCGCACGCTGGAATTGCCGGCCACGCGCGGCAAGATCACCGACCGCAATGGCCAGGTGCTCGCTTCGTCCGTCCCCGTGAAAGCCATCTGGGCCATTCCCGACGACGTGCTGCAGGCGTCACCGGAAAAAATCAATGCGCTGGCCGGTCTGCTGGAAATGAACGTCAACGAATTGCGCAAGAAGCTCGATTCGGACCGCAGCTTCGTTTACCTGAAACGCCAGGTCGAGATGGACGTGGCCGACAAGATCTCCAAGCTGGGCATCGACGGCATCGACGAACGCAAGGAATACAAGCGCTTTTATCCACAGGGCGAAGTGATGACCCACGTGGTGGGCTTTACCAACGTGGAAGACGTGGGCCAGGAAAGCATGGAACTGGCGCAGCAGAAAACCCTCGTCGGCACTACCGGCAGCCGCCGCGTGATCAAGGACCGCCTGGGCCACATCGTCGAAGACATCGGCTTCATCCACGAACCGCATGACGGCAAGGACCTGACCCTGTCCGTCGACAGCAAGATCCAGTACATCGCCTTCACGCAGCTGAAGGAAGCGGTGGAAAAATTCAACGCCAAGGCCGGTGGTGCCGTGGTGCTCGACGTGCACACGGGCGAAGTGCTGGCCCTGGCCAATTACCCGAGCTACGACCCGAACGACCGCCGCAAGCTCACGGGCCAGCAGCTGCGCAACCGCGTCATGACCGATACCTTTGAACCCGGTTCGACCCTGAAACCGATCACGGTCTCGCTGGCGCTCGACACGGGCCGGGTCAAGCCGGGCACCCTGATTGACACGGGCCCGGGACGCTACACCATCGCCGACCGCACGATTACCGACACCAAGCCGCACGGCGTGATCAATGTCTCCGAAATCATCGAGATGTCGTCGAACATCGGCACCTCGAAGATCGCGCTGGGCATGCCGTCGCAGGAAATGTGGGAAATGTTTACCAAGGTGGGCTTCGGCCAGCAGCCGAAATGGGGCTTCCCCGGCGCCGTGGCCGGCCGTGTGCGTCCGTATAAATCGTGGCGCCCGGTGGAACAGGCGACCATGAGCTACGGTAACGGCATTTCCGTCTCCCTGATCCAGCTGGCTCGCTCTTATATGATGTTCGCGCGCGACGGCGACACGATTCCCCTGTCGTTCCAGAAGGTCAATGAACTGCCCGTGGGCCAGCAGGTGATCAAGCCGAAGACGGCCGCCGAAATGCGCGCCATGCTCGAACTGGTCGTCTCCGGCGCGCACGGCTCGGCCAAGCGCGCCCAGGTTGCCGGTTACCGCGTGGGCGGCAAGACAGGTACCGCCTATAAAGTGGAAAACGGCCGCTATGCGATGCCGCGCAAATACATCGGCTCTTTCGTGGGCATGGTGCCGATGTCGGCGCCGCGCTTCATCATTGCCGTGATGATCGATGAACCGACCGGCCCCGCCCACTATGGCGGCCAGGTTGCCGCTCCCGCTTTCGCGGCGATTGCGACCAACGCGCTGCGCGCGATGAATGTACCGCCCGATTCCTCCGTTACCGAAATCGTGGTCCCGGCCAACGCCGGCCCGGAGGCCATGTGAAGTCACTCATGACCATACAAGACATCAGTTTGTGGATCAAAACGGCTGCCCCGTCCGGGCAGCTGACGTCCGATTCGCGCCGCGTGCAGCGCGGCGACGTGTTTTTCGCCTATGCGGGCGCCACCGATTTCATCGCCTCCGCCATCGCGCAGGGCGCCGCCGCCATCGTGCATGACGCCGTGGAATGGAACGCCGCATGGGGCCAAGTGCCGCACCTGCTGGTCAGCGACCTGAAACGCCTGGCCGGCCCCGTGGCGCATGCTTTTTACGGCATGCCCGACAGCGCCATGTTCAGCGCCGGCGTGACGGGCACGAATGGCAAGACCTCGTGCGCGCTGTGGCTGGCGCAAGCGCTGGCGCGCCTGGGTGTAACATCGTCCGTCATCGGGACGTTGGGCGTTGGCCTGTGCAAGCCGCGCGGCGCCATCGAATTCGACGTCACCGGCTACACCACGCCGGACGCCGTGCTGCTGGCGCGCAAAATGGCCGCCATGCGCGACGCCGGCGCCAAGGCCGTTGCCATCGAAGTGTCGTCGATCGGCCTGGACCAGGACCGCGCGGCCGGCATGCATTTCGATGTCGCCATGTTTACCAATCTGACGCGCGACCACCTCGACTACCATGGCGACATGGCGGCTTATGAGGCGGCCAAAGTCAAGCTGTTCGACTGGCCCGGCCTGAAAACGGCCGTCATCAACCTGGACGACCCCATGGGCCTGCGCCTCGTGCGCCACGTGGATGGCAAGCTGTCCGGCGAATATCCGGTCATCGGCTACACCTTGCAGGATGCGGCAGCCTTGCCCGACTTGCCGGGTGTGCTGATGCTGCGCGCCAGCCAGTTCCGCAGCCGCAATGCCGGCACCGACTTCCATCTGGAATGCGCGCTTGGCGTGGCGCTGGTCAAGACGCAACTGGTGGGCCACTTCAATATCAGCAACGCGCTGGCCGTGCTGGGCGCCTTGCTGGCGCACGGCACCGGCCTGCGCGCCGCCATCGACGGCATCGAATCGCTGCAGCCGGCCCCGGGCCGCATGCAGCAGGTGGGCGGCCAGGAAGCGCCGATGGTCGTCATCGATTACGCGCATACGCCGGACGCGCTGGAAAAAACCCTGTCTGCCTTGCGCCAGGTGGCGCAGGAGCGTGGCGGCCAGCTGTGGTGCGTGTTCGGCTGCGGCGGCGACCGCGATCCGGGCAAGCGTCCGCAGATGGGCGCCATCGCGCAGCTGGCCGATCACGTGCTGGTCACCAGCGACAATCCGCGCAGTGAAGATCCGCACGCCATCATCGCGCAGATCGTCGCCGGCATGCGCGCAGACGGCCCGCAGCCGCAAGCCATCGAAGACCGCGCCGCCGCCATCCTGTCGGCCATCAAGCACGCGGCCAAGCCGGACGTGATCCTGTTGGCGGGCAAGGGCCATGAACCGTACCAGGAAATCAAGGGCAAGAAATTGCCGTTCTCCGACGCCGACCATGCGCAGCTGGCCCTGTCCGCGCGCCTGACGATGATGAGGACGAACTGATGGATCGCCTCATGCACGCAAGCCTGACGGAACTGATGCCATCGCTGCAAGGCGGGCAGCTGACGGGCGACGCCGTTTTTGACGGCGTGTCCACCGACAGCCGCAGCGCCCCAGCCGGCTCGCTGTTCGTCGCCCTGCGCGGCGAGAGTTTCGACGCCCACGATTTCCTCGACCAGGTGGCCGCGCGCGGCGTCGCCGCCGTGGTGGTCGAGCGCCTGCCTGATGGCTGGGACAGCGGCAAGGTGCCGGCCATCGTGGTGGCCGATACCCTGGTCGCGCTGGGCCGCATCGCCAACCATTGGCGCCGCCGCTTCAATGTACCTGTCATCGGCGTCACCGGCAGCAATGGCAAGACCACCGTCAAGGAAATGATTTCAGCCATCCTGGCGGCGGCCTTCGGCGAAGAGGGGCGGCTGGCCACGCGCGGCAACCTGAATAACGAGATCGGCGTGCCATTGACCCTGTTTCGTCTGAATGAAGAACACAAGGCGGCCGTCATCGAGATGGGCATGAACCATCCGGGCGAGATCGCCCGCCTGGCCGCGATTGCCGCGCCGACCCTGGCGATGGTCAACAACGCGCAGCGCGAACACCAGGAATTCATGCATACGGTGGAAGCCGTGGCGCGCGAAAACGGCGCCGCGCTGGCGGCCCTGGCAGACGACGGCGTGGCCGTCTTCCCGCATGGCGACGAATTCACGCCCGTGTGGCGCGAGCTGGCCGGCGCGCGTGCCGTCATCACCTTCGGCCTGTCGAAAGAGGCCGACGTCAGCTGCACGCACCGCGCTGCCGAGGATTTTGGCAGCGACCTGTTCGTCAGCGTGCGCGCACGGGACGGCAGTCTGCGCCAGTTCTTTGTCGGCTTGCAGGCGGCCGGTGAACACAATGTGCGCAATGCGCTGGCCGCCGTGGCATGCGCCGTTGGCGCCGGCATCGCGCCGGAACATATCAAGCAGGGCCTGGAGGCGTTTTCTCCCGTGAATGGCCGCCTGCAGAAAAAACGTGCCGCCAATGGCGCCACCATCATCGACGACACGTATAACGCCAATCCGGATTCGGCGCGCGCGGCCATCGATGTGCTGGCGCAGGCCGCGGCACCACGCATCCTGGTGCTGGGCGAGATGGGCGAAGTCGGCACGCAGGGGCAGCAGTTCCACGAAGAGATCGGCGCCTATGCCGCCGCCAAAGGCATCGAGCACGTGCTGGCGACGGGCGGCCTGGCACGCCATCTGGTCAATCCGGCGCAAGCTGCCGCGAGCCAGGAATCGGGCACGGTCGTGGAGTATTTCGAACAGTTCGACGGTTTGCTGGCGGCGCTCGATGCGCATTTGTCCGGCCGTTCGGATGCAACAGTATTAATCAAGGGCTCCCGTTTCATGAAGATGGAACGGGCCGTGCAGCATTTGATTGGTTCAAACAACAATAACAAGGAAGCTCACTAATCATGCTGCTCTGGCTCGCTCATTATTTCCAGGACGACATTGGCCCATTGCGGGTCTTTAACTTCATCACGTTCCGCGCCGTCTTCGCCACCTTGACGGCGATCCTGATCGGCCTGTGCGCCGGTCCCGCCGTGATCCGCATGCTCACGCGCATGAAGGTCGGCCAGGCTGTGCGTACGGACGGCCCGCAAACGCATCTGAAAAAACACGGCACGCCCACCATGGGCGGTGTGCTGATCCTCATCGCCATCGGCATTTCCACCCTGCTGTGGGCCGACCTGTCGAACCGCTTCATCTGGCCGGTCTTGATCGTCACCCTGGGCTTTGGCGCCGTCGGCTGGGCCGACGACTACCGCAAGGTGGTGCACCAGGATCCGGAAGGCATGCGCTCGCGCGAAAAATACTTCTGGCAGTCGCTGATCGGCATCGTCGCCGCGTTTTACCTGGCGTTTTCCGTCTCCGTGTCGGAACCCGACGCGGGCCACGTGTGGAATCTGATCTACGCCTGGGTGCAGTCGGGCTTCGCCATGGACCTGCCGCCGAAGGCCGACCTGATCGTGCCGTTCTTCAAGACCATCAGCTATCCGCTGGGCGTGTGGGGCTTCATCGCGCTGACCTATTGCGTCATCGTCGGCACCAGCAACGCCGTCAATTTCACGGACGGCCTCGATGGTCTGGCCATCATGCCGACCGTGATGGTCGGCACGGCCCTGGGCCTGTTCGCCTACCTGACCGGTAACGCCACGTATGCGCGCTACCTGTTCATCCCGCACATTCCGGGCGCCGGCGAACTGGTGATCTTCTGCGGCGCGCTGGCCGGTTCCGGCCTGGCCTTCCTCTGGTATAACACGCACCCCGCGAAAGTGTTCATGGGCGACGTGGGCGCGCTGGCACTGGGCGGCGCACTGGGCACCATCGCCGTCATCGTGCGCCAGGAAATCGTCCTGTTCATCATGGGCGGCATCTTCGTCGTCGAAACGCTGTCCGTGATCATCCAGGTCGTCTGGTTCAAGTACACGAAGAAGCGCTATGGCGCCGGCCGCCGCGTCTTCCTGATGGCGCCATTGCATCACCATTTTGAACAAAAAGGCTGGAAAGAGACGCAGGTTGTCGTGCGTTTCTGGATCATCACCATGATGCTGGTGCTGCTCGGCCTGACCACCTTGAAGCTGCGCTGATGATGTACGACGCTAAAACCGCACTGGTACTGGGCCTCGGCGAATCGGGGCTGGCCATGGCCCTGTGGCTGGCCCGCAGCGGTGCGCTAGTGCGCGTGGCCGACACGCGTGAGGCGCCCGAGCGCCTGGCCGCGCTGCAGGCCGCCGTGCCGCAGGCGCAGTTCATCGCCGGCGCCTTCACGGCCGATCTGCTCGATGGCGTCGATTTCGTCGCGGTCAGCCCTGGCCTGGCGCCGGGCCGCGAACTGGCGGCAATTGCCCCGGCCGCGCAGGAAAAAAATATCCCCGTGTGGGGCGAGATCGAACTGTTCGCGCAGGCGCTGGCCGCGCTCAAGGCGGAACGCGGCTATGCGCCGAAAGTCATCGCGATCACGGGCACGAATGGCAAGACGACCGTCACCAGCCTGGTAGGCCTGCTGTGCGAACGCGCGGGCCTGGCCACGCGCGTGGCCGGCAATATCAGCCCGGCCGCACTCGACGTGCTGCGTGAAGTGCTCGATGCCGAGCCTGCGCCGCAGCCCGTGGATGCAGACGCTGAAGCGGCCGAACCCGCCGCCAGTACCTTGCCGCAAGCGTGGATCCTGGAATTGTCCAGCTTCCAGCTGCACACGACGTTCAGCCTGCAGGCCGATGCGGCCACGGTCTTGAACCTGTCGCAGGACCACCTGGACTGGCATGGCGACATGGCCGCCTATGCTGCCGACAAGGCGCGCATCTTCGGCGACGAGACCGTGCGCATCCTGAACCGCGACGATGCGGCCGTCATGCACATGGCCGATCCGCTGGCCGAGACGATCACCTTCGGCACGGGCGAACCGGTGGACGTGGACAGCTTTGGCCTCGTCAATGAACGCGGCATCTTCTGGCTGGCGCAAGCCGTGCCCAGCGAAGAAGTGATCGAGAAAAAACGCAGGAAGAACGATCCGGCGCCGGAACCGGTGCCGACGATGGCGAAGAAACTGATGCCGGCCGACGCGCTGAAAATCCGCGGCCAGCACAATGCCTCGAATGCGCTGGCGGCGCTGGCTCTGTGCCGCGCCATCGGCCTGCCATTCGCGCCGCTGCTGCACGGTTTGCGCGAATACCAGGGCGAGCCGCACCGCGTGGAGCTGATCACGGCAGTCAATGAAGTCGAATACTACGACGACAGCAAGGGCACGAACGTGGGCGCGACAGTCGCCGCCCTGTTCGGCCTGGGCAAGGCGTTTGGCGGCGCGGAACAGCGTCTGGTGCTGATCGCCGGCGGCGACGGCAAGGGGCAGGATTTCTCGCCGCTGGCCGAACCCGTGTCGCGCTACGTGCGCGCCGTGGTGCTGATCGGCCGCGATGCGCCTGCGCTGCGCGCGGCCCTCGAGCCGGCCGGCGTGGACATCGTCGACTGCGCCACCTTGCCGGAAGCCGTCAAGTGCGCCAGCAGCCTGGCGCTGGCCGGCGATGCCGTGCTGCTGTCGCCCGCATGCGCGAGCCTGGACATGTTCAAGAACTATGCGCACCGCGCGCAGGTGTTTGTCGACGCCGTGCGCGACATCGCCCTGGAAAACGGACAGGATATCTGATGGCCTTCCAACTGCCCTTCAGCTTTGGTTCCGGCTCGGCTGCCAAGCCGCTGGATAGCCGCGCGCGGCAGTCGAAGATGATGGACTACGACAAGCCGCTGGTGTGGGTGGTCCTGCTGCTCATGTTGCTGGGCATGGTGATGGTGTATTCGGCGTCGATCTCGCTGTCGGATGCGCGCAAGTTCGCCGCCTACACGAACAATTATTTCGTCGTGCGCCAGGCGCTGTTCATCGGCGTGTCGGTGATCGCCGGCGCACTGGTGTTCCGCATTCCCGTCGCCACCTGGCAAAAGATGGCGCCGTGGCTGTTCATCGGCACCCTGGTGCTGCTGGTGATGGTGCTGATACCGGGCCTGGGCGTGTCGGTCAACGGCGGTCGCCGCTGGCTGAACCTGCCGGGCCTGCGGCCGCAGCCGTCCGAGCTGATGAAGGTGGTGATGGTGCTGTACGCGGCCGACTACACGGTGCGCAAGCAGGAATACATGCACAAGCTGACCAAGGGCTTCATGCCGATGGCGCTGGCCGTGAGCTTCGTCGGCCTGCTGCTGCTGATGGAGCCCGACCTGGGCGCCTTCGGCGTGATCGTCTGCATCGCCATGGGCATCCTGTTTCTCGGTGGCGTCAACGCCATCTGGTTCGGCGGCATCGGCGCCATGCTGACGGCGATCTTCGTCACCATCATCGCCTTGTCGAAATTCCGCCGCGAGCGGTTTTTTGCGTATCTCGACCCGTGGCAGGAAGACAATGCGCTGAACAAGGCATACCAGCTGACGCATTCCCTGATCGCCTTCGGACGCGGCGAACTGTTTGGCGTGGGCCTGGGCGGCAGCGTGGAAAAATTGCATTACCTGCCCGAAGCGCATACGGACTTCTTGCTGGCCGTGATCGGCGAGGAGCTGGGCCTGGTCGGCGTGCTGATCGTGATCGGCATGTTCTACTGGATTATCAAGCGGGCGTTCGACATCGGCCGCCAGGCGATCGCCATCGACCAGACCTTTGCGGGCCTGACGGCGAAGGGTATCGCCATCTGGATAGGCGTGCAGACCTTCATCAACATGGGCGTGAACCTGGGCCTGCTGCCGACCAAGGGCCTGACCTTGCCTTTGATGAGTTATGGCGGCACGGGTGTACTGATTAACTGTATCGGCCTGGCGATTTTGCTGCGCATCGATTACGAAAACCGGATCCTCATGCGCGGAGGCCGGCTATGAACAACGTGACAAACTTGAAAACGACGAAAAGACTGATGATCATGGCGGCCGGCACCGGCGGCCATATCTTCCCGGGCCTGGCGATTGCGCAGACGATGCGCGCGCGCGGCTGGGAAGTGAGCTGGCTGGGCACGACCCACGGCATGGAACAGGACCTGGTGCCGAAGAGCGGCATTCCCATGGACGCCATTGCGTTCTCGGGCATGCGCGGCAAGGGCCTGGCGCACACGGTCAAGGGCGGCTTCAAGATGCTGGCCAGCTTCTTTGCCATCCGCCGCTTCATCGCGCGCCGCAAGCCGGACGTGGTGATGGGCATGGGCGGCTACGTCACGGTGCCGGGCGGCCTGATGGCGCGCCTGAAGGGGGTGCCGCTGGTGCTGGTTAATGCCGACGCGGCGCTGCTGTTGTCGAACAAGACCCTGGTACCGCTGGCGCAGCAGGTGTGCTTCGGTTTCCCTGCCGATTTCGGCAGCGCCGCCGGCAAGGCCGTCGTCACGGGCAATCCCGTGCGCGCCGAGATCCTCGCCATGGCGCCGCCAGCCACGCGCTTCGCGGGTCGCAGCGGACCGCTGCGCATCCTCGTCGTGGGCGGCAGCCTTGGCGCGAAAGCGCTGAACGACAATCTGCCTGCCGCGCTGGCGTTGATGCCGGAGGCCGAACGCCCGCTGGTGACGCACCAGTCGGGCAAGAAGAATATCGACGCCCTGCATGCAGCATATGCGCAGGCGGGCGTGCAAGCTAATGTGGTCGACTTCATCGACGACATGGCCAAGGCATATACCGAGGCCGACCTGGTGATTTGCCGCGCAGGCGCCATCACCCTGTCGGAATTGACAGCGGCCGGCGTGGCCAGCGTGCTCGTGCCGCTGGTGGCCTTGACCACGAGCCACCAGCGCGACAACGCGCAATGGATGGCAAAACAAGGCGCGGCGATTCACCTGCCGCAAACGGAAATGAGTGCGGCGTCGCTGAGCACATTGCTGGCGTCCTTGACGCGCGATACCTGCCAGCACATGGCGCAAGCGGCACTGGCAGCAGGCAAGCGCGACGCCAATGAGGCGATCGCACACGTATTGGAAAAACTGGCATGAGGTTAGCTCTGTGAAGCATAAAGTAAACAATATCCACTTTGTCGGCATTGGCGGTAGCGGCATGAGCGGCATCGCCGAAGTGCTGGTCAACCTCGGCTACAAGGTGTCGGGCTCCGACCTGGGCAGCAATGCGGCGACGCAGCGCCTGGCGAGCCTGGGCGCGACCGTCATGCTCGGCCACGCGGCGGAAAATATCGGCGACGCCGATGCGGTGGTCACCTCGGGCGCCGTCCCGCAGGACAATCCGGAAGTGGCGGCCGCGCGCGCGCGCAAGATTCCGCTGGTGCCGCGCGCCGTGATGCTGGGCGAGTTGATGCGCCTGAAGCGCGGTATCGCGATTGCCGGCACGCACGGCAAGACGACGACCACCAGCCTGGTCGCTTCCGTACTGGCGCAGGGCGGTCTCGACCCGACTTTCGTCATCGGCGGCCGCTTGACCAGCGCCGGCGCGAACGCCAAGCTGGGCTCGGGCGACTACCTGGTGGCCGAAGCCGATGAATCGGACGCCTCGTTCCTGAACCTGACGCCGATGATCGAAGTGATCACGAATATCGACGCCGATCACATGGACACCTACGAGCACGATTTCGAAAAGCTTAAACAGGCTTTCGTGCAGTTCACGCACCGCTTGCCGTTCTATGGCCGCGCCATGCTGTGCATCGACGATCCGCACGTGCGCGCCATCATCCCGTCCGTTACCAAGCCCGTCACCACCTACGGTTTCGCGGAAGACGCGCAAGTGCGCGCCATCAACGCGCGCGCCGTGGGCCTGGAAATGCACTTCACCGTGCTGCAGGAAGGCTATCCGGATCTCGACGTGGTGCTGAACCAGCCCGGCATGCACAATGTGCAGAATGCCTGCTCGGCGATCGCCATCGCGCGCGAAATCGGCATCGCCGATAGCGCCACGCAGCAAGGCCTGGCCGAGTTCTCCGGCGTGGGCCGCCGCTTCACGCGCTATGGCGACGTGGCGCTGCCGAACGGCGGCAGCTTCGCGCTGGTCGACGATTTCGGCCATCACCCTGTGGAAACGGAAGTGACCCTGGCCGCCGCGCGCGCCGCCTATCCGGGCCGCCGCCTCGTGCTGGCGTTCCAGCCGCACCGCTACAGCCGCACGCGCGACCTGTTCGAGGATTTCGTGAAAGTGCTGGGCGCGCCCGACGTGCTGCTCTTGTCGGAGGTGTATGCGGCGGGCGAAGCGCCCATCGTCGCCGCCGACGGCCGCGCCCTGGCGCATGCGCTGCGCGCGCGCGGCAAGATCGAACCGATTTTCGTCGAGTCCATGAAGGACATGGCCGACACCATCATGAGTGTGGCGCGCGATGGCGACGTCGTGCTGACCATGGGCGCGGGCTCCATCAGCGGCATCCCGCAACAACTGACTACGTATCCATCCAACACTGTAAAGGCCTGATGTGAACCAAGCTTCAGCTATCGATGTAAAACAATTGGGCAAGGTCGGCGTCCTGTTCGGCGGCAGCTCGGCCGAGCGCGAAGTGTCGCTGATGTCCGGCACGGGCGTGCTGGCCGCGTTGACAAGCCGCGGCGTGGACGCGCATGCGTTCGACACGGGCGAACGCAGCCTGGCCGAACTGGCCGCTGAAAAATTCGACCGCGTCTTCATCGCGCTGCACGGCCGCTTCGGCGAAGACGGCAGCCTGCAGGGCGCGCTGGAACAGCTGGGCATTCCCTACACGGGCAGCGGCGTGATGGCTTGCGCGGTGGGCATGGACAAGATTTACACCAAGATGATCTGGCTGATGCATCAACTGCCTACGCCGAAGTACGCGGTGCTCGATGACAGCTCCGACCTGGCCAAGGTCGCCGCGGAACTGGGCTTGCCGCTGATCGTCAAGCCGCCGCATGAAGGTTCGAGCATCGGCATCACCACGGTCAACGAGGCATCGGCCTTCCAGGCAGCCTACGACATCGCCGCCGGTCTCGATGATTCGGTGCTGGCCGAGGAATTCGTCAAGGGCCGCGAGTTCACCGTCGCGATCCTGGGCAAGGGCGCCACGGCGCGCGCGCTGCCGCCGATCGAGATCGTCGCGCCGCAAGGCAATTACGATTACCAGAACAAGTACTTCACGGACGATACGCAGTATTTCTGCCCGCCGCAGCTGGACCCGGCGATCGTGGCGGAGATGGAACGCATCGCCGTGGCAGCCTACCGCGCTCTCGGCTGCGAAGGCTGGGGACGGGTCGACGTGCTGATGCGCGCGGCCGACAGCAAGCTGTTCCTGCTGGAAGTCAATACCTCGCCCGGCATGACGGGTCACTCGCTCGTGCCGATGGCGGCGCGCGCGGTGGGCATCAGCTATGAAGACCTGTGCCTGGAAATCGTCGCTGGCGCGCGTCTGAAAATGCACAAGGGACAGCACTGATATGTGGCATGACGCTAAAAGCCTCAATACGACTGCCAACGGCTTGCTGGCCGCGGTTCTGGTCGTGTGCGTGGCCGCCGGCGTCTGGTGGGTGTCGCAGCGTCCCATGTTCGACCTGCGCACGATCAAGGTGGAAAGCGCGGACGACAAGGGCCTGCGCCACGTGAATTACCTGACCCTGCGCAGCGGCACTTTGGGCCGCATCAAGGGCAATTTTTTCACGACCAACCTGGAAAGCGTGCGCGGCGTGTTCGAATCGGTGCCCTGGGTGCGCCGTGCGAGCGTGCGGCGCGAGTGGCCGAACCAGCTGATCGTGGCGCTGGAAGAACACGAAGCGCTGGGCACCTGGGGCGAGGATGGGCGTCTGCTGTCGGTCAAGGGCGACGTGTTTACGGCGAATGTGGCCGAAGCCGAAGACGACCATGAATTGCCTGCGTTTGCCGGCCCCGATGGCAGCGAAAAAGAAGTATTGGCCACCTATGTGCAGCTGGCAAAGTGGTTTGCGCCGCTGAAGATGGTGCCGGAAACCCTGTCGCTGTCGAGCCGCTATGCGTGGACCGTGAAACTGAACAACGGCATGAGCGTGGCGCTGGGACGCGAGCAGAATCATACGACCCTGAAGGCGCGCGTCGACCGGCTGGTGGGCATCTATCCGCAGCTGGCGAGCCGGCTGGAAAATATCGACACGATCGATATGCGCTACCAGAATGGCCTGGCGCTCAGTTCCGCCGGCCTGGTGATACCGGCCGAAGGCAAGGATGGCAAGCCAGTGATCAAGAAGAAAAACAGCAGTCCGATTAAAAAACCGGCTTAACCGAATACCCAATTAATTAATAGCCCAAAAAACTAGGCGAAAGAAATGACAAAAGACGCGAAAAACCTGATCGTCGGCCTCGACATCGGCACCTCGAAAGTGGTGGCGGTGGTAGCCGAAGTGATGTCCGACGGGCGCCACGAAGTGATCGGGCTGGGCCAGCACGAATCGAAGGGCCTGAAAAAGGGCGTGGTGGTCAATATCGAGGCCACGGTGGAGTCCATCCAGCGCGCGCTGGAAGAGGCCGAGCTGATGGCCGACTGCAAGATCCGCAATGTGTATGCGGGCATTGCGGGCAGCCATATCCGCAGCTTCAATTCCAGCGGCATGGTGGCCATCAAGGACAAGGAAGTGACGGCGACCGACGTGGCGCGCGTCATCGAGACGGCAAAAGCGGTTAACATTCCGACCGATCAGCAATTGCTGCACACGGTGCCGCAAGAGTTCATCGTCGACAGCCAGGAAGATGTGCGCGAGCCTATCGGCATGAGCGGCATCCGCCTGGAGGTGAAGGTGCATATCGTCACCGGCGCCGTGTCGGCGGTGCAGAACATCGTCAAGTGCGTGCGCCGCTGCGGCCTGGAAGTGTCGGACCTGATCCTGCAGCCGATGGCGTCCGCCGATGCGGTGCTCACGCCCGACGAGAAGGAGCTGGGCGTGGTGCTGATCGACATCGGCGGCGGCACGACCGATGTGGCGGTATTCTCCGATGGCGCGATCCGCCATACGGCAGTCATTCCCATCGCCGGCGACCAGATCACCAACGACATCGCCATGGCCTTGCGTACCCCGACCGCGGAAGCGGAAGAAATCAAGATCCGCTATGGTGTGGCCAAACAGGTCCTGGCCGACCCCGGCGAATCGCTGGAAGTGCCTGGCCTGGGCGACCGCGGCCCGCGCAACCTGTCGCGCCAGGCGCTGGCGGCAGTGATCGAGCCGCGCGTCGAAGAGCTGTTCGCCATGGTGCACCAGGTGGTGCGCGAATCCGGTTACGAAGGCGTGCTGTCCTCGGGCATCGTGCTCACGGGCGGCACGTCCATCATGCCCGGCATGGTGGAAATGGCGGAAGATATTTTCCTGAAACCGGCGCGCCTTGGCACGCCCGAGTATCGGGGCCAGCTGGCCGACGTGGTGCGCAGTCCGCGCTATGCCACGGTATTGGGCCTGCTGCTGGAAGCGAAGAAGCAATACCTGCGCGGCCACATCGTGACGCGTCAGGACGGCTCGGTGAAGGCAGTCTGGCAGCGCATGAAGGAATGGTTTTTAGGGAATTTTTAAGGGCATGATTTACGCCCGGCAGTACAGGTTTTTTGGCAGCATCGCAGGTACACACACATAACTTAATTTTATATTTAACCGCAGTTTTCAATCTCCAGTTCTCCTACCAATATGAGGCCTGGCGCTTGGAAACCGCATCTGATAGGAGCACATCATGGAGTTCGATATGGTCGATAACACAGCTTTAGGTACCGTCATCAAGGTCGTCGGCGTCGGCGGTGCGGGTGGCAATGCAGTCCAACACATGATCAACAAAGGCATGTCGGGCGTGGAATTCATTGCCGCCAACACCGACGCACAGGCCCTGTCGACATCGAAGGCCCACAACATCATCCAGATCGGCGATACCGGTCTGGGCGCAGGCATGAAGCCTGCCGTCGGCCGCCAGCTGGCCGAAGAATCGCGTACGCGCATCGCCGATTCGCTGCGCGGCGCGCACATGGTCTTCATCGCCGCCGGCATGGGCGGCGGCACGGGTACTGGCGCCGCTCCCATCGTGGCCGAAGTGGCCAAGGAACTGGGCGCGCTGACGGTGGCCGTGGTTTCCAAGCCATTCTCGTACGAAGGCCAGAAGTGCATGGACATCGCCGACGAAGGCCTGGAACAGCTGTCCCTGCACGTCGATTCGCTGATCATCATCCTCAATGAAAAACTGGAAGAGATCTACGAAGACGAAAGCATGCTGGAATGGATGCAGCACGCCGATGATGTGCTCAACAACGCGGTGGCCGGCATTGCCGAGATCATCAACGTGCCTGGCCATATCAACGTCGACTTCAACGACGTGAAAACCATCATGGGCGAGCAGGGCAAGGCCATGATGGGTACGGCGACGGCTTCCGGCGTCGACCGCGCGCGTATCGCCGCCGAACAGGCTGTCGCTTCGCCGCTGCTCGATGGCATCGATCTGTCCGGCGCGCGCGGCGTGCTGGTCAACGTCACGGCCAGCCGTGGCTTGAAAGGTAAAGAGATCAAGGAAGTCATGGCTGCCGTGCGCGCGTTTGCCGCGCCGGACGCGTCGATCGCGCAAGGTATCGCCTACGACGACGCCATGGGCGACGACATCCGCGTTACCGTGGTGGCCACGGGCCTGGGCCGCGCCAAGAAAAACATCCAGCTGGTACCGCAGCAAGTGCTGCGCACCGGCACCCACAACAGCCCGCTGACCCCGTCGGCTGCCATGGGTAGCGCGCAAGCGGCGACGACGACGGTAGGCGTGGCCACGCCGGCCGCCGGTTTCGACGGCATGAAGGCGCCTGCAGTATGGCGCCGCGAATCGGCTTCCGAGCAAGTGCGCGCGATGGAAAAGAATGGCATGGAGACGTATGACATTCCTGCTTTCCTGCGCAAGCAAGCGGATTAAGGTGATCTGATGTCAGTAACGATGACGGCGGCCTGAGGGCCGCCGTTTTTTTGCCGATTTTTGACTTTTGACTTTGCCTTTCCTGCCATTTTCTGCACAAATACGGCAAGTCAGGCATACTATCGCGCAGTGTCGGCATCATGCCGGCAGAACCCTCAACCGACAGTACACAAGGAGTCAACATGACCATCAAGATCGGCGACACCCTGCCAGAAGGCACCCTGGCCGAATTCATCGAAAGCGAAACCGAAGGTTGCGCACTGGGCCCGAACACGTTCAACGTGCAAGACCTGGTCAAGGGCAAGAAGATCGCTATCTTCGGCCTGCCAGGCGCCTACACCCCGACCTGCTCCGCACAGCACGTGCCAGGCTACGTGCAGCACGCTGCCGACCTGAAAGCCAAGGGCGTCGATGAAATCTGGTGCATCTCTGTCAACGATGCGTTCGTGATGGGCGCCTGGGGCCGCGACCAGAAAGCCACCGGCGTCGTGCGCATGATGGCTGACGGCAATGCCGCTTACAGCAAGGCACTGGGCCTGGACGCCGATTTCTCCAAGCACGGCATGGGCATGCGCTCGCAGCGCTACTCGATGCTGGTCGACAATGGCGTCGTGACGCAATTGAACGTCGAGCAGGGCGGCAAGTTTGAAGTGTCGAATGCCGAGACGCTGCTGGGCCAGCTGAAATAATCGTGGCGTAGGTCGGATTAGGCGCAAAGCGCCGTAATCCGACAATATTGTTGACGCCTTCGTGGTGTTGTCGGATTACGCGCTACGCGCTAATCCGACCTTGTATTATTCCCTTCATGCCGTTCGTGATATTGCGAACGGT
>RCUK01000077.1_pt1 | contig 120973 bp, 101 predicted proteins | sample 2166381 | NCBI WGS metagenome assembly RCUK01 (sample SAMN09932809, study PRJNA488358) | compost metagenome | isolation source: compost soil in an enriched community | place: Germany: Experimental Botanical Garden | reverse complement strand
TGGCTTGGAAGCAGCCATTCATTTAAAGAGTGCGTAACAGCTCACTAGTCGAGCGATCGTGCGTGGATAATAAGCGGGCATTAAGTGTATTACCGAAGCTATGGATTTGTAGTAATACATCTGGTAGGGGAGCATTCTAGTCAGCGTAGAAGGTGCATGGTGATGTGTGCTGGAGCGGCTAGAAAAGCAAATGTAGGAATAAGTAACGATAATGCAGGCGAGAAACCTGCACACCGAAAGACTAAGGTTTCCTGGGCGACGCTAATCGTCCCAGGGTTAGTCGGGACCTAACGCGAACCCGAAGGGGGTAGTGGATGGCGAACGGGTTAATATTCCCGTACTTGCTTTAACTGCGATGGGGTGACGGAGTATTGAAAGGACCGCGTACTGACGGAATAGTACGTTGAAGGTTGTAGCTATAGGCTGTGTAGTAAAATGCGCACGGCTTGGCAAAGACCGATAGTACCGCGCGGCTTCGGCCAAGTGGATAGTGTCCCTAAAAGCTTCCAAGAAAAACCTCTAAGCTTCAGGTTAGAGCAACTCGTACCGTAAACCGACACAGGTAGTCGAGGAGAGAATCCTAAGGTGCTCGAGTGAATCATGGCTAAGGAACTCGGCAAAATGGCCCTGTAACTTCGGGAGAAGGGGCGCTGTCAGCAATGGCAGCCGCAGTGAAAAGGCCCAGGCGACTGTTTAACAAAAACACATGGCTTTGCAAAATCGAAAGATGAAGTATAAGGCCTGACACCTGCCCGGTGCTGGAAGGTTAAGAGGAGATGTTAGTTTCGGCGAAGCATTGAATTGAAGCCCCAGTAAACGGCGGCCGTAACTATAACGGTCCTAAGGTAGCGAAATTCCTTGTCGGGTAAGTTCCGACCTGCACGAATGGTGTAACGATCTGGGTACTGTCTCAGCCATGAGCTCGGTGAAATTGTAGTATCGGTGAAGATGCCGATTACCCGCAACGGGACGAAAAGACCCCGTGAACCTTTACTATAGCTTCACATTGATATTGGGTAATTCATGTGTAGGATAGGTTGGAGACTTTGAGGCTGCGTCGCCAGGCGTAGATTAGTCGTCCTTGAAATACAACCCTTGGATTATCTGATGTCTAATTCTCGAATAGGGAAGACATTGTGTGGTGGGTAGTTTGACTGGGGTGGTCGCCTCCAAAAGAGTAACGGAGGCTCCTAAAGGTACCCTCAGCACGCTTGGTAACCGTGCGTAGAGTGTAATGGCATAAGGGTGCTTGACTGAGAGACCGACAAGTCGACCAGGTAGGAAACTAGAGCATAGTGATCCGGTGGTTCCGTATGGAAGGGCCATCGCTCAAAGGATAAAAGGTACTCCGGGGATAACAGGCTAGTCTCCCCCAAGAGCTCATATCGACGGGGAGGTTTGGCACCTCGATGTCGGCTCGTCACATCCTGGGGCTGGAGAAGGTCCCAAGGGTTGGGCTGTTCGCCCATTAAAGTGGCACGCGAGCTGGGTTCAGAACGTCGTGAGACAGTTCGGTCTCTATCTGTTGTGGGCGTTAGTTATTTGAGAGGACCTGCCTCTAGTACGAGAGGACCGGGGTGGACGAACCTCTGGTGTACCTGTTGTGGCGCCAGCTGCATCGCAGGGTAGCTATGTTCGGATGAGATAAGCGCTGAAAGCATCTAAGCACGAAACTCACCTCAAGATGAGATAACTTTTAAGGGCCGTGGAAGACGACCACGTTGATAGGCTACAGGTGTAAAGACAGTAATGTCAAAGCCGAGTAGTACTAATTACCCGTAGACTTATAATACCTCTTTTTCTTATTACTTCAATCGCCAATTCGTCAAGATCTAAAGAAATTTAGAATGATGAATCACGAATGCAGAGTATAATGCTCTAAGTTCAACATTCATAATCATCATTCCACGATTTTAGGTGTCTATAGCAACGAGGTCCACCTCTTCCCATTCCGAACAGAGAAGTTAAGCCCGTTAGCGCTGATGGTACTGCCCTTTTGAGGGTGGGAGAGTAAGTCGATGCCACTTTTATAAAAGCCCGCTCATTGTTTGAGTGGGCTTTTTCTTTTTACTATAATTTACTCAGATGATACAAGTGTCCATCTCTGATGGATGGGAAAGTATCCAGATAACCATCGGAACGATACCACTTTTATAAACCCTGCAGGTGACTGTGGGGTTTTGTGTGTCTAATAGTTTTTGCTTTTCTTAAATGAGAACTGTTGATTTTTGATAATCAGCTACTTAAGCTGAGTGGTGTTATGCGAAACTTGAACCCGGTTCGTAATATTGCGATATGGCGAAGTTGAGCTCTAAACGAATCGAATTTACAATATTGTTATTTTCAAATAGCTAGTCTTGTAATGTCGAGAGATTAAGAGAATGCTATTTGAAGCGCCAGATTCGAAATCCTCAAAAACAGTTACTTTTGTTTTATGCAACAAATGCCTGTAATCAGCTCCAAATTAAGTATCCCATCGTGGTTTCAATTAATTATAGGTATGGGGGCAATGTTATCTATCGAATTCATGATCGTAATGACTTATCCGGTTGTTGGAATTCCAATTTTGTTATTATCCTGCTGGTGGCTGGTCAAACAACCACTCAGAGTTCACTTTTATGAAGAGAAGGTTGTGGTTTCCTATTTGCGGCGAAAACGAATCATTCCTTATACAGAGATTGAATACTTAAGATTCAGTATTCCTCCAAAATCAGATCCGGTATTGAGTATGAAAATTCTTGGAGAAAAGAAGCGAGTACCCTTCGAATACGGTAATAATAAGGAGAAACTGGCTTTGATTTTTAATGTCTTCCGTTCAAGAAGTATCAGAATCAAAGACGAAGGAGCAAAATCCAGGATATTTGTAGAGTTGGTCGACGGAAGTTATCAAGTGAAACGAAAATCGTGATCCGTTGAAGTTTCTTGATCTTAATATGAGGTGAGTTGATTCGAAAACTTCAGAAGGATGCGTGAACCCTATTTCTCTCATCAGTTCGTATCCCGATAGCTATTGGGGTTACGATATTGGAAATAACCATGTAATATTTGAATATAGCAATGTTTAAATATTACAAATTCTAACTATTGGGAAAGAACAAAAGATCAAGCGATCAGAAAGTAGCGCAAATGTTCCATCAACTCATCAATATCTTTTGCTTTTTTGACTTTGCGATACAACTGTGTTCCGTCAGAAAGACTCTCACTAAGGTATTCCCAATAAGATTTCATTTTGCTTAACGCATAACCCCGATCAGGGTTGCAGGAAAGAAGGCTTTCTTCCAATTGTTTGGAGAATTCCATGAGTTTATTCCGATAAACCTCACCGGAATCAATGGTTCCGAATTTGATTTCCTCAAAAAGACTTGGGTTATTCATTGCTCCACGCCCGATCATCCAGGATTGGATAGAGGGAAATTTCTGATTCAGATCATCGAATTCTTCTTTTGAAGTAATGTCTCCGTTATAGGTCAGGGGATGATTCGTTAAGGAAATACATTCCGAAAAGCGTTCATGATCGCAAACACCGTTATACAATTGCTTTGCATAACGTGCGTGAATGATGATTTCGGTGAGAGGATAATCGTTTAATTTGGGTAAGATTTCGAGGATTTCTTCCGTGCTTTCGAGACCCATTCTCATTTTGATTCCAAGCCGTAACTTAGATCTGGGAACGATGTGATCCAGCATCTGGAAAATTTCAGAAGGTTTATTTAAGATTCCCGCACCAAGGTTCCTGTTCGTTACCATCGGATACGGACAACCCATATTCCAGTTGACTTCGTCATACCCCAAAGATTCAATGTAATCTGCCATAACGAAGAATTCTTCGGTACTGCAGGCCATCAATTGAGGAATAACAGGAATCTTCGGGTTATTCTTTGGAAGAATATCAATTTTGGGAGCACTTTTAATCGTTCCGTCATTATTCATTTTCAGGTAAGGAGCGTAAAATTTATCCACTCCTCCAAAAACGGCTATGTGTGCATTTCGAAAATGATAATCGGTATATGTTTGCAAAGGCGCTAAGGCTAATTGCATGTGATTCTAAGGATTTGAAACACTCACAGGAATAATTTTCCCGTGAAAGTATTTTCCATTGTTTAAAGTAAAATCAACAATAAATTCTGCGATTTCAGCAGGTTGGTGAGGAGCTTTATAACCCGGAAAGGCTTCTTCCATCATTTCTGTCTGAACTGCGCCCAAACACAGGCAATTGATCGCAATTCCGGATTGTTTGAATTCTTCAGCAAGAAGCTCCGTCAATGAAACAAGAGCTGCTTTCGAAGTGGAATATGCTGCAAGCCCCGGAAATTTAGAACTTCCCTGAAATCCTCCGATAGATGAGATCATAACGATATGTCCGCCGGGTTTCATTTTAGGAATACAAACCTGCGTGATTTCCATCACGGAAAGTACATTGACCTGATAACAATTATGAATGTCTTCGCGGGTCAGCTCTAAAAAAGGTTTCACAGCAATAAAACCGGCATTGTGAACCAGGTAATCGATTTGATCTATTCCGGAAATTGCCTGCTCAAAATCTGCTTTGATCGTTGGACTTAATAAATCCAACTGTATGTAATGAATCTTGTTTTCAGAACCGTTCGAAAGACTTCTCGCAAAACCATAAGTTTCCAAACCAAGTCCGGCAAATTGATGAACCAGTTCTTTACCGATTCCTCTGCTGGCTCCTATAACCAAAACATTCTTAGACATCAAAATCCAATTTTAAAACTTCACTTGTAGGATGTGCCTGGCAAGTTAAAATATATCCTTCTTTTACTTCTTCATCCGTCAGTGCGTAGTTGATTGTCATCTGAGCACTTCCTTCAATAATCTTCGCCTTACAAGTACAGCATACACCGCCTCTGCATGAATACGGAACATCCATTCCGGATTGATCCAAAGCATCCAGAATGCTTTTTCCGTTTGTGTCCAGTTCAATGCGCTGCACTTCACCGTCAAGAATAGCACTTACCTGAGAAACGCCTTTAAAAGTCCCCACAACGGTAGTTTCTTCCTGCTTCATCAAAACAGGAGTCGTAAACAATTCGAAGTGAATTTTCTCTTTGGCAATTCCGAAAACGCTCAATACTTCCTGAATTCCCATGATCATTTCTTCCGGACCACAGATGTAGAAACCATCTGCTCTCAGAAGAGTCAATTCTGCCTTGATCAATTCACTCACGTGTAATTTATCCAAACGTCCTTCGGAATGTCCTTCATTTTTTTCCTGACTGAAATAAAAGGTAGAAGATACATTCGAAAAGTTTTTGATCTCTTCAAAGAAGAAAGCAGTTTCCATTTTCGAATTTCCGTAGAACAAGCGCATTTTTTGATTCGAACCAAGCGATTTTGCAAAAGACATAAATGGCGTAATACCACTTCCTGCCGCAAAACACACAATATTCGGAGCTTTGCTGTCCAACTTGAAGTTTCCTAAAGGAAAATCCAACTCGATCTGATCTCCGGCTTTCAATTCATTTACCAGGTAATTTGAAACAAGTCCTTTATCGATCGCTTTCACGGCAATCGCCAGCTTTTCATCCGGACCACTGCAAATAGAGTAGGAACGGGAATATTTCGAACCGTTGATCGTTGCATGAACATTGACATATTGTCCCGGCTCATGAACAAACTGATTTTTTAAATCCTGAGGTATGTCAAAGTGAATCCGGCTTCCAACGGAAGTGATTCGCTCGTTATTGGCAACTGTAACAACTCCGGAACGCGCTTTTTTTGCGTCGCTTGAATTGGAATCTTTTTTGAATTTGGAAAATAAACCCATAATTAATCGTCAAATGATACTGTTAATTTTTCAGAGGTAGGGTGTGCCTGGCAAGTTAGAATATATCCGGCGTCAATTTCTTCTTTTTCAAGTGAATAATTGACTTCCATAACGGCGGTTCCTTCCAGGATTTTAGCCTTACAAGTACAGCAAACACCGCCTTTACAAGCGAAAGGCAAATCTGCTCCGGCCTGATAACCTGCTTCCAGGATGGACGTTCCTGCCGTGTTCAGATCTACTTCAATCCGGTCTCCATCCATAATAATGGTGACTTTTGCATGAACGTTTTGTTCTTGTGGAATGATTGTTTTAGCCTTGGAACCGGCTGTTTTCGTTCCGAACAATTCGAAATGAATCTGATTCTCCGCAACTCCGGAATTCATCATGGCGTTTTTCACCGCATGAATCATTTCTTCCGGACCACAAGTGTAAACGGCGTCGATCCTTTCACCGCGAAGCAGTGATTTTACGATCAACTCTACTTTCTCCTGATTGATCCGGCCTTTTTGCAAAGGATTTCCCAGACTTTCTCTGCTGAGCACATGAATCAATTGAAAACGGTCGATATATCTGTTTTTCAATCCACCCAGTTCTTCTCTGAAAATGATGCTTGCGAATCCTTTGTTTCCGTAAACCAAAGTCACGGTGCTCATCGGTTCGTTCGCTAAAATTGTTTTTGCAATAGAAATGATCGGAGTAATTCCGCTGCCGGCCGCAAAAAGCGCATAATTTTTAGCAGTTGAAACTTCAGGGATTGCCTGAAAATGACCCGTTGGAGTCATTACTTCCAAAACGTCACCGGCTTTCAGCTCAGTAGTTGCCCAGGAAGAAAACAATCCGTCATCCACCCGTTTCACGGCAACACGCAATTCACCATCAGAAGGAGTCGTGCAAATAGAATACGAGCGTCGCAATTCTTCCCCGCCAATTACCTTTTTAATAGTAATGTACTGACCGGAAATAAATTGATAGTCGGCTTTGAGTTCAGAAGGAATTTCAAATGCTATCGAAACGGTATCACTTGTTTCCTTTCGAACATCCTGAACAACCAAAAGATGAAATTTCGGAGTCATTTCTGTTTTTGTCTACAAAAATAGAATATAATTCGGCTTTATCGGCACTTATTTCAAGCTAGTTTAGTCATTTCGAATGATAATTATCCCGTTTTTTAATGGAACTGACTACCAAATATTTGAACTTTAAGTTCAATAAAAAATGTGAAAAATTTGCCTACCTTGATTTAAGTTACTAACTTTCTTTCGTCGCAAGTCAAAAAATATGACACAGATAACAGCGCTTACGGAAGGAGTTTTGATTCGGGTTTCTACTCAGTTTCGTGCAGATGTTTCTCAAACAACCGAGTCCAGTTACTTTTTTAGCTATCGGATTGATATCGAAAATCAAAATCAATTTACGGTGCAATTACTGCATCGCGACTGGTTTATTTTTGATTCCCTGAATCCGACCATGCATGTGAGCGGAGAGGGAGTTGTGGGGCAGCAGCCGATTCTGGAAGCAGGAGAATTGTATCAGTATACGAGTGGTTGTGAATTGAAATCTGAAATAGGTTCAATGCACGGATTCTACACGTTCAAAAATATGGAAACAGGACAACTGTTTAAGGTTGATATTCCTGTTTTTCAATTGAATTTTCCCGGAAAACTCAATTAATTCCCTTCTTTTTTACCTGGTTTAATTTTGCTGCCAGCAGAATCACCGTAACGAGCAATCCGCCTGAAATCAACAATAAAAGATAAAAGCGGAAAGACGACCTTTCATTCATTTCTTTGGTTCGGATTTGTTCAAAATCGGTTTTCCAGATCTCATGCTGAAGATTCGTTAATTCTGCATCGTCGGAATGTTGTTTCAATTTCAGATCCGACAGAATCAGAATTGCTTTTTCAAGACAAACCGTAGCTTCATCAAACGATTGATTCACTTTGTGTACTCTTGCCATAGCAAGCAATCCGTCTTTTTGCTCCTTTAGCAATTGATGCCTTTGGGCAAATTGAGCCGATTTTTCATACCACGAAAGCGCCTGATGGTATTGATTGATGTAAAAATGATAGTCTCCAAGGTTGTAATAGCTTTCTGAAATGGCCTTTACATCATTCACACTTTCACGAATTTCCAGCGCGTCGAGAAAGTGACTTCGTGCTTTTACAGTATCTCCTTTTTCAAAATACACAATTGCCAGATTGTTTAAAGCATGTGCTTTGGGAGATTTTAAATTGGTTTTCTGAGCAGCCTGAAGGGATAACTTGAAAAATTTTTCTGCGAGATCTAATTTCTTTGAAATCCGGTAAACGTCGCCCAGTTTGGAGTAAGCACTGCTTAAACCGCGGTAATTCTTTAATGTGGTCGCTTTTGATATATAATTCTTGTAAGTGGCAATGGCATCGGATTCCTGGTGCTTTAACAAATATGCGTCAGCCAAGGAAATCATTCCTGTTGTCGGATCCTTTGCCTCTGAATCGTGTTCCGTATAAGTAATCGCCTTTTTTGCCCAAAGAATGGATGAATTTCCGTCTTCAAGTTTTCGGTATCCCGAAGCAATAATCCGGCAGACGTTGCTGAGTAATTCCAGATCTCCGCGTTCCTGAAGTGGTTGCAGCGTTGATTTTGCCATCACAATCCCGTCGTTGACTCTTCCGGTCATAACATAAAACTCAGCGAGTGTGATTTTCCCGAATTCAATGGCCGGCTGATAATGATTGTCGATTCCGTAGAAGAATAGGATTTCACCGACCATGCGGAGCGAATCGATTGATTCGGATTGATAATACAAACTCAGTTCTTTGGCAGCCTCAATTCGCTCAACTTCATTTCCGGAGGAAAGCAGTTTCCATTTTTCACCGGTATTCAGATCCGCAGACTGAGCAATGGAGTGAAAACCAAAAAGAAATAACAAAATAATAGCAGGAATAATGGACTTCATAAGTGTATCTGAATAATGGTTTTCTCAAACTTAAGAACAATATCATGAAAGTCCAAGATAAGCTTCGATTCTTGTATGTCAACTCGAAGCATTATGTGTACATTTGTGTTGCAAAAAAGTATATTATGGCAAACGCGTTATTTACGGTCCCCAAAGCAATTAATGAACCGGTAAAAGCTTATGTTCCCGGAAGTGCTGAACATACAGCATTGATTTCCGAATATAAAAAAATGTTGAATCAGGATCCGATTGAGATTCCGATGTATATCGGTTCGGAGTTGGTTCGTACAAATAATAAGAAACCATTGTCTCCTCCTCACGATCATCAGCGGATACTTGGACATTATAATCAAGGTGATGCATCTCATGTTGCTCAGGCAATCGATGCGGCAATGGGAGCACGTGAAAAATGGGCAAACCTGCCATGGGAAGAGCGTGCTGCAATTTTCCTGAAAGCGGCTGATTTGTTGGCTGGACCTTTCAGAAACAGAATGAATGCTGCAACCATGTTGGGGCAGTCAAAAAATGTGATGCAGGCTGAGATTGATGCGGCATGTGAGTTGATCGACTTTTTCCGTTTCAACGTTCAGTACCTGACTCAGATTTATAAGGATCAACCGGAATCGTTACCGGGAATGTGGAACCGTTTGGAATACCGTCCGCTGGAAGGATTTGTATTCGCGTTAACTCCGTTTAATTTTACATCAATTGCTGCAAACCTTTGTGCTGCACCGGCAATGATGGGGAATGTGGTAGTGTGGAAACCGGCTGCAACTCAAATGTATTCTGCTCAGGTGATCATGGAAGTGTTCAGAGCTGCAGGAGTTCCGGACGGAGTAATCAATATGGTTTCTGTAAGCGGTCAGGCTGCAGGTGAAGTGATCTTTAAAAGCAAGCATTTTGCAGGATTGCATTTCACAGGATCAACGGGAGTATTCCGTCAGTTGTGGAAAGACATCGCAAACAATATCGAGAATTTCAGAACATACCCGCGTATCGTAGGTGAAACAGGAGGAAAAGACTTTGTAATGGTTCATAAGTCTGCAAATGCAGCTGAAGTTGCTACAGCTTTATCTCGTGGAGCATTCGAATTCCAGGGGCAAAAATGTTCTGCTGCTTCCCGTGCTTATATTCCTTCCAACTTGTGGAATGATGTGAAGGAAATTTTGGTGAATCAGGTGAATTCGTTCAAAATCGGATCTCCCGAAGATTCTTCAAACTTCATCAATGCGGTGATCGATGAAAAAGCATTTGATAAAATCGCTGAATACATTGATTATGCAAAAGGTCAGTCTGATGCTGAAATCGTTGTTGGAGGTTCTTACGACAAATCAAAAGGATATTTCATCAACCCGACTGTAATCGTAACAAGCAATCCACAATTCAAAACTATCGTTGAAGAAATTTTCGGACCGGTATTAACGATCTACGTTTACCCTGAAAATGAATTTGAAGCAACATTGAAATTGGTAGATGGAACTTCCGAGTACGCGTTGACCGGATCAATCATGTCGAATGACCGCTACGCAATCCAAACAGCTACAAAAGCATTGGAAAACGCAGCAGGAAACTTCTATATCAATGATAAACCGACAGGAGCAGTTGTAGGACAACAGCCTTTCGGAGGAGCAAGAGGTTCCGGAACAAACGACAAAGCAGGTGCTTCAATGAACTTGTTGCGTTGGGTTTCTGCAAGAACAATCAAAGAAACATTCGTTCCGCCGACAGATTATAAATATCCGTTCTTAGGATAAGATATATTGTATTATTTTAGGGGTGTCTGTTTTTATATGGACACCCTTTTTGTTTAGATTGTGTCCGAAAATACAGGTGTTTTTTTAGCCCGCTGATAACGCAGACTCACCAAAGGTGAGTCGCAGATTATGAACTTATTTAATATCTGCGTGATCCGCACAGTCTGCGGGAAAAATCAATGTATCAACTTAAATTTTACGGACAGAATATTTTATTAAATCACCTGAATCATGGATTTCGAAAAGAAATATCAAATAACACAATTGCCCGGAGAAACTCTGAAAGCAATGTGGACCCGAGGATATAAAAACATTGAATTGTATTATCACGATAAACTGATCTGTTCACATGACGGAGCAGGGGCATTAAAAAAAGGAGTCAAATACACCACTACCGAATTAGGCGTGATCGAATTGAAATTATCCTTATCCATTAAGCCGATTACACTGGATATCATTATAGACGGTTATCACTGTGTCAACAATTTTTCTCATCCGGCGAAACAATTGAAAGGTGCAAGTAACTTCTTCTGGATGATCGCAGTATTTGCTGTTGTTTCAAGTGTATTGGAAGGTTGGCAGCTGCGTCATATCCTTTCTTTGAATTTGATTGTTTCTGTGATCAATATTCTGACGGTAGCTGCATACTTTGTTGCGGCTATTTATACCAACAAATCCAAACCGTGGGCATTTTATCTGGGCTTTTCAGTATTCAGCTTCTGGACTTTGGCCGGACTCTTAACGGTTTTATCTGTCAATTTCCTTTTTGTCATGGCCTTTGTTGTTCGTCTGGTAATCCTTTATTTCCTGATCACGAATATCAAATACGCTGTCGGAACTACAAAACACAACAAGTTTTTGAGCAAAGGCTTTTCAAGTGATGACTTATTGGACGAACGAATCAGATGATGTAAAGCTTTGCACCCTTTACCGCTTTGCGTTTAAAATAGGGAGTGTTTATGTTTAATATGCTAAGACACAAGGAATTCTTCAAATAATCAGACTCTGCATTTATCTGCGAAATCCGCGGGAAAATAATTTTGTCTACCAAAGAGAAGGGTTGTTCAGGCGATCATCCAGATTGAAACGAAGAAACACTTCAAATCCACCGCGGGATTTAGAAACGGGTGTGAGTCGAGACAGGTTGAAATCATAGGCCATTCCCAGCGTAAATTGATGATACTGGAAATAACCTTTCGCAATGAAAGCATCTTTGTAACGGCTGAAAAGTCCCAGCGCCAGCGCTACAGGTTTAATCGAACCGGTCATGTGAGAAGCCTCCCGGATATTGTATCTCAAATAAGTTCCGAACATGATTTCAGAGTATTTGGATTGCGACTGCACATAAACAGCCGGTTGAACGGCTAATTGCGTATTTGGAAGTGTAAAAGAACTGTTGATGAATGCAGAAATCCGCATGCTGAGTTTATCGTCCGGAAGATGAACAAACGAAGAAGAAGGCTGATTGGCATGATAAGCCGCTAATCCGACGTTGATGTGATTGTTTGCATTGTGACTGACGGAATAGCGCATTTTCCGGTAAGTGTAAACCAATCCTGCTCCTGCATCCATAAACGTATGATTGTACGAACCGAAATTTTCACCGCTTGCAACACCTGAATTAATTCCGTTTCCATCAAACTGACTGGCCCAGTTTCCCCTGTTCGGATCCAGCATCCGTTGATTCATTCCGCCGTAAATTCCAATTCTGAAAACGCTGTATCTTCCCATTTTGAGGTGGTAAGCCAAATCGAGATTAAACTGATTGGTCGTTACTTTTAAATCTCCGGCAACATCATTGAAGAAATTTAAGCCCAAAGCCAGAAAGCTGTTTTTATCCGAATCACGTCGCTGCAAACGGATATCAAAAGAAGCAGCAATTGTTTGATAAGGTGAGGCAATACTGTTCCACTGATTGCGGTAATTGGCAATAATCTGCATCTGGGAAAACGCTCCGGCCAAAGCAGGATTCAAAAGCATCGGCGCGTATTCGCTCTGGGCAAAATGAGTGTCCTGAGCAAATCCGTTTTTTGTGGAGAAGCTTAACAAGATCAATAGGTAATATGCCAATCTTCTCATGCTATCGGATTAAAGTTACGTTTCCGGATTTTTTGACATCCTTGCCATTCACCAATTTCATATCCAAACGATAGAAATAAACTCCTGCATTCTGAGCTTTTCCTTTAAAAGTTCCATCCCAGGATAATTCCGTTGATTGAGCTTCAAATACCTGTTCTCCCCAACGATTGAAGATCAAAAGCTGATAGGTTTCAATACAAGGCAATGTTCCGAGCAAGCCAAAGGTGTTATTCGCTTCCGGACCACTGTTATTGGGTGAAAAAACATTCGGAAGAGTCAGATTGTCGCAATCGACGTAAACCTCAATCACAACAGTGTCTATACCAATACAGCCGTTCGGATTGGAACCGGTTACGATATAAGTTTGTGAAGATGCCGGTGTGCAAACAGGAGCATCACAGTTTGTACAGGATAAAAACTGTTCGGGAGTCCATTCGTAAGAGGCTGCACCGTTTACGTTGAACGGAATCACAGTACCGATATTTACACTCATGGAGTTCGGAGTTGCTTCCACAGTCAGGCTTCCGGAAGTTCCGAGAGTCAAGGTGTCACTCAGTAAACAGCCGTTTGCATCCAGAATGTTCAGTACATAATCTCCCGAAGGAATTCCTGAAATAGTATTGGAAGTACTGTCCAGATCCGGCCAGGAATACTTGTACGGGCCAACGCCTCCCGATGCATTCACGCTGATTCTTCCGTCCGAAATTTCAGAACAATCTATCGGAACAATGGTCGAAGAATAAATCAGTTCGTTTGGTTGAGTGATGGTAAAAGTATCCGAAGCGAAACATCCGTGATCGTCAGTGACATCGATGTAGTAGATTCCTTGCGGAATGTTCGTTAAGTTTTGACTGGTCGAAGTTCCGGAATTCCAATTGAAAGAGTAGGGAGCTGTGCCTCCGCTAATCTGGAGCAGAATAGCTCCGGTCTGATCTCCGAAACAAAGCACATGTTGCAATTCAAGCACATCGATATTGGGAACATCAGCGCTTGCCTCTACGTAAATTTCAATGGTCGAAGTTGCCGTTTGCGGAGCACAGCCATTGTTACTGGTAAGAGTTAATGTCAGCGTAACGGTATTTCCCAGATCTCCGGGTCCGGCAGTATAACTCGGGGAATTGGTATTTCCGTTTGAGATCGTTCCTGTTCCGTTGTGTGTCCAGAGAGGTGTTCCGTTTTGAGTCGTCACTCCCTGAATGATTTTTGTCGCTCCCGGACAAAGTGTATCGTCATAATCGCTGATTTGAATGGACGGAGGTCCATCAATGATGAAGGTAAACGTTGCTGAACTGCTTTCGGGAATACAGGCATTGTTGCTCACCACATTCATGGTAAGTGTCACGATATGACCTGCTTCAACTGCAGAAGGAAAATAGGTCGGAGTGGTGGTAGTTGGGTTGGAAATAACTCCCAAACCGTTTCCTGTCCAGTTAATCGTTCCGTTGCTTGCACTTGCTCCGGAAACAATTCCATTTCCATTGGAACAGATCGTTGCAGTTCCCCCAGCGCTTGAAGTGGGAAGCGGATCGATATGGACGGTATAACCGGAAGATGCTGTTTGCGGAGCACAGCTGTTGTTACTTGTAACGGTCAATGTAATGGTTACCGGGTTTCCGACATCGGATGCAACCGGATAATAAACAGGACCAAGTGTTGTTGGATTTCCAAGAGTTCCACCTCCGTTATGAGTCCAGCTGATCGTTCCATAAGTAGCTGTAGCTCCTGTAACAGGTGCTTGTTCCGTAACACAAACAGTTGTACTTCCTCCTGCTAATGCAACAGGTGCGTGTTGAACATTCAAACTGAATTGATTGCTTGCTACGTTTGGAGCACAGGCATTGTTACTCGTCACATTCAATATAAGCGTTACTGAATTTCCCGCATCAAGCACATTTGGAGTATAAGTCGGGGAATTAGTTGTTCCGTTTGTAAGAGTTCCTGCGCCGTTATGAGTCCAGTTTGCTGTTCCGTAATTGAACGAAGCCCCGCTTACCTGAAAAGGAGTTGTTTGGCAAATTGTTGCGCTTCCCGGTACTGCAGCTGTGGGTAAATGATGAACGTTTACCGTATAAGATGCTGTTGCGGAAGAAGGTGCACAGGCATTATTACTTGAAACGGTTAAAGTAAGAATAACAGTATTTCCCGCGTCCAGTGTAGTCGGAGTGTAAGTAGGTGCTAAACTGGCAGCGTTGTTTAAACTTCCGTTTCCGTTATGTGTCCACAGATAGGTTCCGTTAGAGGCGCTGACACCCGAAACAGTTGCTGTTGAATTGGAACAAATGGTTGAAGAGTTTGAAACAGTTGCTGTCGGTAATCCCTGAACGGTAATTGAAAAATCTGCACTTGCAGTTGCCGGAGCACAGGCATTATTGCTCGTCACTGTCATAGTCAGCGTGACGATATTTCCCAAATCTCCGGCTGTTGGCTGATAGGTCGGATTGATGGCTGAAGGATTTGTGAGAATTCCTGTACCGTTATGACTCCAGCTGATGGTTCCGTAATTTGCGGTAGCTCCTGAAACTGTAATCGAGCTGTTTTGACAAACGGTTGCTGTTCCTCCGGAAATTGCTTCCGGAAGGGGAACGATATGTAAGAGGTGAAAAGATTGAGCGATTCCCGGTGCACAAGCATTGTTACTTGTCACGGTGAGCGTCAAAACAATGGTATTTCCGTTATCCGAAGGGCTTGGAGTGTAAGTCGGTGATTCCGTGTTTGCGTTGGTCAATGTTCCGCTTCCGTTATGAGTCCAGAGAATACTGCCGAATTGAGCATTGGCACTTGTAACCGTAAAACCGGAAGTGGAGCAGATGGAATTGATAGCTCCGTCCTGTGCGATCGGATTTCCTTCAACGATCACAAAATAGCTGGCTTGTGCCGTAGCAGGAGCACAGGAATTATTGCTGGTAGTGGTGAGTGTTAAAACCACGGTGTTTCCGGCATCGAATGAAGACGGAGTATACGTTGGAGTTAATGTCGTTCCGTTTGCAAGAGTTCCGCTTCCGTTATGTGTCCATGAAATGGTTCCGTTTGCGGAAGATGCACCGCTGACAGTTGCAGAACTATTGACACAAATGACGGAAGTTCCGCCTGCGTTTGCGAGTGGGGCTTGCTGCACGGTGATAGCAGATTGAGCAGTATTCGAACACCCGATGTCATCCGTTACTGTCAAGGAATAAGTTCCCGAATTGCTTGCACTTGCATTGTTGATTGATACATTCGGATTACTGCTTGAAAAGCTGTTCGGTCCTGTCCAGTTGAAAGTCAGGTTGTTTCCTGTTCCGCCTCCGGTTAATTGAATGTTGCCGCCCTGACAGATAATTCCGGTGGGAGCGGTGCTGGCCGTAACGGTATTCAAGGTATAAGATCCGGGAGTGAAGTTCACACAGATCGAATTGTTCGGATCGGTGAGCAGGTTGTTGAACAAAGTCTTTGAAGGAGTCCATGTGCCCGGAGATCCGCTTGTATACTGCGCTCCGGTTGGAGAAAAGCTTTCGTACAATACGTGATAACTGAAATTTCCAGTAACAGGCACTACAAATGTGTTGTTCGGATAGTAAGTAAGCGGAGCCGAAAAAGTAATGGTTGCACGAACAGGAATCGTGTTGTTTACGACGTAGGTGCTTGAAATATTTTGATAACGGTAAGAAGTTGTTCCGGTATAAACGATGATTCCGGCAGCAAGATTTGAACTTCCGGCATTGTAAACCAGATTCGTCATTCCCGTACAGGATCCTCCGGATGGTGTCGGGTTGAATCCGTTGATGGCACCGAACAAGGTATCGTTCACTGTAAAAGCGTAGCAATTGGTATTAAATGCAGGCCAGGCAGCATTGGTATGAGTATAGGTTTGTCCGCCGCTTAAAGCGTATGCAAAAGGTGTTGCAGGGCTGCTGGTGATCGTGGTTCCCGGAGGAGGAGAGGTTGGTGTCTGGCTGAAAGAAAATTGATTCAAACACGAATAAAAAATCAACAAAGTCAAACCCAATCTGATCATAAGATGAAAAAATTAAGTTCAAAACCGTGTGTGAAAAAGAGAAAATCTGACGGGTTATTTGCACCTGTTTTTACCTCTTGTGGCAATGCACAAGGCAGTAAATCAATAACTTGCAAATTGGTAAGATTCGTCTTCATAAATGTGTAGCCGATCAATTAATCGGCGCAAAGGTACACATTTATGAAAATAAACTGTTGATAATGTACTAGTTGAATGTGGTAAGTCACGAACCATAAACCACAAATAACACATTGGATAAGCAGCGTTTATTGTAGGACTTATTTCTGGAATGTTTTGTAAAGGTATCGTATCAAAATTCTGATTATTTTTTCCACAGATGCACAGATATTGGTGCTGCTTACCAGTCGCCACGGTTCCATCAGCGAGCCCGGTAGGCGAGCATTTATCTGCGCATCTGTGGGATTCTAATAGTTGTTTTCGTATTGCATCAAGGTTTTCTTTGCAGAATTAAAAGACTTTTTTGTTAGGATACATTACCTGAATTCTTGGACAAGGTACGTGTATAAAAAAGGAATGTCGAACCTGTAAGATTCGACATTCCGAGGGTTGTTATTGGATATATTTTGATTACATAATCAAAATGGGGTTGTTATTGAATACTGATATAATCTTGTAGTTCACTGTAGTTTGAAGAGAAGGTAAATGTATCTCTCAACAGGAAGTAATTTCCTTTGTCGTAGCAAGCACCGTAAGCTGCTTTCGCCCAATCCAGACGATTCGTATCAAAGGTGAAAGTTGCTGCGATCTCTTTAATCTGACTTGCAGATAAATTCACTTTAGAAGCATATACTTTTGCGTTTTGCAAACGGCTGCTGTCGAAGCTTTCTGCTTTCAGACTACTCACAAACTGGCTGAAATAAACCGCGTTTGTATTTTGTCCGGGATTGTACCCTCCGTTTCCTCCGTTCGGATAAGTTCCGCAATGATTTCCATGGTGCCCATGACCTCCGTAGTTACCGTTTCCTGTGTTTCCATAGTCAATTGTACCAACGTTTCCGGTCCAGCCGCCATTTGTGCTCACAATTGGGGTGTTTCCGACAATAGTCATGTTTCCGAAAGCATCTAATTCTGCTGTAATCTGATATCCGTCCGGAATAAGCAGGTTGTTTTTGAAAATAACCTGTCCGTTGTATTTATCAACCACCTTTACCTGTGTGTTTCCGCCAAGCAGGTTGTAAAACTGGTATGTGTTGTAATTGTTTGTTTGCGTTTGGTTAGAAGCGCTCACAATGTGCTGTCCATTTCTTTTTACCCGCAAGATTAATTCAGAACCATGTGCGAGTGTACTACCGATCAGTACTAGTGCGAATGTGAAGTATAAGTTTTTCATGACTTTGAATTTTATAAAAGGAGTACAATAAAATTCGTGCCAAAAAACACAGGGGCGGAAAATTTTCCGCCCCTGTGTTTATAATGTGTTGATTTTCTTATCTGTTTATCATAACCGGCATAACCAGCATTAGAATGTCTTCGTGCTCGTTAACGGTAGTATTCGGCATTAACAATCCTGCTCTGCTTGGTTCACTCATCGCGATTTTAACTTCAGAAGCATCGATATTGTTCAACATTTCCATCAGGAAACGGCTGTTGAATGCAATTTCGATATCCGTTCCGTCGTAGTTACAAGTCAAACGTTCGTTTGCTTCGTTTGAAAAGTCCAGATCTTCCGCAGAAATGTTCAATTCGCTGCCTGCAATTTTCAGTTTTACCTGATGCGTTGTTTTATTTGCGAAGATGGAAACACGTTTGATTGCTCCCAGGAACTGCAAACGGTCTACGATTAAAATATTCGGGTTTTCTTTCGGGATAACCGCTTCGTAGTTCGGGTATTTTCCGTCGATCAAACGACACATCAAAACGATGTCGTTGAATGTGAAAATAGCATTTGAATCAGTGTATTCAACCTGAACCTCTTCGTCACCTCTCAAATTTGATTTCAACAAATTCAAAGGCTTCTTCGGAAGAATGAAAGCAGAACCTCCGGTTGCTTGTCCGTCTGTTCTTCTGTATCGAACCAATTTATGTGCGTCGGTTGCAACAAATGTAATATCGGAAGGACTGAACTGGCAGTACATACCGCTCATTACCGGACGCAAATCGTCGTTTCCTGCTGCAAAAAGCGTTTTGTTGATTGCGCTGGAAATGATTTCACCTGAAATGCGGATACTGGTACTGTTCTCGATTCCCGGAGTTTTAGGAAATTCCTCTCCGTTGAATCCGACCATCTTTGATTTACCGTTATCGTAAACGATCTCTACTCCGAATGAAGCCGGATCGATCTTGAAAGTACAAGGCTGGTCCGGAAGATTCTTAAGTACATCCAACAGCATTTTTGCCGGAATTGCCACCTTGCCGGATTCCGTTGCCTCAACTTCCATAGTTGTTTGCATGGTTGTTTCCAAATCAGAAGCAGAGATAATTAGCTGACTATCCGAGATGTTAAACAAAAAGTTGTCAAGGATTGGTAAAGTATTACTAGTGCTTAAAACACCACTGATACTTTGAAGATGACGGAGCAAATTCGTACTGGATACGATAAAATTCATACAATTGTTTATTTACGATAGCAAATATATCAATTTTACCCCGTGGAATTCGTCACAGGGTAACTCTTTTAGAGACAGTTTTCAACGAGATATTAACCTTACTGAGTGGTTTTGTATCTGTTCGGGTTAAAATAGATATGTCCCATGATGATTGGGTTAAATGTGAAATATTGACATTTAACCACCTGTCCGCTTGGAAGTTCACACCAGAATCTGTTAATATCGTACGGAGAGCTGTCGCCGAAGTCATCAACCTCCGGACCATTTTCTGATTTTCTTCGGAACATCTTCAACTTGGTCTTTTCACCCTTCGTGGTTCGAACGTTCATGATACAGAACGGTTTAGAACTTGTTAAGCTGTCCAATTGCTTGTCGCTCAGTTCGTAATTCGGGTTTTCGAAATTAACGCGTTTAAAGTTCAGTAAGTAACGGTATACCATGTTTGTATCCAAAGTTGTCAGATATTTACCTCCGTATTTTACAAGATAATCCTGCTTGATTTTACGTACTTCGAAGCTTCTGTCAGGTCTTTCGGTGAATTTCACATTCACTTCCGCGATATCTTCCATTTGGTAGGCAAAAATACCGGAACACTGCCATTTTCTCGGATCTGCAAAGAAACGCGGTTCAATGATTCCTTTTAAGCCTTTGATCTCTGCAATAACGGGAAGATCACTCTTTCCTGCTTCAGCTGATTCTACCAACATATAGGTTCCGTGATGATCAGATGTTGATCCTCCGATGTACCAGGTTTTACTCCAGTCTCCGTCCTGGAAGTACTGAACTTTTATCCCGATGGTCGACATCCGGTTAATAACCGTTTTTACGGAATTCTCAGGGACGTATCCTTTGAAACGGACATTGAAAAGCGCATCCAGAATATTGGAAACCAATACCGGTTGAACACATTGCCCTTTATCGTCAGCCCATGAATTCCCGGATCTGACCAAAGTCATTTCCATTCCGTTTGGCTCCGTAATAATGATTTTATCCACGGAAGCGGTATCCTTAATGTCAAAGTTGAATGCTGCAAGATTTTCATCCGACTTCCCTTTTTTACTCATCAGGCGAGTAGTAAAAATTCCCAATCCCACCAATAGTGCGATTCCTAAAACGATGATAATAATTCTTTTCATATGACTAAGAACGTGCGTAACGGCGTCTACGTAAGTAGAATAATAAAATTGCCAGTAAAATAATTAAAAGTGAAGGCAGGGCAACGTTGATCAGAATGTATTTTACCCGTTGGTCTTTTACTTTTTCTTTATCAATCGGGTGAATGTCAATTTGTTTGCTTCGGATATCCAAAACAGAATTGTCTCCCATCATGTAATCGACGATATTCTGGAAAAATTCCTGATTTCCGTAAATCAAAGGCTGCATACGCATTTGTGCCATTACTTCGTCGTATCTCAGGTTGTTGAATGAAATCGGACGATACAGCATTTGTCCGGTTTTACTCGGCATAGAATCGTAATAGTTTGCAATGAACGAGCCGTTTGTTACAACCAGAACTTTTCCTTCTTCCTTGCTGGAAGTAATGAAACCCGATTCCGGATTTTTACCGAACTCATCGATCAGACGGTTCTTGAAATGAGAATCAAAACGCCCTTCAGACATTCCGGCAACACATACTTTGTTTGCTTCGGAAGTCGGATTGTCAGCCAAAACGGGAACTTTTCCATAATTCATCGGCATTGCCAGACTGATCATCGGTGCCATAACGGAAACCCGTGAATTGGTAGAACTCGTTAAAACTGGCGACACCAGGCGCTTATCTCCCGGGATCAGTTGAATTTGGGAAACATAACGAAGCATTACCGGTTCAATGTTGCGGGCAATCGGATGTTTGGTCGGAGTTGCTGCTACATAAAAGAACCACGGAAGAAGGCTTTGTTTGGCAAAAGGTGTCTGGATCGGCGCACAGCGAACGTCCATGACGTAATTGTCGTTTGTTTTGATTCCGTAGTCAAACAACAATTTATCCAGTCCCAGATTTGTTCTGACGGTGCTTGTCATCCCGGTTTTGTTCAATGAATCCTGCGGAAAAGTCAGCTTGTCGAAGAAACACATCAATCTTCCACCACGCATCACGAACTGATCGATAATGTACAAATCCTTGTCTGAATATGCTGTTCGCGGTCTTGCAATGATTACTCCCGTAAATCCGTCCAATGCTTTCAAAGAGTCGTTTAATTTCAGGTCTTCGATAGAATAATACGGTTCAAGTAAGGTTCTGACACGCTGTGTTTCAGGAAAACCAAGTTCTCCGTGTCCGCCAAGAAAAGCAATGCGCGGTTTTTGTTTCTGAATCGTTCGTCTCAATGCCGAAATAAGCATGTATTCCAGGTTGTTGATGGAATTCTGAATGGTTGTTTCGGAAAACTCTTTGGATAATTGTACCGGCTGTCCCTGAGGAGAACCCGGAAGCAATTGAATGTAATTTTTGGTGAAACCGTCGTATTCTATTTCAGCTCCCGGCCAAAGAATCATTTGAGATTGAGAACCGTCTTTCTGATAAACGATTTCCAGCGGAATGATTCCTTTTCCTTTGTTGTAAAGAATTTGAAAAAGCGCATCCTTTTCAGCTTCCGTTCCTTCCAAAGGATCGATAAATTGATATTCAATGCGGTCTCCGGCAATTTCCTTGAATTCTTCCAGTTTGTCTTCAACTGCATTTCTGAATCGTTTGACCTCAGCAGGAAGTTTCCCTTCCAGATAAATTTTCAGGAACAGGCGGTTTCCTTTCTTCTTTGTTTTAGAAGAAATATTGGTATTCATTTTCTCTAAAAATTCAATAGAACCTCCGGAAAGTGAATAACGCTCATCCTCGGTCATATCAATTCTGGAGTAAAGGAATGTTCCGATGATATTCAGAAACACCACGATTCCCACAATGATTCCAAGAAGAATCCAGTTGTAAAGTTTTTTAATTTTTCCAGTATTTTCAGCCATCGGATTAACGTTTCAAAGATTTAACAACAGTGAGCGTTGCAGCTAAAAAGATTGCAATCATCCCTAAAAAGTAAATGAGATCACCAGTATCAATTACACCTTTCATAATGCTTTTGTAGTGAGAAGTCAATCCGATGTATTGGAACACGATATCAAAGTCGCCCATCAGGTTAAACGAACCCAGCAATTCGAATCCGTCGTAAAATAACCAACAAAGGAACATGGCTACGATAAAGGCAACAATCTGATTGCTGGTAACTGCTGAAGAAAAAATCCCGATAGCAATGAAGGTTGCACCCAATAAAATCAATCCGAGGTAGGAAGTGAAGGTAGCACCTTCGTCAATTACTGATTTGGCCACTCCGTTTTCGTCAAACGCATCTGCGCCCAAATGCACCATACTGTAATAATAAATCAGGGTTGGGAGCAATGAAATGATCAATAAAGTAACTCCGGCCAGGTATTTCGCCATGATAATCTGCAAATCGGTAATGGGCCGTGTGAAAAGCAATTCAATGGTTCCTGTTTTGCGTTCTTCTGCAATCATCCGCATCGTAATGGCAGGAATAAGGATCAAAAAAATCACGGGAGACAGGTTGAAAAAGGGAATCAAATCCACCTCTTCACCATTCAACAGGTTCGTATCCTCAGATACAACCCAGTGAAAAATCCCTGAAGTAATCAGGAAGATGACAATGAAAATATACCCGATTATCGAGCCTAAAAAACTCCTGATCTCTTTCCAGTAAAGTGCTTTCATATCTATTTAAGTTCGGCAAAAATAAGAACAATATTGAGAATTTAGCTATTTGTTCGAGTAGCTATAAACGTTTAATTCGTAGGATGGTTGGGTGAAAATGTACCATCTTCAAAATACGTTTCAACACTCCAGGCTTCCGGCTTTCCACCAAACCACGGTTTAATGGTAGACCACACTCCACCAAACAATTCTGAATCCCGGTAAGCATTTAACGCATTTTCGTCCTTCCAGTTACTGTAGGTGAATACAATATTGGGATAATGAATGTCTTGCATCAGACGCATGCCGTAGCAATTTTCGAACGTACTCACACGTGTGTTGATGGTGTCAAAATAAGCGAGAAAGTCAGCAGTTTTCTCTTCCTGAAATGTCAGTTTAACAATTCGCGTCAGCATATGGTGATAATTTGTATGATGTTTTTGAAGTTTTAATTCCTTGGTTCAAATGTTCATTTTTCCACTGGCTCAGGATATTTTTGTTCAAAAGCTCAAATTGATTTAATTAAACAACTTCTCACTTTTACATTCTCCATTTTCAATTGCTCTAAACCCTTTGAACGTTTTCAATCTCAAAATAATGAGTCGAGTGTTTTTGCAGACCCGCGTGGTGTAAATTCAATACGAACCAGGTCATGAATCCGAAGCCCGAATAAGGAATCTGCACCACCGCCATTTCCGGTTGCACCTTTGTTAATGGCAATTTCAAGTAAGTTGTTGTCGTTGAAGAATGCTAAACGTTCTCCCGGTGCAACATCGTTATACGTGCTGGAAATCTCGTCGATGTAATATTCGCGTTTGCGGAACAGAATCGTAAACGGAGCATCCTCGAAACGCCCGAAAATTTCTTTGGTAATGTTCGTAATGGCGTTTCCGTAATGGTCAATATGAACAATCGAACCCTTGATGAGGTTTTCTTCGATCACGGCATTCACGGTGTGCGCAACACGCCAGGAAGTTTCTTCAGATCCGATTTCATTTAAAGCTTCTCCGGCAAGAATTCGTGCAGCCGTAGGAACAAAAATGTTCTTCACCGGAAAACGCAACCCTTTCGGATTGGAAAGTACGTTGTCGATTCTCCAGAAACCTTCCGGTTTTTCGCCTTTCAGAATCAAAGCAAAAATACCGTTGTCGTTTGAAATGAAATAATGACCTTTAAACAAGAGAATGCTTGGATAAGCACCATTGCTGGAATTGATAATGGGTTCGCTGTCCACCCCGATGATGTGAACGGTTCCTTCCGGAAATTCCTGAAAAGCCGCCTGGATGTAATAACTGGCATCTGCAATATCAAAAGGTCTTACCTGATGCGTAATATCTACCACAGATGCTCCGGGAGCCAATTTGAATAAATTTCCCTTTAAAACCGCTACATAGTAGTCGGTCAATCCCATATCTGTAGTCAAAGTGATAATTCCCATTTGATGAAGACTGTCCGTATCCGTTGAAAAATTAATTAAATTTGTTTCAAAAATACGGGTTAATAATACAACCGAAACTTAGAAACGAAAGATTTATTCACATTGACAGAGAAGAAAATCGAAATAAAAGGGGTGAATGTGGTAGAATTGTTTGGAGTAAACAATTCGAATTTGAAGCATATCCGGTCTTTTTTTCCAAAATTGAAGATCAACTCACGCGGAAATGAGTTGACAGTTCTTGGTGATCCTGAGGTAATGGAGGAGTTTGAACGCAAGTTCGAATTGATTTTAGCGCATTATCACCAATACAATATTTTAACTGAGAATAATATCGACAACCTGATGTTGGACGATGGTTCGGCAATGCTTTCTTCCGACGGAACGGAAACACTTGTTCACGGAAACGGCGGAGTGAAGATCAAAGCGAAAACCCTCAATCAGCGAAAATTGGTTCAGGCGGTGAACAAAAGCGATATGGTTTTTGCCGTTGGTCCGGCTGGAACAGGAAAAACATATACTGCGGTAGCATTGGCGGTCAGAGCTTTAAAAGCGAAAGAGGTGAAGCGAATCATCCTGACACGTCCGGCAGTTGAAGCGGGGGAGAACCTCGGATTTCTTCCGGGAGATCTGAAGGAAAAACTCGATCCGTATCTGATGCCTCTGTACGATGCTCTGAGAGATATGATTCCACCGGAAAAACTGGCGGATATGATCGAATTCGGAATCATTGAAATTGCGCCTTTGGCATTTATGCGCGGTAGAACGCTCGACAAGGCTTTTGTGATTCTGGATGAAGCTCAGAATGCAACGGTGATGCAGATGAAAATGTTCCTGACGCGTATGGGGCAGACAGCTCAGTTTGTGATTACCGGAGATATGTCGCAGGTTGATTTACCGCACCGTCAAAGATCCGGACTTTCCTATGCATTGGATATTCTGGGAGATGTGGAAGGACTTGAAATCATCCGCCTGACTCAGAGTGATGTCATTCGCCACTCTTTGGTGAAGCGTATTATCGATGCTTTCGATAAAGCAGAAGCCATTGAAAAAGCGCAGAAGTTTGAGCGGGAAAATGCCGGTAAGAACCACGAAGAAGAGCCTAAACCGAGATCAAAAAGAAAGTAATATACGATTCAAATTTTAGATGATGTTGAACGAAACAATAACAAGTACCAATTTCAAATTCCCGAAGCAAACGAATGTTTACAGAGGAAAAGTACGTGAAGTGTATACCATCGATAATGATATTATGGTGATGGTGGCAACGGATCGGATCTCAGCTTTTGATCATATTCTTCCAAAAGGAATTCCATTCAAAGGTCAGGTTTTGAACCAGGTTGCAACGATGTTCCTAGAGGCAACTCGCGATATCGTTCCAAATTGGCTGATCGGCGCTCCGGATCCTTCTGTTGCGGTTGGATATGCTTGTGAACCTGTTCGTGTTGAAATGGTGATCAGAGGGTATCTGGCTGGCCATGCGGCAAGAGAATATGCTTTGGGGAAAAGAATCCTTTGCGGGGTTACTTTGCCGGAAGGAATGATCGAAAATGATCGTTTTCCGGAGCCAATCATTACTCCGGCTACCAAAGCAGACGAAGGTCATGACGAAGATATTTCGCGGGAAGATATTCTGAAAAAAGGAATCGTTCCGCAGGAGATCTACGAGAAAATGGAAGAGTATACGCGCGCTTTATTTCAACGTGGTACGGAAATGGCTGCCGAAAGAGGATTGATTCTGGTAGATACGAAATACGAATTCGGAATCAGAAATGGAGAGGTGATTTTGATTGATGAAATTCACACACCGGATTCGTCGCGTTATTTTTATGCTGATGGCTATGAAGAGCGTCAGGCGAAAGGAGAAAATCAACGCCAGCTTTCCAAAGAGTTCGTTCGCCAGTGGTTGATCGAAAATGGTTTTCAAGGTTTGGAAGGACAGATCATGCCGGATCTTCCGGATTCATTTGTTGAGACAATCACAGAACGTTATATCGAATTGTACGAGAAAATCACAGGGAATTCCTTTGTGAAAAGCGATACTTCCAATATCAACAAGCGCATTGAAGCAAATGTAGCTGTGTTTTTGATGGAGAAGGGGATTATTTAGACTTTAAGACTTCAGGATATTAAGATTTTAGGACTTTAAGACTTTTGAATATAAAGTCTTGATGTCCTAAAGTTCTGACGTCTTAAAATCCATTAAGTAGCGCTTTGCTTCGCAATAATCTTCCAGAATAATCCCGGGAAGAAACGTTTTAGAGTGACAGCTTTGATTTCCTTGTTTCCAATCAGAATTTCTTTCTTCTTTTTATCGACCGCTTTCAACAGGATTGAAACGCATTGCTCCACCGGCATTCCGGTTTCCTGATTGTGGTCCATTTCTCCGTGAGCTTTTCCGTCTTTCCCCAAAGCACTCAAAGAAATCGGAGTGTTGATTTTCCCCGGACAAGCAATGGTTACCGAAATATTATTTTTTGCCTCTTCCAGAAGCAGGCTCTCGAAAAATCCCTGAATAGCATGTTTGCTCGCACTGTAAGCTGAGCGAAGGTAGAATCCGAATTTTCCGGCGATGCTTGAAATGGCAATAATGTGCCCCGATTTCTGGGCTTGCATATAAGGTAGAATTGCTTTTGTCAATGCAACGGTTCCGAAATAATTGATCTCCATAATTTTGCGGTCCACTTCGATCGAAGTTTCACTGGCTTCAGCCCGCTGGCTCAAACCTCCGCAATTGTACAAATAATCGATACGTTTGGTTTGTTCCAAAGCCTGTTTAACCAACTCTGTAAAATTCTCGGAATGCTCTAAATCCAGAGGAACGATCAGGTGTTCTTCCGGGTTCGGAAGTTCTTTTTTCAAGGCAAGAAGTTTTTCTTCACTTCTGCTTGACAAGATCAGACGCAGCCCTTTTTGCGCCAATTGTTTGCAAATTTCTTCTCCGATTCCTGAAGAAGCACCTGTAATCCAAGCTACCTGTTTCATCGTAGCACGAAAATACATATTTAGATTTGAGTTACAATTTTCTTGATAAATTAGAAAAACTTAGTATATTCGATCAACACTGCTATCAATTGAGAAATTTAGAATCTGACTCTATTCCAGGCGAAGTCATTATGTACTTTGAAGAATTGCGGGTAAAACTCGCTTTTCGCATGTCTCTTATGTGCCTATGCGTTTTTGGAATTCTTTCCTATACGTATTATTTCGAATCCGTCGAAAGCTTTAGCATGATGGCTGTAGCACTGGGCATAAGTATTGCTTGTTTGATTCTGATGAAATTGAATCACAAGAACTACTTATTGGTCTTTTACATGTATACGATCGGCGGTTACACAATTGTCGCTTTTGCTTTGATGTTTTATCATTCGAGGCTTCATTTGGTAGATGTGTTGTGGTTGCTGACTGTTGTATTTGTAGCATTTTTCACGCTGGGTCGCAGATTTGGGTATGTCTTATTGTTGTTGTCGATTGTCATAATCGGAGTCTTTATCTTTTTGCACCTGAATAACCAGATTCTGATCCAGAAAGAGCTTACAATCTATCAAAAAATATCTATGATAGTAGAAGTCATAGCGACATTTTCGTTAGACTTTTACTTGTTTTATTTGTTTTTGGAGCTGAACCGTTATTCAGAGAAGAAACTTCTGGAATCTTATGATCAGGTAAAGGAACAGAATACACAAATCCTGTTACAGAATGAGGAAAAGACCATGCTGGTTCGCGAAGTTCATCACCGGGTAAAGAATAACCTGCAGATTGTGGTCAGTTTGCTGCGAATGCAGAGTCAGGAAGTCGACAACCCGGAATTCCGTACTTTATTTCAGGAATCCATCAATCGCATTATGGCAATGTCATTGATCCATCAAAAACTCTATCAAAACGACAACTTATCCCAGATTCGGATCGGTGATTATTTGGATGAATTGATTCATGAGATTATGAACCTTAGTTTCAGGGAGAAAGCGGTAGAATATGAGATCAAAACAGAGGTTGGGAAAATTGGCTTAAAAACATTGATTCCGGTCGGACTTTTGGTAAACGAGCTGGTTTCGAATTCGCTGAAACATGCTTTCAATGATACGCCGGATGCTGAGATCCAGATTGAAATTCAACGAGAAGGCGAAAACCATTTGCGAATTACCTATTTCGATAACGGAGTTTGGAAACCCCATGTTGGAAACTCTTCCTTTGGGTTGGTGTTGATTGATACTTTGATCGAACAATTGGAAGGTACTAAAGAAGTTCTGAAGGAAACGAAGGGAACCACATACATCATCGTGGTTCAGAACCTGGAAGAAAGATAAGTATTGGTTATAAAAAAGAAGAAGGGACGTGATGTATCACGTCCCTTCTTCTTTTTATTTAGTTGTTTTTTACAAATCATCAGGTAGATTTGCCTGCTTGTAAGATTTTGCCTTTGGTTTTAATTTATCAATGAAGACTACACGAAATTTCTCGCCGTCTACAGTAAAAATCATTTCAGAAATTCCGTTGGTAACTACAGGACTTGTCTTTTTTGAGTTGTAAAATTTCTTCTCAAGCAGATAATAAGTTCCGTCGTCATATTGAAGAAAAACGGAAACCACGCTGCCGTTTTCCACGCGTGCTTTTCCTGTCAGACATTCAGTACCATCAGGAGTGAAAAAGCTCACTATCACATTTCTATGCATGTCATCAGCAACAGTGTAAGAACCTCTTTTTGCAAACGCATCTTCCAATTTCTTAAAACAATCATCCTGAGCTGATGCACTGTATCCGAAACTTAAGGCTAGAATGGCAAGTAGAATATTTTTCATAGTTGTTTTTGTGTTATGGAGCCAACTCCGATTTTCAAATATAACAAGTTTATCTAAAATGGTAACTGCACTCAATAATTATTTATTTTTGACAATAAATCCCATTTGTGAAGGCATGAAACAAATAGCAGACCATTTTAACGAAGCATTGGAAATTTTGCAAAAATTTAACAGCGAAACGAATCATCAACTGATTCAGAGTGCAGGTAATTTGATGGTTTCGGCTATTCAAAACGGAGGAAAGATTATCTCCTGCGGAAACGGCGGATCGATGTGTGATGCCATGCATTTTGCTGAAGAACTGACCGGAAGATACCGCGACGACCGCAAGGCAATTCCGGCTTTGAGTATCTCAGATCCGTCACATATCAGCTGCGTTGGAAATGATTACGGATACGAATTCATCTTTTCACGTTATCTGGAAGCTTTAGGGAACAAGGGCGATGTATTATTAGCCATTTCGACATCCGGAAATTCAAAAAATGTACTTCGGGCAATTGAAACTGCAAAATCTAAAGGAATGCTGGTTGTTGGCCTGACAGGAAAAGACGGCGGAAAAATGGCCGGCCTGTGTGATGTCGAAATTCGTGCTCCATATTCTGATTATGCAGACAGAGCTCAGGAAATTCATATCAAAGTAATTCATACCTTCATTGATTTTATTGAACGTCATTTGAATGCTTAAATTCCTGAAATCAAATATTCGAAAAATCACTATTCTGTTAATCGTAAGTGTTTTCACGCTTAAATTTTCAGGAAAAATTCAGGATGTCGCTCAGGGAAAATCAACCTGTGTGTGCTCTTACGACGGCTATGGCTATTACATGTATCTGACTCAGATGTTTCAGTATCGAAGCCTGGTTTTTCAGCAAGATGAATTGCAAAAGGTTCAGGATAAATACTGTAATGGAATTTACGTTTATCAATTAAAAAAACTGGACAACGGAAACAGCCTGAATATTTATCACATGGGGCAGGCCTATCTGGAATTGCCCGCATATACGGTTGGACACGTTTTTGCAAAAACACTTGGTTATCCCAAAGACGGTTTCAGTAAACCTTATCACATTACTTATTTGTTGAATGCCTTGTTTTTTACTCTGTTGGGAATCTTTTTCCTGAATAAAATTCTGCGTCTGTTCTTTTCGGATCAGATCAGTGCATTGCTTCTTTTGATTATTTATTTCGGAACCAATTTCTGGACAACAGCCATTCATTCCTACCAATTGCAGCACATCTATTTGTTTGCGTTGATCGGGATGCTCTTTTATGCTTTGCTGAAGTTGCGGGAACTTCCTTCCAAACGAAAATACCTGATCCTTGCCGCTTTAACGCTGGGATTGATTTCTTCTATTCGCCCGACACATGTTTTGTTAGGTTTCCTTCCTTTATTCATGCTGAAAAACGTCTACCCGACGAAAGCGGCATACTGGAAATCGATTTTACTGTTTCCCCTTGCCGGATTGCTGTTCAATCTGCCCCAGATGATCTATTGGAAAGTTCTGGGAGGAAGCTGGTTCATTCTGAACATGCACGTGGAAAATGTAGTAATATCAGATCCGCATATTGTTGATTTCTTATTCAGTTACAAAAAAGGCTGGCTGTTGTATACTCCGGTTTTCCTGCTTCTGATTCCCGGATTCATCCAACTCTACCGAAAACAAAAAGATGTCTTTTGGGGAGTTTTCGCTTCATTGATTATGTGCATCTGGATTTTTGCTTCCTGGGAATGTTGGTGGTACGCCGCATCTTTCGGGTCAAGAGCCATGGTCGATTTGTATCCTTTATTGGCAATTCCACTGGGGTTTGCATTGGTTTATTTAGGTCGAAAGAAGATCACAGCCATAATCATGATGGTATTTCTGGTGCTGACAATGGGCTTTTCCGTTTTGCAATCCGAGCAATTTTCTCAGGGATATCTGCATACGGATCGAATGACCAAAGAACACTACTGGTACATTTTCGGGAAATTAACTATTCCCGACTACAAAATGGATCGTCTCGAAATAGATCGCTCGAATTTGAACTGGCCTGATGAAATCCGGAATTCCGGACTTGATTTTGCACGAATCGAAGAAAGCTCTTTCTCGGATGTTTCTTCGAAGAAAGTGCCTGCAAAAAAGAGTGTGTTTCTCGATAAAAGAGCATTTTTCCCTGCATTGAAAACAGATGAAACCTTGTTTGACATTCAGATCGTTTATCAAAACAACGACAGTTTGAATCCTGGAACAATTTATTTCGAAACCTTCAGCGAATACGGTGTGTACAATTGGCAGAATCGCTTGCTGAGCTCGCAAAAGAAGGCCGGAAGTATTGATACGCTGAACTTTCAGTTTAATCTTCCGATCATCAATCACAAAGGCGATCAGATTCAGGTGTATGTTGTCAATCCGGGCGATCAGGAGATTCTTATCCGGTCTTTCAAAATAAAGGCACTAAGTTTGATTAGAAAGTGAAAAGATACAAGCAGTTGAAAAAGTTTAGATAAAGTGAAAAACTCGAACTATTGAACTTTTTGAACGATTTTTTAGACTTACCGAAGCATAAAATAAATTATCTTTTAGATTAGTAAAAACAAACCAGCGTTATGAGTTCATTTTCACACTTTTTCGATTCCGGAGAACAGGCCCGCCAAAAAGGACATTTCAGAAATTTAGTGATGCTTGCAAGAGTTGACGGAAACATCAGCTCTGCGGAAAATCATTTACTGAAAAAAATTGCAACCAAACTTTCCCTGACAGAAGAACAGGTTGATGAGATTTGTGAGAATCCGGAAGATTATCCTTTTATTCCTCCCGTTACCAGAGAAGAGCGCTATGAGCGTTTTATCCAGTTAATTCAGATTTTGGGAGCAGACGGAAACATGGATGCAAACGAAACCAGATTAGTCAGACGTTTGGGAGTTGAATTGGGATTCACCCCGGAAAGAATAGACGAAAAATTCCCGATTATTCTGGAACATCTACGCAAGGGAATGAACCGCGAGGAAGTATTGAGAATTGTGATTTAAAAATCAGTTTTTCTTCTTCAGCTGATCCTCGATGCGTTTGGTCAGAACCTGGAAAAGCAATTTGGAGTCTTGTTGATTGAGTTTTCGTCCGAAGCGGATTGTTTTTCCCAAATAATCAAACTCGATCCGTTCTCCACCGCGAATCCACGGGGAATTTTCCCATGCAGCCTGAAAGGACTTTTCTTTCGGAACAGAAACACGTACTTTTTTAATGTTTTCCAAATAGTATTCTTTCGCTTTTCCGTAAGTACGGATACTTGTTTTGAGTGTCAGAGAAATCTTATCGACCTTGATATATTCGCGGCCGTAGAGTATCCAGAGAAAAGTTCTTCCCACGCGGATGAAATAATACAACCAGAAAACCATGAAGATTGCAAGGATGATTTTTTCCTGCTGCGAAAAAGTGAATGTAAAATAAGACCAGGAAATCGTTACTCCGATAGCGAACCACATAAAAAACCAGGCTCCCATCAATGCTTTGATCACGCCAACTTGTTCGGGAGTGATGATGAATGTCGTTTTACCTTGCTCATCGAGATAACTGATTCTATTTCCAATCCATTTCATAAAGCAAAAATAATGCTTTTATCGGCTTACCGATTGGACAGGAAAAAAGGAATCTGAAAAAATGACTTTGTTCGAATGGTATTATAAGATGGTTTTAAAATTCTTTGGGTCCTTTGCACCTTTACGTTTATTACTATCAATCTCATAGTTAAACGCAATCCCGATAGTTGCCGGGAGACGAAGTACACAAAGCCTTATACAATTTTATTTCTCGTACATGGCTTAAAAGAATAGATTTGATTCTTTGTGGGTAGTTTGAATAAAAAAAGTCTTGTCCGAGAATTTCGGTGATAATTTGCGCATCTGTGGAAAAAAATAAAGGGTGCCTGTTAGCAGGCAATTAAATGATGAAACACCTGGTTTTTGTTTTAACGGATCAGCGTCACATTTCCTTTGATGATCTTTTGTTCTCCCTGAACACACGTTGCTTCCAGATAATAATCATACGTATCCGGTTTCAGAAGTTTACCTCTGAATGTACCGTCCCAGCCAATGTTCTGATCTTTGCTTTCGAAGACCATTTCACCCCAGCGGTCAAAAATGCGGAACAGAATTTCAGTAGCAATGGCGCTTCTGACATACAATACGTCATTTTCCAGATCTCCGTTCGGAGAAAATGCATTCGGAACATAAACATACGTCCGGTCGCAGACAACTTCCAATACGTTGACTTTCACTGCCGCAGATTTCACACAGATTCCGTCAGTGATATAAACCGTGTAATCGGTTGTTTCCGTTGGCGTAGCCTGAGTAACCTGACCGTGAGGATTCGATAAACCGGTTTGAGGAATCCACGAATAGGAGTATCCACCCGGAGATGCTGTGAGCGTTGAAGAATTTCCGGGAACAACATACTGCGGATTTGCTGTCGCGCTGATTGTTCCGGAGATATTTCCGACCATGACATAAACCGAATCCCGGTCAAAACAGCCGTTCGAACCGTTTGCATCCACATAAATCCATTGACTCACGGGAGGATTGGCAATAACGACATTTGCCTGCGGTGTTGCTGTTAAAACAGACATCGGGCTCCAGACATAGCTAAAAGAAACATTCGGAACCTGAATCATGGCCGTCAGCGTAGTCGGATCATTCAAACAGATTGAATCGTTGCCCGAAATGACTAAACTTCCGGAAACGAAGTAGACAGTGACACTGTCGATGGAAGAACAGGCAGAATTTCCTGCTTTTACATAATAAGTGGTCGTGCTTCCCGGAGTAACGTGGATCACAGAATCAGCCACATTCGGATTCAGCGTGTCTGAAAACTGATTAGTTGATGACCAGATAAAATAATCGGCAGAGCCGTTTGAGTTTGCTGTGAAGCTAAGCGGAAGCGGAGAACACAGAATCGTATCATTCGAAACCGATAATTGAATTTCCGGAAGAACAGTAATCTGAATCTGAGCCGTGTCGGTAAGCAAACAAATGGAATCAGTTACGGTCAATGTAACCAGATAAGTTCCCGGATTGGTAAAGGTAACTGTTGGTGAATATTCCGTTGAAGTTCCCTGTCCGTTCCCGAAATCCCATTCATAACTGTCGGATGGCGGACTGGTATTGGTGAATGTAACGGTGAAATCTTCACAACCGAGCAAATCATTGGTAGTAAATTCTGCTTGTGGCAATAGCTGGAAATCAAATTTAAATACCAGGTTGTTACAGTTGTTGTTTGTTCCGGGGCCGGTATTTAAATTGAGGTTAGACCACGCTCCCGGGCTGGTAGGGAAATCACTGTGTCCGTTACAGCCGCCACACACCGATTGGTAAACAACTCCGTTTTTATCGAAACGCGATGTTCCGCCGTCTACGTGTTCCTGGGCCTGATTTCCTCCGATGTAACTTCCGTAAAGTAAACCGGAAAAATCACGCTTGAAAACAAACAAATAGAAGTCAAAACCATTTGGAGACGTACTTTGAAAAGCGTCTGCACTTACCGGCATTCCATTCAAAGGAGCTCCTTGTAAAATATTCGCTCCCCATCCGGAGACATACATATTTCCGCAAATATCAACTAAAAATGCGGAAGGTGATATATTGATATTCGGACTGCCATTCCCGAAAACTGTCGAGTTTACAATGGATGTAAGCGTTGGATTTAATTTTGCGATAAACTGACTGCTGTTGGGATAACTCATAGAATTCACAACCGGGAAATTACCGCCAATGGATTGCCCTAAAACAAATACCTCATCGTTGCGGTTGATCTCCACAAAAAACGCCTGATCATACAAGCTTGCGCCGAGATAAGTACTTTGCATCAATGTTTGACCGTTCGGAGTGAGTTTACCTACAAAACCATCTGCTTTTCCTCCCAGATAATTCGGATTTAATCCACCGGTTGTTCCCGGAAGATTGGTACTGGATGTTCCGCCTGCAAAGACCACGTTATAACTGGAATCAATTTTTACGGAGTAACAAGCGTCATTATTACTTCCGCCGAAATAACTTCCCCAAAGCATGGTGCTCAGATTGGAAGATAATTTGAAAACAACTCCGTCCTGCTGTCCTGCCAGTGAAGCTTGAAATGGGTTGAGAGTAGGGAAATTGGTAGATCTGGTACAAGACGCGATCAAACAATTACCAACAGAATCAATCATGATTTCTCCCCGGAATTGATCTCCGTAATTGGTCGATAACGAGTCGTATGCGAGCGCTGAAGCATAGTTTCCGGAGCTTAACTTGTAATTAATTCCGTCATTCTGAGAGCCGCCAACATAGGTGGAAGCCAACAAATTGTGTCCGTTCGCGCTTATTTTTGAAACAAAAATATCTGTTCCCTGACTTCCGAAATAAGCTCCGTTAGATTGTATATTGATCAGTGAACCTCCGCCATGTGTGCTTTGAAAGGGATTCTGCAGTGGAAAATCCGTTGAAGCAGTAATTCCGAAAACATAGAGATTATTGAGTTTGTCACAAATCAAACTGTGAACCGTTTCTGTTCCCTGGGTGGTGTTTCCTCCACCTAGAAAAGCGGTCCAAAGCATGGTCGTTCCATCAGGAGAATATTTCGAAATAAACACATCGGTTGTGTTTAAACCATTGTAGATTGCTGTGAAATTAGACGTTACATCGAAAGCCAAAGGATCGGGAGTGGGATAAGCATTCCCGAAAATGGTTCCTCCGGAATAAACTGATCCGTCGTAGCCATAAGTAGCCGTCATCCCGAAATTGTCTGTAGGAGAACCGGAATAGGTCGCAAATACTAAAATCGGATCGATGATCAAAGTAGCGTTTTTATCCACTTTCCCAACTTCAAATGAAACGACATCTCTGTTGAGAATGAACTTACAGGGAACGGAAGTCAGCTTACCGTTCAGTAATTGATATGCAATCGGTTTTTTCTCGGTGATTTTTCCTAAAGCGGTAGATAGAATGAGGTTTCCGGCTTTGTCTAAAACAATGTCCGAAAATCCTTTCATTTTCAATTGGATTTGTTTGTAATCCGTTCCGGGAGCACACCACAATTCATACTTGAATTCCGATTTGGTGTCGATTATTTTCAGATCGATATTGGGATAGAAATCCATCAAAGTAGCTTCCTGGAAACTTTGTACTTCGCTTGCCCATTTGGAACTGTCGTTTCCGATGAAGTAATTGTAATAGTAGGATAATGGTTTTTCCTTTTTCAGTTCGCTGACCTCATTCGAATTCAAAAATTCGACGCCGACTAAGGTTCCTCTGAATTTATCGCTGTTTTCATCAATGATTCGTTCCGAATGCGCCTTTTTTAAAGCAGAGTAATCGCGGATGTCGTAGATAAAACCATGTTGCTGAACCCAAATATTGTTGCCTTGCGACTTGGATTGAAACAATACCTGTTTTGCCCATTGCCCTTTGTTTTCAACCAATGCAAAATGAGTAGAATGCTCATGTGCGATCTCCTGAGCGGACAGTTGACCGTAAAAAACACTGATACAAAAGAATAGTAATATTTGTTTCATAATTGAAAGATATGAAAATGTTCAAAAAGGTTGCATTTTAGAACATAACTTTTGCTATTCAAATTGCTCTGGTTATATTTGATATAAATTCGATGCATATGACAACTCAATGGGTCTTCAACGAAGTAGCTACAATCACAGAGAAAAATATCCAACAGTTAAAATCAAAATTTTCAAGCTATTCGGACGATCAGTTGAATTGGAAACCCAACACTTCTACCTGGAGTTTGGCGGAGATTTTTGCACATTTGAATGCCTACGCAAAGTTTTATCATCATGCATTGAATGATCGGATCGACCGGACACGTTTTCGGACTCCAAGAATCAGTTATTCATCTTCTCCTTTGGGGAAATCTGCATGGGCATCGATGAAACTGGGAAATGCCCGAAATGTGAAACGAAAGTTCAATGCTCCCAAAGATTACAACCCGACAGTGAATCCTGCACTGGTTACAGGAAACGAAATAACGGTTTTACTGGAAGGACAGCACGAGTTTTTAGGAATAATTGAAAAATCCGTTGCTGTGAACCTCAGAAAAGTAAAAGTTCCGATCTCGATTTCCAAATTGGTTCGCTTGAGATTGGGAGACGCTTTGTTGTTTGTGGCTTATCATAACGACCGGCACATGGAACAGGCGCTAAAATTGGCTAAACATCCTCAATTTCCTAAAAAGTGAGCAGAATACACGCGTTTTGTAAAGCAAGCATTGCTCCGGTTCGTGCCGAAGCAAGTGACCGTTCTGAATTGGTGACGCAGCTGTTATTTGGTGAATTGGTAGAAATTACTGAAATATCGGATAATTGGTTAAAGATCCGTTCGTTTATGGATGGATATGAAGGTTGGATTGATCCCAAACAAATTCAGGACTTGAGAGAGAAGGAATTTTCCCGCTGGTTGGATGGTTTGGTTGTCGAGCACTCGGAATTCCGGATTGTTGAAGGACCGGAAGGAAGACAAACTTTGCCGAAGGGCATTTTTCGTCCCGGAGATGGGGAAGAAACATTCCAGATCGGGAAATCAACGTATCGCTTTTTGGATGGAGAAGGAGACGCTGATCCGGATTCATTGATTGATTTTGCCCTTACGTATCTGAATGCTCCTTATTTGTGGGGAGGAAAAACCATGTTTGGAATCGATTGTTCGGGATTCATGCAGCAGATTCACCGGGTTTTTGCGTATCAATTACCGCGCGATGCTTCTCAGCAGGCAGAATTGGGACAGTTGGTCGAATTTGAAGACCGCGAAGCAGGAGATCTGGCATTTTTCATTTCCGAATCGGGAAATATTCATCATGTCGGACTGCTGATCAACAAAGACGAAATTATTCATGCCCACGGTTATGTGCGTATTGACGATTTCAATCAACAGGGAATTACCCGGAAAATAGACGGAGTTCATTCGCATCAATTACATTCCGTAAAAAGACTGTGATTTCACGATAATTTTCAGAAAATTAAAGGCTTCTGAATGAAATCGGCTTATATTTGTTCCCAATAATTTTAGCGAGAATAATTAAATATAGATAAATCAAAAAAGCATGAAACGCGATCAAGAAGTATTTGACTTAATTGCTGCAGAAAGACAGCGTCAGGAACACGGAATCGAACTTATTGCATCTGAAAATTTTGTCTCTGATGAGGTGATGGAAGCAATGGGTTCTGTTTTGACCAATAAATATGCTGAAGGACTTCCGGGAAAACGTTACTACGGAGGTTGTGAAGTAGTTGACAAAGTAGAGCAATTGGCAATTGATCGTTTATGTAAATTATTTGGTGCAACCTGGGCAAATGTACAACCGCATTCAGGAGCACAGGCAAATGCAGCCGTGTTTTTAGCTTGCTTGCAGCCGGGAGATAAAATCTTGGGTTTTGACTTGAGTCACGGTGGACATTTAACACACGGATCTTCCGTAAACTTTTCAGGGAAATTGTACAAACCGTTTTTCTACGGTGTGAACGAGCAAACCGGAAAAGTGGATTACGACATGATGGAAGAAGTTGCGAAGCGCGAGAACCCAAAAATGATTATTTGTGGTGCATCGGCATATTCCAGAGATTGGGATTATGCACGTATCCGCAAAATTGCAGACGAAGTAGGAGCAATCATTTTGGCAGATATTTCTCATCCGGCAGGATTAATTGCTGCAGGATTGCTTGCTGATCCGTTGGAGCATTGTCATATCGTGACAACAACAACGCATAAAACATTGCGCGGACCTCGTGGTGGTGTCATCATGATGCGTCACAATTTCGAAAATCCGTTTGGTTTGAAATGGAATAACGGAAACCTGAAATCAATGGGAGCTTTGTTGGATGCAGCTGTTTTCCCGGGAATTCAAGGTGGACCTTTGGAGCATGTAATCGCTGCTAAAGCGGTAGCATTCGGAGAAGCTTTGACGGATAACTACAAATCTTACATGTTGCAGGTGAAGAAAAATGCTGCTTTGATGGCAGACGAATTCACGAAGCTAGGATACAAAATCATTTCCGGAGGAACAGATAATCACAGCATGCTGATCGATTTGCGTTCAAAAGGAGTAACCGGAAAAGACGCAGAAAACAACCTGGTTTTGGCGGATATAACCGTAAATAAAAACATGGTTCCTTTTGATACCGAATCTCCGTTTATAACATCCGGAATTCGTGTAGGAACATCTGCAATTACATCCAGAGGAATTACGGAAGCAGAAATCCCGGCGATCGTGAAATTGATCGACCGCGTTTTGATGAATATCGGAGACGAAGAAACAATTAATCTGGTTCGTTCCGAAGTGAATGCTTTGATGAGCGAGAGACCGTTGTTTCAGTGGTAAAAGAATAATATTGAAACCAAAACGGGGCGGAAAATTTTCCGCCCCGTTTTGGTTTATAACGATTCGTTTTCTCTCCAATTCTTTGGATTATCCCGGATGTATTGGCAAATGCGTTCAAACGAATCCGTATCATGAATGATATGATCGTAATAATCTCTTTGCCAAACTTCATAAATAGTGGTGTGTTGCCTGATCCATTTCGTAACTCCGATCTTAAATCCACGGATAATTGATCCGATTGTTTTTGTCGGAGACGTAAATTCAGACTTATGATTCAATAAGGGCGAAAAATTTTTCGCCCCGACAGGATTGTAAATAATCTCAATGATTCCATGAATATGATCCGGCATGATAACGAAATCATGCAATGCAGTATGCGGAAAGTGTTCCGGGATTTCTAACCAGCATTTTTGAGCGATCAATCCCGCTTCATTCAATTGCATGATCCCATTCTTTATTTCTCCAAATAACCTTTTTCGATTTTCAGTATTTAATGTGATGAAATAGAGACCAGCATTGGCATAATCGTAACCGTTTAATCTTTTGCTCTGTCTCTTGTGAATAAGTGAATTGTACATGTTCTTTTTAAGATCTCTTATATAAGTTAATTAAAAAGATCTTTTCGTAAACCAAAACGGGGCGGAAAATTTTCCGCCCCGTTTTGGTTATTTGAATATCAATTAAACATCAATTAAACATCAATCTACCTTGCCAAAAGCTTTGCAGAAACTTTATAAGATGCTGTAAACGTAAGCCCGGTTTGTCGTTTTGAAAAAGTCAATAGCGCTTTTTTATACCACGTTGGATCTGTAGCTTTCTTGTTGAAACTCTCGTGTACTGCAACTTCGAATAAAACGCCATCGAGCCATGCCTGGATTTCATAGATTCCGATACCAAAATATTCTGCGCGTTGAAGTACGATTGCGAAATCCCATTCATTGAAATGAAGGTTGCTTACTTTGTCGAACCCGTCATTCATGTTTTTCAAATCAATAAATACTTTTTGTTCTAAGAATTCAGCCTGCTCCATAATGCGTGTAAAAATTTTTCGCTAAGGTACGTAGAATTAAGCTCTATCGATTATTGGATTTTCATTCTCTGATCATTTTTACGTGAAAAAGGGTGAGTAAAATTAAAAAAGGGACGAAGTTTAACCCGTCCCTTTCCGTTAATTATCCGATTTCTTATTGTTTGACCAATTTGATAGTTGCTGTTTTATTTTCGGATGCGTAGTTGATAAAATAGATTCCACTTTCAAAAGCGGATAGATCCAATTGATTTATTTGTTTCAAATCGATAGTAATCAATCTTTGTCCTTTTAGATTCACCAGTGTAACCGTTCCCCGCGTTTGACCTGAAATAGTTACTAAATCACTTGCCGGATTCGGATAAACACTTAAGTCAATTACTTCCTGTTCCTCAAGCCCGACAGTCGAAAGGGTTGTGAAAGGAATAGTTGTCCATGCGGAGAAGTTTCCGTTTCCACAGTTCGTGCGAACGTGTAAATAATAAGTAGTTAAACTGGTCAAAGTAGATGCCGCATACGCATTGTTCGGCGTTGGAGTTCCGCTGCTTGTCGGGCTGGCAGACGTTTGGTTAATCACGTACTCAAAGGTACTTCCTGTTTGTGTGTTCCAGCTAAGATCTGCAGCATGACCTGTGATATTCGAAGCGTTTAATCCCGTTGGAGCGGCACATGGAGCGGCTAAAGTTGTGAATGAGATCGTTGTCCACGGAGAGAAGTTTCCATTTCCGCAATCTGTGCGAACATGCAAGTAATAAACCGTTGCAGCAGCCAATGCTGTCGGATTGTAAGTTGTTCCTGTAGTTGAAGTTCCTGCAGTAACAGGAGCTGTAGCTGTTTGATTCACGACATATTCGAAATCGTTTCCTCCTTGTACATTCCAGGAAAGATTTGAAGAATTATGAGTAGTGTTTGCAGCATTCAATCCAGTTGGAGCGGCACATGGTGTCACCAATGTGGTGAAAGAGATGGTTGTCCACGGAGAGAAGTTTCCGTTTCCGCAATCCGTACGAACGTGTAAGTAATAAACAGTTGAGGCAGTCAATCCTGTTGCATCGTAAGTAGTATCAGTCGTCGAAGTTCCCGCAACAATAGGAGCAGTTGCCGTTTGGTCTACTACGTATTCGAAATCGTTGCTTCCTTGCGCATTCCAGGAAAGATCAGAAGAATTGTATGTAGTGTTCGCAGCATTCAATCCAGTTGGAGCGGCACATGGTGTCACCAATGTGGTGAAAGAAATGGTTGACCATGGAGAGAAGTTTCCGTTTCCGCAATCGGTACGAACGTGTAAGTAATAAACAGTTGAAGAAATCAATCCTGTTGCATCGTAAGTAGTATCAGTTGTGGAAGTTCCTGCAGTGGCAGGAGCAGCAAGCGTTTGATTGACCACATATTCGAAATCGTTGCTTCCTTGTGCATTCCAGGAAAGATCTGAAGAGTTGTGTGTTGTATTTGCGGCATTCAATCCTGTTGGAGCAATACATGGTGTAATCAACGTGGTGAAAGAAATGGTTGACCATGGAGAGAAATTTCCGTTTCCGCAATCTGTACGAACGTGTAAATAATAGGTTGTTAATGGAGTTAAGTTCGTTGGATTGTAAGTCGTTCCCGTAGTTGAAGTTCCTGCTGTAATAGGAGCTGTTGAAGTTTGATCTACGACGTATTCAAAACCATTGCTTCCTTGTGTATCCCAGGATAAATTCGAAGAATTATGAGTGGTATTCGTTGTTGTTAATCCGGTTGTTGCGATACATGGCGTCACCAATGTGGTGAAAGAAATGGTTGTCCATGGAGATAAATTCCCTGTACCACAATCTGTACGAACGTGTAGGTAATAAACGGTTGAAGAAGTCAGTCCTGTTGCATCGTAAGTGGTATCAGTTGTGGAAGTTCCTGCAATAACAGGAGCCGTTGAAGTTTGATCTACTACGTATTCAAAACCGTTACTTCCTTGTGCGTTCCACGAAAGATCAGAAGAGTTGTGAGTGGTGTTTGCAGCGTTCAATCCTGTTGTAGCGATACATGGTGTCACCAATGTGGTGAAAGAAATGGTTGTCCATGGAGATAAATTTCCGCTGCCGCAATCTGTACGTACGTGTAGGTAATAAGTTGTTGAAGAAGTCAATCCGGTTGCATCGTAAGTAGTATCAGTTGTTGAAGCCCCTGCAACAACAGGAGCCGTTGAAGTTTGATCTATTACGTATTCAAAACCGTTACTTCCTTGTGCATTCCACGAAAGATCAGAAGAGTTGTGAGTGGTATTTGCAGCGTTCAATCCTGTTGTAGCGATACATGGTGTCACCAATGTGGTGAAAGAAATGGTTGTCCATGGAGATAAATTTCCGCTGCCGCAATCTGTACGTACGTGTAGGTAATAAGTTGTTGAAGAAGTCAATCCAGTTGCGTCGTAAGTGGTATCAGTTGTTGAAGCCCCTGCAATAGAAGGAGCCGTTGAAGTTTGATCTACTACGTACTCAAAACCATTGCTCCCTTGAGCGTTCCACGAAAGATCTGAAGAGTTGTGAGAGGTATTTGCAGCGTTCAATCCTGTCGGAGTAACACAAGGTGCCGCCGGTGTGGTAAAGTTAACCATTACCCAATTGGAGAAACTACCACCGCAATTTTGTCGAAGGTGGAAATAGTAAGTTGTGGAAGGTGCTAGTGTGGAAGTACTGTAGGAAATGCCATTAATAGAAGTTCCTGCTCCTGCGGGATTTCCTGCATTCTGATCAAGGACATATTCAAAATCATTCGATCCGGCAGCATCCCAGTTGAAATCAGAACTTGTTGCCATTACATTGTTTTCTGCAAGGTTCGTAGGGGTTGAACAAACAGCAGCAGCAGTTGTCGTGAATGGAATGGTAGCCCATGAAGAGAAATTACTTCCACCGCAGCTGTTACGAACGTGGAGGTAATAGGTTGTTGAAGGAGTTAACAAAGTTGCATTATAAGTTGTTCCGCTTGTTGCTGTTCCTGCACCTGCCGGATTTGCTGCTGTCTGATCAACTACGTACTGATAACCTGCTGATCCTGAAACTGCACCCCAGCTTAAATCTGCAGATGAAGATGTCAATGCCGAAGCTAATAAACCTGTTGGAGCGTCACACACAGGCGTCACAACTCCTGTTATGGTAAGTGTACGTGTGTAGCTGTAACCACCGCCGCTCTCAGATCCTGCTATTCCTCGTAATACAGTAACTGTTGCCTGGTTGCCTGAGGTCACTGTTTGTCCGGCTGCCGGTACTGCAAACGCGTTCAATGTTGTACTGCTTCCACAGCTGCCGCTTGAACCTACCGTTGAAAAATTGGGTTGTAAATAAACAGAACCATTTGTCAGCTGAAGAGTAAATTTTTTTGATCCTGCGGTACTTCCATATGCCGATCCTCCAATAGAAGTAATCGTGAAATTGTAACCCGCAGCAGCCTTGATTACGGCATTGTAGCTCGTCGTAGCTCCATTAGACGGAGTAGTGACACAAGTAGCAGTTACACCATTATATTGTTGTACGATTGTGATACCTGTAGGAACACCGGATGCATTGGTAGTACCCGCTCCGCCTAAACCTGTCCAGGTAATGGTGAAAGGTGTTTGTGCATAGAGTTCTGTTTGCCAGAATCCCAGTGTAAGGACGAGCAAACAGGTTTGAATAAGTGTAAAGAATTGTTTTTTCATAATAAACATGTTTGATTTTAGATTAAAGCACCGGTTCTTAACGTTGAAGCTCAAAGAATCCGGTTTCGTTGTAGTTCTTTTTGTCGATGCCTGTAGCGGTTACCTGATAGAAATAAGTTCCTTCGGTAGCCTGATCTCCTTGTATCGTACCATCCCATCCGGTTTCAGGATCTTGAATGGTCAGAATGACATTTCCCCATCTGTTTAGAATTTGGAGATTATAGCTTTCAATGCGTTCGGCAACGATGATAAACTCATCGTTCTGATGATCACCGTTTGGAGTAAATATGTTTGGAATGGTCAGTGATGAAGGAATATCAAGGACTTCGATAATCAGTGAATAGCTGTCGGAACACCCGATTGCATTGGTAGCCGTAAGTTCAACCGTATATTGGCCGCTTTGTGTGAAAAGATGCGATGGGGAGAAAGAGGTTTCGGTAGAGCCGTCGCCAAAATTCCAGTTGAATGAAACCGCATTCGGATCGCTTGTATTGGTGAAATCAACAGGCAATGGAGCTGCGCCAGTTAGGGTGCTTGCAGTGAATGAGGCTGAAACAGCAGCGATAGTGACCGTGACGGATTCGGTAGTTGTTCCGCAGGAATTTGTTGCGGAAACGGAATAGGTTCCTGGAGCAGCCACGGTTATATTCGTTCCGCTTTGTCCCGTTGACCAGAGATAAGTGTTCCCACCTGAAGCAGCCAGAGTCGTTTGTTCTCCGGCACAAAAGGAAGTTTCTCCCGAGATTTGAGCATCCGGAAGCGGCATTTCAGTCACAGAGAATGGAGCAGAAACAACTTGTCCGCAAGTGTTAAAGGCAGCAACAGTGTAATTTCCGGGTGTTGTGACAGTGATAGTAGTTGTTGTTTCTCCGGTCGACCAAAGATAAGTTGAACCACCTGAAGCTGTAAGTGTGGTTTGTTGTCCGGCACAGAAAGAATGGTTACCCGCTATCTGCGGATTTGGAAGTGGATTTTCTGCAATGGTTACAGGAGCGGAAACGACTTGCCCGCAAGAGTTAAATGCGGTAACGGAATAGGTTCCGGGAGTGGAAATAGTGATGGAAGTTGTTGTTTCCCCGTTCGACCAAAGATAAGTGTCACCACCCGAAGCCGTAAGTGTGGTTTGTTGTCCGGTACAGAAAGACAGGTTGCCGGAGATTTGAGGATTGGGTAAGGGATTTTCGGTAACGGTGAAAACAGTAGAAGTGGCCTGTCCGCAAGGATTGAAAGCAGTAACGGTGTAGTTTCCGGGCGTTGTGATAGTGATAGCAGTTGTTGTTTCCCCGTTCGACCAAAGATATGTATCGCCACCGGAAGCGGTAAGTGTGGTTTGCTGCCCGGCACAGAAAGAAGTGTTTCCTGAAATCTGAGGATTCGGAAGCGGGAGAATGATAACTTGTTGTGAAACAGAGCTTGGTCCGCAAACGTCCGTAACTGTAAGAACGTAAGTTCCGGCTGTTGTAACTGTAATAGATGTTGTTGTGGCTCCGGTCGACCAGCTGTTTCCGGATGAACTTCCGGATGTTAAAGTCACCGAATCACCGGGACAGAAACTGGTTGGGCCGTCGGGAGTGATGCTTGCCGGCGGTGGCGTATTGAGAGTTACAATATGTGATGCATTGAGTGTTCCGCAGGAAGTTGCTGCTGATACGGTGTAAGTTCCGGCAGAAGAAACTGAAATTGAAACACTTGTTTCTCCGTTTGGCGACCAGGTATTTCCGGATGTATAGCTTGAAGTCAAGGTAATTGTATCTCCGATGCATAAGGAAGTTGGTCCGGAAATAGCGAGCGGAGTGGGTGCAGGAAGAACTGTCACGGAAATTGTTTGAGCTGTACCCGGGTTTCCGCAAGTATTGGAAGGTGTAACTGTGATTGTGTAGGTCCCGGGAGCTGTTGTTCCCCAGTTGATCGTCATGCTGGAAGATGCCGTTGTGCCGTTGGTTGTTGTGAAAGAAGCTCCGGCAGGTAATCCGCTCCAGGTATAGGAAATTCCGGTTTCGGGAGTAACGTTGTAGTTTTCGGAAGTTCCCGAACAAACAGAAACATTGCCGGAAATAGGTGAGACTGTTAAGGAACCGTTTAGCTGTGGTGTTGTGAGTCTTACGTTGTCAATAAATAATAGCTCATCCGCGCGATTGGTCGTAACACTGACCACAAAATAAAATTGCGAAACGCACGGTGGAACTGTCCAGGTGTAACTATTCGATAAAATACTGAATTGAGCATTGTTTGATCCGACAGCTAAAGTCACGGGTGTTTGCGCAATGCCGTTGTGATAAGCGGTAAATACCAGATTTTCACCACTGTCCCATCCGGTTCCGTTGCAGGAAGGAAAACGATTTCCCCAATTGAAAGTAAGTGTTCTCGTAGAAGCATTGCTGGTGGAAATGTCTAATTGATTGAAAGTGAAAGTCCTGGGGGTAGCCGGACCATTTCCGGATCCTGTAGCAAAGCAATTTCCGCCTGCCGTATTTCCGCCCACAACAAGTGAGGTCGTTCCGGTAACTTTGTTGGGTGTTTGTGTTGCTTCAGAGATAGATAATGCGCTTGCTCCGGTAGAAGTAAATACCCAGGTATCTCCGGCTTCACCTCCCTGAAAACCAAGTGTGATTTGTGCCGAAACAGTTCCGGAGAAAAAGAGAACAAAAAGAGAGAAAATAAGGTAGTTAAGCTGACTTGATAAACGCTTTCCAAAAGGTGAAATTGAAGTCATGGTATTCATGGTTGCTAATGTTTAGTACAAAGTTAGATCAGTCATTTTCGAAGTGGATTAAGCACATGTCAAATAAGCATTAAATCACATTTAATATGTTAGTAATCAAACATTTAATCGATTTAGTTTTTAAGAAAATGCACTTTTTGTTTCTATGTAAAAACATGAGTTTTAAGAGGCTGCCCGTAACGTTATTTCCGGACGTCAAATAAGGCTGGATAAAGCATGGATCAAGTATGGATATTGTATCAAAATTTGACTTGCCATTCTACTGTAAAATCAATATTCGTCATTCGCGCTTATCTGATAAGTGTTACGTGACCGGAAAAAGTTTCGAAAGCATCACTATGAAATTGTTTCACGGTGATATTCCAGATATATGCTCCTTCGGTAACAAGTTCACCGCTGTAACTTCCATCCCATCCAACATTGGTGTCATGAGATTCGAAAACGGTTTCACCCCAACGATTGTAGATCAGTAAAGTATAATTCTGAGGATCAAATCCACTGGAGAAAACCGGTTTGAAAGTTTGGTTAAACTCATCTCCGTCGGGAGTGAAAGCATTTGGAATGTAACGGATCATTTCATCTTTTATGAAGATGATCTTTGTGATGCTGTCTTTGCATCCTTCTTCATTGTAAGCAATCAACTTAACAGAATAGGAACCGGGTTGAGCAGGAAAAACAAAATCAGGAGAGGTTTCCGTTGATTGTTCGTTGTCGTAACCAAAATCCCAAAGGTATGATGTGGCATTTGAACTGGCATTCACAAAATGAACCGTTGGATCCAAGGTCGAAATGGTAGAAGGAGAGTAATGAAAGTTAGCGCTGATTGCTGCTTTAACCTCAATATCCTGTGTGATGCTTGCAATGCAATTTGAAGCTGTCGTCACTTTTAAGAATACGGAATGAACTCCGGTGCTTCCGAATAAATGCTTCGGGTTTTGCTCTGAAGAAGTAAATCCGTCGTTGAAATCCCAGTGCCAGTTCGTGATGATTTCCGGAGAAGGTGCCGAACATAAAGATAAAAAGACTACACTGTCATTCATGCATGGTGCGGAAGAGGAAAATCCGGCAGTAGGATTCGCCTTGACTGTAACGACTGTTGAAGCGATGTTCGTGCAATTACCGGCTGCGATCACTAAAGTGTAAATTCCTCCAAGGCTTGCATCGGAAGGATTCGGAAGTTGTGAGGAATAACCGTTTGGTCCGGTCCACAAATAAGTAATGGTTCCTGCGGAAGTTGTCGAACCGTTCAGTTGAATCGGATTTCCTTCACAATAAGGTCCTGTATTTGAAACAGACAATGTGGGTATTTCTGAAATAACAATAACACTTGAAGTTGGGCTCGGACATCCCGATTCCGTAACAACCAAGGTGTAGGTTCCTGCTTCTGTCCCGTTGGACGGATTTTGAAGGGTGGATGTATAGCCGTTTGGCCCCGTCCAGGAATAAGTTACGATTCCGGTTGAAGTGGTCGATCCGTTCAGCTGGAGTGTTGTTCCCGGACAAAAAGGTGCTGTGTAAGAAGCTTGTGCTGATGGCAATGGATTGATTACTACCGTCGTACTGACAGGCGTGCTTTGGCAGCCATTTTCAGTAATTAAAAGTGTATACGTTCCGGCAGCTGTTGCGTTTGTGGGGTTCTGCAAAGATGAGGTGTAGGCATTTGGTCCGGTCCATGAATAACTCACCATTCCTGTTGAAGTAGTGGAACTGTTCAGAACGATCGGAGATCCGGCGCAATATGGTCCTGTATTGGATGCGATTGCTGCCGGAATGGCGTTTATGGTTACAGTTGTTGAAACCGGTGCGCTTTGACATCCGTTAATGGAAACAATCAATTGATAGGTATGAGTTCCGGTTTGTGCTACATCTGTCGGATCCTGTGCTGTGGAAGTAAACCCGTTCGGGCCTGTCCAGCTGAAAGAAGGAGTTCCGGTTGAAGTAGTTGTTCCGTGAAGGAAAACCAAGGATCCGTTGCAATAAGATCCGGTACTTGAAGCACTGGCCGTAATCTGAGCAGGATCTGTAAAAGTAACCGGAGAAAGTGTGGTCGAACAACCGTTCACAAAACGAACTTGAGGCGTGTAGATTCCGGGAGCAAGATTGCTGAAGGTATTTCCGGCTTGCCAGGTAATTCCATCCAGTGAAAATTCAATATTGCTGTCAGATGAAAGAATGGTCAAAGATCCGTCATTGGCTCCGAAACAACTGATTGGTGTTGGAGTTACCGACTGAATATTCGGAGCCGGATTAAGTGTTACGGTGTGTGATGCTGTTATATTTCCACATGGAGTTGCTACCGATACGGTGTAAGTTCCGGGAGCAGATACTTGAATGGAAGCTGTTGTTTCTCCGTTGGGCGACCAGGTATTTTCAGTGGAATAACTGGAGTTTAATGTAATGGTTTCTCCGTTGCACAAAGAAGTCGGGCCGGAAATAGTAACCGGAACCGGTGCCGGAAGAATCGTGATTGAGATCGTTTGAGGAGTACCGCTTACTCCGCAGGAATTTGAAGGTGTAACAGTCAATGTATAGGTTCCCGGAGGAGTTGTTCCCCAGTTGACATTCATGGTGGAAGATGCCGGTGTACCGTTGCCTGTTGTAAAAGATGCTCCTGTCGGTAATCCGCTCCAGGTATAGGAAATTCCTGCTTCCGGTGTGACACTGTAATTTTCAGATGCTCCGATACAAACGGAAGTGTCTCCCGAAATCGGACTGGTCACAAGTGAACCGTTTAACTGAGGTGCGGTCATTTTTACGTTGTCAATAAACAACAATTCATCTGCCCGGTTGGTCGTAATGCTCACAACAAAGTGAAATTGCGAAACACAAGCAGGAACAGACCAGCTATAGCTATTGGATAGAATGCTGAATTGAGCATTGTTTGATCCGGTAGCTAATGTAACGGTAGCTTGCGCAACACCATCGTGATAAGCTCTGAAAGTCAGATTTTCACCACTGTCCCATCCGGTTCCGCTGCAGGCAGGATAACGATTTCCCCAGCTGAATGTCAGTGTTCTTGTCGAGGCATTGCTCGAAGTGATATCCAAGGAATTGAAGGTAAATGTTCTTGCAGTTGCCGGACCATTTCCGCTTCCGGTAGCAAAACAGTTTCCTCCTGCGGTGTTTCCACCCACTACCAGCGAAGTTGTTCCTGTTACTTTATTGGGTGTCTGCGTGGCTTCTGAAATTGATAAGGCACTTGCTCCGGTAGAAGTAAATCCCCAGGGATCACCAACTTCACCACCTTGAAAACCTACTGTAACCTGAGCCGAAAGAATTCCACAGGAACCAAGGAAAACAAGTGTCAGTAGTTGCTTTGATGTTCGGGAAATCCGCCCGAATGAAAGGCTGAGAAAAGAGTAAACAGAGTCCATAACGCGAATCTCAATTAGTTTGGCGCAAAGGTAGGGTGACAATGCTCCTCCGAGATTAAATTCCTGTCAATTAAGTATTAAATTCCTGTTCAATGGATTTGAAAATCAATGACTTAATCGTTTTAGTAAACAAAATGGGTAATGTTTAGTAAATCAATCTGAGCGAATAATTTTTCGCCCCGACTGATAGAATTTTCTTATTTTCAAAGGCTGAAATACTATTCACTTCCATGGAACGCGAAAAAATCATACATTTTTTAGAAGAAATCGGAATTCCGGTTGTGGAAACAGAATTACCGGATGACTGTTTTTTGCCGGGGCTTGCTTTGGAGAAAAGCACCATTCTCATGGATTCAAATCGCTTGAAATTTCCCGGAGATCTGCTTCACGAAGCGGGACATTTGGCTGTAACTTCAGTGGAACAGAGAAATTTAATCGGAACAAGTGAAATGGATCCGGGCTGGCCGAGTGAAGGCGATGAGATTGCTGCTATTTTGTGGTCGTATGCGGCTCTTCGTCACTTGAATATTGAACCGGAAGTCGTGTTTCATCCGAATGGATACAAGAATCAATCGGAGTGGTTGATCACGACATTCAATGCTGAAAATTACATCGGGCTTCCGTTATTGGAATGGATGGGCTTGTGCAATAGCACCGGAAAAGCGAAAATAGAAGGAACGGAAGCGTTTCCGCAAATGATAAAATGGTTGAGATGAGCGAAAGTAAAGTTATCAGACACATTAAATTTCCGGTTCGTTTTGATGAGCGGAAATTAGCTAATGATTTGTCTTTAGTGATGGAAAGTAAGTGGATTCCGCATTTCAATACCGGTGGCTACGTTGGAAACTGGAATGCCATTTCCCTGTATGCAAAAAACGGAGATGCCCAAAACATATTTGTTCCGATGGAAGACGATCAATCCATTGCTGAAACTTCTTTGATGAAAGAATGCGTGTATTTCAGAGAAGTAATCCGGTGGTTCGAATTTCCCATTCTTTCGGTTCGTTTGCTGAAACTGGAAGCAGGAGCGGAGATCAAACCGCATCGCGACCATGAACTCGGGTATGAAGACAATCAATTCCGCCTGCATATTCCCATCGTCACCAATCCGGGAGTGGAATTTATTCTGGATGGAGAACAGCTCAAAATGCTTCCAGGAGAATGTTGGTATGCAAACGTGAATTTCACTCATTCCGTTGCAAACAGAGGGACACAGGATCGCGTACATTTAGTGATTGACGGGATCCGGAACGAATGGTCGGACAAATTGTTCTTTGCACAAGCTCCGGAGTCAGGCTTTGAAAAAGATAAAAAAGAAGTGCGTTCGGTGGAAACGATTCAGCGGACCTTAGAAGAATTGAAATCCAATAAAGAAACAGCTGCTCATCCTTTAATTGCCGTTTTGGAAGAGGAATTGAAACAATTGCAGTAACGATTTGCCGAAAAAAGAGGCAGGAATCTGCACGAACCGGAAAGAAGCCGTAGTTCCTCTACACAACCTGAAACGTTTTTAGTATTTATTTGGTTATCAATAATCAATGGATTTGAGGCCTTTGATGAACACAGGAAACCTGATTTCACTTTTTTTGTTTTTATTAACAACCATTCACCGAATTTCTTCCCGCTGTATTTGAATTTCGCTGTAACTTAAATTCTTCAAATCCATTTATAGGGCTAAACAGATTTTATGGCAGAAAGTTCAAATCAGATCAATCAAAAGAAGGAACCCGAATCAGATCAAATGACAGAAATATTGTGGTGGTTTTCAACTGCCATTAAAGAACTGATTCAGGATTGTACCGTTGACCGAAACAGATATAAAATTGTAGGTTCGGCAATGCTCTTTACCTGGTTGTACGCCACATTGGCCTGGGGATATTTTTGGAGTACCAATTCAGATTCGCCGTTTTTATTCGTGTCTCTGGGAATTTTCATGGGAGGATTTGTCCTGTCGATCGACCGCGTATTGATTTCATCCATTAACAAAAAGAAAAACAACATTGTTGCAGTCGTTTTGCGGATTGTGATGGCTTTGTGTATCGGTGCTTTCCTGGCTCAACCGATCATTCTCTTCATTTTTAGTTCGGATATCGATCGCGAAATCCCGATTTTGCTGGATAAAAAACTGGCAGAAAAGAAAATAGAAGTAGAGCAGGTTTATCAATCCAGAAAAGATGAATTGCTGGCAAACAAGAAGAAGCTGGAAACGGAATTGAAGGAAAAAACCGATCTGGCAATAGAAAAGCAAAACGATTATTTGAAAGAGATTGATGGAACGGGCGGTTCCGGAAAATACGGGATCGGAGGAATTGCCGAAGCGAAGAAGAGTGGCTATATGACCGTGAAAGAAGATCTGGAAAAGCAAGGTAAGACAATCAATACGGAACTTGAAAAAATTACCAAAGAATTGGATGAAATCAACCTGAAAGTGACCAAAAGTGTGGCAGATTTTGAGAAAACGCTGGATGGAAAAGGCTTTTTGATTAAAAAAGAAGCACTTCAATCGCTGTTTCAAAAAGATAAAACGCACGGTTTACAAAATCAATATTACTTATTGATGGTCATTCTGACGTTGTTTGAATTGATCCCGATTATCAGTAAACTCTTTCTTTCTTACGGTGCTTACGATACAAAAGTGGCTCTGAGAGAAGATTTTGAAATGAAAGTCGCAGAACTGAATGCCACAAAAGATTTCGAAGCGAAAGAAAGGGAGTTGAAATAAAGTAGGGAATCCCAACATCAACCTTTTAAAACTCAAACGCTCCGGATGCTTCCGGAGCGTTTTTTGTTTCTTGGTTTTATACGAGGATTCTGGTAAACAGCGCTCTGTTTTACAATCTGAAAATGGTCTGCTGCCAGGAATATAGATATCCGATTTTCAAGGACTTTTTTCATTCATGAATCCACGTTTCATTTTTCCAAATCGATTGTATCTTTATACCATACAAACGTCAAATTTGAATTATGAAACAACTCATTCTTTTAGCATTGCTTTTCAGCACCACCTGCGGATTTTCTCAAAAACTGGATTCGCTGCAATATTCCATTAACGGACAACATTTTACTGCTTTCTACGCAAAGCCGGAGAAACTGACAAAGAAAACCAAAACAGTCCTGATTGTTCATGAATGGTGGGGATTGAATGACTACGTGAAAGCGCGCGCGGTGCAGATTGCACAAGAAGGAAATATCGCTTTTTGTATCGATATGTACGGAACGGGCAATGTGGCAAACAATCCGAAAGATGCACAGGCCTTTGCGATGCCGTTTTACAAAGATTCTGAATTTTCCTATGAACGCTTCATGGCAGGATACAAACAGGCACTGACGATTTCCGGAGTTGATTCTTCCAAAATGATCGCAATCGGTTACTGTTTCGGAGGTTCTGTTGTTTTAAATGCAGCAAAAATGGGCGCTCCTTTGGATGCCGTGGTAAGCTTTCACGGAGGCTTGGCGGGAATTCCGGTGGATAAAAGCAAGTTGAAAGCAGCCATTTTGGTTTGTAACGGAGCGGCAGATTCGTTTGTTCCGGAAGCGGAAATCGCAGAGTTCAAAAAACAACTGTCGGAAGCAAATGCAGATCTGACATTTATCAATTATCCGGATGCAACACACGCATTCACCAATCCGCATTCTACTGAAACAGGAAAGAAATTTTCCATGCCGATTTCCTATAATGCAGCAGCCGACAAACAAAGCTGGATTGATTTCAATAAATTCATGCAGGCAAAAGTCAAATGAAAGTAAAAATGTAAAAGTGAAAAGGTAAAACCTGTTGGCTTTTAGTGATTTAATAATTGAATCCTTTTAACTTTTTCAATTTTCAATTTTACATTTTCAATTAAAGTATCTTTGTAAGTATAAAAAACAATAAGAATGTCACAAATTTCCGCAAATAACCCTGCTTTGAAATCCTGGATTGAAGTTGATTCAAATTCGGATTTCCCGATTCAAAATTTACCTTTTGGAGTTGTAAAGAGTGAAAACCTTACTCCGCATGTTGCATCCCGTATCGGAAACAAAGTGATTGATTTAAAGACGTTACACGTTCTGGGTTATTTGGAAAATTTACCTTTCGAATTGTCGGATTTCGATGCTGATTCATTGAATTCAATGATGAAAAAAGGAAAAAAAGCCGTTCGTGATCTGAGAAACCGCTTATCGAAATTGTTTGATGTGAACCAGGAAGATTTGCAGAAAAACGAACAGCATGTTGCACAGGTTTTGATTCCTGTTGAAAATGTTCAGATGTGCATGCCGGTTCAAATCGGAGATTATACAGATTTTTATTCGAGCAGAGAACACGCTACCAACGTAGGAACCATGTTTCGCGATCCTGCAAACGCCTTGCTTCCAAACTGGTTGTGGCTTCCGGTTGGATACCACGGACGTTCCAGTTCGGTAATCATTTCGGGAGAGCCCGTTTACAGACCAAAAGGTCAGATCAAACCGAATCCGGAAGAGGCGCCGATTTATGCAGCTTGCAGAAACCTGGATTTCGAATTGGAAACAGCATTCATCACATTTGACGGAAAACCTTTGGGAGATTCCATTTCTACTGCTGAGGCAGAAGAATATATTTTCGGAATGGTTTTGTTCAATGACTGGTCGGCACGAGACATCCAGACATGGGAATACGTTCCGCTAGGGCCATTTTTGGCGAAAAACTTTGCGTCGTCTATTTCTCCGTGGATCGTTACTCTGGATGCATTACAGCCATTCAAAGTAAACGGACCTGAACAAGATCCGGAAGTGTTGTCTTATTTGAAATATGAAGGACAATTGTCATACGATATTCAACTGGAAGTATTCATCGAACCCGAAAACGGGGAAGAAACAAAAATTTGCACCTCAAATTTCAAGTACATGTACTGGAATATGGCGCAGCAACTTGCGCATCATACGATAAACGGATGTAATATTCGTTGCGGAGACTTGATGGGATCAGGAACTATTTCCGGGCCTACTTCCGATTCTTACGGTTCTATGCTGGAATTGGCGTGGAAAGGAACGAAACCTTTGAAATTGAACGATGGAACAGAACGTAAATTCATCCAGGATGGAGATACGGTCATCATGCGTGGTTTCTCTTCTCAGGATGGAGTTCGGATCGGATTCGGAGAAGTTTCCGGGAAAATACTTCCTGCAAAATAATTGTATTCAACTATTAAAGTAAGCCATTCGTACTTCTGCGGATGGCTTTTTTATTTGTATTTAACGGGGGAAGATTCTATCTTCGTCAAAAATCTAAATCCATGAGAATAACCATCAAATCCATATTGCTTCTTGCAATTGTTTTTTTAGGACTTTCCGCTTGCAGTAAAGAAAAGGAAATTGAACGTTCTTTGATCAAAAAGGATGGCATTTGGGATGTCGTAAATGTGCATCGTTTGTCTTACAATAATGACGGCTCTGTGTATAGTGAGAGCACTTCTGATAACTATGCGACATTCGTTTTTCTTAAAAAGGGAAAATTTGAGTGGTATACTTTCAATTCATCGACTGAACTTGTACACGAAGGGATTTGGGTAAATACAGATGATGAGCTGATGATTACGCGTCCGAAATCTTTAATACCAGGAAATGATGCCTGGGTGTTTGAAATCGTAAAGCAGTCAAAGAACGAGATGACCTTGCATCGGATTTCCAAAAAACCGGATATTGTTTCGTATAAGGACGAAGTAACGTATCAGTTGAAGCGAAGAAGTTAGTGTTAAATAAGTTTTCAAAGAGTATGAAAAAAATATCAAAATATTTGTTGTTGATGAGTCTTGTTGCTTTACTGGCAGCTTGTACTAAGGAGAAAAAGATTGAAAGATGGTTGAAAAAGGGAGTTGGTGAATGGCAGGTGACCTCCTTTCAATCAAAGCATTATCAGAATGGCGTCTTGCAATCTGATGGAGAAATTATATATTTCGGTAAGTACGTGTTTGATGAGAAAGGCACCTTTTTTATGATTAGCTATAACGATAGCGCTCAAACAAATGTCGGGTATGAAGCTGCTGGTTCCTGGACCAATTCGAAAGATGTTATCTATCTGAACTATAAGGATGGTGGAGTTGAGGAGATGAAGATTCTTGAGATGAAGAAAGATAAAATGAAACTGGAATACAATTCCGGGTATTCTGAGGCTGAAAAATATATAAATACACTTTCCCTTGAAAAAACAGATTAATAGTTTCTATTAGTCAAAAAAATATGAAAAATCTATCCACCGAAAGGTGGATTTTTTTCTTTTCCGAAGGGTGTAATTTTGTATTGAATTAATAATCCTTGTTCAATGAAAAATGTAACCAAATTTCTATTCCTCTTTGCTGTTTTATCTCTTGTACTGGCTTCTTGTTCGAAAGAAAAGAAACTGGAACAACAATTGACTAGAAAAGATGGTAAATGGAACGCTAAATCGGTGAATTATAAGTATTATGTTGGCTCTTCTGTAGAAGAAGCTGGAAATTATCCTGCTACCGGAGCAATAGAATTTAAAAAGGGCGGATCTTTTTTTCTGAATATTTCTTTCGGAGCTGGCGCTTATTTAACGTCTTCAGGAACATGGACCAATACGAAAGACCAGATTACTATAGTTGCGGATGGACAGGCGAGTGTTCTGAAGGTTATTAGTGGTCCGAAGAAGGGGAAATTGGTTTTGGAAGAAACATATGCAGATCCTGCATCCAACGAAAAGGAAACGTTTACTTATAACCTGGAGCGGGCAGATTAGGATAGCTATTTTTAAACAGATCGATTCAATTGAATAAATAAGGCTCACTTTTGGTGGGCTTTTTTTATATTAGCCTGAACCAAATAAAAGAAGGATGAAGCAGAACTTAAATACGATAATCATTGCTGTAGCAGTTATTATTACGGGCTTTTTGTTGGCCAACGGATATAAAAACAGGGCGAAATCTGTAGATGCGATAAGCGTTACCGGTTCGGGAGAAGAAAACTTTACGAGTGATCTGATTGTGTGGAGAGCCAGTTTTTCCAAAAAGAACTACGACCTGAAAACAGCATACAGCGAATTGAATAAAGATCAGCAGGCAATCAGAAAGTATTTATCGACGAAAGGAATTAAGTCTGATGAGTTGATTTTCGAAGCAGTAGATATTCAGAAAGATTTCTTTTATGAATACGATCAAAATGGTCAGCTGCGCAATACGGTTTTCAACGGATATCAGCTGACTCAGAATTTGAAAGTTCAGTCCAAAAATGTGGATGTAGTAGAAAATATCTCAAGAGAAGTAACCGAATTGATCGATGCGGGAGTGGAATTGAATTCCTTTCCACCGGAGTATTATTACACGAAATTGGCTCAGTTGAAGGTGAAAATGATCGAATCGGCTACGAAAGATGCCAAAAACCGAGCAGAGAAAATTGCATTGAATGCAGGAGGAAGTCTGGGGCATTTGAAAACTGCTGATATGGGAGTGTTTCAGATTACAGGTGAGAATTCATCCGAACAGTTTTCCTGGGGCGGAAATTTCAATACGAGTTCTAAAAAGAAAACAGCCAATATTACCATTCGTTTGAAGTACGAAATCAACTAAACGAACCTTTCGTGAAACGTAATTTTCCATAAGCCCGTTGAATTAACGACGGGCTGTTAACACTTCCTAAATTTGATGTGTAATCCACCGTTTTTCCCATTATTTTTGTAAATTCAATGGAATCCGGAATTATGGAAGCTCAGATAGATTTAGAAAAAGAACGATTGGAAATTTTACATGCTTTTAAAGGCCTTTTAAGAGCAACCAAAAATAGAACCCGTCAGGATACTGCTTATATCCGCAAAGCTTTCGATGTAGCAGTGGAAGCGCATAAAGACATGCGCAGAAAATCCGGGGAACCATATATCTATCATCCGATTGCCGTTGCGCGAATTTGCGTCGAGGAAATGGGATTGGGAGCAACTTCCATCGCTTGTGCTTTATTGCACGACACGGTGGAAGATACACACATCACGCTTCAGGATGTGGAAGATCTTTTCGGAGAAAAAGCCAGAAGAATTATTGACGGATTAACCAAAATTCCGGATGTTTTCGATCAGAATACTTCTGTTCAGGCTGAGAATTTCCGTAAAATGATCCTGACCATTTCGGATGATTTGCGAGTGGTTTTGATCAAGCTTGCTGACCGGCTTCACAACATGCGGACTTTGGAAAGCATGAGCCCGGAACAGCAGATTAAAATTGCCTCCGAAACAAAATTTCTGTATGCACCATTAGCACATCGATTAGGACTTTATTCCATCAAAACGGAATTGGAAGATCTGGCGATGAAATATACCGAATCCGAGATCTACCGCGATATTCAGTTGAAACTGAAATCGACTGAAGATGTCCGAAACAGATTCATCCGTCGTTTTGTAAACCCGATCCGGGAAGCATTGAACAAAGAAGGATATCATTTCGATATCAAAGCCCGCACGAAATCCATTTCTTCGATCTGGAGAAAAATGCACAGCAAGGACTTGCCTTTCGAAGAAGTATTTGATTTGTTCGCCGTGCGCATTATTCTGGATACTCCTATTGAAATGGAGAAGGCGGATTGCTGGAGAGTCTATTCGATCGTAACGGATTTCTATCAGCCAAGTCCGGATCGTTTGAGAGACTGGATTTCCACGCCGCGTGCAAACGGGTATGAATCTCTTCATACAACGGTGATGTCGCCCCAGGGAAAATGGGTGGAAGTGCAGATTCGTACCAAAAGAATGGACGAAATTGCGGAGAAAGGTTTGGCGGCGCATTACCGGTACAAGGAAAATCAGAAAGACGATAATAAATTCGATCGCTGGATCTCTGAAATTCGCGATTTATTGGAAAATCCGGATGTGAATGCGATGGATTTTGTGGAAGAGTTCAAAATGAACCTGTTCCACGATGAAATTTATGTGTTTACTCCAAAAGGAGATTTGCGGGTACTGCCTGTCGGATCAACGATTCTGGATTTTGCATATGACATTCACAGCGATATCGGAAACAGGTGTATCGGGGCGAAAGTGAACAATCGCTTGGTTCCCTTAAGCTATCAATTGCAAAACGGAGATCAGCTGGAGATCATTACATCGTCCAAGCAAAAACCAACGGAAGATTGGTTGAGATTGGCCGGTACGGCAAGAGCGCGCCAGAAAATCAAATCGGCACTGAACGAAGAACGCAAGGAAATTGCAGCCGACGGAAGAGAAATTCTCGAGCGAAAATTCAAGCAGCTTCACATTCAGTTCAAATCCGAAAATATCACTGTTTTAGAACGTTTTTATGGATTTTCTTCAGCTACCGATTTGTATATCCGGATTGCCAAAGGAAAATTGGATCTTGCGAAGCTGAGAGAATTGGATAATGTGAACGGCTTGCTTCAGTTAGAGAAGAAACCGGCAGTAAACAAAGACAGACACGAGTTGGATGTCTATCCGAAAATCAATAAGAAAGAAGACACGATCATTATTGGAGAAGATTTCAAAAATATCCAATACCAAATGGCCCGCTGCTGTAATCCGATTCCGGGAGACCCGGTATTCGGGTTCATTACCATTTCTGAAGGAATTAAGATCCATCGCATCAACTGTCCGAATGCAGAACACTTACAATCGAAAATGGCTTATCGCTGCATTAAGGCAAGATGGAGAAGTCAGGATCTGGTGGCGCGCGTGGCAGCTATTCGATTGATCGGAATTGATGATGTGGGAATCGTGAATAAGATCACCGAAGTGATTTCGAATGAATTGAACGTAAACATGAAGTCCATTTCTTTTGAAGCCAATGACGGTTTGTTTGAAGGAAGAATTCATGTGTTGGTATACGATACGGAACATCTGGATACTTTGATGCGCAAGTTTGAGCAGGTGGAAGGAGTGAAGCGCGTGGAACGTTACGATACAAAAGAAGATTAGTTCGAAACGGGTTTTATTCAGCTGTTTTTGCACCGATTCGTAATATTGCGTCCCGATAGCTATCGGGATGGCATTTTGGCAATTTGACGAAACAGGAAAATGCAAAAATTGTGGATCAATCTGTTTTGTAATCCGGAATCCGGAAATATCCTGTTGCGAAGTGGTAATCCTTCTTATTTTCAAGTGTAAATTGACTTTCATCTCGATTTACAAACGAAATATGTGCAAAAGGCACACGATTCGTTGAAAACTTCTCATTAAGGCAATCGTTCATGGTGGTAAAGAAGAAAAAAATAACTACTTTTGCCCTTTCAACATTGTCAGATGCAACAACAAGATCTGCAGTTAACAGTCAGAAATATTTTTTCAGCATATTTGGAGCAAAACGGGCACCGAAAGACCCCCGAACGCTTTGCAATTTTGTCGGAAATTTATAACTACAAAGGTCATTTTGATATCGAATCCTTGTATATCAAAATGAAGAATCAAAATTACCGGGTTTCCAGAGCAACTTTATACAATACTATTGAGCTTTTACTGGCTTGTAATTTAGTTCGGAAACATCAGTTCGGTAAAAATCTGGCTCAGTTTGAAAAATCTCACGGATCGAAGCAGCACGACCATGTTATTCTTACGGATACCGGGGAAGTGATTGAATTTTGTGACCCGAGAATTCAAAGTATCAAAGCAACTATCGAAGAAATCTTCGGAGTTAAAATCCAACATCATTCACTTTATTTCTACGGCGTTAGAAACGAAGAGAATGAACAAGATCAGTAATGAGTGCTCAGTTTGACATAACGAAGTCATCGAATTTTGTATTGGTCAAAATTTCAGGGAGAATTATCTCCGATGAAGGACTAACTGAAGCATTAAATCAAATAGAACAGGTATTGACGAATGAATTGAAAGCCGTGTTGTGCGACTGTTCCGCTTTGGAATATTGCAACAGCACCGGTCTGAATTTCTTTATCAGAATCCTGACAAGATCGCGAAAAACAGGCTTGGATTGCGTGTTGGTAAACTTACAGCCATCCGTGAAAAAGCTATTCGAAATATCCAAATTAAACGAAATTTTTAGCTGCTTCAATTCGACAGAGGAAGTTGAAGCGAAATTTAATAAAGTCACATGAAAGTAGATGTTCTTTTAGGATTACAATGGGGAGATGAAGGGAAAGGAAAGATTGTAGATGTTCTTACTCCGCAATACGATATTATTGCTCGTTTTCAAGGTGGGCCAAATGCAGGTCACACGTTAGAGTTTGAGGGAGTGAAACACGTTTTGCATACAATTCCTTCAGGAATTTTTCATGGAAATGTGGTGAATTTGATCGGAAACGGTGTCGTAATCGATCCTGTTGTCTTTCAAAAAGAATTGGAAAAATTGGTTCCATTCAATATCAATGTAAAAGAACGTCTGATTGTTTCCAGAAAAGCACATTTAATCTTGCCAACTCATAAATTGTTGGATGCAGCTTCTGAGGCTTCCAAAGGGAAAGACAAAATCGGAAGTACTTTGAAAGGAATCGGTCCTACTTACATGGATAAAACAGGCCGTAACGGATTGCGTGTAGGAGATATTTTCCTGCCGTCGTTCAAAGAAAAATACCAGACACTTGTTGAGAAGCATTTGAACATGTTGAAACATTACGAAGGTTTCGAATACAACCTGGCTGAATTGGAAGGTCCTTGGATGGAAGGAATCGAAGTATTGAGAGGTTTGACGGCAGTTGACAGCGAACAATACATGAACGATGCCATGAAATCCGGGAAAAAAGTATTGGCAGAAGGAGCTCAGGGAACAATGTTGGATATTGATTTCGGAACGTATCCTTTTGTAACATCATCCAATACAGTAACTGCAGGAACTTGTACGGGTCTTGGAATTGCGCCTTCAAAAATCGGAGACGTAATCGGAATTTTCAAAGCATATTGTACGCGCGTTGGTTCCGGACCATTCCCAACAGAATTGGAAAATGAAATCGGTGAGAAAATCCGTAAAGAAGGTAGAGAATTCGGTGCAACAACCGGAAGACCTCGCCGTTGCGGATGGATTGACCTTCCTGCAATGAAATATGCAATCATGATCAACGGAGTAACAGAGTTGGCAATGATGAAAGCAGACGTATTGGATACGTTTGAAACCATTCGTGCATGTACGAAATACATCGTAGACGGAGTAGAGCAGGATTATATGCCTTACGATATCGACGGAGTAACGATTGAGCCGGTTTACGAAGACATCCCGGGATGGAACAAGGATTTGACTGGTTTGACTTCTTATTCCGAAGCTCCTGAAGCGTTGAAAGACTATGTGAAATATTTGGAACAACATTTGCAAGTACCTGTAACAACAGTTTCTGTTGGTCCGGATCGTAAACAAACCTTGGCAACGAGATAATTTGAAGTTATTCAATACATATACTTATCGAATTGCGCTTTTTTTAAGCGCAATTTTTGTGTGCACGCAGTTTTCAATGGCTCAGGGTTCCTGGCTGGAATTACTTCCGGGAGCTAAAAAGCTTTCGTACGACGAACGAACGGGTAAACAACGCCTGACAGGTTTCCTGAATTTCAAGTATCAGGGAAATGTCATGTTCTGTGATTCTGCCCATTACAAAGAGAAAACAGGCGAAGTTTGGGCGTACGGAAAAGTGCAGATCAACAAAGCCGATACCTTGAATTTGTTTTGCGATTCCCTGTATTACAACGGAAAAACAAAACTGGCAAAGCTGTGGGGACACGTGCGGATTCGTGACAGAGAATACAAGGTAACGAGCGATTCACTGGATTACGATGCAAAAAGTTCGAAAGCAATTTACCGGAACAAAGGCCGGATCGAGAATATTACGACAAACGAAGTGCTCACCAGTACCTTCGGTTATTTTTATCCGAATACGGAAGAAGCCTTTTTTAAAGGAAATGTCGTTTACAAAAGCGATGATCTGAAGCTGACTACCGATACGCTTCATTACAATTACCTGGTTCATAAAGTGTTTTTCTACGGCCCAACTGTCGGGACGACCAAAGACTCGAAGTTTTATTGCGACCGGGGCTGGTATCATGTGCAAACGGAAGAAGGTTTGCTGACGCACAATGCAAAAATCGAGCAGGAACCGCGCGTAATTACCGGAGATAGTTTGTTTTATGCGCCTAAACGAAAATATGCTCTCGGAAAAGGAAATGTACAGATGATCGATACTGCTCAAAAAGTACAGTTTAACGCCGGGCATTTCACTTCAGACGGTAATTCATTGATGGATGTTCTGACGGATTTTCCGCTGATTCGCATCATGAAATCAAAAGACACCTTGTTTCTTCGGGCGGATACCTTGTTCCACTTAAGAGATACGCTGGAAAAAACACTTCGGATCAGAGGTGGTCGGGATGTACGCATTTTCCAGAATAAAATTCAGGGAGTGTCGGATTCACTCGATTACAAGAAAGCCGAAGGAATCATGGATTTGTGGGGGAATGCGCATTTCTGGAGTTACAATTCCGAATTGATCGGAGATACGATCCGCGTATTTTTGAAAAACGACACGCTGATCGAAAAGGCGCATCTTTATCCGAAAGCATTTGCCGCCAATGAACTGGATTCCGGAAGATACTACAATCAACTTTCAGGAAAAGAGATTTGGTCTTATTTCAAGAATAATGAATTGATGCGGTCGGATGTGATCGGTCAGGCGAAAACTATTTTCTATCCGGAAGAAGAAGTGAAGACGGATACGGCGATTGTCATCAAGCGAAAAGGCCTGAACAGAATCTTTTCGTCGGATCTGAGAGTTTATCTGGATAGCGGGGAAGTGGTCGGAGTGACCTATGTAAATCAACCGGACGGGAAGTTCTATCCGATCAACCAAATTGATCCTGAAGAACAGTTTTTACCCGAATTTAAATGGAATCCGCTCCTTCGCCCTAAAACCTGGCAGGAATTGTTGAAGCCACGGGAAATCATCAAGGAAGAAGAAGTGAAGAAAGATCCGGATAAACGAGAGAAATAAACTTAATTCAGTTTGGATAACTTTCCGAAAGCATCTACCCGATAGTTGACAAATTGATCATTCAACTCTTCGATAACGATTTTTTCTTCCGGTTTTACCTCAAAAAAGCGAAAATCAGTAAGTAGTTTTCCGTTTCCGTCCATGAGTGCAAAATTGTAGATACTGGAGGAATTCTCCTCGCTGTTGCCTTTTCTCTGAACGGCATACAACTGGTTTTGCTCTTCCGAGATCAAATGGATCACTTGCTGAAATTCATTGCCGCCGATTACTTGTTTGTTCAGATTCAGAATGCCCATAAACTTCTCTTCCAGAGTTTCAGAATCGATCTCTGAATCCATACTTGACACCAATGAGTCGTATTGAGAAAGTTCATTCGGACGTTGAGCAATTCCAAGCTTCGGAAGGGTTGAAGCCAGTGTTTTTCTCAGATTCTCACCTGCTTCAAAAACAAATTGCCCGTTTCCGACAGAATGAATGCTTTTGAAGATAAATGGAAAGAGGATGATGCCGTTTTTATCAATGATGCTTGTTTGATTGTGAAAGAAAACCTGCGCATAACCGTAAGAAAAATCATCGGCTGAGGTAAATTGTTCCTTAATCTCAAAATCTCCTTTGCGATTGATGTAGCCGATTAAACCGGATTTACTTGCTGCAGCCAAACCTTCGGAAAAAGGACTCGCATAAGTAAATTCATGATCAACCACAATGTGGTTTTTCTTGCTGATAAAGCCGTATTTCCCTTTCAGTTTCGTCAGGTAAAGTCCCTCACTCGGAGCAGCCATTTCCTCATATTCAAAAGGAATGATAATTCTTCCGATGGTGTCGATTAACCCGAATCTTTTGTCGCTGTTCTGGGATGCAATGATGTATCCTTCGTCCAAAGCCAGAAGGCTGTTGTATTGGCAGGGAAGAATCTGCTTGAATTGCCGGTTGTAATACCCCAATGAATAGGAACGTTCGTATCCGTTGGATTTATTGATTTTGAATACAAACAATCCCAAATGATTCTCTATGATTTTCGAATAGACGAAAGGAATGATCTCCTTTCCTTCTGCGGATTTCACTCCGACTTGTCCGGCTGCATTTTGTGCAATGACATTTGTTCCGCCAAAAACAGGTTTGTCTTCGCTCTCATCCTCAAATTGAGAGAAAGAGCCGAAAGATGTAATCAGAAAACAACAAATTAAAAAAGCCTTCATTAATGTTCAATTTCTCCTTTCTCTGAAAGTAAGATTGCAATTCCTCTGGTAGACTTAAACTTGGAAAAGATGATCACCATAATTACCGTAATCGGAACGCTCAGAAACATTCCCGGAAGTCCCCAGATGAAACCCCAGAAACCAAGTGATAAAATAACGACAATCGGGCTGACGTTCATGGTGTTTCCCATGATTCTCGGCTCCACAATATTTCCTGCAAGAAACTGAATGGATCCGGTGCTGAAAAGAATAATGAGCGATTCGCTGTACGTTCCAAACTGAATGATGGAGAAAAGCGCAGGCAAAAATGAGCTGATCAAAACGCCGAAGAACGGAATGAAACTGAACATGAAGATCAACAAGGCCCAAAAGAACGGAGCGTGCAGCCCCATCAGCGTAAAAATCAAATAACCGATACTCGAAGAAACCAAAGCGATCAATGATTTGATTCCAAGATAATTTGTGATTGCTTTTTCGATCCGGCGAATCACTTCGATGCGCTCATCATAAGCATTTTTCTCAGGAAACATCGCTTTTACCTTGAACTTAAAGGAAGATTCTTCCATGATGATGAAGAGCATGTAAATCAATACGATGATCACATTCGAAATAATGGTTTGCAGTGAGCTGATTGCGGAAGTAATGTATTTGCTGATCAGGTCGTTCGAATTGAAACTTTTGGTCAGATCCTCAATTTTATAGCTGGATACATGATCAAAATCTTTCAGAATGGCAGCGAAATTGGTATTGTAAACATCGTAATACTTGATCAGTTCCTGAATGTTTCTCTCAAAAATGAGCCCGATAACCCAAACGGATGAAAAAAGAATAGCCGAACTTAAAAGTGTTTTGAGCCATTTTGGGAAAAAGCGGTCTTTGAGTCCGATTACATAAAACAGGGAACGGATTTTCCGCATTAAAAGCCAGAGAATTGTTCCAAAAATGAGTGGAATAATGAGGCTTTGTCCCAAATAAAGTGTCACTACAACAATTGTACAAATGATCAAAGCATGGCTTGTCATTTGAACTTTTGAAATTTTTTGAGGGACTTTTTCCATATTTCCTTCGAAATTAAGAAAAAGCTTGTCTTGTTTTTATTTTTAGAGAATTATAACATGAAAAACGCCACTCATCTGTCGACGAATGGCGTTTCAAAGGTTTGAAGAAATAATTTATTTCAATAGTTCAATGACACCGGCAGCACCTTGTCCGGTTCCGACGCACATGGTCACAACTCCGTACTTTTGCTTTCTTCTGCGAAGTTCATTCAACATCTGAACTGTCAGTTTTGCTCCGGTACATCCAAGCGGATGACCCAAAGCAATTGCTCCACCGTTTACGTTAACAATGTCAGGATTCAGTCCAACTTCACGAATTACGGCTAAAGATTGAGACGCAAATGCCTCATTCAGCTCAAATAAGTTGATGTCGTTCAGCGTCAATCCTGCTTGTTTCAACGCTTTTGGAATCGCTTCAACCGGACCAATTCCCATGATTCTCGGTTCCACACCAACCACCGCGTAGCTGTGCAGACGTGCAATCGGTTCGATGTTCAGTTCTTTGATCATTTTCTCCGACATCACCATCACAAATGCGGCTCCGTCTGAAGTTTGAGAAGAGTTTCCGGCAGTTACACTTCCCAATGCGTCGAAAACAGGTCTCAATCGTGCAAGTCCTTCGATGGTGGAAGCACGCGGACCTTCATCCGTATCAACGATGTAATTCTTCACTTGTCGTTTTTCGTTTTCATCCAAAAAGATGTTTTCCACTTCAATAGGAACAATATCTTCTTTGAATCTTCCTTCAGCGATTGCCTTCAATGCTTTTTCATGAGAATGCAGCGCAAATAAATCCTGATCTTCACGAGTCACGTTGAATTGTGTTGCAACAGCTTCTGCCGTTAGTCCCATTCCCCAATACCAGGTTGGGTTTTCCTTCCCGATTTTCGGGTTGGGAACAATTCTCCAGCCGCCCATTGCCATCACTGACATGGATTCAACACCACCGGCAATGATACAATCTGCCATTCCGGCTTCAATTTTCGCCTGTGCAATCGCGATGGTTTCCAAACCGGATGAACAGTAACGGTTTACCGTCATTCCCGGAACTTTGTCCGTTTTCAATCCCATCAAGGAAATCAAACGACCCACGTTCAATCCCTGTTCTGCTTCCGGAGTTGCATTTCCCACGATGACATCATCGATCCGGGTTTTTTCTACTTGTGGTACACTTGCCACCAAATGTTCAATGACACGTGCCGCTAAATCATCAGGCCGGAAGAATCGAAATCCTCCTTTCCCTGATTTTCCTACTGCTGAGCGGAATCCCGCTACGATATATGCTTTGTTTGACATGATATTTTCTTTTTTTGAGTGATTTGCTTCCCTCTTTTAAAGGGGGAGATAAATCAATTTCTAAGTATTTTCCCGGATTTCACCAAACTCTCCAATCGTTCAAGTGTTTTGCGCTGTTGGCATAATTCCACGAATGCTTTTCGCTCCAAATCCAATAAATATTGTTCCGAAACGACGGTGTTTTCGCTTAAATCACCGCCACACATCACCCAGCCGAGTTTTTCAGAAATCACCTGATCGTGCTCAGACATGTAATGTCCGGATTTCATGGAGTTTGCTCCGACGTAAATGATTCCCAAACCTTCCTGTCCTAAAACAGTGATGTTTTTCTCTCTTTTCGGTGCGATATAACCCTTCACAGCTAATTCCAAAGCGGCAGCTTTTGCGCGTGTCAATTGATATTCTCTCGAAACAACCACTTCATCCGTTCCCGGACGCAAATAACCCAAATCAAACGCTTCGTATGCCGAAGTGGATACTTTCGCTTGTCCGATGGAAAGGAAACGTTCGCGCAGACGATTGATCTTGATATCTCCGTCTTTCAATTCTTCCGAGAATCTTTTTGCAAATTCTTTGGAACCACCTCCGCCAGGAATCAGTCCGACACCGAATTCAACCAAGCCCATGTACAATTCTGCATGAGCAACCACTTTATCTGAATGCATGGATAATTCACAGCCACCACCCAATGCCATATTGTGAGGAGCTACAATTACCGGAATATTCGAGTAGCGAACACGCATCATCGTATCCTGGAATGATTTCACTGCGAAATTCAATTCGTCGTAATCCTGTTCTGCGGCCATCATAAAGATCATTCCTACATTCGCTCCGGCAGAGAAGTTTCCTCCGGTATTGGAAATAACCAGGCCTTTGTATTCTTTTTCTGCAAGATCAATTGCTTTGTTGATTCCTTCGATCACGCCGCCACCAATCGTATTCATTTTGGTATGGAATTCCAAATTCAGGATTCCGTCTCCAAGATCTACCAAAGTTGTGTCTGAATTACCCCAAACTTTCCTGGATGATCTCAAGGCCTGCAGAGAAACCATTTCTTCCGTTCCCGGAATAATTTCGTAAGATTTACTTTGCTGATTATAGTATAAACGCTTTCCGTTTTCGGATTTGTAGAAACTGGTGAAACCGGCTGCTTCCATTTCGGCAACCCATGCCGGCAGTTTTTTGCCCGCTTTTTCAGTTAATTCTTTTCCTTGTTTGAATCCGATCACATCCCATGTTTCAAAAGGGCCTAATTCCCAACCGAAACCGGCTTTGATCGCATCGTCTATTTTGTATAAATCGTTTGAGATTTCAGGAATGCGATTCGTTACATAAGCGAACAATCCTCCGAATGTTTTGCGGTAAAACTCACCCGCTTTATCCATTCCCATGAACAACATTTTGGTACGCTGTTCCAGATCATCGATAGCTTTGGTCATTTCCAGAGTAGGGAAGGATACTTTTTTGCTTGGTTCATATTCCAGCGTTTTCAAGTTCAAGGCAAGGAATACTTTCTTTCCTTCTGCATCAACCGTTTTCTTGAAGAAACCTTGCTTGGTTTTACTTCCCAACCACTTGTTCTCGACCATTTTCTGAACGAAAGCAGGAACTTCAAATAATGCCTTTTCTTCGTCATTCGGACAGTTTTCTTTCAAGCCATTTGCCACAGCTACAAGTGTGTCTAAACCAACGACATCACACGTGCGGAAAGTGGCAGATTTTGGTCTTCCCAAAACCGGACCGGTTAATTTATCGACTTCTTCAATCGTTAAATCCATTTCTCCGACAGCATGGAACAAAGCCATGATGCTGAATACTCCGACTCTGTTTGCGATAAATGCCGGAGTGTCTTTACAAAGAACGGTTTTCTTTCCAAGAATTTTCGACCCGAAAGACATGTAGAAATCGATGATTTCAGGCGCTGTTTCCGGTGTTGGAATAATTTCCAGTAAAGGAAGATATCTTGGAGGGTTGAAAAAATGCGTTCCTGCAAAGTGTTTTTTGAAATCGTCGGATCTTCCGTCAAGCATCAAGTGAATCGGAATTCCGGAAGTGTTTGAAGAAATCAAGGTTCCCGGTTTTCTGAACTTTTCAACATTCGCAAAAACCTGTTGTTTGATGTCTAATCGTTCGATGACCACTTCGATGATCCAATCTACGTCGGCAATTTTTGCCATATCATCTTCGAAGTTTCCTGTTTGAATGCGGGAAGCGAATGATTTCCTGTAAATCGGAGAAGGATTGGAAGTCAGAGCAAACTGCAGAGCTTCATTCACAATTCTGTTTCTGACAGCTTTACTTTCAAGAGTTAATCCTTTTGCTTTTTCTGTGTCATTGGGCTCTTTTGGCAGAATATCAAGCAATAATACTTCACATCCTACATTGGCAAAATGACACGCAATTCGGGATCCCATCACTCCGGATCCTAAAATGGCCACTTTTTTAATGTGTCTATTCATAATTGATTCTTTTTATTAATTCTGCCGTGACTAACCTTGTATTATTTCACAGCAATTTCTTATTTATGACTGCGCTAATGCTTGTCTTTTATCGAAAGCAGCTCTGAACTGCACTGACGTTTGTTCTTATGGAAAGCTTTGCTTTCTCTTACTCTGATGCATTTGAATCTTCCTCATCCATGATCGTTTGAATTTGGTTGATGACAGATTCGAAAATTTCAATGTGTTCTTTCGGGATTCGCTCGATGACCTTGTTGTTGAATTCAAACACAACATCACGGGCGATGTAACGTGCTTTCAAACCTTCGTCGGTTAAGAAAATACGAACGATTCGCTTGTCCAGTTTGTCTTCTTCCCTGCGAATGAATCCTTTTTCTTCCATCGTTTTTAATGTTCTGGAAAGACTGGTAGGTTCCATTCCCATGCGGGGACCTAATTGAGTGCTTGGAGTTCCCTCTTTATCTACATGAAGAAGGATGAAGCCAACAGACATACTGATTCCGTAGCTGTTAGCTCGTTGGTTATACATGCGCGACATTTTGTGCCATGTTAATCGAACATCTAAGTCGATAAGGTATTGGGGTTTATTTTGCATATTCTTTCACTTGATACGAATATACAAAACATTATTATGTATGCATAATAATTTATAGAATTTTTTTGAAAGAAATTACCAGATTTCAGGATGACGGAATACAGTTCCGCTAAATTTAGCAATAATTTTTTGATTTTGGTTGTAAACAATTGATTCATAGCGTCCAATTGTTTTTCCGCAGTTTATTTCCTTACAGATGACAAGCAGTTCATCGCCTGCGAAAACCGGTGCGATGTGTGCGATTGAGGTTTCTATGCTGACTGCTTTTTGTCCGCGGCTGTTTGAAGCAAAAGCCAGCGCTGAATCAGAAATAGAGTAGGAGATTCCTCCGTGAGCGGTTTGATGCCCGTTTAGCATTTCGGGGCGTACAGTGGTGGTTAGTTTGCAGAATCCGGGTTCAATTTCAAGAATCCGGATGCCTAACCACTGGGAAAAGGCATCCGAATTCATCATTTCATTTACGATATCCTGGGGACTTTTCATTTAGTCTAAAGATCTTGAAAGAAGTGAAATCATTGCTAAAATAACGATGAATAACTGCGTTGCGGTTTCGTCATCCAATGTAACACCGTCAGCATCCTCCATTCCGATTTCCATAGCCATGAATTTTACCAGATCCGGTTGATCTGAAAATTCTTCCAGAATACTTTCGTCTTCGTTTTCGAAATACTCATCCAGTAATTGGAAATAAGGCTCTTCGAATTCGTCGATTAATTCGTCCGTAACACTTTTCGGGTTCAATCCTGCTAAAGAATAAGCTTCCAAAACTACCGTGAAGTAATAAATCAGTAAGCTTTCCAATCCTTCATTTTGGTATTCTTGTGCTGCAGACATGATATAACCCAAAAGAACCGGTTGCGCGGTTGTTTGCGTTTCGGATAATCTGTCTAATGCGTTGTCGTCTAAACTATCAACTTTTTGGATAGCCGCTTCAATATGTCCTATGGAGACTTGTGCCATGTTTTTAAATTGTTTGATGCAAATGTAATTTAATCTGCTGAATTCATTGGTATAAACAGCCTGATCAAGATCGGTAAAAATCAACAAGTCTTTGAATCGGATAAATATTATCTTTGAACATGGCATATTTTACAAAAGACTATCTTGATTTCTTTATTGAACTGGCTGCAAACAATCATAAGGAGTGGTTCGATTTAAATAGGAAACGATATGAAAGTTCAGTAAAGAAACCCTTTGCGGACTTTGTTCAGACTTTTATCAATCATTTGGCAAAGTCTTATCCGGATTTTAAAGATTTAACTGCATCTGAATGTATTTTCAGGATCAACAGGGATATTCGCTTCTCAAAAGATAAAACGCCTTATAAATTATTGTGTTCCGCAGTAGTGGCTCCAAGCGGAAAAAAGTCCAAAAGCATTCACGGGGTTTATTTTGAATTTGGTCCGGAAGCAGTTCGTGTTTATGGCGGAATTTATGAGATTGATAAAGATGATTTGTATGCGGTTCGTGAAGGAATAGCATTGAATCAAAAAGAGTTTGATAATCTGATTGCGGATAAAACTTTTGTGGATGTTTTCGGAGAAGTGCGCGGTGAGAGAAACAAAATTGCTCCAAAAGAACTCAAGGAAGCGGCGGAAAAGCAGCCTTACATTTTAAATAAGCAGTGGTATTTTATGACTGAATTTGATTCGGACTTAATTTTGCAGGATCATTTATTGGAAACTCTCGACAGTTGTTTTCAAGCAGGATTGCCACTGGAAACATTTTTCAATAAATTCATTCAAAGATCATAATTATGAATAAGTATTTCGGACTTTTTGTCTGTTTAATTGCAGGAACTTTTTCGTTTGCTCAGAAGAAACAATTAACGCTTTCAGATGCGGTATTGCAGCAAAACCGAGCATTCAGAGATGAACAATTTAATGCTTTTACCTGGATTCAGGGAACGGATTCCTATGTATATCTGAGTAATAACTATCAGACAATGTATATGGGTTCTGTCAAGAAAACAGAGCCTGAGCAAATTTTGACAGTGCAAGCTGCGAATGCTGCATTGGGTTCGCAGTTGTATAACTTCTATGGTTTTTCGTTTCGAAATGCAGATGAATTGTTGCTGACGGATGGGAATAATTACTACAACTTGAATTTGAAAACAAAAACCGGCTCCAAGTTGGTTTCTGTACCGGAAGACGGTGGGAATGCAGAATACGAGACAACCACTGGAAGTGCAGCTTATACCGTAGAAAACAACTTGTGGATTGTTAATTCAAAAGGTGAAAAGATTGCTGTTACAAAAAATACGGATAAAAATATTGTTTCGGGTCAAACCTATGCCAGAAGCGAATTTGGTATTACGGATGGTATTTTCTGGTCCGGAAAAGGTGGTTATTTAGCATTCTATCAGAAGGACGAGACGGATGTGAAAGAATATCCGCTTGTTGATATTATGAAGGTTCCGGCTGAATTGATGAACATTAAATATCCGATGGCGGGACAGGGATCTGAGAAACCTAAAGTTGGAATTTATTCCGTGTCTGACGGGAAAACAATCTTCATCACTCCAAAAGGGGGGAAGGATAGTTATTTGACGAATCTAAACTGGACACCGGACGAGAATTTTGTGTTGGTGGCAGAAGTGAACCGGGAGCAGAATCATATGTGGTTAAATCAGTATGAAGCAAAAACCGGGAATTTTGTCAGAACGATTTTGGAAGAGCAAAATGATAAATGGATCGAACCGGAGCATCCAGCATTTTTTCCATTATCTAATTCGAACAATTTCATTTGGATTTCGGAACGAGACGGATTTAACAACTTGTATTATTATTCAATAGACGGGAAGCTGATTAAACAATTAACAGCTAATAAATTTGTAACAAAAGAGATTCTGCAATCAATTAACAAAGGAAAAGAAGTTGTTTTTGCGGCAACCGGAACCAGTGCTTTGAATACACTTTATTATGCGGTTGATCTGAATGGAAAACAACGTTGCTTGACATTGGAAGAAGGGACGCATTCGATTGCAATTAATGAAACCGGGACTTATTTTCTGGATTCCTATTCGTCTCATTCAGTTCCGGGAAAGGTAGAATTGAAAACAATAGCAGGGAAAATTGCAAAAACCTTATTGATATCAAAAAACAAGCTGGAAGAAGTAGCGATCGGGACAGCTGATATTGGTCAGATAAAAGCAGATGATGGTTCCGTGTTATATACAAGATTGATTAAGCCAAGCAATTTTGACCCCAATAAAAAATATCCTGTGATGGTTTATGTTTACGGAGGTCCGCATGCGCAAATGATCACAAATTCGTGGTTGGATGGCGCTAATTTATGGATGTACTGGATGGCAGAACAAGGGTACTTGGTATTTACATTAGATAATCGTGGATCGGGTGAGCGCGGATTTGGGTTTGAAAGCCAGGTTCACAGACAATTGGGAACAGTAGAGATCAAAGATCAAATGAAAGGAATTGATTATTTGAAATCGATGGCTTATGTAGATACATCGAGATTTGCGGTTCACGGATGGTCTTTCGGAGGATTTATGACGACTTCTTTGATGTTGAAGCAGGCTGAAACATTTAAAGTAGGAGTTGCCGGAGGACCGGTAACAGATTGGAAATACTACGAAGTGATGTACGGAGAACGCTATATGGATCGACCGGAAGAAAACCAAAAAGGATATGAAGAAGCGTCTTTATTTACCCATGCGAATAAACTGAAAGGCGATTTGTTGCTGATTCATGGTACAGTAGATGATGTAGTTGTTCCGCAGCATAATGACGCCTTGCTTAAAAGATTTATTGAATTGGGAATTCAAATAGATTTCTTCCATTACCCGATGCATAAACATAATGTGATCGGGAAAGACCGGGTTCATCTGATCCAGAAAGTCTTAGATTATATCATTGAACATAATAAATAGAGGAGAAGAGGAGAAAAAATCTCCTCTTTTTTTTGAAACCCGGAAAAATATGACTAAATTAGTCATGATTAATTGAGTCATGAAAAATATTATTCAAACAGCAAGAAAAAAGAAAGGAATGCGTTCCCGTGAGTTGGCAAACTTACTTGGAGTGGATCAATCTTTGATCAGCAAATTTGAAAATGGCAAACGAATCCCTACAGAGTCTCAGATTGCAGAATTGGCAAATATCCTTTCAATTGATTTGAACGAATTAGTGAAAGTCTGGTTGAAAGAAAAGGTTTTGATGGAGGTTAGGCAATATCGATTTGCTGATGAGGTTTTGGAAATGGTTCAGGAAGAACTTGCCAGTTATCGCCCAAAAAGAAAATTTGAAGACCTGTCTATTGAAAAGACTCTTGCCGAAATTGATGATATGAAACGCGAGTTAGATGTTATTCGATCATTTGAAAACCATCGGATTACAGAAGCCTTGGAATTGGAGTATACTTTTGAAAGCAATCGGATAGAAGGAAATACCCTGACGTTGCGGGAAACTGATTTGGTTATCAATAAAGGACTCACTGTTTCAGGAAAAAGTATGCGTGAGCATCTGGAAGCAATCAATCATGGTGAAGCGATTCATTACGTGAAAGATCTGGTTTCAAAAAATGCAGTTATAACCAAAAGAGAACTTTTAAGTATCCATAATCTTATTCTTCGGGGCATACACCCTGATGAAGCCGGGAAGTTCCGAAGGATTCAAGTGATGATACAGGGAAGCGGTCATATGCCTCCGGCACCTTATCTTGTCGAGAAGCAGATGGAAGACTATTTTATTTGGTATGAAAGAAACAGAGCCGCGCTGCATCCGGTAGTATTGGCTGCGGAAATGCATGAGCGCTTAGTTACGATTCATCCGTTCATCGATGGTAACGGGAGAACTTCCCGTTTGATAATGAATATGATTTTACTGCAAAACGGGCTTGTGATTGCAAATATCAAAGGAGATAATTCTTCCAGATTTGCCTATTATGAGGCGCTTGATGATGTGCAAACATCTGGAAAAAAAGATTCTTTTATCCGTTTTGTAGCAGAAATTGAAAGACAGAGTCTTGAAAGGTACTTGTCAATCCTGAAATAATACTCTTCAGAATTTCACAGAAAATGACACCGAATATTCCTGATTTATTCTGCGCTTTTCTTTTTGAATCTTATCTTTGTTGGAAAAATACTCCAAATGTCAGATATTCTTTCAAAGACCATGGAATCTACTATTCGTACAAGCAAAGATGTTTTGTTGAAAGCATTTCGTTTAATGGCTACAGCAAAAACGTTGGCTGAGAAATATGAAGTAAACAAAGAAGTTACGGCAAAATATGTGCATGCAACCTCACGGGGGCATGAAGCAATTCAGTTGGCTGTTGGTTTGCAGTTGAAACCACAGGATTGGGTTTCTCCATATTACCGTGACGATAGTATTCTTTTGGGAATTGGCATTACTCCTTATGAGTTAATGCTTCAGGTATTTGCAAAGAAAGACGATCCGTTTTCAGGAGGAAGAACTTATTACTCGCATCCGTCATTGAACCGCGATGATATGCCTAAAATTCCGCATCAGTCTTCTGCAACAGGAATGCAGGCAATTCCTACAACAGGAATTGCGATGGGAATCCAATATAAAGAGAAACTAGGCCTTGCTGAAGATTTCAATGGTGAGAATCCGATTGTGGTTTGTTCCCTTGGAGACGCTTCCTGTACGGAAGGAGAAGTTTCTGAAGCTTTTCAAATGGCTGCGTTGAAGCAATTTCCGATTGTTTATCTGGTTCAGGACAATGGTTGGGATATTTCGGCAAATGCTGCTGAAACAAGAGCTCAGGATATCACGCATTACGCACAGGGATTTAAAGGAATTGAAGTTCGAACAATTGATGGAAGTGATTTCGATTTGTCTTATCAAACGGTTCAGGAGGTTTTTGAAATCGTTCGAAAAGAAAGAAGACCATTCATTATTCATGCGAAAGTTCCGCTTTTGGGTCATCATACTTCTGGTGTAAGAAAAGAATGGTACCGCGATGATTTGGAAGAAGCGGCTACCAGAGATCCATATCCGAAATTGAAAGAAATTATTCGTGAGCTGGAAGGTGAAGCTGATATCATCAATATCGAATCTGATGCACGTAAATTGGTTGATGCGGATTACGATAAAGCTTTGAATGCTGAAGAACCAATGCCTTCAAGTGTTACTGATTTTATTTTTGCTCCGACTCCGGTTACGGAAGAAGTTGGTGAACGTGAACCATCCGGGAAAAAGAAAACTGTGATGGTGGACAGTGCTTTGTTTGCTGTTCGTGAAATCATGTCTCAGCATCCGGAAGCATTGTTGTACGGACAAGATGTTGGAGGAAGATTAGGAGGGGTTTTCAGAGAAGCGGCTACATTGGCTCAGACTTTTGGTGATGACCGGGTATTCAATACTCCGATCCAGGAAGCATTTATTATCGGTTCAACGGTAGGAATGTCTGCTGTTGGATTGAAACCATTCGTAGAAGTACAGTTTGCAGATTACATTTGGCCGGGTCTGAATCAATTGTTTACAGAAGTGTCCCGTTCAAATTATTTGTCTAACGGAAAATGGCCGGTGAGTTGTGTGATTCGTGTTCCGATAGGAGCTTATGGTTCCGGAGGGCCTTACCATTCATCAAGTGTGGAGTCTGTTTTGGCAAATATTCGCGGAATTAAGGTGGTTTATCCTTCTACAGGTGCTGATTTGAAAGGTTTGTTGAAAGCTGCTTATTACGATCCGAATCCGGTGGTTATTTTGGAACATAAAGGACTTTACTGGTCAAAAATTCCGGGTACGGAAGGTGCGATGTCCATTGAACCGGATGAAAATTACATGATTCCGATCGGGAAAGCCCGTATTGTTCAGGAAGCTTCGGATTCTGCAATTGAAAAAGGCGAGTCATGTGTTGTGGTAACTTACGGAAGAGGTGTTTACTGGACTTTGGAGGCTTCAAAACAGTTTGAAGGGAAAGTGGAAGTATTGGATTTGCGTTCGATTAATCCATTAGACATGGAAGCTGTTGCTGCTTCTGTTGAAAAACACGGAAAAGTGCTTTTGGTTACCGAAGAATCGGTGGAAGCTTCATTTACACTTGGTTTGGCAGGAAGAATCCAACGCGATTGTTTCATTCATCTGGACGCGCCGATTGGAATTGTTGGTGCAATTGATACTCCTGCAATTCCTTTGAATTCAATTTTAGAAGCGGAATTGCTGCCGAATGCAGAGAAAGTGAAAACAGCATTGGAAAAATTGATCAACTATTAATCAATGAATCCGAACCACCCGCCTAGAGTAAGAGCAATGTTAGATCGGATGCAGCTGATAAAAACAGATGTGTCCGTTGCAAAAATGTCAATTTCATTAGATGGAATTCAACATTTACCTGAAATATCAGAGCTTAAAAGTTCATTGACGCAAGATGATGCCGGTAAGTTATTGGCGGCATTGCATCATGCATTTGTTCAGCAGGACCTTACGAAAGTGAGTGCTTTGTATTCTTATGTTGTTCTGTTTTCTGAGACCCAGCAACAGGAAATCCGCAAAGAGACGATCCATGAATTTCATCAGTTTTTAGACCTTCAAAAGAATGATGTGGAGTTGTCTGCCATGTATTTGCATGCCGGATTTGCTAATATGATCAATCAATTGAATGATATTGAGTTGGTCAATGCACAGTTTAAACTGTTTGAAAGATATTTTTTAGACTCGAATGACCGCAATGGAAAACGGATTGCCGGAATCCAGCGCAATTTACCGTTGAGCAGCGATCAGAAAAGTTTGGTTACCGATTATCTGAATCAGATGAAAGCGGAAAATGAAAAGGCGGAGAAGAAGGATAATACCAAAACAATTATTCTGATTGTTGTAACCATTTCCCTGATTCTGCTTCGGATTGCATTGCGCATGTCTAAATAATCGACTTGTAAACAATTCCGGTTTTATAAATAATTGAGCTTCGAAAGAAAAGAGTTTCAATAGCCCTTACTTTTATATTGAGTAAGTCTATGAAAATCGGAAGCATACATACAGTTGGCGCTATTGCGCAATTCCTGGGAAGACAGGTAGTCGGGGATGAATCTTTGATCGTAACCGGAATTAATGAAATTCATCGTGTTGAACCGGGAGATCTGGTTTTTGTCGATCATCCGAAATACTATGATAAGGCATTAAATTCTGCTGCAACTTTTATTTTGATTGATAAAGCAGTGGATGTTCCGGAAGGAAAGGCATTGATTGTTTCTCCCGAACCGTTTGACGATTACAACAAGCTAACCCGAAAGTTTTCTCCATACAGACCGCAAATGTCTATGACGGGAGAAAACTGTCAGATTGCTGATTCGGCACACCTTTCCCCCAATTGTTTTATCGGACATGATGTAATTATCGGTGAAAACGTGATTATTCATCCCGGAGCTTATATTGGAGACGGAACTGTTATCGAAGAAAATGCGATTATCGGGCCAAATGCTGTGATCGGACATTATGCCTTTTATTTCAAAAAGAAACCTTCCGGTTATGACAGAATGCACAGCTGCGGATTTGTTTACATTGAGAAAAATGTAGAAATCGGTGCCGGTTCTACGATTGATGCGGGTGTCAGTGCAATAACACGAATTGGAGAAGGAACTAAAATTGATAATCTGGTTCAAATCGGTCACGATACGATTGTTGGAAAAAACTGTCTTTTCGCTTCTCAAGTAGGGATAGCTGGCTGTTGTAATATCGGAGATAATGTCACTTTGTGGGGACAAGTCGGATGTGCATCAGGAATAACGATCGGAGATGGAGTGGTTGTTCTTGCTCAATCGGGAATTGCCAAATCACTGGAAGGCGGAAAAACGTATTTCGGAAGCCCTTGTGACGAAGCTAAAATAAAAATGAGAGAACTAACTGTTTTGAGACGTCTTACGGAAAGCGGAGGGAAATAATCATGGAAGTCGAAACACGCATAGCGAATTTGGAGTCACAAGTTGAGTTAGGTGAATTTCGGCTTAACTCATTGCTTGAACTAACGCGTGCGATTGCAACAAATCAAAGCGTGGACCAAATTGTCCGCTTGTTTGAATTTGTGATGCGAGAACAACTTGGTTATGACCGTTTTTTGCTTTTTAATAAAGAAAATGGCTGGAGTTCTCTTCTGAAAGTAGGGCTGAAAAGCAAAATCAAAGATATTTCGATTGAAAAAGAACTTTATCGTTTTCGTGATATTACGGTAATTGAATCCAGCTATTCTGCAATTCTGGATGAGTTTGATATTATCGTCCCCGTTTTTCATAAGGATAAACCTTTAGCCTATCTTCTGATTGCCGGAATTGAGGGAAGCGGAATGAAAAAGCATGAAACTTTGGCGGATATGCGTTTTCTGCAGACATTGACCAATATGGTGGTAATGGCTATTGAGAACAAGCGCATGGCCAAGGAAGAATTGAAGAGAGAACGCCTGAAAAAAGAGCTCGAAGTTGCTTCTGAAATGCAGAAACTGTTGTTTCCTTCAGATTTGCCATCGAACAGACAAATGGATATTTCTGCCAAGTATATTCCGCGGCATGAAGTTGGGGGAGATTACTATGATTTCATTCCCTTGGGAGATAGTAAATATGTGATCTGTATTGCGGATGTCAGTGGAAAAGGAATCAGTGCGGCCATGTTGATGGCTAATTTCCAGGCTACCATTCGCACATTTTATTCTACGGTATACCAAATACAACAGTTTTCACTGGAGTTTTTGATCGAAGAACTCAACAAAAAAGTAATGACGAGTGCAAAAGGAGAAAAATTCATCACCTTCTTCATTGCCGTTTACAATGCCGAAACCAGGGAATTGGATTATGTCAATGCAGGACACAATCAACCGATTATTACCAACGGAAAAGAAAAGAAGCTTTTGGATATCGGTTGTGTGGGATTAGGTATGTTTGATGAAATGCCCTTTATTCAGGTCGGTAAAGAAATCCTGAAACCCAATACAACACTGATCTTGTATACGGACGGAGTCGTCGAATTGGAAGATGAAAAAAATTGCCATTTCGAACTGGAACGTTTAATCAAAATCTATCATAATTTCTACCGACTTAGTATGGAAGATATGAATAACATCTTGTTCTCCAAATTGGATGAATGGCGCGGAAACCGCAAGTTGGTAGACGATACCGCGATCTTTTCCTGTAGATTCTTTTAGTCCTTTTGCTGTATTTGAAAATGCAAAAAGTAAACCTTATCTCATCAAATACATTTTTCCGAAGTTCTTTTTGAAATATTGATCGGCACCTGATTCTCTGTGCTTGATATCTTCCCCTTGAATTTTTGCCTTTACCTGATACAAATAAACGCCATTTGCCAACGGATCACCAAATTCATCTTTTCCATCCCAGGCATAATCCGTGATATTTCGACCAATCCGGATCAATCCCAATTCATCTTCCGTAATTTCTCTGATCACCCGGCCTGATACAGTCATGATTTGTATGATGATATCATCGGGAACTTCTGTACCAGTTAACGTAAACACAAAACGCGTGCTGGTAGAAAACGGATTGGGATAGTTCATCATTTGGGTGATGGAGGATTCCCGGATAACTTCAAAATTCACTCGGTATTCGTAATCACCGGAAATATTTCCCGAACGGTCACTTCCCTGAACGAAAAGTTGATACATTCCATCCTGAAGGAACTCTTTCGGGTAAACGATCTTAAATTTCAGGTTTTGACTCGTAGCCGGATACCATTGTAGAATGGTGTTTCCGGAAGCATCAATAAATGGAATGCGTTTCTGAATTCCATCCGGACCTGTTAAATAAATTCCGAATAATGTGGTGTCGGAAATGTTATCCATGATCCAGTAAGGATTGTCATCCTTTAAGGTAATGAGGATTTCACTTGTAGGATCCACAATGTCTCCGTTCAGAATATGCATTCCGTTGAAGGTCACATCCAAAATAGGATTTTTATCATCTGCAACCACGAAGACAGGAAGCTGTAAAATATTGTTGTAGTGATGTTGCTCCAACTGATCGGTCTGAACCAAAGAACCATTGACGTATGGATTCACTTCCATCCAAAGAGTGTTGTAGCCCGGAGTTCCAATCGAACTGAAATGAATGGTATCTCTCAGGGTTTGATTTACTCTCAGGGAGTCTTGTCTCGGATATGGAATAATGTGCTGAATGTGATTCTGGTTATCAAGCCAGTAATTGATCAATAGAGAATCCATTGGGAATTGACTGACATTTACTACGTCGACGGCAAAGGCATAATCCTGACCTTCATAAATAGTATCTCCTGATGACGAGTAGTATCCATTACTTCCGTCAATGGCAGCTTCGGGAACCGGTTGATACAATACGTGAATGCGGTCAATTTGAGCTGGAGTCAGATTTGTTTTATCCGAGTTCATAATTCCAATTCTGATTCTTGGAAACTGAGCTGCATCTACGATGTTTTGCAGGTTGATGATAGAATCATAAGGAGTGAAAACAGTGTCAATGATTCCTGCCGGAGCATTGGATAAATCGTATCTTTCAATAAAGATCCGCACGCTGTCCGTTGAAGGAGATTCCAAAGAATCTCTTTTCCAGTAAAGTGTTTCCCACTTAAATGCAGGACCGATTTGAGGCGTTTTCTCAACACCGATGTATGCCGGTTTCAGTACATCAACGTCAATTTTTATTTTCGCAACTCCGGCCGGAAGATCATTTGTGATCTCGCTGTCTGTCCAGAACTTGACCTGATTCATTGCTGTGCTCCCTTTCTTAAAGAAAAGCGCAAAGGGTTTGTCCGGTTGTGTACTGTTAACCGACGGAAAGCCCAGGTTTTGAAACATCGTGTAGACACTTGGATTATTAGCTGTCCAGGAGCTGAAATAAGTCGTAAATGGCGTATACATCAAAACATAATTGCTATCGGGAATTCCGTTTTGAATCATGTTCATGAAATTTGCCATCGAAGCCGGGTCTGTTTGATTAAATGTAAAATAATACTCAAAACGATCTCTGCATCCTGTGCCGCCAGCACTTCCTAAATTGTTCAGATTACCGAAGTTCATGGATGGATCGTTATTGCTGTTGGATGGCGTTCCGTTTCCGCATCCGGGACAGTGTGTTTTCCATCCGTTCAAGGTAACATTATCAACAACTGCCACATAGATGTATGGATTGTACGCACAGGTTGCATAATCGACAAGACTGTGGTCAATGCTCCAGGAATTGAACAAGGATTCATAGGCATCCGTTGTTTCCATTACCTGAATACTTATTTTATGCCAGTCATTCAGAATGAAATCCCGTTTCCGAAGATTTCTGTTGTAATCAATTCCTGAAAAAGAGTTGTTCTTGAATTGGAAGAAGTGGTCTTGTCCCCAGCCCCATTTATTGGGAATATATTGGAATGAATATTCTGCCCAGTTCGGAGCAGTTGTATCAACAGAAACTCTCCAGAAGTAAACAGTGCTGTCTGTACAAACCAAAGGAAATGGACTGCCGCTTGCTGAAAGCCATTGATTCGGGGCAACTTCTTTGACACCACCTAAGCCGGTAACAGAGAATTTTCGCAGTTGCGGACTGTTATATGTATCGGTTGTATCCAGCTCAAACAAATAAGTGTTCATCTGCGCTATCGGATTAATCGTACTGGCTTTTACCGTTACCGTATCGTAAGGAATAACAGCATAATTATACGGCCATACAGGAAGCATTCCATCGATGTTCAGGAAGAAATTAGCAGTAACCCGGTTGTTGGTGATTTCTTCGTATTCTTCGGCATAAACATTCGGAATATCTGCAGTAATGGTGAAGCTGTTTACTCCGGCGCTTATTGTAGCCTGAAGCGGGAATTTTTTTGTGATAGTAGTATCGTAGTTTAAGCGTGAAATAAACAATGACTTGACTGAATCTACGTTACTTCCCGGGAAATCGCGTCTGATTTCAACATAAACGGGTGTTTTAATGGAAGTCCCGAGATTTCGGATTGTAAATGTCAATTCGATACTATCGACCGCTAAATTGACATTATTCGGAGATAATTTAATATTTGAAAGCGGAATGTCAATTTCAGGAGCATTGCTGCCGTTGACTTTAATCATCGGATCGCCATGCAGCGTCATTTGCGTACATGTCGATTCATAATAGACGCTTCCAACTGCCAGATTGCTGTAAATCTGTTGCAAATGATAGATCGTGTTTTTGATCTGGTTTCCAAAAGTCCGGTTGTAATTTTTATAAGAAAATTCCCGGTAAAGTTCGGTTGAATAGATTGCCAAAGGAGAATCGTATCCAACTGAAATGGTCGATAGAAATGCAATCGCTCCTTCATTGGGAATGTTCACGAAATTTTCAGAAGTAGAAGTACCTGTTTTGAAGATATTCCCGTTGTAACAAGAGTTTCCGATGATGATCGGGTATTTTCCGGAGTTGTTCCAATTGCCCGGATCATCAATGTTGATTTCAAAACCGTTGTTCGAAGCAGCGGCATGTCCGAAAAAGTTCATGATCGATACTCCGTCTTCAATTTTCTGAGTCACACTATTAACTACGTTCGGATCTAAAGGATCACTGGATGTTTTAAAGTAATTGGTCACTTTTCCTGCAAAAAGGGTGTCTTCGGCAATGACTTTCATTCCATTCATGAAACTTTGAAACAAACCTTGTTGCAAAGCATCCGAACCTCCTACGAAATGCAGAATCTGTTTCTGCCAATTCATTGTTTCGGCAAAATTCAAGCCCAGGTTGCTTTGAAGGTTTTCGTATTGGATAATCTTCGAAAGATAATTCTCTAATTCCAAATTGGTCATTACAGAAATGCGCCCTGTGGGAACAAGCGGAGTCCATTTTGATTGAGGAATCAAACCTGCCGTAATGGCTACGTCACTTGCCGGAAGCCCAAGCGGTGGAACAAGACAGTGTGCATTACTCAGTGGATTGCTTCTTGTTTCGGCAACTGCAACTCCTTTACCGATTAGGAATAATCCTTCAGGTTTTTGAGTGCTGTTTTCATAGACGAAATGAGTAAATCTGCGAATGGAAATGGGATGTTTAATGATTCCTCCTCCGAATTGCAGATACAACTCTTCAATATTTGCCTTAATAACATTGTGTCCTCCTCCGGGAGCCGAAGATCGGTAATTTCTATAGGAATCCGTTCCGCTGGAAAGTACCGGATGGTAAACAAAAAGCAAGGCCGAATCCAGATTCATCGCGCTGAAATCCGTGAATGTTCCTGATCCGTTTACAGCTTGCATCGCATTTACACTTATCGCCGAATTCATATCAACGACCAACACCTCAGTTTCGCTTTTAGTCGGATGATTTGGAACAATGAATTGAACAAGTCCTCCGGAAACAGTTGGGATCTCAAATCGCGGAACAGAACCGAAACTTAAGATTAAAGGAGCGGATCCTGCATAATTTGCCAGATCTATGCGGCTTTTGATCGTTCCGTTCTGCACGAAAAAACGATCGGATCCTTGTCCGCTGCTGCTTGGAAGTCTGGGATAGGAAAGAGCTGCGTATGTGAAAATTTGCCGGTCGACAGAAACATCGAGATCCGCAATGATTTCATGATGAATATTACTTGTTCCGTTTGTCAGATCGGATGCCGAAAAAACAGAAGATGTTTTGACCTGATAATATCCGACGAAACTGGTGTCCTTAATTAAGAGGTTTCCGGCTCCGAAAGTCAATCTCAGGTGATGATTATGCCCTAACGGATTATTAAAACTTCCATAAGAATTAGATGAGACACGGCATTCCACTTTTACTGGAAGTGCACCCGGGCCGGTAAAAACGGCCGGAGTCGGTATGGGAATGTCTGACGAAACATTGGTTGAAACAGTGCTGATTTCAGGATTTCCGTAACCTTCTCCTCTGGAATAAATGGAGCCCGATGCTTGTCCTTCAACAAGACCTTCGCAATACGTGCTGGAGAAATTACTGCGGTATTCAGACCTGACGAAAGCGCCTGGAGTATAATTGGAATAATTTTGATCGGGCTGCAGTGAGAAACGAAGTCCGGTTCCTGAATTTTTCCATGAAAAGAAATAAGTGATTGTATCGCTGATCAAACTATAACCGGGGTTTCCCATTTGCGCGGGATTGGGATACATGGCCGAATCCAGCCAACCGTCATTGCGGTAGGCATAAAACAAGAAATAGTCTCCCGGATCAAAGGAATTGTCGCCGCCGTCAACCATGTAAACAGGAACTTCCTTATCCTTTCCGAAAATTTGAAAACTTGAAGGATTTACTCCTGAAACCGGAATGCTGTTGGCGTTTAATGTTGAGTAATCGACTTTGTAAAGACCGTTTTGAGCGATTTTGAAGCCGTAGTATTTTTGGGAAAAATCAATCCACTCATTTCCGTATGGCTGACTCCATGCAAAAACGAAAGGTATAAGCGTAAGTAGTATTAAGTAGAGTTTTTTCATAGGCTCTTCTTATTCATCTGTTTTTACTGCGTTTTTGGGTTTATTCAATGCCAAACGCAAGGAAATAACATGAGAATACAATGCTGTTGAAGCGTCACCAATGTCAGTAAAAGCATAATCTAAATATACAGCTTTAATATGTAATCCGATACCGATATTTGGTTGGATGGTAAGCTTCTTTGAGTCATCGAAATTTTTGATATACTGCATGTTGGAAATTCCGCCTCTCAAAGTTACCAGATCTTTAAAACCGAATGCGATTCCGAAATGCGGGTCAAAACTGACTACATTGGTTTTTAAAATCGTATTTCGTTTACCATCTGTGGTAATGTCCAGATCCAATTCTCCTGAAACATAAATTCCTTTCTTACCAAGCGGTTGTTTGTAGTAAGTTCCTAAAATGATTCGGGGAAGCGTCAATTCCAGTCCGTTTCGGGGAATTTCGTTTCCGGTAAGTGTAAATACTTCCTTTGTCTGATCATCCAACGTAAAGATCCACGCATTAAAAGTAGAAGTTACGTCACGGATTACAGCTCCGAATTTCAAACGGTCGCTTTTTTCATATGTCACTCCGGCATCCAGACCAAAACCCCAGGATTTTGCAAAATCTCCGACTTTACGATAAATCACTTTGAAATTTCCTCCCAAAGAAAGCCCCGGGATTTTTGTTTTACGGGCGTAGGAAAATAAAAAGGCATAATCCGCAGCAGTAAAAGTGGTAATCTTATCGTAGTCTATTTTTCCTTCGTTATCGATCAATTGAGTCGTGTTCGGAATGTCGTCTACCGCAAAACGGATCACAGAAAGTCCTACTGCACTTTTTTCGTCAATCTGATGCGCCAAACCTAAATAATCATATTTGGCGATTCCTGCAAAATATTCCGAGTGCATCAAGCCGATATCCAGCCACTTATTTGTTTTTGTCAATCCTGCAGGGTTCCAGTATCCGCTGTTTACTCCGGTTGTTTGAGCCACAACCGCATTGGAAAGACCAAGTGCTTCGGCACCAATACCGATCGCTAAAAATTCATTGGAATATTTCGGAGCCAGAGAACCTTGTCCAAACGAAAAGAAGGTGCAACAAAAGATGCAAACAATTAGGTAAAATCTCATAGTATTTAAGTTCCTCACGAATGCTATTAACTGCATCTTTTATAAAAAATTGTGCAATTGGTTGTAATATTGATTAAATCGAAGTGTAAATTTACACCTTTTCATAGTAAACGACCAACAAAATATTCATTACCCCGATGAAAATGTTCAATATCCCTAATTTATTTACTGCTAGTAATATGCTCTGTGGAATTTTTGCCATCATCTTAGCATTTGCAGGTAGAATTGATATCGCACCGTATTTCATTTTCCTGGCAGCAGTTCTCGACTTTTTCGACGGATTTATAGCACGACTTCTAAAACAGCAGGGAGAATTGGGAAAACAGTTGGATTCTCTGGCGGATATGATTTCATTCGGGTTGGCTCCGGGGATTATTATAATGGTAATATTAGTTGGTCAAACAACATTTATCGATTTTGAAAGCTTGTTCTGGCATGGGGAGTATGTAACGTCAACTACTCAGGTTGAAATAGTAAATGGGGATTCTTTCTTTAGTTTAGAGATGCTGACAGCTTCTTTGCATAGTTGGGGGAATTCGTTTTTTGAATGGAAAAACATTAATTGGTTGCCTTTTGTGGCGTTGATTATCCCGTTTTTCTCCATGTTCCGCCTGGCAAAATTCAATATTGATACGCGTCAATCGGAATCATTTATCGGGTTACCCACTCCGGCCAACACGATTTTCTTCATGGCTTTTCCGCTTTTGTTGTCTAAATATGGAACAACAAGCGGTTGGGAACACGATCTGATCATATGGTTGATTCAGCCGGTGGTTTTGATTCCGATTATTGTAATAATGTCGCTTTTATTGGTGGCTGAATTACCGCTTTTTGCGCTGAAATTCAAGTCTTTCAAATGGAAAGGAAATGAGATCAGATACATTTTCTTAATAAGTTGTGGAATACTTATTTCAACTTTATTGATTTGGTCCATTCCAATTATTGTACTTTTGTACCTGTTATTATCATTTATTCAACACATTCTTCGAAAAAAATCGAACGCATGAAATTCAAAGCTGAAATCGATGTGATGCCATTAGAGGCATTGTTAGACCCTCAAGGGAAAGCAGTTACTAACAGTATGCCGACAATTGGCCTGCCTGAAATTACAGGTGTGCGAGTTGGAAGACACGTACGACTTTTCGTGGATGCACCTTCAAAAGAAGCAGCAACTGAGAAAGTAGAGTTGGCTTGTAAGAAGTTACTTGCAAACCAAATTATGGAAAGCTATTCTTATACTGTAGAGGAGGCGTAAGCCATGAACCGGTATTTAGGTCGAAATCACATTGGTTATCAGGAAAGTGCTCTTGGTAACCATGTTTTTTTTGGAATAGACCCAACAACAAACCAACCGTTTGAAACCGCTTTTCATCAGGCAACTGCTCAGGAAGTAGACGAAGCGCTGGAAAAAGCAAAAAATGCATTTGAGATTTATCGTCAGATTTCAATAGAGAAACGCGTTTTCTTTCTCAAAGCAATTGCAACCAAACTTCGTCAGAATAAAGAAGAACTGATCCATTGGTTTTGTGCGGAAACCGCTTTGCCGGTAGATCGCGCCGAGACGGAATTCAATCGTTCCTGCTATCAGTTTGACTATTACGCACAAGCCGTTGAAACAGGATATGCTCTCGAAATAAAGATCGATTCTGCTAATCCTGACCGTTTACCCAATCCGAAACCGTCGCTGATGAAAATGAATGTTCCGGTAGGGCCTGTTGTGGTTTTCGGAGCGAGTAATTTCCCTTTTGCTTATTCTGTTTTAGGAGGAGATGTGGCCTCGGCACTTGCGGCAGGCTGTCCTGTGATTGTGAAAGCTCACGCCATGCATCCGCATACAAGTTCAATTTCGGCACGCTTGATTTTAGAAACAGCACAGGAGTGCGCTTTGCCGGATGGAATTTTTTCGCATTTACTTGCTGAGGATTTTACAGTTGGGCAGCAGCTTGTTCAGGATTCGCGTATCAAAGCTGTCGGATTCACCGGAAGTATCGGCGGTGGAATGGCTTTACAAAAGTTGATCAATGAACGGCCGGAACCAATTTCGCTTTATGCGGAAATGGGAAGTTCCAATCCGATTGTACTTACAAAAGAAGCATTGGTAAAACGGGGAAGTGAAATTGCAAAGCAGATCAGCGCTTCGGTTTTGTTGAATGCCGGACAATTTTGTACCTCTCCGGGTTTATTGTTTGTAGAAGAAACCGCAAATTTCAACCACTTTAAAGAAGAAACAGGACGCTTTTTTGCCCAAAGCGAATTACAGTGCATGTTGCATCCCGGTATTTCGAAACGCTATTTTGAGCGGGTTGAAGAACATGCAAAATCTGTCGAAGTGCTCTATAAAGGGAGATCTGAAGGAAATTTTATTCAACCTACATTGGCGGAAGTCGATGGAAATACTTTTCTGACAAATTCAAAAATTCAGGAAGAAATCTTTGGTTCTTATCTTACGATTATCGTTTGTAAAAACGAAGCCGAATTGAAATCGTGTATTGCATCGCTTCAAGGCCAGCTAACAATGAGTTTGTATGCAGAGCCGGAAGAAGAACTGGCAGATTTACTTTCCTTATTGAGCTTGAAAGCAGGACGAATTATATTCAATGGTGTTCCTACCGGAGTAGAAGTTAGTTTTGCACAGCAACACGGCGGACCTTTTCCAAGCAGCCTCAATTCCTACTTCACATCCGTTGGCTGGGATGCAATCAAACGCTTCCAAAGACCTGTAACTTTTCAAAACTTCCCGGAGGATTTTGAAACTAAAAAATTGAATTTCAACGCAAACGTAAATTTTTTACATTTTCTTAACGGAAAATACCAGTAAACCTATTGGCAGGTAGAATTAAAAACACGTTATTTGTCTCGATGAATTCCCTATCGTTCATTTAAGTTCTATTTTATATTTGTATTTAAATTTTAGATTATGTCAGAATTAGAATCAGGCTCAAAGAAAAACATGACACCGGTATTGACAGCAGTTATTGTGTTGTTGGTGGTTTTGTTAGGAACGATGACTTATTTGTGGAGTTCAAAAAACGGTGCTTTAAAGGAAGCGACTAAGAAAAATCAAGAGCTTCAGGCCGACATCGAGGAAATGAACAAAATGATGGCTCCATTCCTGGGAAGTGAAACGACAAACGATTTGATGTCGGATTTCACGAACATGATGGATACATATGATGCGCTTTTGAAAAAAGATGCATCTAAATCTGATAGCTTGAATGCTCAGAAAGACAAGATTCAGGGGTTGATTTCTGAGTTGGAAACAGCGAAGAAGAACGGTCGTGTTACTGCGTCTTTAATTGCAAAATTGAAGCGTGAAAACGAAACACTTCGTCAAATTATGATCAGCTATGTGAAGCAGATCGATCAGTTGAACACCATGAATTTGAAGTTGACTTCCGAATTGGATGAAACATCAACTCAGTTGGCTGAAACGAAAACAGAGCGTGACACTTATAAAGGTCAGGCAGAAGAAAGTGCCGAACAAGTGAAAAAAGGTTCGAAACTGGCTGCTTACGGGTTTACATCTACCGGTTTGCGAATGAAATTGAATGACACCACTGAGCCGACAACAAAAGCTCGTAACTGTGTTCAGGCAAAATCAACGTTTACAATCGGTGAGAATACGATTGCTACTGCAGGAGACAGAACGGTTTACCTTCAGATCATTGATCCGGACGGGAAAACATTACAAGGTCGTTCTGGTGGAACTTCAAGTAGTGCCGACGGTGGTAATTTTGTTTACTCTGCGAAACGTGATATTCAATACGCAAACAAATCAGTTGACGTAACGATTTTCTACGATTTCAACGGGGAAGAGCCTGTAAAAGGAAACTACAAAGTGAAAGTTTTTGTTGACGGACAAGCAATTGGTTCTGACAGCTTCACTTTGAAATAAATAAAGAAAATATGACAGCTCCGGAGTGAAATTTTCCGGAGCTGCATTTTTAACAATAAAAAGAGTAAACGTTGAAACGTTTTTAGGTAAATTAGATCCGGACCCAAGTCCAAATTAAAGTTAGGTAGATGACAAATATTTTTATCGCAAATCTCGATTGGGAGATTACATCAGAAGATTTGCAAGTAACGTTTTCAGCGTTTGGTGCAGTTCACTTAGCACATGTTGTGTTTGATGCTAAGACCAAGAAGTCAAAAGGTTTCGGCTATGTCGAAATGGAAAGTGCCGAAGAAGCAATTAATGCTATTCAGGCACTGAATGGCTTTGAAGTAAATGGTCGAAAGTTGGATGTGAAAATTGCATCTCCAAAAGCAAATCGTCCGAAACCGGAAGACAAACCGAAAAAACCGGCATTTGGTAACAAACCAGGTGGTTTTGGCGGTGGTCAAAAACGATTCAACAACAACGGTCCCCGACAAGGAGGACAAGGTGGTGGCGGTGGCTACAGATCAAATGATCGTAATTCATCAAGTGACCGCAGTTCAAGTGATCGTAATTCAAATTACAATAAAAGAGAAGGCGGAAGCTCAAACACAGGCTCTGGTTCAAGTTCCGGGTCTGGCTCAAATTCAGGGTCAGGTTCAGGTGAACGCCAGATGCGCCCTCGAAGAAAATTTGATAACTAGTTAAATTAAACCATGTCGGAAGCGATTAATCAAGGACATGTAGAAATGCATGTTGATGAATTCGGTATTGCTACTATCGAGTTCGGACACCCATTAAGTAATTCATTACCGGGTAAAATTCTTAGAAAACTGGCAGACACAATTACGGAAGCAGGAAATGATTCCGCTGTAAAAGTGATTGTTCTGAGATCCAGTGGAGATAAGGTATTTTGCGCAGGAGCAAGTTTTGATGAATTGATATCCATTCAGGATTTAGATACCGGAAAAGTGTTTTTCTCCGGTTTTGCTCAGGTAATTAATGCATGCAGAAAATGCCCGAAATTAATCATCGGCCGCATTCAGGGAAAAGCAGTTGGAGGAGGAGTAGGAATTGCTTCAGCAGTAGATTATTGCTATGCAACACGCTTTGCCGAAGTGAAACTTTCTGAATTGGCAGTTGGTATCGGTCCGTTTGTAGTTGGGCCTGCAGTTGAACGCAAAATGGGACTCTCTGCTATGTCTCAGTTGGCAATCAATGCTACAGAGTGGAGAACTGCCGAATGGGCAATGCAAAACGGTTTGTACGCAGATGTATTTGACGGAGAAGACGAGATGGATGAAGAAATCAATCGTTTATCACACACTTTGGCAAAATCAAGTCCGGAGGCAATGGCAGAATTGAAAAAGGTTTTCTGGAAAGGAACAGAGAATTGGGATCAATTGTTGTCAGATCGTGCTGCAATCAGTGGAACGCTTGTTCTTTCTGATTTCACGGTAAATGCGATTAATTCGTTTAAGAAAAAGTAACGGGATATTAAGACTTCAGGACATTAGGATTTTAGGACTGAATCAAAGTCTTAAAATCCTGATATCTTGAAATCCTGAAGTCATTTCAGTAATGCTAACAAAGCAAAACTGGCCAACCAATGCTCGCCCATGTAATCTCCGTCCACGATATTCTTCAGGGAAGTTTCAATGTGTTGATCAGCAATTGCATTCAGATGCGCAAGCTCCGGCAAGGTCTTCGTGATTCCGTAAATGCACCAGGCTCTGCTGAAATTCAAGCCATCCAAATGAACCAGATGTCCGTCAGAACGGTCGGATACTTTTCCGGGTTCCAAAGAAAATTTCTTGCTGAACAACTGAGGAGCAAAACCTTTCAGCCACTTTTTAAATTCATCTTTTGAAAGAATTCGTCGCATGATGTCTATTTCTTCGAAACCTCCGGAGAGAAAGTCATAACCGCTTGGTTCCAGATGCAAGGGGTATTTTTGGTCCTTGAAATAAAAATCCCGGGCTCTTTTTTCAATGACTTTCTTCAGGGAATCATTCGAATGGGCAAGCGCATAATCGTAAGCAAAAGTCAATCCGAAGGCTGTATTGATATGATCTCCGGAACGAATGGCATAATTCAGTTTGGGAAGAAAATCAATATATTTTTGGCAAAACAACTCTGAAAGCGGCTGGAGATTTTCACTTAATTCCTTTGCAAGCGGGTGTTTCCATGTTTCAAGCTCCAATTGCAGTTTCAAAAGCCAGTTCCAACCGTAAGTCCGTTCGAAAGATCCGTTGTTTTTGGTTTTGAAATAAGCAATCTCCTGTTTGATGTTGGCTTCGCTCAGATTGGTTTTTAAAACGCTCAGGATTGTGTCGTTGATCAAATCCGGGTATTCCTTCAGAAGCCGCACAATAAGCCAGTGTCCGTGTACGGAAGAGTGCCAGTCGAAACAGCCGTAGAAAGACGGGTGAAGGGCAGAAGGAGTTTTCAGATCCGTTCCGTCATTCAAAACCTGTCCCAATTTATTCGGATATTCTTGCTGAGCGCATTTCAGAGGAAGAGAAATGAGCCGTTTTGCCTCAGAAAGAGAAATCTGCTGTGAGAATGCGAATGATGAAATGAAGAGAAACAGGAAAGTCAGTTTTTTCATAGCTTGCGTTTCTTCAAATTTATTATTTTTCAACTTCTTGAATGTAGGATTTTAATCCTATATCTGAAGTAACTTTGTTTTTCAGGGCAGACACCATGGAGATTCAATTAGAGGAGCGGAAAATAATTCACATCGATATGGATGCCTTTTACGCTTCTGTTGAACAGATGGACAATCCTGAATTGAGAGGAAAACCATTGGCAGTGGGAGGAACCCGCTTGAGAGGAGTGGTTGCTGCGGCAAGCTATGAAGCGCGGAAATTCGGGGTGAGATCTGCTATGCCGAGCGCAACAGCTGCCCGACTTTGCCCTGATTTGATTTTTGTACGACCGCGTTTTGACAGGTATCAGGAAATTTCCCTGCAAATCAGAGCTATTTTTTACGAATACACAGATTTGGTCGAGCCGCTTTCTCTGGATGAAGCATTTCTGGATGTCACCTCAAACAAGAAAGGAATCAAATCGGCGACTTTACTTGCGCAGGAAATTCGAAGGCGTATCAAAGAAGAAGTAGGATTAACGGCCAGTGCCGGAATCTCGATCAATAAGTTTACAGCCAAGATTGCTTCCGATGTGAATAAACCGAACGGACAGCTCACCGTTCCTCCGAATGAATTGGAAGAGTTTCTGGAGAAACTTCCGATCGACCGGTTTTTCGGGATCGGGAAAGTGACAGCAACAAAAATGAAAGAACTGGGAGTGCGCAACGGAAAGGATCTCAAGCAAAAATCATTGGTTTTTCTGGTTCAGCATTTCGGGAAATCCGGACAGCAGTATTACAATATTGTTCGCGGAATTCAGACCAGTGCCGTGAAACCGAATCGTGAACGAAAATCGCTTGCAGTGGAACATACTTATGGGAGTGACCTGCATTCCAAACGGGCAGTTCTGGAAAAATTGGAACGGATTGCAGAAGAGTTGGAAACCCGTTTAGAGAAACGCCAGCTCGGAGGAAAAACGCTGACTTTAAAGATCAAATTTTCCGATTTCACACAAATAACCCGGTCGCACACGCGTGAACAGGAAATGAGAACTGCCGCAGATCTTCTTCCGGTTGTAGAGGAATTGGTGGCCGAAAATGAGTGGGAAAAACCCATTCGCTTATTGGGGTTGTCTTTGTCGAAATTTGCATCCGAAGAACCGAAAGTGGAAACACAGCTGACGATTCAATTTTAGCCCTGTTTACAAGCGGATTCGTAAGCCGATTCCTGCTCCGAAAGCTGAGTTTCTGCGGGTTGTAAAATCCCACTTTAATTGCTGGCTGAGTGCCTGATTGAAACTTCCGAAACCGAATAATTGGTAATTCCCGAAAATATAATGGAATTCAGGACGCAGCCAGACATTCCAGCCGAATGGGCGGAAGTTGGGAGCGCTGAAATTGGGAAGCGTTTGTTTTTTTGACATCCATCCATACGCGAATTCGGTTCCACCGGAGATCCGGAATTGGAATTGTTCACTTAAGGGAATAGAAAACGACAATCCCAAAGGTACGATGATTGAATTTACCTGATAAGTTTGAGTTCCTGTTCGGTGATTGATGAAATAATTTACAGAATCAGACGGAGCACTGCCAACACCTTCAAATATAATCACGCTGTCACGTTTGTACAAAGAACCGTATTGTTTGATTTGGCTTGAGCGGAATCCAAGCCCGAATAATGCATCAAGACGGGCATTTATTCTTCTGTTAATCTCGATTTTTCCGTAAAAGGAAGAGCTGTGAACCGTTGCAAATTCTCTTCTTTTTCCCTGGAAATTGGTCGTATCAAAAGGTTCGAAAGATCTTTTTTTCTCACCTTCCCAACCAGCGAGTATCGACAAAGACCATTTTTGGTGTGTTTTTGTAACTATTTCCAATGGTTCATGAACGGACTGAGGAGTTACTACCAGATTTTCAGTATTGGTTGAATCACTTACAGTTGTTGTGCTGTCTTGTTTGCTTGTCTCTGTAAGATCTTTTTCCGGGTTCGCTTGATTTTCTGTTGAGTTGGGTGTTGTGCGTGTTTGAGGGGAAGTTGTGTCTGTTACCGCTGAAAGATTCAGATTTGTTTTCGATCGGTCAGGACGTAATATTGCGATTTTACGCTCATCCCTCAAAAAGTCTTGTTTGGAGCGTGAGTTGTAGGTTTCAGACGAAGTTCTTTCAGACAAATCGGAAAGATCCGGACGTAATAATGCGTTTTTACGTCCGGAAATCTTTTCTTCGGAGTGTAGGTAGTGAATTGATGGTGTTTCTTTTGATGAATTTGTAAAAGGGGTGTTGTCTGTTTTCTTCTCTTTAATAACATTGTTTGATGCAAAAGCCTGTTGTCCGGAAGGAGTGTTTTGCGAAATAGTTTGATTGCCGGAAGTTGGTGTTTTACCTGAAAGAGATTGAAAATAAAGGACTGCAGCTAAGGTTGTTGCTCCTAAAAAAACAGGAAACAGAATGAAAAAAAATCTTCTTCGCTTCTTTTTAGAAACGATGGCGCGGTCAATGTTGGCTTTCACCGATGGGTCCGGAGTCAGCTCAAAGCCTTCAAACGTTGTTTGAAACAATTGATCTATTTCGTCAAGCTCTTTCATTGCTTCTTTTTTTTTCCAGATTCGTTTTAATCCAATTTTTTGCTTTCGCCAATTGCGATTTGGAAGCACCTTCCGTGATTTCCAGGTATTCCGCAATTTCCTTATGTGTGAGGTTGTCCAGAACAAATAAATTGAAGACTGCGCGGTAACCCGGAGGCATTTCTGTTAGTAATTTCAGCAGTGCACTTTTTTCGTCTTTCGGGTCGATTTCCTGAGTAAATGATTCCTGCGGACTTTCAAAAAAATCTTCGTTTTCCTTTAAAACCATCTTTTTCTGAGACTTCAAAAAATTGATCGCCGTTCGGATGGTGATTGTTTTGATCCAGGGCCCGAGTGTGAGCTCCGGATTCACTTTTTCCCGGTTCTCATATACTTTGATGAATGTTTCCTGCAGAATTTCCTGAGCATCGTCTTTACAGTTTGCATAACGCATGCAAATACCAAACATAGAAGGGGAGTATTTTTCATACACCCTATCAAAAGCCTTTTTGTTTCCTTTGATAAACTCTTCTATGTTTTCTTCCATCCCGATTTTTCGGATTAACTGCATTTGAGCGAGATCTCCTTTCCTTCAAAAGTAAAGCACTTTGGTGAAAATTCTTTGATTTTGCTTTGTTAACGTTCCAACTCTACATAAAACCCGCAGGCGCCTTCTCCATCCGATTTCTTGTTTTCATCGATGTGCATTTGATTTCCTGAAATGGTAAATTGTCCCAGTTCATTGGCATCAATTACCAGGTAATTTTGATTTGAATTGGTGATCTGCTGAAAACTGTAAGTTCCGGAAGGCAGGTAGTAATAAGTAGAACTTCCTGCAGTATTGTTGACTGTCAGAGTGTGGTTCTGACTGTTGAAATTCCACTCGATTTCACCGGAATTATGTGTTTCATTAGCTCCGGCTATACCTCCGTAAAGTCTTACGAGGTTCCATCTTCCGTCAATCTCATTTGCGGGCGGATTAATCTGTTTCGGAGTAACGGTTTCTTTTTTGCAGGCAGCAACCAATAGAAGAACCAGAAGCGCCAAAAGTGAGCTGTAAATTGATTTTTTCATGATTTTAAGTTTTAATTTTTAATGATTCGTTCGGTGTGCTTGTTTCCTTTATGATCAGTTAATACAAGCAGGTAAACGCCGTTTTTCAAGTCGGAAATGGTGATTTTATTTTCAGTATTTAAACCATTTTCTTCCAGAAAAATCTGTTGTCCGGAAAGTGTGTTTAGTTCAACTTTTTCGATTCTTGCATCCGTTTTGATCTGAATCTCGTCACTGAAAGGATTCGGATAAACTTTCAGATCCGGAATGTTGCCGTTGCCTCCAATGCTTAAAGGAATGTCAACAAAAAAAGAGGTCGAATCACTGTCTGCAATTTCATCGAATGGCTGGATGGTTAAATTCGTGCGGAGATAATAATTGTCTGTCGCCAGATTTCCCAATGATATGGTATCAACAGAATGACAGATGTAAGTTGCTGCACCGAGCATGTATTCCAGGCTCAATGTGATTTGATTTCCCATCATGGTAATGGAATGATCCATCAGGTCGCAACCTCCGGATGGAAAGGTGGCGTAGCAAATGACTTTGATTTCATCACCTGCATGAGCATTTTCAGGAATGATCTTCAGACTGTCGATCCCGGGAATTTGTCCGAAGCTTTGTTGGCTTACAAACAGCAGAACCGGGATGAGTAATTGTTTCAATTTTCTTGCTTTCATTTTGTATCTTTGTTGCTGATTATTCTGTTGTTGTTTTCCCTAATACAAACGTGAAAAAGGGAAGGTTGCCTGAAAGGAAAAATTTAAAAGCAAAAAGGTGAAACAGGAGGTGATTTCTTTTCAGATTTTACTTCTCCATTTTCAATTAATCGGGTCGATTTTCCTGAAAATGAATAAGAATAGAGAATCTAAATGATTAATATTCAGATTTATTTAAAATTCCCTTGTTAATAAAAAATAGAGTTTCTATCTTTGCACCCCCAAATTGGGGATATTGTCTTATTTAAAAATTAAAAGGTAGTGGATACTTTAAGTTACAAAACTGTTTCTGCTAACAAGGAAACTGCTGATAAGAAGTGGTTGTTAGTAGATGCTGAAGGCCAGACAGTTGGTCGTTTAGCAAGTAAGGTAGCGAAGTTAGTACGTGGAAAACACAAGCCTAACTTCACACCTCACGCTGACTGTGGAGATAACGTAATCGTTATCAATGCAGCAAAAGTGTCGTTCTCTGGTACGAAATTAGAGAACAAAGAGTACGTTCGATACACTGGATATCCAGGAGGACAACGTTCATTGACTGCACAAGAGTTATTGCAACGCAGTCCTGAGCGTGTAATCGAAAAAGCAATTAAAGGGATGTTGCCAAAGAACACTTTGGGACGTCAATTGTTTGGAAATGTAAAAGTTTATGCTGGTGCAGATCACAAACAAGGCGCTCAAAACCCTGAGGCAATCAATTTAAACGCTATTAAATAAAGGATATGGAAGTAGTAAACGCATTAGGAAGAAGAAAAACTTCAGTTGCTCGTGTATACTTGATGAAAGGGACGGGTAAGTTGACAATTAATAAACGTGATTACAAGGAGTTCTTTCCGGTAGCTATTTTGCAAGGTAAAGTTGAGCAACCGTTCAACTTGACTGATACTTTGGGTCAATACGACATTAAAGTAAACGTAGCAGGAGGAGGAATCAACGGACAGGCGGAAGCAATTCGTTTGGGAATTTCCCGCGCATTGGTAGAAGTATCTGCTGATTTTAAAACGTTGTTGAAGGCAGAAGGTTTAATGACACGTGACCCTCGTATGGTTGAGCGTAAGAAACCAGGTCAGCCGAAAGCACGTAAGAAATTCCAGTTCTCTAAACGTTAATTTGAATTTTATTTTCTTCCGTCAACTGGCGGAGGAAGGTTGTTTAGTATCCAAGCACAAAGTATTATCATTAGTCATTCGATTAATTGACCCCTTTGTTTAGCTGATTACTAAGGAACGTAAACAATTAAAACAAAACATTATGTCTAAAGTAAATTTTGATAGTTTATTAGAAGCAGGTGTTCACTTCGGACACTTAAAAAGAAAATGGAACCCGGCAATGGCGCCGTATATCTTTGACGAGAAAAAAGGTATCCACATTATTGACCTTAATAAGACAATTGCACATCTTGATCAAGCTTGTGCGGCAATGAAGCAAATTGCTAAGTCGGGTAAAAAAGTACTTTTCGTAGCTACTAAAAAACAAGCAAAAGAAATTATCACAGATCGTATTGCTGCGATCAACATGCCATTCGTAACTGAGCGTTGGTCTGGTGGTATGTTAACAAATTTCCAAACAACACGTAAGTCTATCCGTAAAATGGTGTCTATCGACAAAATGAAAACGGATGGTACTTGGGAGACTTTGAACAAGCGTGAGCGTTTATTCAAAACTCGTCAACGTGACAAACTGGAAAAAACATTCGGTTCAATCGCGGATATGACTCGTCAACCAGCAGCGATTTTCATCGTTGATATCTTGAAAGAGCACATCGCATTGGCTGAAGCAAAACGTTTGGGTATCCCTACATTTGCAATGGTTGATACGAATTCTGACCCTCGTTTGGTAGATTTCCCGATTCCTGCAAATGATGATGCTACAAAATCAATTGCAATCATTTTAGATGCAATCTGTGCTTCAATCAAAGAAGGTTTGGATGATCGCAAGACAACAACTGCGACTAAAGACAAAGAAGAGGCAGCTACAGAAGAAGTTGCAGCTAAAGTAGAAGAGACAAAAGAATAATATCAAAGTAGCCCTGACGTAATAGTCGGGGCATACTTTTGTACAAACATTTAAACGATTTATAGTCATGGCAATTACTGCGTCAGATGTAAACAAATTACGCCAGCAAACAGGTGCTGGTATGATGGACTGTAAAAATGCATTGGTAGAAGCAAACGGCGATTTCGAAGCTGCTGTAGATATCTTGCGTAAAAAAGGTCAAAAAGTTGCTGCGAAAAGAGGTGAGAACGAAGCTTCTGAAGGATTGATCTTTGCTCAAACTAGCGCAGACAACAAAGTAGGGGTTTTATTAACGTTGAACTGTGAAACAGATTTCGTTGCTAAAAATGATACTTACCGCAATTTCGTTCAATCTTTGGTTGATATCGCAATGAACAACCTGCCTGCAACTGCAGATGAGTTGAAAGGATTGAAATACGATGATAAATTGACTGTTGAGGAGAAAATTACTGAACAAGTTGGTGTTATCGGTGAAAAATTGGATTTATCCGGATATGCTGTATTGAAAGGTGACACTGTTGTTGCTTACAATCACCCGGGGAACCAATTGGCTACTTTGGTTGCTTTGAACAAAGGTGGAGATTCAGTTGCTGAAGCTGGTCGTCAGGTTGCAATGCAGGTTGCTGCAATGAACCCGATCGCTTTGGATAAGGACGGAGTTGATGCACGTACAATCGAGCGTGAAATCGAAGTTGGTAAAGAATTGGCAATTCAGGAAGGGAAACCTGCCGATATGGCTGAGAAAATTGCTCAAGGTCGTTTGACTAAATTCTTCAAAGAAAACACATTGTTGAGCCAGGAGTTTATCCGTGACAACAAAGTAACTGTTGAGCAGTTCTTGAATTCAACTGAAAACGGATTGACTGTTACAGAATTTAAGCGTTTCTCTTTGAGCTAATCAGAGATTACAAATAATATTTTGGAAAATCCTGTCACCATGTGGCGGGATTTTTTTGTTTGATACCACATATTCTCCAAATCGAACTCATTTCCGTAATCCTTACGCTTGTAGACATCTTTCCGGTAAACAGGGAAAATCAAAAAGACAAAGGAAGCAATGGCGGAAATAAGCGCTCCAATGCTTTTCATGGATTCGTAACCGGATTCAATATGAGTTTTTGACAGGAAGGGAGGATCAAGTTTAGTGAACTTCCTTTCCATTGATTTTAATCACTGCATTCGGATGATCTGCAATCAATTTTGAAATGAAAACCGGATCTGCATTTAAAATACCTAAATCCAATTCCTTTAAATGAGGCCATGGACCAAAACCTTCCGGAATTTTAACTCCTCTTCCGATTTGAAGGGATAACTTTTCCAGTTTGGAGAAGTGATTCAGGTTTGCCGGAAGAATCGTCAAGTCAGGATAAATCTTCAATTCTTTCAAATGAGTAAGGTTGAAAAAGGATAAAGGAAGGTTCTCTAATCCGCAGTACAAGAGTTCAAATGATTCGATTGTATTTTGCTCCGGAATGGAGTCAGGAATTTTAAGATTTCTGAAGTCCTGAAGTGAAATTGCCTTTAATCCGGAAATATGAAATAATTTCATCGGAAGTACAAAAGCCGGCGATCCCTTTTCTTTATACCAATCACTTCCGGCAGATTGAGTTATTCGGATCTTTTTTAGGTGGGGAAGATCCGTGAAAAGGAAGTTTGGCAATGGTTTATTGGGAATTCCATTTAGCCAAAGCGATTCCAGATTTCTACAATATCTTAAGGTGTCCGGAATTCCATTTTCTAATCCAAACACATAAGACAACCGGATTCCCTTAAGTTCCTGAAGCGATTTCGGAGCCGGAGTAAGTGTATTGTAATCGATTTTGAATGAGGTTTTAAAATCTTCGAAGGAATTGTAGTCCGGAAGCAAAGTGAGTTGTAAAGGATGTCTGTCAGGCAATCCCTCGAATAAGATATACCCGTTAACAAAAAAGGTGTCAGCAGGTGAAAAGTGAATATTGATAGAACCATCCAGATAAATACTGTCTTTCATCAAAATGTTTACTCCGCCATCATACGTATTGTGGTCGTTACTCTTTTGATACTTGCCCCCAACGGTTGATTTCCAAATGCGCCCATTTTGAATCTTTGAATAATAAGGTTGCTTATTAATTTCTCTGATGAATATGCGGCCAATAATCTTGGGTTCTTTCTGTGAATAGATAGAATTCACCTTATAAGCTTGAGTTATCGGAGTAGAGAGCGTTCCGATAAATTGAAGACTCGTGAGTCGGGTTGAATAACAAACTCCTGTTCCGCTGAAAGGAAATTCTTTGCAAAGTGCAGTGTCAATTTCCTGGGAATTTGTAACGGAAGAGATGAATAATCCGACTAAAAATAGAAAGTGTTTCATAGAATGGCTTTAGCTTTTAATCAGTTGATTTTTATCTTTTCAAATCAAACTCATTTCCGCAATCCTTACACTTGTAAACATCCTTCCGGTAAACCGGGAAAATCAAAAAGACAAAGGAAGCAATGGCGGAAATAACCGCTCCGACGCTTTTCATGGATTTGTAACCGGATTCAATATGAGCGGATTGACACCTTGGGCAGGCAATTACTTTTTCGTCTTCTGTGGTGTAAGGAGTTTGTTCCAGTTCAGATACGATTTCTTTCGCGTGCTCCAGATCTTCTTCGTTGATTTTTAATTTGATTCCGCCTACCAGATTGGAGTAGAGTGGGTTAACGCTTACAATGTTTTCATCAAACAAAAAACACGTAATATCTTCGCTTTCAAGTTTGATTTTCAGAATGTGAGCATCGATCGAATTGTCGAATGTCTTGAAGGTTATGAGTGCCATAGAAATCAATCTTTATTGATCTAAATTAGTGATTTATCGACCACTATTTTGGAATCGTTTTCCAAATTTCAAAGATTTCCCACTATATTTGCGCAACTTCTTTCGATAAATATGAAATACCGTCGCATTCTGCTCAAATTAAGTGGTGAATCTCTCATGGGAGATAAACAATTTGGAATTGATAATCAACGGCTTAGTGAATATGCTAAGCAAATCAAGGAAATTCACGATTTGGGAGTTGAAGTGGCGATTGTTATCGGTGGTGGAAATATTTTCCGTGGTGTTCAGGCTGAAGAAGGCGGAATGGACAGAACGCACGGAGATTACATGGGAATGTTGGCAACAATGATCAATTCCATGGCACTTCAATCTGCATTGGAATCTGCAGGTCTTCAGACCAGACTTCAATCTGCAATCGAAATGAAAGAAATTTCAGAACCTTACGTTAGAAGAAGAGCTGTGAGACATTTGGAAAAAGGTCGCGTGGTGATTTTTGGCGCAGGAACCGGAAATCCATATTTCACGACTGATTCTGCTGCCTCGTTACGAGCAATTGAAATCAATGCGGATGTTATTTTGAAAGGAACACGTGTTGACGGAATTTATACGGCAGATCCGGAGAAAGATCCTACAGCTACGAAGTTTGATGTGATTACTTTTGAAGATGCGTACAGCAGAGGTTTGAAAGTAATGGATATGACTGCTTTCACGCTTTGTATGGAAAACGATTTACCGATCATTGTTTTTGACATGGATACACCGGGAAATCTGCAACGATTGATGGCAGGTGAACAAGTAGGAACAATTGTAAGAAATTAATAGCTAAAGATTCAATTTAAATAAATTATGACCGAAGAGTTAGAACTAATTTATGATGATCTTAAGTCATCAAATGCAAAATCGTTAGATCACCTGGAAAATGAATTGACTAAGGTAAGAGCCGGTAAAGCTACGCCATCAATGCTTTCAGGTGTAATGGTAGATTATTATGGTTCTCCGACTCCAATTCAACAAGTTGGAAATGTCAATTCCATGGATGCGCGTACATTGACTGTTCAGGCATTTGAAAAATCCATGCTGAATGAGATTGCAAAAGGAATCATGAATGCAAATCTTGGGTTGAATCCACAAAATAACGGTGAGCAATTGATCATTCAAATTCCACTTCTGACAGAAGACCGCAGACGCGATTTGGTTAAGAAGGCAAAGGCTGAAGGAGAACACGCAAAAGTTGGAATTAGAAATAACCGCAAGGATTCTTTGGATATGATTAAAGGCATGAAAGCGGATGGTCTTTCCGAAGATATGTCGAAGGATGCTGAGAACGAAGTTCAGAATATTACCAACGCATTCATCAAAAAAGTAGATGACCTGGTTGATGCAAAAGAAAAAGATATAATGACTATCTAAGATGCGTTACGTTCTGATTGTTTTTTCATGCTTTTTTCTTTTTTCCTGTGCGAAACAACGCATTGTAAACCGTTTGGAAGGAAAGTGGAATTATACGAAGATGTTATTGAACAACGGATCTTATGAAACGCATACGGAAGTGTATGAATTTTCAGGGGGAGACAAAGAGGAATCCGGTCTCCCTTTTGTTATTTATGGACAAGACACAATTCACGGAATATATCATGTGCCGAAAAAAAGCATCATTCAGATTAAAAGTGAATTGATGACTCAGCAAATCGATTGGCTGGTAGAAGATATGGATAAAAATTCGCTGGTTGTCCGCGTTGCGGAAGGGGTAATGTTTTTTGATAAAAAATAAGCCGGAATCCCTTTAAAACAAAGGGCAGTTCCTAATATCGCGAACATGCAACCGGAAGCTAAAAATCCAGCATATTTCCACCGGAAACTTCCACCAATCCCAAACCACCCGTATAATACAAATATCCTTGAATATCCGGCATTCCGATTTCTCTCAGAACTTTCAGATAGCCCAATACCTGCTCTTCGTGCTTTGCGCTTCTTTCTCCGGTCTTGAAATCAATCACAAGCGTACTGTTTTCGGAAACAATTAATTTATCCGGTCTGAGTTTTGTTTTCGAATCAAAAATCAAGGTGCGCTCATTGAGGTGTTTCCCGCTGTTGAAAAGCTCCATCAATTTCTGGTTGTTGAATGCTTCTACGAGTAATTCATTTAAAACATCTTCAAATTCCTGTTCGATCTGACCTTTCAAAATTCCGGTATTCAAGGCCGAAAAAGCACTTTCTTTTGAGTGAGATTTTTCCATAATGAAATGGAATTGCTTTCCGACCCGTTGAGCGGTTGTCAGACTGTCGTCGATTTGTTCTTTGGTCGATTGGATGCTGATTTCCGGAAACCATAAGAAATTCTGAATCGATTGCGGGCTGTAATCCGTTGATTGATTTTTCGAATGATGCTTGATTTCCGGAACTTCACCGAATTTCAAATGCAATTTCCCGTCTTCAAAAGCATCGGGGAATAATTGGAGGAAAATACTATTGAATTTATCGTAGAACGAATTTCGGGATCCTTTCAGATTGATTCCGTACAAACGATCCTGCGGACGGGTGAAAGCTACATACAACAAGTTGATCGCATCCATTTTTTGTGCGGCTTCTTCTTTTTCCGCTTCCGCCTTGATTTTGGGAATTGCAGATTCGAACCTGGTCATTTTGGTTTCTACAATGTGATCATCGATTTCCATTAAGAAGGAATCGTTATTGTTTCCTTCATTGAAGAAATTAAAAGAAGGAATAATGACTACCGGAAATTCCAATCCTTTGGATTTATGAGCGGTCATAATCTGAATGGCTTGTTCATTCTCGGATAGCTGAACGCTGAATTTGGTTTCGTTCTTGCCGTAATAATTGATGAAATCCATTAAATCCGGCCCGTTCGACATATCAAATTGATATGCCAAATCCAGTAATTGCTGCAAATAGGTGTCTTCAATCGGATCCAGATCCATTAGTTTCAGGAAATCGACCAACAGGGAATAGATGTTCTGAAAACTCGCATCCAGAAAATCGGCGTTCAACCTGCTGCTTTCGAAAAACAAGCGTTCGGAGAAGTAAATTCCTTTGGAATCTTCTGTAACAACTTCTTCAAAACAATCATTGTAAGTTGAAAAGGAGTTTTTCTGACCCAATGTTTCAAAATAGAAATAGGCAAATTGCATAGCGCGCTGAAAATCGAAACGATTGACTTTCCATTTGCAATAACAAATAGCCAGTTGAACGTATTGATCGCTGTTTACCAAAAGCGAATCCGATGAAACGATCTGATATCCTTTCGACTTTAAGAAATTGGCGTATTGATTACAATCTCTCTTTTTACGGCCAAGAATACAGATTTCATAAGGTTTGTATCCGTCAGAAATGCATTGCTCCACCCAAAGCAATAACTGATTGTTGGTGAATTCCGTGGTGTTGACTTCTTTTTGAGGAAGCATGATCATTTCGACATAACCGCCGGGTTTCCCTTTTGGTATTTGTTTCAAATGCGAATAGAATTCTTTTCCGCTTTCAGGAAGATAAGCCAGCAATTCCTGAAAAAACTGGTTGTTGAATTCCACAATCTCTTTTGCGGACCGCCAATTGTCTTCCAATCCTTCTACTTTTCCCATTTGCTGAAAAAAGCGCGACCGTTGTTCAATAGAAGGTTCTTCTTCCGGGTTGTAAATCGCCGGAAGTGCGATAAACTGTTCTGCGACTCCGTTTTTGAAACGATAAATGGATTGTTTCGGATCGCCTACAATGAAATTGAAATAATTACTTCCAAGGGAATTGTGAACCAAAGGAACAATATTCAGCCACTGCAAACGAGATGTGTCCTGAAACTCATCCAGGAAAAAATGATTGAAACGGGAACCGAGACGTTCGTAAATAAAAGGCGCATCTTCGTTTTGAACCAATTCCGCAACCAATTTATTGAATTCACTCACCCGGATAATTGATTCTTTATTCCGGATTTCATCCATGCTCAGAGCCAACTCTTTCAAAATGGCTAATAAATGAAACTGCTGAATTTTAAAGTCCAGATCGATCCAAAAAGCCGTTTTCTCCGTGATGAAATGTAAAAACTCTAAATATTTGGGCGCAAATTGCGTTTCGCTGCCGGTTTCAATTGTTTTGAGAATATTGCTGTAGTTGGCATCCGTTCGCTTGCTTTCCTTCAAAAAAGAAATCGGTTCCGCATTCAAACTCAAATTAAAAACAATGGGCTTGAAGGTTGTCGTTTTTCCTGCAAACGCATTGCTGTCGACTCCGGAATCGTGAAACAAACGCTGCAACTGATTCAATCGAATCGTCAATTCCTCCTTTTCAGTCTTGAATTGCAATTTCCAAAGATCCAGTTGTTCTTTTTTGAAATCCGTTTTTGAAAGTGTTTTTACAATCTGGAAATATCCTTCATTCGTCAATACCCTGGCTTTTGAAAGCAGGATTTTTTTCAAATTCCAGTCGTTTTCTTCTTCCAGGTTGGATTTGGCAAAATTTAAAGCAAGCTGATAAAGCTTCGTTTGATTTTTGGAATCGATGTTGCTTAACAACTCATCAATGGCTTTTTCAAGAATCAATGTGTCGTCCAACGAAATTTCAAAGTTTTCCGGTAAATCTAAATCCTTTGAAAAAGAACGAATCAATCTCAGGTTAAACTTATCGATCGTCATCACATTGAAATCTTCGTATTGATGTAAGATTTTCCGAAGTACCAATTGCGCTTTTTTCCGTGTGACTTCCGGTGTTGTTCCGACAAATTTCGAGATCTCTTCCAAATACGCCTGACTTTCGGTCGTTCCATGAGCAAGTTTGTTTAAGTCGCCCATGATGCGGGTCTTCATTTCAATACTTGCCTTATTGGTAAAGGTCATCGCCATGATTTGACTGATCTCTGCACGATTCTCATCCTCAGAAAGAAGTAAACGCAAGTAGTTACGCACCAGATTGTACGTTTTACCACTTCCGGCAGAAGCATTTACAATAAGAAGAGGCTTACTTACTTCTGAATTCATACCGATCAATCAATAATCCTTCGAAATTACCGAAAATAGCTCGTACCATTTCTGCATTTTTAGGAATTCTCTGGCTATTGTTTTAAATTTGGTAAAACAATCGGATGAAATATATTCTAATTCTTGCGCTGCTTCTGTTTACCGGGCTTCTGTCTTGTTCCAAGAAGAAAGTGGATGAACCGGAAGATCCTCCGATCGTGCAGCAAAGCAGGTTGTCTCTTAAACCCATGTTTGATTCTGAAGTATTGTATCTGGATTCTGTTTACACGATGAGTAACGGGTATAAAATCCGGTTTTTGGAACTCAAAGCATATTTTGCAACTATTCAGGCAGGAGGAAGTGTTTTAAAAGATGTTGCTCTGTTTGATTTCAGAACATCCGGAAACCGCATCTTTCAGGTAAATCAGGTTGTTTCTGATCCGGCATCCATTCAATTTGGAATCGGAGTTCCCGGTTCGATCAATCACAATGATCCGAGTCTTTTTCCAAATGATAATCCGTTAAATATTGCCATAGCGAATGATATGCATTGGGATTGGAATCCCGGTTATATCTTTTTCAAGGTTGAAGCAAAAGTCGATACGATTGTAGATGCAATAACGAATTGCAATCACAACCTGGTTTATCACGTAGGAACGGATAATTTCTATACGACAAAATCTGTTTCTGGTCTTCAATGGACACCGATAGCTTCCGGCTTGAATGAAGCCTGGTTGAAAATTGATCTGAAGAACTTCTTCGAAAATCCGACGAGCCCGATTGATGTGAAAACGGAAACATCGACGCACAGTACTTCTGCACAGGCAGCTTTAACCGAGAAAGCACGGCAAAATTTCGCAGCTTCAATCAGTGCTTTATGAATCGTGTCTTGGTTGGAATATTGGGTTTTCTGATTCTTTTTCTTGGATGTACAAAAGAAAAGGTTGGTTATGATCCGACGCCGTATACGCTGAAAATCCCCAGCCACTTTCCTCAAATGAATATTCCTGCCGATAATGCAATGACGGAAGAAGGTGTGCTGCTGGGAAGGATGTTGTTTTACGAAAGGAAACTTTCTCTTGATCATACGATTTCCTGTGGTTCGTGCCACGCACCGGATGCAGCATTTTCAGACCCGAATCAATTTTCGCAAGGTGTGAACGGAACTCTTGGAAACAGAAATGCAATGGCTTTGATCAATCTGGGATGGCAAACGAGCTTTTTCTGGGATGGAAGGGCAAAAACACTCGAAGATCAGATTCTGGAACCTGTTCCTAATCCGGTTGAAATGCATTTGCAATGGAAAAACGCTGTTTCACGTCTGAAGTCGGATGTGGTTTACAGAAATCAGTTTTACAAAGCGTTCGGAGTGATTGATTTCGATTCGACGCATGTGGCGAAGGCGCTTGCTCAGTTTTTGCGTACGATGATCTCGGGAGAATCCAGATACGATGTTATGTACAAGTTTGCCAATAATATTCCGCTGAATGCAGCAGAACTGGCAATCAAAAATGCAATTACTCCGGAAGAGTGGGCGGGCTACGATTCCTTTCAGAGTTTAAACGGTGCGGATTGTTTTCATTGCCACAACGGAGCATTGGTTCAGGTTCAGAAATTCTCCAATAACGGATTGGATGCGGTTTTTACAGATCCGGGAAGAGGAGCGGTGACAAACAACCCGAATGACAACGGAAAATTCAAGGTTCCTACTTTGCGAAACATCCTGTTATCAGCACCTTACATGCATGACGGGCGTTTTGCAAATCTGGATGAAGTAATTGAGCATTATTCGACTGGTGTTCAGCATTCTGCAACCATTGATCCGTTGATGGAATTTGCCAGTCAGGGAGGTGTTCAACTGAACCAGGAGCAGCGCAATCAGCTGAAAGCGTTCTTGTTAACGTTAACAGATTATAAATTTGTAACTAATCCGGACTTTAAACCGTTAAACCCCTAACGAACTAAGTCTAATTGTTAGTACCTTTGTACAAGTGAAATGGAAGAAATGGTAGACGAAAGAAGATTAACAACTGAGGAGAAAGCCTTAAAGATTAATCTCACAAGTGATATTTACGGTTGTTTTGCCGAGATCGGTGCAGGTCAGGAAGTTGCAGCCAACTTTTTTAAAGCTGGTGGTAGTTCCGGAACGATTGCGTATACGCAGTCTGCTTACGACATGAAGGTGTCTGATGCGATGTACGGTGCTGCTTCGCGCTATGTTTGCGAGGAGCGTCTTTTGACCATGCTTTCTACAGAATACAATACGCTTTCTGAACGTCTTCCTAAGAAACAACAAGAAGCGCGCTTTTTTGCTTTTTGTAATACCGTTGAATCTTTAAATTACCACAAAACCAATCAGGGACAAGGTTGGGTTGGACTGCGTTTTCAATCAAAACTGGGTGGTGATTTTAACGATATTATTTTACACGTAAAAATGCATGACAATTCTCACAAGGCACAACAGGAGGCTTTGGGAATTTTGGGTGTTAACCTGATTCATGCTGCTTATTTTTCGACAGAAGATCTGGACGAGTTTTTGACAAATCTGGTTCACCGGATTCCGAGAGACCGCGTGGAAGTGGATATGCTACGTGTTACCGGCCCGGATTTAGGTCAGGTCGACAACCGGATCATTGCGTTAAACCTGGTAAAAAGAGGAATGACGGATGCTACGATGTTTGATTTGTGCGGAACGGTTCTTCAGCCTGCAACGGCTCTTTATAAAAAGAATATTTTATTGATGCGCGGCCGTTTCAGACCGGTTACGAAAGTTCACCTGGACATGATTGCCCGCGGAACAGAACAATTCCTGAAAGAAGACGGAGTGCGTGAAGACAATTTGTCTGTCATTTTCGAATTGACTCTGAAGGATTTGACTGCGGATGGTAAGATTTCTGATAAGGATTTTATCGACAGAGCAGAATTGCTGGGTTCTTTAGGATATACGGTAATGATTTCAAATTATCTGAAACATTACAAAATGCTGGATTATCTGGCAACAATTGCCCGCGGTCAGAAAATGGGCGTGATTGCAGGAATCTATAATCTGCATACCATTTTTGACGAGCGTTATTACGACAATTTACCCGGCGGTTTGCTGGAAGCATTCGGAATCGGGTTCGGACACAATGTGAAAATGTATGTTTATCCGGCAATCAATGTGGATACCGGTGATTTGTATACTTTGGATCAATTGGCAATTCCGAAACACCTTCGCGGGTTGGTTCAGTTTCTTCAGGACAATAACAAATTGGCGGCATTATCCGAATTTGATTCACAGGCATTGAAAATCTTATCTGACGATGTATTGTCTAAAATCAGAGCGGGTATTTCAAGCTGGGAAGATGATGTTCCTGAAAACGTAGTGAAGGCAATCAAGTATTTCGAACTTTTCGGTTACGACAAGAAAAAAGATACGGTAGTTAACTGCTAACAGGGTGACATTCGGTTGAATTTAAAGTGTTTGATGACCTGGAGGTGCGAGGCTTCAAAAAAGATTCGTGATTAATTTCATTTATTGTTGTTTTATTACTTAAATTGGTCATGCGCTACTTTTCACATACCAAATGATTCGATTTCAGGAAAGATTACTATTATTCAGTTTTAAGAATTACATTCTACTCTTTCTTTTTGTTCATTGTGCTGTTAAGGGTTTCTCTCAGACCAAAAAATACGATTATCAAAAATTTCAACAGGAAATAGAACGCCTGCAGGAAGAGATGATTGTCGATATCTCAAAAGCAAATGAAACGCTTCGTTTTTTGGACAATAAGTACAAGCACTTGCACAGTCCTGAGATCAATTATGTCATCACCATCAAAAAAATCAAGTTTTTCAGTGCTTACGGCGATTATGCCCGCGTGAAATTTGAATTGAACAAAGCAAAACGATTTCAATTCTTCTTTAAAGCAAAAAAACAGGATAAGCTTTATCTGGATTTATACGGTGCCGTTTATGAAAGTTTGGGACAGGATTTCAGATTGTTGATTGCCAAAACGAAGAAAATCATCCAAAAATCCAAAAAAACAGATAAATACTTGTTGCTCCAATGCCATTTGGTTCTGGCAAATTGTTACAGTGAGAACGGAAAGTATGAACAGGCGATTCAGGAAATTCATCGTGCGAAACGCATTGCAGGTGAGAAGGGAAATCCAGCGTTTATGTTCCAGGTCGCAAACTCGGCCGGACAAGTTTATTTTTTCAATAATGAGATCAAACGGGCTCTGGGAGAATTCCGGTTTGCCAAGAAACTAGCAATCACCAACCATTGGAAATTTGCGGAACAGTATGCCAATACGAGTTTGGGGGAAATTTATCTGTACACCAATCAATTGGAAAATGCCAAAAAGTATTTTGATCTCGTTCTGAAAAACGAGCACAATACGGAACTCCGCGATTTGTTTCAGGTTTATGGATGTTTGGAGCATTACTACGAATTGAAGGAAAGCATGGATTCTTCCTATTTCTATTCAATCAAGCGAAATGAAATTGATGATTTGCTGGAAAACCTGCGAAGTGAAAACCTCGTTTTTGAGTTGGAAAAGGATTTTCAGACAGAATCGAATCAGTATTTACTGGAGGAAGAGCGGGGAAAAAACCAGCAGCTTCGATTGATCCTGATTCTTATTTTAATGAGTATTGTGGTAATCATCAGTATTTCGTACTTGTTTATTCGCCAGAAAAGTGACTCAAACCGCATTTTACAGCAGCAGAAAGAGGAGATTGATGAAAAAAACAAGGAAATTTCCAATTCACTGGCAATGAAGGAAAACCTGCTGAAGGAAATTCATCACCGGGTTAAAAATAACCTGCAGGTTGTTTCCAGTATTCTGAATCTGCAATCCCGGAATGTGAATGATCCGGAAGCTTTGAGAATCATTGAAGAAGGAAAGGACCGGATTCGTGCAATTGCATTGATCCATAACCAGCTGCATTTGAATAATGATTCTGCTTACGTTGAAATGGGCGGTTATCTGAACAAACTGATCAGTCAGATGGGAGAATCTTTTTCCAGTTACAACAAGAAAATCCTGGTGAAAGTGAATGTCGAGGAAATCAACCTGGCGATAGATTATGCTGTTCCCGTAGGATTGATTATGTGTGAACTCTTGTCAAATGCGTACAAACATGCGTTTAAAAATCTGGATGAAGGGATTATAGAAATCGAATTGAAAAACAACCCGGAACGGAGCTTGAACTATGAATTATTGGTGCGAGACAACGGAGTAGGTTACAAGGGAAAAACTCCTTTTCTGGATCAGTCTTCCACCGGAGTGGAAATTATCAGCGCTTTTGTACAGCAATTGGATGCCAAATATTCCATGATTGATGAGAAAGTTGGCTTCGGTTTGTTTATTCAATTTGCCATTGATGAACGTCATTCTAAGTTTAATTGAGTTTTTTTTGATACTTTAGATTGAAAGTTATAGTAATAGTATGCCGCACATTAAGAATGCCTTGTTGAGATTTCGAATTATTGATCGCGCTCTGAGAAATAATTACAAACCGTATCCGACGAAAGCACAATTGCGGGAGGCTTGTGAAGATGCTTTGTTTGGAAGTGTCGACGGGGCAAATATTTGTGATTCGACGATCGAGAAGGATATGTTCGCGATGAAAATGGAACACGATGCTCCGATTAAATACTCCAAAAAACATGGTGGATATTATTACAGCGATCCTGAATTTTCATTGGATGAAATTCCGTTGAATGAATCGGATATCGAGGCTATTCGTTTCGCCGCAAATACATTGAGCCAGTTTAAAGATGTCGGAATGTTCAAACAATTCGGTTTTGCCATTGATAAAATCGTGGACCGGGTGAATATTTCGAATGATATCAATGATAAATCGATCGAACGTTTTGTGGAATTTGAAACTCCTGTTTCTTCAAGAGGAAGTGAGTTTTTGAACCCTATTTTGAATTCAATCAAAGACGGAACGGTGATCTATTTTGACTACGAAAGTTTTCAAACCCAAAAACGGAAAGCCCGTAAAGTGCTTCCGCTATTATTGAAAGAATACCGGAATCGCTGGTATTTGCTGTGTTATGATTTGATCAAGGAAGATATCATTACTTACGGTTTGGACCGGATTTATGATTTGGAGCAGAGCGAAGAAGTATTTCGTTCTCCGGTTTCCTTCAATCCGGATCAATTTTTCGAACATGCAATCGGAATCACAGCAAGTAACGGAAAACCGGAAACTGTTGTTTTCAAGGCAGACAATATTGCTGCGAAATATATCGAATCTCAACCCTTTCATGCATCACAAAAGTCTGTTAAGGAAGGCAAGAACAGAACAACCTTTGAAATGAAAGTATTCATTTCGGAAGAATTGATCCGCTCACTCTTATCTTACGGAGGTGAATTGGTTGTTATCGAACCGCTTATTTTAGTGGATCACATGAAACACCGCGTAAGAGCGATGGTTGAGAATTATCAGCAATAAACTATTCTACCATCAGCATTTTTGTAAGTGTTTTGGTTTTGATGATAAACATTCCGGGTTCTGCTGATTCCAAATGAACTTCCACATAACCATTACAGTGGTTGATGGCCACCTTTTCAGAAACATTTTGTCCGATTGCATTCAGGATCTGAATTTCTTTCAACTCTCCGGGATTCGCAAAAACCCTTACAACTTCTTTTCCCGGATTTGGAAACACATTCAGGTCTCCCTGTTCGAAAGTTCCTTCTCTTTTCCATGAGACCGTCTGAAGTTCGATCCGATTTCCGTTATTGTCTGTTTGACTTAGACGATAGTAATTGATTCCTTCGGACGGATTGTAATCTACTTCCTGGTATTTTTTCGGAGTACTGCTTTGACCCAAAGCATCCGTAACGAGTAATTGTTCCCAGTTTGTTCCGTCGGAAGACCGTTCGATTTCAAAGAAATTGGTATTTGATTCCGATTCTGTTTCCCATTCAAGCAATGTAAACTGATTCATTGAAGAAGCATTAAATTCCTTAAATGAAAGCGGAAGCACAGAGGTTGGGGTATAGCGCAAAGTTCCGTTGAAACTTCTGTTTGCCGTAACGGTATTAAACGGGTAAGTGATTCCGATTCCTCCAAAAATGGTTAAATCCGCATTGGATGAAATGGTTCCGAAACCGCTGTTGGTTGTTGTCAGAAGTCCGGTTGATAAAATCGGATTGCTTGCCGTGATATAAAACGCATAGGTTTCTCCGGCCGGTAAAATCAAATTAACCGGTATGGAGATAGGAGTTCCCAGGTTTAATCCGAGACTGAGAATAGATCCTGCTGCACCGATGAGCGTCCAGTTGGCTGCGTTGTTTTCGGAACCGACATAGGAACCGGATTTGTAGTAAATCTCATATCCACCAATAGAAAGAACGGGCAAATTTGCGTCGAAACATAAAATGGTAATGGTGTTTGTGGCGGTAATGTTGAACATGACTCCTTTATTGGAGCTGTTGCTGGAATAGGGTGCTACTACGTTTGAACCTACACCCGTGCATTGCGCAAAGAATGTGTGAGGAACAAATACAAGACAGCATGCGAGTGAGAGTAGTGTGGACTTCAACATGAGCAAGTAAATAATGGTTAGGCGCAAGTTAGGGAAATTATCAGGACACTTTGAAATTTTAACACGTTCAAATTTATTTTTAACAACTCACAAATTCCTGTCTTATCCGTTGCATAACCGTTAGAAACCTTTAGAGGTGCAGTATCAGGGAGTTTCAGGAAATAGTTGGATTTTTAGACGAATCGGATTTGTATTAAAAAGACAAATAGATAGGTGTCTATTTACCCAGTGGTAGTAAGGAGTAGAGTGATAAAAGAAGGGAATAGAGTTGCGCTTCCCCATATTTATCCGTTGCATAACCGTTAAAAACACTTAGAGGTGCGGTATCATTGACTTTTAAGCAATTACCCGAATATTCGGAATTGTAATTTAGTCTTCAAAAGCTGACGCTTGTCCTTCGTTACTTCCGCACTAACGTTTGTCGTAACTCAGTCTTCAAAAGCTGACGCTTTTTCTTACTTTTGCTAAAAAAAATTGAAGATGACTCTGATTCAGGATTTCAAAAATGGTGTGTGTACACTTACTTTAAACAGACCTCAGGTTTTTAACAGCTTTAATAAGGAAATGGCTTTGTCTTTGCAAAAGGCATTGGATGAATGCGAGAAAGATGATTCCGTTCGTGCAATTGTTATCAAAGGCGAAGGAAAGGCATTTTGTGCAGGTCAGGATTTGGCGGAAGCGACAGATCCGAATGGCCCGGAAATGCAATCGATCGTAAAAGATCATTACAATCCGATCATTGAACGCATCCGCAATATTGAAAAACCAATTATTGCCGGAGTAAACGGAGTTGCTGCCGGAGCAGGAGCAAACATCGCATTGGCTTGTGATATGATTATTGCGAAAGAATCAGCGTCATTTATTCAGGCATTTTCTAAAATAGGTTTGATTCCTGATTCGGGAGGTACTTTCTTATTGCCGCGTTTGGTTGGAACTCAAAAAGCAATGGCCTTAATGATGACCGGAGAAAAGGTTTCTGCAAAGGATGCAGTTGCAATGAATATGATCTACAAAGCAGTATCGGACGAAACATTTGATGATGAATTGAATCAGTTTGCTGAAAATTTAGCTTCCATGCCGACTTATGGTTTGGGATTGACAAAACGTGCTATCAATGCAAGTTTTACAAATAACCTGACACAACAACTTGCTTTGGAGGAAGAACTGCAGACCTTGGCCGGAAAATCGGAAGATTTTAAAGAAGGAGTAACAGCATTTTTGGAAAAGAGAGCTCCGGTTTTTAAGGGAAAATAGAATTTCAGAAGTAAGATTTTTAGAGTCAGGACTTGAACAGTCAAGACCGTCGATCCTCGATAAAATTTCGCATATTAAGATGTAATCATTATTTACTACAGAATATGCGACATAATTTGAGAGAATTATCTTTCTGGAAAGTTTCCTTATAATAGGGTTAAAGAAGTTTATTTGATAATATTAAATACTAAAACATAGGAAGCTTAGGGGTATAAGACTTGACTCTAAGTTTCTCAAAGTCTAAAAAAAATGAAAATAGGTGTACTAGGTGCCGGAACAATGGGAGCAGGAATTGCTCAGGTAGCTGCTCAATCGGGGCATAAAGTTGTTTTGGTAGATGTAAATCAGGTGCAATTGGATAAAGCAAAACTGGCTTTGATAAAAGTACTTGATCGTTTGGTTGAAAAAGGAAGTCTGGATGAATCCGGAAAGAATGCGGTTTTGAGTAATATGCATTTTTCAACTCAAATGGAAGATTTCAGAGGTTCCGGATTGGTGATTGAAGCTATTGTGGAGAAACTGGAAGTAAAACACGCCGTTTTCAAAGAAATTGAAGAAGTGGTGGGAATGGATTGCATTATCGCGTCTAATACTTCGTCTTTATCGATCGCTTCCATTGGTGCTGTTCTGAAATTTCCATCCCGCGTGATCGGAATTCATTTCTTTAATCCAGCTCCGTTGATGCCATTAGTGGAAATCATTCCTGCGGTTCAAACAAGTGAGGAGACGTTGTCGACCGCAAAATCAATCATTGATTCCTGGAAAAAACTGACTGTAGTTTGTAAAGACACACCAGGATTTATTGTAAATCGTGTGGCACGACCGTTTTATGGTGAAGCTTTACGTATATACGAAGAAGGTCTTGCAGATTTTGCAACGATCGACTGGGCAATGACAGAATTGGGTGGATTCCGGATGGGGCCGTTCACTTTGATGGATTATATCGGAAATGACATTAACTATACGGTAACCGAAACGGTTTTTGCCGCATTTTACTATGATCCGAGATTCAAACCGTCTTTCACGCAAAAAAGACACATGGAAGCCGGATTCCTGGGAAGAAAAACGGGAAGAGGATTCTACGATTATTCGGAAGGTGTTGAATTACCGGCTCCGACAAAAGATGAGAAGTTAGGTCAGGAAATCGTAGACCGGATTTTAGCAATGTTGATCAATGAAGCATACGATGCATTGTTTTTAAAGATCGCAAGCAGAGAAGATATTGATACGGCGATGACAAAAGGGGTGAATTATCCGAAAGGGTTGTTGGCCTGGTCGGAAGAAATCGGATTGAAAACGGTTCTTTCGAGATTGGAAAATTTGTTTGCCGAATATAGTGAAGACAGGTATCGACCGAATCCTTTGCTGAAAAGATTGGCAAAATAAAACATAAAAAATCCCGGTTATTGAGCAAAGTCGAAATACCGGGATTTTTGTTTTCAGAAACCTATTTCCAGCTTTTCAAAACCTTTTCGGCTTGTTTGGAATAAAATCCTTTTTGATTTTTGATCTTTTGAAACAACTCTTTTGAAAGTGCCTTTTCACCATTCGCCAGCCTGCTTTCAGCTAAATACCATTCTGCTTCTTCATTGAAATTGGAAAATTCCAACTGCAAACAAGCGGAGAAATTGAGACAAGCCTCGTTGTATTGACCTAAATTATAGTAACACCATCCGGCATAAAATCGCGCATTGACATCATCAGGATATGTTTTGATGATTTCGTTGAAGCGTGAAAGAGCCAGTTTCCATCTTCCGCGATTAGTATAATTCAGCGATTTTTCCAGATAATCTATATAAGGAACGTCGATCCGTTTGATTTGCGGTTCTTCCTGTGCAACGGTCTCCTTGTTTTCCTCATTAGCCGGAATCCCCGTAAGAATTATTTGCTCGATCTGAACAGTCGGTTTTGTTCTGTATTGCGAATAATCAATCGCTTTGAGATCCTGAATGTAGATTTCTTTTGCCAGTTTTTGCTTCGAAACGGTTACGGTTTTCTGTTCTATAACCATTGGTAAAGGCTCCAAAACAGTTTCAGGAAAAGGAATTTCAATGATTTCCTCCTTTTTTGTTTCTGCCGGAAGATTTTTGATCTCGTTTTGAGAGTTTTTCACTTCATTCACCGTAATCTGGTCTTTTTGCGGAATGACTTCAAGAGTGTCAATTCCTTCCGGAATGCGGAGATCAGTATTTTCAACCTTTACCATGAAAGGTTTGTTGGAGGTTTTTGATTCGACAGAATCCTCGTTCAAAAAGAGAAATGCTGCGGTTCCGATGATCAAAACAGAGAGACCTATTATATAAGGTGCAATTGAAGCAGGTTTCGGGAATTTCATTTTCTGATCCATCTGCTTCATTTTCGTAAACGAAACACCGGAATTTTTCCATCCGTCAAGAGCATCCAAATCGAAATCATCCAAATGTTCATTCGAATGGTGTTCCGAAAAGCCTTGAAGCAGCTTTTCGAACGCATCTCGTGATATGTAATCTTTATTCTTCATGACTTTCCATCCAGATTTTTAAATTTCGCTTTCCATTTTGAATAGCACTCTTCACGGTGTTTAACGGAATGTCCAGTTCATCACTGATTTCCTGATAACTTTTATCTTGCAGATAAAACAGTTCGATACAAATGCGCTGCTCCTCTTTCAAATGTTGGATAGCTTGTTCCAGTTTTGTCAGTTTAAGCTCCCGTTCAATTTGCTCTTCCGATTCCAAAGGTTCTGCATGCAGTAAATTCTCATGAATCGGAGTTTGAATCGTTTTTTGTTTGCGCAGATGAATCAGGCATTCGTTTTTGGTAACCTGATACAACCACGATTTGAAATGTTGAATGGCATGTTTTTCTATTTTCAGGTTCAATTCCCCGAAAATTTTCATCGTAGTATCTTCTGCATCCTCATACTTTTTCAGGTATTTGATACATGTTCCCAAAACCAGGTGTCCGTAGCGTTCATATAATAAAGGTATCGTAAAGAGATTGGTCTCCTCCTTATAAAGTTGAATAAGTTCCAGATCTGTTAGTGAACTATACCTTTTATGTCCGCGTTGAAACAACATCATGACATAGAGATGCATTAAATGAAATAATTCCATAAAATTTGATTACTCTAAAAGTAAGCACTTAAATTTACAAGTATTATGAGTGAAGTAAAAAGAATAGGAGTTTTGACATCGGGAGGAGATTCACCGGGAATGAATGCCTGTATTCGCGCGGTAGTGAAAGCCGGAATCGGGAAGGGATTGAAAATACTCGGAATTGAGGACGGTTATAAGGGAATGATCGAAAACCGGATCAAGGAATTGTCTTATAAAGATGTCAATAATGTCATTCACCTTGGTGGAACTATTCTTGGAACGGCCAGAAGCGATGCTTTCAGAACTGTAGAAGGAAGACAAAAAGCGATTGCAAACTTGAAGGCTCACAATATCGATGCTCTGATCTTAATAGGTGGAGACGGAACTTTTGCCGGAGGAATGACCTTGACGAATGAATTCGATATTCCCATTATCGGACTTCCGGGCACAATAGATAATGATATTCATGGAACAGATTTCACCATTGGTTACGACACGTGTTTGAATACGGTTGTGGAAGCCGTGGATAAAATCCGGGATACGGCTTCGAGTCATCACAGAGTGTTTTTTGTAGAAGTGATGGGAAGAGCTTCCGGCTATATTGCTTTGAATAGTGCAATTGCAAGCGGGGCAGAATCTGTTTTGATTCCGGAGACAGTAACGGATATTCCAACTTTGGCAAAAGAGATCAAAGAACAGAACAAAGGAATCCGGAGTTCTATTATAATAGTAGCAGAAGGAGACGAAGAAGGAGGGGCGAAAGAAATCATGGAAAAAGTAAAACCTTATTTAAAAGGGTATGATTTGCGCTATTCTATATTGGGACATATTCAAAGAGGTGGAAGCCCATCCGCTTTTGATCGGATTTTAGCCACAAGAATGGGGGTAAAGGCCGTTGAATTGCTCCTTGAAGGAAAAAAATCACTGATGATCGGGCAAATCGGAAGAGATCTGGTCGTTCGAAATATCCTGGAAGGAACCACAGGAACGGTGTCTAACGATGATTTAGGAATAGAGTTATTGAAGTCTTTATTGACGAAGAAATAAAAAAGAAAAAAAACTTTCAGTTTAAGTGGTCATATTTCAGCGACTTAACACAATTGATCAAAAAAACTTAACAAATTAATGTTTAAAAAACTTGGAAAAGTAAAAAGACTGTGTACCTTTGCCCCCGCTTAGAACGATAAGCACTACGGAAACGGAGGAGTTGAAATAAAGAAAAAGGTTATCAAAAAAAAGTTTTTCAAAAGCTTTGAAGAATAAAAAAGATGATTACCTTTGCACCCCGCAAACGAGCAAAAGGGTTAACGAGTAAAGGGTCAAAAAACTTTAAAAATAAATTGACAAAGACTTGTTAAGAAAGAAAAGTTGATTAC